>Ga0193742_1001679_pt1 | contig 13097 bp, 15 predicted proteins | sample L2c1metaG_FD_165511 | JGI IMG/M metagenome (GOLD analysis project Ga0193742, IMG submission 165511) | Soil microbial communities from a riparian zone of the East river system, Colorado, United States - L2c1 | ecosystem: Environmental > Terrestrial > Soil > Riparian zone | place: USA: East River... | reverse complement strand
GCGGCCGGCCAGCTCCGGTCAGCGGGGCAGTGGCGACCGCGAGCACCGGGGCGATCGGGACCGGCCGGCGAGCTCCGGTCAGCGGGGCAGTGGCGACCGCGAGCACCGGGGCGATCGGGACCGGCCAGCGAGCTCCGGCCAGCGAGGCTCTGACCACCCTGATCGTGGCCATCGGAACGACCGGGACCCCCGGGGTCACGGTGACCAACGTGCTGACCGTGACAGGCGTGGTGCCAGTGACTCGCGGGGCGATCGTGATAGCGGCACCCGCGGCCAGGGTGACCGGGATCAGCGGGCTGACCAGGATCAGCCCGCGGGGGCACGCGGTCGTTACTCGGCGCCGGCTGACAAGCGCGGTGGCTCGACCCGGCCGCCGCATCGAGACTCGGTATACAAGCGGTCCGCCTCGGACCAGGAGGTGGAGCGGACGCCGACGCAGCCCGCGCCACAGCTGCCTGAGGGGCTGGAGGACGTGAAGCTGGCCGCCGACGTGCGGCGCGACTTCCTCGGCCTGCGCAAGGACGTGGCCGACGTGGTCAGCCAGCACCTGGTTGCCGCTGGCAGCCTGCTCGAGGACGATCCCGAGCGCGCCCTCATCCACGCCCGGTACGCCCGGAGCCGGGCGTCCCGGCTGGCCGTGGTGCGCGAGGCGGTCGGACTCGCCGCGTACCACGCTGGCGAGTGGGCCGAGGCGATTGCCGAGCTGCGAGCCGCTCGCCGGATGGGTGGCGGGCCCGGGCATCTCGCCGTGATGGCGGACGCCGAGCGTGCCCTGGGCCGGCCTGAGCGGGCGCTGGAGCTGGCCCGGGGGCCGGAGGTCGCCGAGCTGGACGACGACGAGGCGATCGAGCTGCTCATCGTGGCGGCCGGGGCGCGGCGGGATATGGGCGAGGCGGACGCGGCGGTGCTCAGCCTGCAGACCCCCGAGCTGGACCCGGCGCGGCGTCAACCGTGGAGTCCGAGGCTCTTCTACGCCTACGCCGACGCGCTGCTGGGTGCCGGCCGTCGGGAGGAAGCGGTGCGCTGGTTCCTGCACGCCGCCGAGGCCGACGACGACGAGCAGACCGACGCGGCGGAGCGGCTGGCCGAGCTGAGCGCTGAGCCGGACGCCGCCCCGACCGGAGGCCCCAGCTCGTGACCGCGCTGCGCGAGCGGCACGACGCGCTGCTGTTCGACCTGGACGGCACGCTGTTCCGGGGCGGTACCGCGCTGGCCGGCGCGCCGGAAGCGGTCGCCGCCTCGGCCCGCGCCGGCTGCCGCATCGGCTACCTCACCAACAACGGCTCGCGCAACGCCGCGCAGGTGGCCGAGCACCTCCGCGCCCTGGGCTTCGCCGCCGACGAGCAGGAGGTGGTGACCAGCGGGCAGGCCGCCGCGCGGCTGCTCGCCGAGCACCTCGAGCCGGGCGCTGCCGTGTTGGTGGTGGGCACCGCGGCACTGGCCGGCCAGCTCATCGACGCCGGCCTGAGCATCGCCGAGCGCGCCGAGCAGGCCCGCGCGGTGGTGCAGGGGCACTCTCCGGACACCGGCTGGCACAACCTGGCCGAGGCGTGTCTGGCCATCCGGGCCGGCGCGGAATGGGTGGCCTGCAACACCGACGCCACCCTGCCCGACGAGCGGGGTGAGCTGCCCGGCAACGGCGCGATGGTCCAGGCGCTGATCACCGCCACAGCCAGCCAGCCCCAGGTGGCCGGCAAGCCGGAGCCGGCGCTGTACCACGAGGCGGTGCGTCGGGCCGGCGCCGAGCGCCCGCTGATGGTTGGCGACCGGTTGGATTCCGACATCGCCGGCGCCAACGGGGTGGGAATGCCCAGCCTCCTGGTGCTCACCGGGGTCTCCGATGCCAGCGCCGTGCTAGCCGCACCGGCTCGGCTGCGGCCGACCTACCTGGGCGCCGACCTCGGCGCCCTGGCCGCCCCGGAGGAGCGGCTCCGGATTACCCCGCAGGCCCCGTGGCAGGCCCGCCGGGAGGGCGACGAGCTGCTGCTGGCGCTCGACCCGGGGTCCGCCGACAACTCCGCCGGCGGGTCGGAACCGGATCCCGTGGCCGCGCTGTGCGCCCTCTGCGACGTGCACTGGCGGGCCGGTGGCGGCCCGGTCCGGGTGCGCGCTGAGGACTCGGTCGCGGCCGCCGCACTGGACACGCTCGGCCTGGCGGTAGGCGCTGCGCATCCGGCGGGCGACCCGGTCGGCTAGCGTGGGTGGCGATGAGCACAGATCAGTCGTGGCCGTCCCGCCCCGTGCCCGGCGGGCAACCCGAGGCTCCCGCGCCAGGCGCTGAGCGTGCGGCCCCCGTGGCCGGCGGGGAACCCGAGGGACCCCTGGCGCGGGTCGCGGCGGAGGTGGCCGCCCTGGAGGGCCTGCCGGCGCGGCCCACCGGCGAACACGTGGCCGCCTTTGAGCGGGTGCACGTCGCCCTGACCGACGCGTTGTCGGCGATCGACGGAGCGTGAGCTAAGTGCCCCGCCGAGCCCGGCTGGACGCCGAGCTGGTCCGTCGTGGGCTCGCCAGATCGCGCCAGCAGGCCGCCGAGCTGATCGCCGACGGACACGTGCTGGTCCGCGGGGTGGCGGCCACCAAGCCGGCTACCGCGGTGGAGACGGACGCGCCGGTTATCGTCCGCCGGGAGGACGGCCCGGAATGGGCGTCCCGTGGCGCATTGAAGCTGCTCGGCGCGCTGGCCGCGTTCGAACCCGCCGGGCTCACCGTGGCCGGCCGGCGCTGCCTGGACGCCGGCGCCTCCACCGGTGGCTTCACCGACGTGCTGCTGCACCGGGGCGCTGCGCGGGTGGTGGCCGCCGATGTGGGCTACGGCCAACTGGTCTGGCGGCTGCGCTCGGACGATCGGGTCCAGGTGCTGGACCGTACCAACGTCCGCTCGCTCACCCCGGAGGCCATCGGCGGCCAGGTCCAGCTGACCGTCGCCGACCTGTCCTTCATCTCGCTGCGCACCGTGCTGCCCGCGCTGACCGCCTGCACCGAGCCGGGCGGTGACCTGCTGCCGATGGTCAAGCCGCAGTTCGAGGTGGGCCGGCGCCGGCTCGGGCCCGGTGGCGTGGTGCGCGAGCCGGAGCTCCGGGTGGCGGCGCTGCGCGAGGTCACCGAGGCGGCCGTCGAGTTGGGTTGGTTCCCGAGGGGCGCGGTGGCCAGCCCGGCGCCCGGGCCGGCCGGCAACGTGGAGTACTTCGTGTGGTTGAGCGCCCGCGGGTCAGCGCTCAGTGGGTCAGCGCTGGACGGCGAGACGGGTGACGATGTTGAGACCATGCTCGAGCGCGCGGTACAGGAGGGCCCTCAGTGACACGTGAGGCTCTGTTGGTGGTGCACTCCGGCCGCAAGGCCAACCAGCGGGTGGCCGCCGGGGTGGTGCAGCGGCTGGCGGCCGCCGGCATCCGCCTGCGGATCTTCGCCGACGAGTGGACCGAGGAGCCGCTGGACCTGCCGGTCGGCATGGATCCGATCCCGATCGAGCCGAAGCCACAGGCCGCCGAGGGCGTCGAGGTGGTGCTGGTGCTCGGCGGCGACGGCACCCTGCTGCGGGCCGCCGAGCTGGCCCGGCCCGCCGGAGTGCCACTGCTCGGGGTGAACCTCGGCCACGTCGGATTCCTCGCCGAGGCCGACCCGGATTCGTTGGACGAGGCGATCACCGCGGTCATCGAGTCCGACTATCACGTCGAGGAACGGATGACCCTCGAGGCATCGGTGATGCTCGACGGGGGCCCGGTGCGCAGTTCCTGGGCGCTCAACGAGGCGGTGGTGGAGAAGGTCAACCGGGGACGCATCCTGGATGTGGTCCTCGAGGTGGACGGTCGGCCGGTCACCGGCTTCGGCTGCGACGGCGTGCTGTGCGCCACCCCGACCGGGTCCACGGCGTACGCGTTCTCCGCCGGCGGCCCGGTGGTCTGGCCCGAGGTGGAGGCGCTGCTACTGGTGCCGCTGACCGCGCACGCGTTGTTCGCCCGGCCGCTGGTGATCTCGCCGAGCTCAGCGGTGGCCGTCGAGCTCGACGCCCGGGGCTACCCGGCGGTGTTGGTGTGCGACGGACGACGGACCATCCCGGTTCCGCCCGGCGCCCGGGTCGAGCTGTCCCGGGGTGAGGCGCCGGTGCGGCTGGTCCGGCTCCGGGAGCAGCCGTTCACCGACCGACTGGTGCGCAAGTTCTCCCTGCCGGTGCGCGGCTGGCGCGGCGCTTCGACACCCCAACACCCGTGCTGACGAACGCATTTAGAACCTGAAGTAGTCGGAGACGGGCGGAAACTTTCCGGAGAGCTCGTAGCAGCCGATGAGTGCGTTCTTCGCGTCGAGCGAGTCGTGCGAGCCGAAGGTGCGCGCGTTGCGCCAGAACCGGTCGAACCGGTAGCGGTTCGCGGTGCTGCGCGCCCCGGTCAGGTCGTGGATGCGCGAGGAGACGTCCAGGCCGGCGCGGGTGCTCGCCACCTTCGCCCGGAAACCACGCACGCCCATCTCGTCGGCGCTCACCTCGAGGCCCGGGTCTTCCAGCTCACTGGCCACGGTCAGCAGCAGCGCACCGGCCGCCGCGAGTTCGCTGGACATCTCGCCGAGCTGGCGGTGCATCAGCGGGTCGTTCGCGGCGGTGCCGAACTTGGGCATGCCCGGCCGGTTCACCTCCCGCAAATAGCCGACCGCCGCCTCCAGCGCGCCTTCGCCGATGCCCTGTAGGAGCGACGCGTGCAGCAACATTCCCGCGCACAGGAAGTACGGGTCCGCCGGGTGGGTCGGGAAGTGCCATCCGTCGGGGACGAATACGTCCCGGTAGGTGATGGTCTGGCTGTAGGTGCCGCGCTGACCCATGTTGTCCCAGTCGTGCGCCAGCGTCAGCGTCGGGTTGTCCAGCCGGATCAGCGCGTGGTGCCGCGGTGCGTTCGCCACGTCCTGCTCGGCACCGAGCAGCGCGAAGCTCGCGCAGGCAAGGTCGCGGCCACCCCCGCCGCTGTTGGTGTTGAACGTCTTGGTGCCGCTCACCACGAGGCCGCCGGCCACCCGCCGCCCCACGACTCGGCCGGTCCCGCCGGTTTCCGCGTTCGACGCGACCAGCCGACGTCCCTCGTGGATGATTTCGTCGGCGAGCTGCCGCTTCGTCTCACTCGGCAGAGCTGAGCCGAAGAGCTCCCGCGCCACGAGGGTGGTGGTTGCCCAACATTGGCCGGTGGAGCCCTCGGCGGCGGCGATCTCCGTGCCCGCCTCCATCACCTCGCGCCAGCCGCCGTAGAGCCCGCCGTCCCACAGCCCGCCGAACTCGGTGGGCACGTTGATCCGGTGCAACCCGGCCTCGCCGAGCAGCCGCATGTTGCGGGTCGGGTCCGAACCGGTGCTGTCGATCGTCGGTCCGTCCTTGGCCAGCTCGGGCCGCAGCTCCCGGGCGCGCTCGACGACGGCGCGGCGGGTGCTGGGCAGGCCGGCGCGTTCGACGGTGGTCATCTGCTCTCCTCGCGGCGGATTTCTCCTCGGTCATTGAAGATCCATGGCTCGGTCTCGGCGCTGGGGGATTTGTCCAGCAGCTCGATCACGTAATGGGTGACTGCGTTGTCACCGGTATTTCTGATGCGGTGTGGGGTAAGTGGCGTGCGGTATCCGACGGTGCGGTACAGCACGAATCCGGACCGGGCCTCCTGTACCAATCCCCATTCGGGATCGCCCAGTTCCTGCCCCTGGGCTTGGCCGGGATCGGGCCACAACACGATGTGGTCGTGGTGGTGCTGGTGGAAGTCGAACATCTGGCCCGGAGCCAGCGTCATGGACCACACCCGGACCCGGTCGTTCTCGAAGATCAGGGTGTCGCCCGGTGCGTCGGGATACTCGGTCATCGGCTGTCCGTCCGCGCGGTGAAGTGGTCGATACCGTATCGTCCCGACGAATGTAGCCGGGACGGGTCCGTCCTGTCCAGTGCTAGGCTCACCGGCCATGCCCGGGACGAAGCGAGCGCCTACCGGAGCCGCGGTGCTGCGGCCGGACCTGACCGATTCGATCGTGAAAGCCGCGCTGGACGAACTGGCCGAGAAGGGCTACCAGGGGCTCTCGATGGATGCGGTGGCCCGCCGCGCGGGGGTCGGCAAAAGCGCGCTGTACCGCCGCTGGCCCTCCAAGCAGGAGATGGCGGTGAGCATCATTGCCCAGCTGGGGGTGCCGCTGGTCGAGGTCGCCGACACCGGATCATTCCGGGGTGATGTGCGCGCGCTGCTGGCGTCGATCCTGAGGTGGTTCGAGGATCACCAGCTCGGGCCGATCTTCACCGACCTGCTCGGGGTGGCCCGCACCAATGTGGCCCTTGGCGACGCGCTGACCGAACATCTCGGTGACCCGCGCCGCCAGCGGGGATCAGTGATCCTGGACCGGGCGATCGAGCGTGGCGAGATCCCGGCGGACATCGACCGCGAGCTGGTGATGGACCTGCTGGCCGCTCCGGTGTTCTGGCGCCTGCATGCCCGGCGCCAGGTCGTGACGCCAGATTACCTGGACAGCGTCACGGATTTCCTCATCCGAGGGCTGAAGTGAGCTGGCCGCGGTCAGCGCTGGTCTCCACCTGGCGGTTCAGCAGCCGTTGGTAGGGCCCCGAGGTCGCGGCGAGGTCGCGGTGGCTGCCCTGCTGGACGAGAGTGCCCTGCTCGAGTACGACGACCGTGTCGGCCAGCGCCGCGAGGGACAGATCGTGGCTGATCAGCAGCGTGCCGCGGTCCCGGGTGAGGGTGCGCAAGGTGGGCACCAGCTCGGCGATGGCGTGGTTGTCCAGGCCGGTGGTGGGCTCGTCGAGGACCAGCAGCGGGGTGTCGCGGAGGAAGGCCCTGGCCAAGGCGATGCGTTGGCGTTGCCCGCCGGACAGCTGGGGTCCCCGGTGGCCGAGTTGGGTCAGGTAGCCGAGCGGAAGTTGGCGGATGAAGTCTTCGGCGCCCGCCGCTCGCGCCGCTTCGGCGATCGCCTCCGGGGTTGCGCCGGGACAGCCGTAGGCGATGTTGTCGGCGACGGTACCGGTGAGGACCGTGGTCTCCTGGGGCAACAGGGTGAGGCTGCGGCGCAGCGCGGCGAGCCGGTAGTCGCGCAGGTCGGTGCCGTCCAGGGAGATCTCCCCCGAGGTGGGGTCGTAGAACCGGGGCAGCAACCGGGCCAGGGTGGACTTGCCCGCTCCGCTGGGTCCGGTGACCAGGACGAGCTGCCCGGGGTGCACGGTGAACGAGACGTCCCGCAGGCTCGGGGTGGCTGCCCCGGGGTAGCTGAAGCTGACCCGGGAGAGGCGTAGCACGCCCTGCTGAGCGGGCGTGGTGACGATCGGGGTGGTGGCGCGGTGCTCCGCCGGATCGGTGACCACCGGGCGGGCGGCGAGGATCTCGGCGAGCCGGTCACTGCTGGCCCGCGCCACGCTGACGCCCAGGATGAGCTCGCCGAGGCGCTGCAGCGGTACGAACAGGAAGCCCAGGTAGGTGGCGAATCCGACCAGCTCGCCGAGGGTCATCCGGTTGGCGGCGATCTCCCACGCGCCCATGCCCAGGACCGTCAGGATGGCCAGCGTCTCCAACAGGTCGGCGAGCGGGGTGTACAGCGAGGACAGCTTGGTCTGGGCCAGCCGGACCCGCATCCAGCCCTGGCCGTCGCGATGTAGCCGGCGGGCCTGCTCGCGCTCGGTGGTGTACGCCTGGCTCAGGCCCACCGTCGCGATGCTCTCCTCGAGCCGGCCGGTGATCAGGCCGTTGCTGGCCCGTTCGTCCCGGGACAGGGCGTTGAGTCGGCCGGACAGTCGCCGGGTGGTGATCAGCAGCAGGGGCAGCAGGGCGGTGACCACAAGCGCGAGGTCCCAACGCAGGTAGAACACGGCGGTGGCGAAGAACAGGACGGACACCGCCGAGTTGATCAGTTGGACCAGTCCGGAGGACACCATCGACTCGATCACCTCGACGTCGGCGGAGAGTCGAGCCACCAGGTCGCCGAGGCTGTGGCGGGTGAAGAAGTCCGGGCCGAGGCGTTGCAGATGCGCGAACGCGTGGTCACGCACCCGCAGTAGGAAGCGCTCGGTCGCTTTGCCGGTGAGGTAGTAGCCGACAAAGGTCGCCCCGGCGCCGATCAGGGCGGCCAGGATCCACCAGCGCGCGGGCCCCCAGAACGCGGAGAGCCCGCCGGAGTCGGTGCCGCCGCGGCAACCATCAGGAGCAGCGTCGCGATCGTCAGGGTTCTCCGGTCGGGTCGGGTCAGCGGCCAGAACTGCGCCAGCACCTGGCGAAGATCCTGCCGGGCGGCCCGAGCTGTCACTCCGAGTGGGCCGATTGGTTCGGTTTCGGTGTCCTCGGCGGACTGGGCGGAATCGCCGCGATCGTTATCCATGGTGTGGTACTCCGAACCGTTCGATAATGACGTGCCGTGCCCGGCGCGCGGTTTGGGGGATGACTCGGTGAGCCTTCGTCACGGCATTGAGGCGGGACCCACGGAGCGTGGATCCCGCCTCTCGGCCTGCCCGGGCAGCCCAGGTCAGCTGCTTGTGCCCGGAGTTCCTATTCGGGTCACCGCCCGCGCTGAGGTGCTGGCTGCCTACGCACCGGCTGCTTCGGGGCCGGACGACGACGCGGGGGAACCGGGTTGAACTTCGACATTGTTGACTCCTGGAGAGCGATTTGTTCGGCGCTTTCGCGCCCTGACACAAATGACTCTAGGAACGATTACTGTGCTTTTGATCAGCGTTACTCCTGCGGTCGTTAGGAGACGCGCGGAGCACTGTCCGGCCTTCGCTCAGCTGGCCAGCGGGGGAATGTCGGCCACCCGGTGGTAGATGGGAAGGCCTCGCTCGGTGGCGATTGCGACGTCCTGGTCCGCGCCGGTGGAGGCCCCGGGTAGGCGCAGCACCGCGTCGCAGTGAGCCAGCAGGCGCTCGGCGGTCGGGTACATGATCTGCTGTGCGATCGGGTCGCCGACATTGCTACCACCGGCTCCGTGCAACACCGGAAGGGCGACCCATTCGCCGATCATCGGGAGGTGGCCGGCGCGGAAGATCGGCCAGGCGGCCTCCTCCAGGCGGGCCAGGTTGCGGGCGAGCAGGTCGGGATCATCGCCGGTGCCCGAGCGGTAGGGGCCGGCGATCAGGATGAGCATGGGTCGGGTCATGCGGCCACGGTAGTGTGCAAGAATCGGCAGAAACAAGGAGAAATGTGCATGTTGGCTGCCCAGCGTCGTGAGGTGTTGCTGGCTCGTCTGCGCAGTGACGGCAGGCTGGTGGCCAAGGAGCTGGCGCTGGAGCTGGGCATCTCCGAGGACAGCATCCGCCGGGACCTGCGCGATATGGCCGCCGCCGGGTTGTGTCAGCGGGTCTACGGGGGTGCCTTGCCTGCCTCACCGGCGGTCGGGGACTACGCCGCGCGCACCACGATCAGTGTGACCAGCAAGGAGTCGGTGGCGACCCGCGCCGCCGGGCTGATCCGCCCCGGCTCGACCGTCATCGTGGACGGCGGCACCACCGCGCTCGCGGTGACCAAGGCGCTGGCGCCGGACCTGAGGGCCACCGTGGTCACGCACAGTCCGATTGTTGCCTCCGCCCTGGTCGACCACGCCCAGGTCGAGGTGGTGATCATCGGTGGGCGGTTGTTCAAGCACTCCGCCGTGACCTGCGGCGCGGCCGCCGCCGAAGCCGCCGAGCGGGTACACGCCGACCTGTTCCTGATGGGCGTCACCGGCGTGCACCCCGATGCCGGGCTGACCACCGGCGACGCCGACGAAGCCGCGATGAAGCGCATTCTGGCCAGTCGAGCCGCCGATACCTACGTACTGGCCTCGGCGGAGAAGATCGGCGCCGCGTCCCGGTTCACCGTGCTGCCGCTGGATGAGATCGCCGGGATCATCACCGACAGCGCCGGCACCAACCCGACCGTCCGCCGGCTCCGCGAGCGCGGCATCCCCGTTCTCGGACCGGGCGACGCGGAAATCCTGGACTGAGAATGCCTGGTCAGGACCCCGCAGGGTGATCGAGTCCGGGTCGTGAGCCGCCGGTGCGGGATCTCGCGCTGGTCCAGCGGGGATCGAGGCGGAGCGCCACTGAGATGGTCCGGCGGCACACCGCAAGCCTGGAGGAGTCGCGGAGACCGTCCCGGTGGCAGTCGGCGATGCTCGCCAGCAGTCGGCGCAGCACCACGGCGGTCACTCCGGGCCCCAGCGTGTCGACGGCCTGGGAAGCTCGGTCCACCGCTTCGCGGACCGCATGTGCCCTGGGTTCGGCGCGCAATGCCGTCAATGCCGTGGCGGCCGCCTCGACGGCGCGGTCCAGCCTGTCGGAGTCGAGGAGCTCCGTGCTCTCAGTGGTGTCAGCGGGCATCGCCGCAACCTCCTACTGCGCATGGCCAGGAGCTGGGCGGCCCGGCGCGGCGGCCTGAACCCCGCGCGACGAATCGGGTATCGCTCGCGGGCCGGCCCAGCTCCATGGGTGGTCAGTGGTGCGTGGTCACTTCTTCCGTTGTACCAGAGGTCAACGTGAGGTTGACCGCCGGGTGGTCAACGTATCATTGACCTCCGTCAACCTAGCGTTGACCCGCTGGACGTCAAGTTAGTATTGACGGCGTGGCGGTCAGAGGCTCGTCAAAGCAGGTGCGACACGCGCTGGATGCGGTTGAGTCCGCGCCCGGTGCCCTGGAGACCTTGGCCGCCGCTCGGCGGTTGCGCGAGGCCGCGGAGACGCTGGAGTTGGCGGCCGTCGCCGAACTGCGTCGACAGGGCGGAACCTGGATGCAGATCGGCACCGTCTACGGGACCACTAAGCAGGGTGCCCAGCAACGGTTCCGGGACGCATTGAACCGTGACCGGGTGCGAGAACCCGCAAAAGATCACTGACCGGAGAGCGCGCTTCCGGCGGTCGCCCCCGCAAATGGCGCGAGGTTGTTCGTGATACAGCGCCGTGAACTGGTGGGCGGAGTTTCTTTCGAACGTCGTGATTGGCCTCCCGGTTCCGAAGGTCGCGTTCGTTGTCCTGATCGTGTGGTGAATGCTGAGGTGATTCGACAGCCAGATGAATGGTGGAGTAGTGTCCCGGCTGGGTCGGCGGTATCGTCGGATCGGTGGTGCGGATCGAATCCGCCGAGTTTGAGTGTGGAGGGTCGCCGGAATGGCGCAGAAGGTCACGGTCTCGCTTGTTGACGATTTGACTGGCAAGCAGGCGGATGAGACGGTCGCGTTTGGGCTGGATGGGAAGTCCTACGAGATCGACCTGTCGAGTACGAATGCGGGCAAGTTGCGCGGCGCGCTGGCCGACTACGTCGCGGCGGCCCGCCGGGGCGGTCGGGCTCGGGCCAACGCCGCCTCGGCCAGCGCCGCTGGTGGGCGCGGTGGCGCGGTGGACCGGGAGCAGAACCAGGCGATCCGGGAGTGGGCACGCAAGCGCGGCATGAAGGTATCCGATCGCGGCCGGATCCCGGCCGACGTGACCTCCGCTTACCACCAGGAGAAGTGACGGCCCGGTATTTGGGCGCGATTCTCGACGGAGCCAGCCTAAGGCTGGCTCCGCTCGCGACCTAGCCCAGTAGCTCACGGTCGAGCTTGTCGATCTCGGCCTCGAAGGCGCGGCGCATCGTCGCTTTCTCGACGTCGGCCAACCAGCTCGCCTCGACTCCCTGCAACACCAGGCGGCGGACGAGCGCAGGTGAATAGTTGTTCTGCCCGCAGAACCTGACGTACTCGGTGCCTATGTCGGTGTGGAACATTGTCGGATCGTCAGAGTTGAGCATGACCTGTAAACCGGCGTCGATCATCTTTGTGATCGGGTGTGTGGTCAGGTCCGGCCAGCCGTAGACAACCGCGGTCGAGGTCGGGCATACGGTGAATGAGATCCCCTCGTCGCGGCAGCGCGCCACCACCGCCGGGTCCTCCAGAATGTGATAGCCGTGGTCCAACCGCTGGCAGCCGAGCAGGTCCAGGCAGGTGGTCACGTTGCTGGCCGGGCCATCCTCGGCGCAGTGGCTGGTCAGCCGCAGTCCGGCCGCCTTGGCCACCCGGTAGGCCTCGACGAACTTCTCCGGTGGGTCCGGCGCCTCCGCGGCGTCCATGCCCAGTCCGATCAGCTCCGGGCGGCGGTGCGCGAGCACCTCCTCCACCATCTGGCGGGCCACCTCGGGCGGGTCCTGGCGATACACGTCCGCGATGAAGGCGCAGCGCACCCCGAAGTCGTGCTCCGCGGCCTTGGATCCGTCGATCAACCCGTCGATCACAGTGGCCATCGGAATGCCCCGCGCGGTGTGCAGAGTTGGGTTGAAGAACATCTCGCGGTACTTCAGATTGCCGAGCTTGACCCCGTCCTCGAGTGTCTCGTAGGCGATCCGGGCGAAATCCTCCCGGTCGATGACCGTTGAGTTCACCCGTTGATAGATCTCCAGGAACTCGTAGATCGTCGAGTACCGGTACACCTCGTCCACGTCGGTGGTGGGCAGCGCGACACCGTGCTTGGTGGCCAACTCCACGACAGTTGCCGGCCGCAGCGTGCCCTCGACATGGCAGTGCAGCTCGACCTTGGGCAGACGCCGCAGGTACTCCTGGTAATTCGGGCTTATGTCGGCGGACGAAGTCGTCATGGCACAGAAACTAACCGCCACGGCGAGCTCCAACGCCTCGAATTACCGGTCCATGGGAAGGTGATCGCTATGGACGAACTCGCGCAGGTTGCCCCGGCGTTCGTGGAGATGGCCCACCGGATCGTCTGGGCCACCGCCGCCACAGTGGACGAGCGGAACCGGCCGTGGACCCGGGTCCTGCACCCGATCTGGCAGTTCGACGGCGAGCGGTTGGTCGGCTGGATCGCCACCTCGCCGACCCCGACAAAGCGGGCGCACCTGAACGCCAACCCCTATCTCTCGCTCACCTACTGGCACCCGGACCAGGACACCGCCAACGCGCACTGCCGGGCCGAGCTGTGCGAGGACGACGACACCCGGGTGTGGCTCTGGGAGAACTTCGCCAGTGCGCCCGAACCGGTCGGCTACGACCCGGCGATCATCCCGCCGTGGTCCGGCGGCCCCACCTCGCCGGCGTTCGTCGCGCTCCGGCTGGAGCCGTGGTGGCTGAGGGTTCAGCCCGGCGCGCTGATGGCCGGCGACCCGACCGCCAAGATCCTGCACTGGCGCGAGCGG
>Ga0193742_1001678_pt1 | contig 13105 bp, 15 predicted proteins | sample L2c1metaG_FD_165511 | JGI IMG/M metagenome (GOLD analysis project Ga0193742, IMG submission 165511) | Soil microbial communities from a riparian zone of the East river system, Colorado, United States - L2c1 | ecosystem: Environmental > Terrestrial > Soil > Riparian zone | place: USA: East River... | reverse complement strand
AAACCTTTAGACAATACTTGACCTTTACCGGTTAAGCACTCTTTAGGCTCAGCCTTTAAGGACCCAGATGCAGAACCGACTGTTACAATCATGACTGTAAAGTCTGAATTGTTTGAAGTTGTAACAGATCCCCTGCTAGATCTCAACTAAGTCACAGCCGCAGTTGCCCCAACACCTGCTAGATCTCAACTCAGTCGCTGCTGAAGTTGCCCTAACAGACACTTGTATCGTATTATATGTTGAGTTGGCCCTCAATTAAATTGCTTAGTTGAGTCACACAGATAGCTGTTAAGTTCTATTGCAGATTAAGACAAAATACTGCACCAAATTCACCATTTTTTGCACAATTGTGTATAACTAAAGCTGGACTATCTCACTAATGCAAAATTCTACCCCATGCTGACCAAATTTTGTTACTCTGTACAACTATTTATGACATTATGCAACATCTATATGAGTGTTACAACATTGTGAATTTACCTTTTTCCTGATGCTGAGTCGAGCTGAGAAGAAGCTTAAGGCAGACGAGAGCAAGTTAAGAGAAGTAGGTTGCTAAGTTGATATTTGAACTAGCGAAATACATACAACAACTTGAGTATTTATACAGATAAAGGCATGAACATATAAGGAGATAGTTAGGAGAGCATATGGTTGTAGAATGGAACATATAATGAAAAGACTTGTACTCCAAAGGGTGCCGAAGGATGCTGACTCAAATCTTCGCAAGTCCTTGTGGCAACCGAGACCCATGACCTCGAGAACTGGTGCATGCGCGATATGATTGGTCTGAGACATGGAACGTGTGTGGAGCGTGGTGGGGCTCTGGTTGTGCTGCAGTAGATGGCACATGGTGCTGGTTGGTAATGGCAATGATAAGAATGCAGGTATGTTGGTGGTATCGGAGTAGGGAAGTATTCCAATGGAGGTCCGATATAAGTCCAATGAGGGTGGCCGGTGGTAAAGGTGGCACTGAACAATGGTGAGGTGGCATCATTGGAGGCTCCATCGGAGCTGTCCTTTGATTGTTCTTCAGAAAGAACTTGACCGAGCATGGACCATGACAGCAATGAATAATAATCCCCAGATTAAATTCAAAAACTATGTCTACATTTAAGTCACACAGTGATAGGTTTAATTAGCAGTTGTAGGACATACAACTCCAATTCTATGTTTATTTTATCAGTTGTATTAGACAGTTTGGTTGCATTTTATTTATTTTATGCTGGAAGTAATAGACAAAAATTGCAAAACCATGCTTATGCATATTCCAGTCATACCACCACACCTATATCTGCCAAAACCCATACCCCTGTTCACAGGTACAGGTTCCCACAGGTAGGGGTGCAGGTTGGCTAAAAAAAACTCCAAGGTTACCTGTGCTAATCCCTACTACAAGCCTGAGCCCTTCAAAGCCGAGCTTTAGCCAGGGCTTTCAGGCCAAGCTGAGCCAGCACAACACTAACTAGTAACCAGTTGTGGTCATCCCCAGTGAGGGGATCATTGTTGTTGCTGATGTTGGAGGGAAATGGGTGGTTGTTGGGTGAAAATGGGGTTGGTGGATTGAAGTGGGGGGTGAGCAAAACATGGTTGGCAGTTGTGACATCGAAAAAAAACTTCAAACTCCGACTCCCAAAACGTCGGTGTGAGAGTGAAAGAGTATTTTATTGATATCTCAGTCAATTTTTAAAGAGAAATTAGAAAAAAATATATACAGAAAGTTCGGTTCGAACGGGTTCTAACTCAGTTCTCAAAATTCCAAAATCATAGAACCGAGAACCGAACCGACAGCCCAAGATCGATGGGCCGAACGAACCTGAACCGACGGTTCGGTTCTTTCTGTTCTCGGTTCTTCCACCAGTTCGGAACCGAACTTTGGCATCACTACTCGTTGTCCAATGTCCATTGCCAAGGAACACATTCCATAACACGTGCGAGGGGTGATTTCCTTTCTGGGTTGATTTTTTGGAGGTTGAGTTTTAGGGTTACTACTGGTTGGGTGTTTTATCTGCCTACAACAGCTGGCAGGTAACCGGCAAGCTCCGGGAAGATAATGTCTCACACCATTTTCGCATTTCCTCTACGTAGACAAAGTTTCTTGCTCTTAAATTTGACAATTGGATAGTATTTATACAACTACAAAACTATGTGTCCTCAGAATTATAACGGTCCAAGTTGAAATTGTGCAATGTGATAATGGCAGATAAATTGCGGCTATGCGGCCACGTGATTGCATGGCAATCGAACCAGTGCTAGATCTACTCGCCCTCGCGTTGCGAGTTTATCAGCTACTAGTGGAAAAATCCGGATTTTAGCCCAAGAACGGCATATTTTGATTTCAGAACACAAAATCTCACACCCTGAGCCTCCGAATCTAGGGAACCGGTTAGCGCGCGCAGAGAAGTTTTTGCAAGGTTCAGCAATAAAAAAAAAAAAAATTTTCTCACTTTCCATACAGTGGAATAAAATTTTGAAGGTTCACAGTAAACCCTCTCAAGTTCTCACTTTTTCTCCCCTTTTTTTCACGTGGGACACCCAACATATCAGGGGGAAAACCGAAATTTTCATGTTCCGTTGTAGTCGGGATTTACAATCCCAAAACAGGACAGCTTCATTGAACCCAGAAAAGATCAGAAACATCAGAAGTCCATTTGCTTAATTCAAAACACTACCTAAGGCTGCACATGCGTCTGACTTTTTTTGGAAAGGCAGTCCTTCAGCTGTCTCAATGCCCCTATTTCAAAACTTAAACGACGACTTAAATGTCATTCAGTACATCGAGCAACGCGGAGGGAGCGTCTATCTCTTTAAAATTTCTCGTAGTGGGCGGAGGAATTGCAGGTGAGCGCCTATATCTCGGTGGGGCATATGTATTTTTATGTATTATCTTCAAGGACTTGCGACGGCTTATACGCTCAGGAGGGCGGGGCACGATGTCGTCGTTCTGGAGAAAGGCTATGCTCAATCAACGGTTCGTTTTTGTCTCCAGAACCCATTCTGCTTTTACACACCAGAACTTTCAGAGTTTTTGTACGGGTGGTCTCCAGTAAGTATCCATGTAATTTACAATTTTTACTCATTCACACGAGTTTGTACTAGATCCCCACCCAATATGACCAGGTTGCTTTATAAATGGGGTCTTGGTCCTACGCTAGATGAGATGGGGACCAAATCTAATAGAATAGTCTACGTAAATGGTGGGGCTATTGTACGTGTTCACAACTCATCTGACAATCACACTAGGTAATTGTGGCGACCAGTTGGGGGCTCTTATTCTAGACCAAGACTTTCTCGAAGCCCTCACGACCGACACGATGATAATTCAGGCATTTTTTTCTCTCTGTCTTTTGCAACGATCGTATCTAATGCTTTAAGCAGCATGGTGACCTTTTAAACATGCTTTACGATCTGGCCGTTCAGGAGGGAGTAGAAATTCGACAAAATGCCAACGTCATACATACCGATCCCAACTATGTTAGCGTAATGCTTGACACAGGCGAAACTATCTCAGGCGATATTATCGTTGCAGCGGACGGATTTACCAGTTCGTTACGGTCTGTTGTGATGGGGTATCCCGAAGAAACCAGTTTAGAATCTGGCGATAAGACGTTGATTGTCACGTTCGCCGTAGAGACAAGTGTTCTCAAAGAAGATGAGAGCCTTAAAATATTGCTGGACCCTAGTGCGAGCGTACGTTACTACTTTATCATATTCTTCACAAGCTCACCCTTCAAAAGTGGGTGAGCTGGATGGCAGAGGATACCATCATGAACACGAATATTCTGGTGAGTAAATTATATGGTTTGAGTCGCAGTTTCCTCAATAATTGTTCTAGAACGGGGGAGAAAATATGGTCGGCATATTGATACGCAATTACGATGGTCCATCAAGAGAAGGCGATGCAGAATGGAGTAACTCACGGAGTTTGGAATCGTATGGCCTAAATCTTACTGCTCTTGAGCCCAGGTATATATTTTCTTAGACAAAATGAGGCTCTTTTGACACCATCATTGCAGGATGCAGAAGATTTTAAAAATCTCCAAAACTGTGTCATCACGGACCTTCCTTAGAAGACCACCTCTAGAGGATTTCGTCAATGATCGTTCAACAATTGTGCTTGTTGGCGAGGCCGCACACCCTATAGTTGTATGTCTCATTTTTATCCTTTGGAAATCTTCAAGCTACATAAACCCTATGCCAGTCTGAGGGTCTTCATACGACAGCGCTGGGGATTGAAGATGCGGAGACATTGGGATCTTTATTTTCTCGAATACAATGTCGGGAACAAATAAAGCAGTTGCTGACGGCATACGAAGAAATCCGACTTCCTCGGTATGAAGCACTGTATCAGTCTAGTCGGATTCTCGAGGAAATGTTGATGAAGTGCCCCATCGGACCACAACAAGAAGCGAGAGACGCTCTCATCCATCAGACTTTGGCATTTGGTGATTGGGATCATATGGATGAAGCAATGTTCCGATCTGTGTGGGGACCTCAATTATCTATAGCTGCTTATGATGCGAATGACGCAGTTGATAATTGGTGGGTTCAATGGGGTTCTTTTCTTTCACGTGGTGAGGATGTACAATTTAAGTCGGTGTTGACTGGTTTGCAAATATCAGACGAATAAAATGATGGTGTACATACTCACCTTTTGTTGATTTATTCACCACATTTGTATACGCATTCTGCGTACTAGATTTTCTCCCCCTCCATTTTGCGGGCACTACATGGTCAATTCATTACCGCAGTACGGTCGTTACACATATTTATTGCAAAATGCAGTTCTAACTTCGGTCCCCTCAATTGTCTGTGGAAAGTTGGCTTGCCGAGGCGTGTCATAGACATGGCAGATTGGTATTGGACTTCCCTCTTCCTTCCTCTCTTCTTTCTTTTCTCTCTCCCTTTCGACCCATAGATATATAATTAAGTATACAGAAATATATAGCTATAGGATCAGCTCTACCACCTGCCGACGCCGTATGTGTATGTGCGAGTCTTGGACTGTACTCTGAATGCTTCGCCTCGCTGTACTTACCCCGGCAAAAACCCGGACCGTGACAAATTCTTACTAAGGCCCTGCGGTTAGGTTAGGTCTTTATAACCCAGTATTTTTCACCAATTCAATATACGTGTGAATTTTCGGGCGGGTTCAGCGCGCACCAACAGTTATCTGCTCACTGCCAGTCACATGGTTTTTTTGCATGCGATTGCCTGCAAAATTTCTAAGTGATTTGGTCGAATGGAAGTTAACCAACCAGGAACCGAGGGTTCCTGAGCCCTAATAGTCTAAGTCCTAACCGGGATCCCAAATAGCGTACAGTCGGGGACAGACAAAATCAGCAATATTGATATCTCAGCAATCAAACAATTTTTTGGCAATCTGAGTTCAGAATCTTGTTCAGCTCATCATCTCCGAAGTTTTTCCCACAAGCCGTTTAGAACTAATGTCACGTGATATATGTACAACTTGCAACTCTATCCTTTGTCACACGGACATTTTGGCCGCGCCACTGGATGGAAATTGACATCGCCTGACGCGGACAGATTTCTGGATTTCGCAAAATCACAAGTGCCATTAACCTTTTCTTTTCTTCACGTGACGTTGGTGGATCATGCATGAACAAGTTGGGTCGATGATGGCATCTAAATGCATCATTGCGCTCTGGGAAACTTGAATTGTGTGATGACCCTTCTGCCCACGCGGCGGCTTTGCCGGACAGCAGAACTCGGTAGGCATCCATAAACCGAGCACAAGAGGCAGAATTCTTTCTTACCATAAACCCCCATTCCGAATGACATTAAAATATAAGAAACCGGACACGAGTCGAGCGCCGCTTGCTTTGCGTCCTCAAATATCTTCTTCTGAACTTGACAAATATTGGTACTTGACCCACCTCCAGTACTGAAGAGTGAAATATTAGTTGAAATAGATTTATTCAATAGTGACTAGACTTACCATTTTAATTGGATTGAGCTCGCAATGGAACTTGGGGAGGAAGATACAGTAATTAATACATTCATGACCAGCTTCTTTGATGAGAGTCTCGAGCATCGAGACTTGGTTCGCAAAATAGAAAGCCATTTGTGGCTGATTCCGAAGGCCAGTAATATTTTTCTTCAGCTTCTTCCTTGCCATATGATGAGTTCACAGGGGTTCACATCTGGGTCAGCAGAATTTGGGAATTCTTTTTGGGACCAATGGCTCAATAAACATTCGCCAAACTTTGGGGTTATTCTACACTTCGAGGAAGGAAGCGATTGCGCTATTCTTCATAATTTCACCCTTTTTTCTAAGGGTTCGGCAAATATTTTAAGGTACATATTCCTGAGATGGTAATTTGAAAAAAGAATGACTCAATAGAACGAGCTGAAAATTTGCCGCGAAGGTCCTTACGTGGGTTTCTATCGATTCCGATGGTTTTCGGAGGCAATAATATTAATTAAAGTTCATTGTTTTTGTCGACTTTGTTTGTCCGCGACTGTACTCGAGACTTTGCAAGCAGATTCCTTACATAATACTATCATCGTCGTGTGAAAATGAAAAATGACTGTATAGCATTCTAGTCCCACAACCACAACGACGAGCCTTCCCTTCCTTTGTCTTATTAAAACGCCTAGAAATCGGCCACAGAGGCTCTGACAGCGGTCTTGAGTGCCCGCTCAGCTTTCGCAACGATGAACAGACAATCTTCTGCCACGATGAGCGTACACCAGCGCCTCGAGGCTGCCACGGATCTCTCAAAACTTTCGCCAGTTTCGGACGATATCATAGTCGCCTGCCTTCGTGAAAGGTTTATGACAGATACGATATATACAAGTATAGGAGCATCAGGTCTTGTCGCTCTTAACCCCCACAAATACGTCTCGTCAAACGCCGACTCGGTCCTACACAAATATGCTGCAGACTACAGGGACCCCTCAGACCACAAGGAGCCTCTTCCACCTCATATATTTCAGATTGCCAATAACGCTTACTATCATATGCGGAGGACAACGCAGGACCAATGCTTTGTATTCGCGTAAGTCTGTCTAGTCGGCCTCACATATAACCCTCGACTCACTTCGTGTTCTCAGTGGCGAAACAGGCAGCGGAAAATCCGAAAATCGCCGGCTGGCGATCAAGTCGTTGCTGGAACTCAGCGTCAGCAATCCAGGGAAAAAAGGATCAAAATTGGCATCCCAACTCCCTGCCTCCGAGTTCGTCTTGGAGACGTTTGGAAATGCTCGCACACTCTTTAATCCCAACGCCTCTCGTTTCGGAAAATACACCGAACTTCAGTTTTCAGATCGGGGGAAATTGACCGGCGTCAAAACCCTTGACTATTACCTCGAGCGAAATCGCGTCGCTGCAGTTCCTTCGGGAGAACGAAACTTTCATATCTTCTACTACCTTGTCGCAGGTGCATCGCCTGAGGAGCGGCAGCACCTACACCTCTTGGACAAAATGATGTACCGGTACTTGGGACCGCGTGGGACAACATTAGCCAGACCAGGTGGGGGGCGTGACGACGATGGGCTGCGATTCGATCAGCTCAAAATAGCTCTCAAGACCATCGGTTTCTCGAAACGCCATGTGGCTCAAACATGCCAACTGGTCGCAGCCATTCTTCACCTGGGCAACCTCGAATTCACTATCGACCGGCATCGCAACGAAGATGCTGCCGTCGTCCGCAACACTGACCTTTTAGAGGTCGTTGCCGACTTCTTAGGGATCCAGCCGGCGGCACTAGAGGCGGCTCTTTCGTACAAGACAAAGCTGTTGAAAAAGGAGCTCTGTACAGTCTTCCTTGACCCAGACGGGGCTTCCGACAATAGAGATGATTTGGCCAAGACCCTTTACTCCCTTCTCTTTGCCTGGCTGAACGAACACATCAACCAACGACTCTGCAAGGACGACTTTACCACTTTCATCGGTCTCTTTGACCTTCCCGGACCCCAGAACATGTCCAGCCGTCCCAACTCTCTCGACCAGTTTTGCATCAACTTCGCCAACGAACGCCTCCAAAACTGGATTCAAAAGTCTCTCTTCGAAAGACATGTGAATGAATACACCGTCGAAGGCATCTCGCGATTCGTTCCGCAAGTCCCTTACTTTGACAATGCTGAATGCATTCGTCTCCTCCAGAACATACCAGGAGGTTTGATTCATATCATGGATGACCAAGCTCGGCGACAACCGAAAAAAACCGATCACACCATGGTGGAAGCATTTTCAAAACGCTGGGGCAACCATTCGTCATTCAAGACTGGGACCGCTGACAGATCTGGGTATCCTTCATTTACAGTCAGTCATTACCATGGCGCCGTCAGTTACTCTGCCGAAGGATTTTTGGATCGCAATTTGGATGCTATTAACCCAGATTTCGTCTCTTTGCTTCGAGGTGCTGCTGATGGATTGGAGGGTACAGGCTCTATCAACCCCTTCGTGAAAGGACTTTTCTCCGCTAAAGCCATCGCGACTCAGGCCCATCCTCGGAACGAAGACACTATTGTTGCAGCTCAGCAAGCAGTCAAGCCGATGAGAGCACCTTCGACCCGGAGGAAGAACACTATCAAACGCATGCCCACTGTCAACGAAGGTGGAGACATCGAGGAGCAGGACCGAGAGGAAGATGAGAATAATCCTCCTGCGGCTACTCTCACCGGCGGAACGAGCCCTTGCGTTGCTGGCGAATTCAAGTCGGCACTTGACACTCTTTTTGAGACTGTCGAGGAGACGCAACCCTGGTACGTCTTCTGTGTCAACCCCAACGATTCCCAGCTGCCGAACCAGCTTGAGGGCCGGAGCGTGAAAGGACAGGTCAAGGCCGTTGGGATGACGGAGATAGCCAGACGTTGCGTAAACGTTTTTGAAGTTGGGATGACCCCGGAGGAATTTTGTGATCGTTACCCGGAGGGATTGGCTGCTGGAGGCGTTACTGAGGGAAATGAACGGGAAATGGTGGGACAAGCAAGGACTGCCTTTGGTCTGGGAGAAAAAGATTTGGTTCTTGGACAACACAAAGTAAGTTTGCTTATTGATCATATAAATCTCTCGACATTAATAATACTCTTTTGACAGGTATTCTTAACACAGCGCGCGTTCCATAAGTTTGAGGACCAACTTCGTATTCGAGATGTTGATGAGCAAAAGAGGAATCGCCTTCGTGATGCGGAAGCTGGGCTCGATCCTCGTGGACTTAGTGATCCTTACTCCCCTTATCGTGCACCCAATGAAGGTCTGAGCGCCGGTCCCTGGAACGAGGGGTATGGAGATTCTTACAACACTTCCAACCAGGCATTACCACTCGTAGCCAATGCCACTCCCTTCCAGCGATCTGACCTTTACGACGACGATTTCGAAAACAGGTCCGTTCAGAGCGAGGATTACGACGCTCGAAGTAAATTTACGAGTCAGCACGACGACACTGCTTCCCATTTTGGTTCGGAATCGTATGCGCCTTCCCGAAATATGTTCCAGAACACCGATAAGCGAGGTTTGATGGAGAAGGAGGCTCTTGCTGGCGAGATTCAGGAAGGAGAAACTACTGAAGTATTGAAGGAAAGCTCTGCTCGTCGACGATGGGTTGCCCTTTGTTGGCTACTCACTTGGTGGATCCCAACTCCGTGTTTGACGTACGTCGGTAGGATGAAGCGCATGGATGTTCGTCAGGCCTGGCGTGAAAAACTGACTCTCAATTTACTCATCTGGTTCATTTGTGGATGTGCCGTCTTCGTTATCGCCGTGTTGGGAATTCTCATCTGTCCCACGGAACATGTGTTCAATACCTCCGAGCTGGCATCACATTCCTTTGCGTTGAGCCCAAACAATGTGTATACTTCAATACGGGGTGAAGTCTTCGATCTCAGCCTGGTTTCTGCGACGCATGAACGTGTGGTTGGCGTGGTTCCTAGTAAATCAATATTGAAGTATGGTGGTCAATCAGCGGATGGCATTTTCCCAGTTCAGGTGCGTCATGATGTAACAGGAGTTTTCAAGAATCTGATATATCTTGTTTGTAGGTTAGCGCTCTGTGCAACGGTGTTACTGGCTCCGTCAGCCCCTACGTCATCCTGGATTCAAAGAACAACACTGATGTCAACTCCCAATACCACGATTTCCGTGCTTTTACCAACGATTCACGTCCGGATTGGTACTTTGAGCAAATGGTTGTGATGCGATATACTGCTCGTCGTGGGTTCGTTGCCTACACCCCTAAGGAAGTCAAGAACATGGCAAACACTGGCCGTTCTGTTGCTATCTACAACGGGCTCATTTATGATGTAACAACATACCTCTCGAGCCCTCCTGCTATCAGGACCCCTCAAGGCACTCAAGCACCCGGGGACATAGACGTGAATTTTATGGATAGCAGCGTCTTGGATCTATTCAAGTTCAACGCTGGCCAGGATATCACGAAACAGCTCAACTCGCTCAAGATTAACAGTAACGTTCTTAACTCGCAGAAAACTTGCTTGCGAAACTTGTTCACCATCGGACAGGTAGACAACCGTCAGTCGCCTCAGTGCCTTTTCGCGAACTACATCCTCTTGGTACTTTCTGTTATCATGGTCGCCATCATTGGTTTCAAATTTTTGGCCTCGATCAACTTTTCTGCGGCTCGTGCCCCAGAAGATCACGACAAATTTGTCATCTGCCAAGTTCCCTGTTATACTGAAGGTGATACCTCACTTCGCAGGACCATCGATTCTTTGGCTCAGTTGAAGTACGACGATAAACGCAAGTTGCTAGTGGTCGTTTGTGACGGTATGATCGTTGGATCTGGGAATGATCGTCCCACGCCTCGTATCGTGCTCGATATCCTTGGCGTAGACCCCAACCTTGATCCCGAACCTCTCAGCTTCATGTCCCTTGGCGAAGGTGCCAAACAGCACAATATGGGCAAGGTATACTCCGGATTGTACGAATGCTCTGGTCACGTTGTACCCTACCTCGTCGTCGTCAAGATCGGAAAGCCGACTGAGCGCTCCCGCCCAGGCAATCGTGGTAAACGAGACACGCAGATGATGCTTATGCACTTCCTCAACAAGGTTCGTTTTCCTGTTCCCGGCTCCGATTTCATTTTCAAACCTATGTTGCTAGGTTCACTTCAATTCACCAATGAACCCATTGGAACTTGAAATGTATCATCAAATCAAGAATGTTATTGGAGTCAACCCTTCCTTCTACGAGTACTTATTCATGGTGGATGCTGACACAACTGTTGATCCTTTATCGGTAAATCGTCTGATCTCATCGTATGTCTATTTATTTTTTGGCCTTGACCATTCATTTGACTAAAATGTACGACAGCATGATCCACGACAAGAAGCTGCTAGCCGTTTGCGGAGAAACAGAGCTGGCTAATGCTAAACAGTCATTGATCACGATGATGCAGGTCAGAGCCTAATGTTTATTCAAATGGCGTGCCGTTCATCGTTTGGTTTAGGTATATGAATACTTCATTTCTCACCACATGGCGAAGGCTTTCGAAAGCCTTTTTGGGTCCGTTACCTGTCTGCCCGGTTGTTTCACTCTGTACAGGTTGCGAACACCTGATACGCATAAACCTCTGCTAATCTCGAATCAAATGATAACCGACTACTCTGAAAACCGGGTGGATACGTTACACATGAAGAACCTGCTCCACCTTGGTGAAGATCGATACCTGACGACTCTCCTTTTAAAACACTTCCCACTCTTCAAGACTCAATTTGTGCGAGATGCGCATGCGTTCACTGTGGCACCAGACGATTGGAAGGTTCTACTATCCCAGCGTCGACGTTGGATCAACTCAACGGTGCACAATCTGGGTGAACTCATTTTCTTGGAGCAGCTTTGCGGTTTCTGCTGTTTCTCGATGCGTTTCATAGTTATGATTGATCTCCTGTCAACGCTCACTCAACCCGTTACAGTCGCCTATGTAAGTTACCTTATGTCACTCCATAGACTGATCACCTATCCCTATCACCCTTTAGATTGTATATCTGCTCTATCTCGTCATCGGGCAGGGCAAATCTATCCCTACGCTGTCACTGATCATGATTGCGGCCATTTATGGTGTTCAGGTTTTGGTCTTCGTCATGAGACGGAAGTGGGATATGATCGGGTGGATGCTCTTCTACATCCTCGCAATCCCAGCGTTCTCTTTCTTCCTGCCACTCTACTCATTCTGGAAAATGGATGATTTCTCATGGGGACAGACTCGTGTGGTCCTGGGAGAGTCCGGGAAGAAGATGATCGTCCATGTAAGTGTTTTGTCAGTCAGCTGCAGCGATAGGACTGACATGCTTCAGGATGAGGGAAAATTCGATCCTCGTTCTATACCCCTCAAGTCTTGGAATGATTATGTCAGTTTTTTCGTAAATCACATTATATAACCATCTAATGTTTTCATTCAGGAAAATGAACTCTGGGACAAAGAATCCAATCATAGCATTGGATCTTGGGTACCTCCGACGAAGGTCAAAAATGATGGATATCCAGAATCACGGACGGCATCTCTATACGGCCGCGAGACGTATTACGAACCCAGAAGCTTCTCACCGGCGCCTTCTCAACGTGGAATGTACCCTCCTCCTGGATATCAGTCTGGTCGCAATACCCCTCAATCACTTTACCACCCGATGGCTGAAACTGCCTTGCTTCAACCATCACTATCGCGCCCTGTTACCAACTACTTGGATGTTCCAATCCCGAGAACGCGCAGTCCAGAAGATATCGACGTTCCTGGTGGCGGCCTGTCTGATCTCGACCTCGAACGTGCTGTACAGGACATCTTACGTTCAGCTGACCTCAATTCCATTACCAAGCGAGAGATCCGTCGCCGGCTTGAAACTCACTTTGGCATGGATCTGACATCGCGCAAGGCAGTTATCAATGCCTCCATCGATCGCGTTCTTCTGGACCAGAACTGATTCTCCTCTATCACTCTTTCGCTATCGTTAATTATAGGGTATTCTGACTTATTTTTTTCCTTTCTTGGGACATCGTTACGAACAATCTCATATGCCGTCTCATTAAGTCAACTATTATCATCTACCTCGGACCTGGCTACATACTCTAGCAGACGTTACTATAGACTTTATAAGGTACCCCTTGGACTTTGCACTTTTGTTTATACTA
>Ga0193742_1001676_pt1 | contig 13116 bp, 23 predicted proteins | sample L2c1metaG_FD_165511 | JGI IMG/M metagenome (GOLD analysis project Ga0193742, IMG submission 165511) | Soil microbial communities from a riparian zone of the East river system, Colorado, United States - L2c1 | ecosystem: Environmental > Terrestrial > Soil > Riparian zone | place: USA: East River... | reverse complement strand
TTCTGCGCCAATAAGTTTAAGATCAGCAACATAATCATCACGCGTTACTTTACCAGCTCGAAAATCATTATCAACTTCAAGGAACTTCTTACCAAGATCCTCAGTTGCCTTTGCTAAATCCTTATGCCGCTCAACTGCTACCGAAGTCTTCTTTACAAGCTCATCAGTTTCTTTAGCAAGCCGCCCAGTTGATTTACCTGCTTCATCACTATCCTTACCAAATCCCTGCATAACTGCACGCCACTCAGCGATCTTATCTGTAACATTGCCAACGCGGGTGTTCAGAGAAGTAATGCGATTGTTTAATGCTTCTATTTCCTTATCAAACTTCTTGATATCGCCACCAAATCTACTTATCTCAGTACGCGCAGCATTCATCGCCGCAGCCATTTGGTTGCGAGCCTTGAGCACAATCTCTAGAATGTATTTCGCTTCGTTCATTTATGTTTGATCTATCTCTTTGCGGCTCTGTTGACGCGCTTGCAATTGCTCTTCGCTCATCTGCACTACTTCATTCATCTTCTTACCTTCAATTGCCCAGGAATGCCTTTGCTTCGTTCTTTCAAGTCCACGTTTAGCAGCTGCAAACCAAGGCTTGTTCCAATCTACTTCTTTTTCTAATCCTTTCGGGTTATATACAAGATCGCGTGCCTTATCAAAATTATCGTTAAGATCCTGAATATACTGCTGGTGATTATTCCCTTTCTCATTCCAAGTCGGATTAGAGAAAGACGCTGCAATCATCTGTATGCGTTGAAACTCAATTTGTTCAACTGCCTCACGGCGCAGTATTGCTTGATATATTGCTAATACTGTTTCAATTTGCCAATTTAATATATCCTCAACAGTTTCACCGCCACCAGCTGAGCGGATTTTCTCTACGATATCGACCGGCCCGATTCGGATTCCGGAAGCAGACCCTTGCGCTCCCTGCTCCGTTCGTGCAGCGCCATCCTCTTCATAATCGATGGCAGCGTTTCTGTTAAAAAACGCCTAATTTCCTCGTAGTTTTGATCGATGAATGTATTTACAATTCGTTCGTGATCTTCATCCTTCAGCCCCCACTGAGATTGTGCAGGATTCCACGGAATACTGAAATGATGTTCAGCCCACTCACGGTCTCCACGTGGAACATTAAGCCAAATCTTATATGCTTCAATTGTGAACTTTGGTGAATGTCCAATTAACTCAAACAGTAACGTCATGAAACTTGCAACATCGCCGAAATCCTTCTGCACCCAACGACGCCCACGTTCAATCGCCGTTCCGCCATCGTCATCGTTAAGAATATCTGACATACCGCCAATTGTCCCTCCGCTGTCACGCACAGCCGAAGACATAGTGCGGGCTACCAGCGAGAAAAACTTCTGACGCGGAATCCAAGGCAAACGTTCTTGAATAAATACTGCATATTCTTTTTCCTTGCCGCCATGCTCAGGAGGCTTACCGATCACCCATCTGATTGCGTTAGTTTCAGGATCAAGCGCTTCTAATTCTTTCTGCGCTTTCTCAATTTCCTCACGCGCTTTAGCATCTTCATCTACAACTGTTTCTTCTTGCACCTGCTTGTTATGTTCCTCAAGAATGCTGCCATCTGTACGCGACGGTTCACTATCTCCCTCAATACTTTCACCAACAGAACGTTCTATTACTCGCTCTGGCACTTTTTGTTCTGTTGTTCCAGGTTTTGCAGGAGTTACCGGCTCCTGCTGCTCTTGTTCAGTTCCTGTTTCTTCAATTGACATTCTAAGCATCCTTTGATTGCGTTAGAGTATTTTACCCATTAGACGATAACGTGCGTATGCATCAGTTGCTAGCCAGCTACGATAGAAATAATGCTGAGCCTTCTGACCCATTGCACGCTTAATCCGAATACGACGGCCATACAAAAAACTATAGAAACTCATTAATGGTTTAACATTCGGCTCAATAAAACCTCGCGATGGAGTTGCATATATACCAGTACCAAACTCTGCATAAAGCGGATGCTGCGATGTTCCTGATTTTACACCTACAACAGTGCTCCATTCGCCGCCGCCACCAGCGCCACCAGGAACCCAACGTACAATTTCACGATCCACATGACGTAATGTATAAGATGAGAATTCTGGTACATGAATCCTAAGATCATGTACGCTGAAACTTGCAATATCGTCTAGTAGCTCGCGAGCATAATGCGCCTGCCGCTCGGCCTGCCGATTAAGCCAACGAATCGCATCAGCTTCATTAATCTCTATTGAAATGAAACGTTCGTCAGCCATAGTAATCAAGCAAAGAAAAAGCGAGAATCTCCGGCAAGACCCCCGCTTTCCCTGTTCTCGTTTTTAATATTAATAATCACTTGACTGCCTTTGCTAGTCGTGACTTAGGTTCGCCTTTGCTGAACCTTGTATTTGTTTTAAGCTGCGACTTGCTCGAAAATCTCACCGAACTGAGAATCAACTGGTGCCTCAGAATCAGCAAGCGCGTTCCAACGAGTCGGCAATGAAACTTGTTCACCGGTCTTCTGCAACGTATAACCAGATTCTTGCGCAGCACGAATGCAACGACGAAATACAACTGCACGTACCAGCCCAGAATCGAATTGGTACAATACTGCAACTGCCTTTTCTTTGTATGTAGTGAACGCAGAAAGGCCAACGTGCCGTTCGGCCAATTTAATCGGTGGCCCAACAGGAACTGCTGGTTGCTCTGTAATCGGGCCAAGCTCCCAGGCAGTCTGGAAAGTCTCAAGTGACGATTCAGCTAGCTGGGTACCAATTGACATTTCCCAGTTACTCGGCCGACGCTTAATATCAGCCGAAACCTGATCAACATCAAATGTTTCTTCGGCATTGTTGCGCGTGATGTTAATACCGGTTTTGGTAAATCCAACTTCTTCCCATGGATCGACTAAATCAAACTGCGTCGCACCGGCAGCAAATACCAGAATATCATGCAAATCTTCTGGATACACATATGCAACGTCTGCTAAATCAGCAATTACAACGCGACCTGCACCTTGCATAAATCCAGCCTCATAATCAAGACCGTGCCGTGAACGTAAGAAAGTTCCCATATTTTCACCCCCTAGTTATTACTTTTTTCAGATGAAGAACTACTAGAGCTTTCACTACCAGAAGAACCGCTTGAAGGTTCTGATTCAGAATCTTTTTCTAATACATATTTTTCATCTAAATCATTAAATTGCGTCTTAGTAAGCTCCACAGCAGGACCGTTTAATTCCAATACTTCCTCAGGATTAGTTGAAGTACCCTTAAGAATAATTTGATCTGTCTTCTCGCCGGGTGTACGACTGCCCTTTAACTTATACTTATCTCCCATTCAAACTCCTATTGATAAAAACTTGTATAGGTTCGCATTGCATAATGCGTACCACTAGCCTGAAACCACCATTTCTCTCCATGGCCTTCATACAATGCAGTCCATGGAATTGATTGCTGGCCTCGCACCGGATTTGATAGTCCAAATAACCTAGATTGCAACGTACGTTCGCTAGCCAATGAAATAAATACCGCTTCTGACATTCGTACAGAGCGGCGAAATACTACTTCGCTACCTTCCTCATTCGACGCTTGCGCCAAACAATGAACTACCAGAGCATCACGATATATATTTTTATGATCATCCATTGCGTCTGATGGATCAGGCGCATAATCTTCAATAGTTAAAACGATATATGGGTACGATTCTTTTGGCACCTCGTTAAGCGCCACTGATGGAAAATTTCCAGTATGAAAATGTTCTGGCGGCACCGGATCAAACTCAATTGGAACATAAGGTATATTCCGCCTTAATGCACGTTCCTGATCCGCTGCTTCACGCCTCGCATAAACTTGCTCCAACGCATCATTAACATCGCGAATCAATATTCCTTCAATTTCATCGAGAGTTTCTTCGACGCCAGTTGATTGCAAATTAATTTGAGGGCTCATCGAACAATTGGCCCTTCGGCCGGATTCCACTTAGTTGGAATATCGAGTGGATTAGGCGTAACATGAACAAGATTCTCACCAGCTTGAAACACCTGAGGAGAACTTTTTGCTCGACCCGGAATCAACGGTAATTCTGGTTCAATTTCTTCCAGAAGTTCAGCTAAATCAACAATCCATTGTGCCCGCAATTTACGTAAATCATCAGCACGATCCTTATACGATGAATTTTCTCGATCCCAAACACCAAGCGAAAGCACTTGCTTAGACCAGTATTCAATACCAGGATCAACTATTGCTAGAGCTAAACGTTTCCCAGCGTACTCAATAATTCTTCCATCGAGAGCTTCGTACGCTTCCTGCTCAGCATCATCTAAAACTGAACCGAATATTTTACTTACAATTCGATTATGCCGACGAGCAAGGGCTGCCGGGCCAAAAGTATCTGCCTTTGCCAAGGCTTCCCATGTTTCAGGAAGTAAATCCCTAGCTTCCAATGCAATTGGTGTATTTACAGTTGATGTTGGCATGACAGCCCTCCGCTACGTCTAATTATCAACGGTCTATTCGCTATCTCCCTCAGACTGTGCAGGCTTTGCGGGACGGGCACGACGCCCACGCCGTTGCGCTGCTGGCTTTGTTTCTCCTGCTGAACGCTTTTTGAATCCAGGTGGAACCTGCGGCATTCCTGAACCAGTAACGCCTTCACCAAGTTCAATACCATCTTCGGTAACTTCGGTTGTCGTCATTTCACGAACAGCCTTATTTTCATCCTGCTCTACTTCTTCAGGCTGCGTGGCGCGTTCGGTTGGATGCTCGCCAAATCCGATATTGTAATTCACAATTTCGGGACGATTTTCCTTCCCGGCTTCATATACCTTGATCAGCTGAATAGTTGCTGACGGCAATACCCTCATTGCCTGCACAACATCTTCTGCTTCCATTTCATCATAATCAGCAAACGGTTCACCAAATGCAGCTAGGTTATCCGTCGGATCATCTGAAACTGGCTTTAGCTTTGCACTCAGCGTTTCATACACCGGGTGACTCGGATCAGATAATACTTCTCGCCAAGCTGAAGCAATATTCTCTTCAGCAATTACTGCACCTTCAGGATATGTGCGACCAGCACCTAGCTGAAAACCACGCGGTTCACCAGTCATTGGATTAATCAATGGGCGCACATCTTTGTGGACAGTAACTTCGACAACGGCTTCATAATTTGTTGACATTTATTTCACCCCCTATTATGGACCGATTGTACCGTCATGAACTGTTGCATATAGAATTGCTTCCGGACGGCGCAGGCGAACCATGCGCCGTGACGCCTGCCGCAGCAAGCGTGTGTAAACGCCCTCACCCTTCAAAATGATTTCTGACTGTGGACCAGGCAGGAAATCAGTTGTATCGGGACCAGTCTTAATTTCAACCGGACCATTCAACGTATCTGCAATTGGAAGACCATCGAGGTTATAGTCGGTTGTAATCATTACCTTACCAATTGGCAAGAACCTCGTGTGATCAGCGCGATCACGACTCGCGCCAACCGACTCAGCACGATACGCATGGTTGGTTGGAATAAACGTTGTGCCAGGCGGTAATAGCTTGAGCACATCTTCCAACGTCGGCATAAACGGCTGCCCCGGCTCTATGTTGAAATATGCCGGTAGATTCTGATTAAGCAGAATCAGTTCGATATCTTCATCGCTAATGTGAATCCGGCGTGCAGGAGCGCCAGCCGACGTAGAAGCGGTCTGCATCCACGTCTTTAGATCATTAATAGGATCTCCAACAAGCGCCGGGTTAGCGTTTGAAGTCATATCCCAGGGCAGTGCAGCGGTGGGCCGGTGTCCAGTTGGCAGCGGATAATCAATTACCAGCGCCGAATCACGGTACTGATATTCAACAATCATCTGCCCACTGAATGCCTGCCAGCGCATCCATTCCGTCAGACGCTCATTACGACGTTCGAGTATCTGACCAATATCAACTAGCTTACGAGCTTCACGCGATGCTAGCTTTTCCCCGCCCTGAGTTAGAATTTCCCAGCGACGCGGTGAAATGCGATGAGCTTCGTCCAAGAACGCTAGCTCAATTACCTCTTCGCGCTCTTCTCGCCCAGTGATATCCATCAGTGGGATACTTGCCTCGGCAGCCCTAAACTGACCAATACCAGTTGCGTGCAAGTCTTCGACTCGCATTGAAACATACTGGTTATCAATATCTGCCATCGGCGCAATCTGCTCACCTAAAAAGGGAGCAGTTTCCATTTCTGTTTCTACAGGACCAACAATTGCATCAGTTAATGATGCTTGGTCGAGAATATCATCAATAACGGCCACTTATTCACCCCCTTCTTAAACGAATGAGAACTTGCAGGTTGGGAGACCAGTCTTAAACTTTATTTCCTGCCCAACATACCCAACAACGCGATCCGGCCGGAACCACTGACCGTGATTCCACATTGCACCAGCTACATCTGAATGTGCAAGCAAATCCGGAACCTTCTCATTGAAGTTGAGGATTCCAGCTAGAGTAGTAGCGAGATCAGTTGCAGCAATCCACGGTACATATTGATTGCCAGACTTCTTTAACGGTGTGCCAGCAATTAATTCTCGCTCACCGTCAGAGTTTAATGGGAACGCGCTTGCATCGAGCACAATCGAAGATGCAACATCGACGTTGACCTGATTGGCAAGAATTTCCAGAGCAGGACTAAGTGTCCTTGTTACACGAATATTCCACGCCATCTAATTACACCCCCTCGGCTGCGCCAGGAACTGAGTTATAACGCTTACGGGTGCGCTCAACCTTGCGCCCAGCAAGCCTATTAGTGGCAGCGCTGCGATTAGCAGCTTTTTCTTCATCGTTCTCTTCGCCACTGCCAGGACGATTATGATTTTCTAGTTCATTACTCTGTTCGCTTAGAGTAATAGCCAGCTTGCCTTCATTTGTTTTCGGCATTAAAGAGACAAACTTGCGCAATACCTCAGCGGTTGAAATATCTTCCCGCCCATTTGCACCAGTTGCGTCATCGCCAGACAGTTCTAGCTCATTGTCAGACAATAGAATTGTTCCCGGTTCTTCCGAATCAGGTGAAAGCAGGACGCGCCGATAAAACTTCAACATTCCTGGCGCTTCCTTGAATCCCATTTCCGACAATTCTGCAACCTCAGCTGAAACCTTGTCCTTCTTGCTTCGAGCAGAAAGCTGATCATTAGTCTGTTTAAGTGGATCAACCTCTGCACGATGCGATTGCAGCAGCTTTTCCTTTACATCATCTGCAAGTTCTAGTGCCTCAATATCTTCAACATAACCCATCATTTACCCCCTTTCTAACGCGCTTGGCGCGTAAGTGAATCCCGCATTTGCCTACGGTGTGCAGCGACTCGCCCTTCTGGCGTGTTCAAGTCATACAAAGGCACAACCTTTTTAGGAGTTTTATTTTGCTTCGGCGCATCGGCTTTCTTTTCCCATTCATCAACAGGAGCAAGCAATACTAATCCGCCGGATGCAATTTCAAAATCTGCTAAAAATACATTATTGTCAGGATCATTAATCAGGACTTGCTTGTCGTAAGAAGTCTCGCTGATCTTATATTTCTTGCCTTCCTCCCCTCCGAACATTTCCTCTAAGGCTAGTTTTATACCTTGATTTATTTTACCAACTGAAACATCGCCAAAATCTTCACCGGCAGCGACTAATGCATCACGGCCTTCGGTCCAACGAATCGCCGGAGCCGGGGAAACGTTATCTCCATCAACCTTAAATGGAATTACATAACGTGTACGATCACCCTTGAAATATTCCTCGACCAGTGCAACGCCTTTAGATTGTGATAAATCATTAACGTAATAGCTGGGGCGAGGAACGTATGGCCGACCATCTTCAATTGCAGAAGGAGGATCAGGAGTGAGCGCAGCAGTTAACGCCTCGCGCAACCAATTTGTTCCATCCTTCTCATTCCACACAACCTCAGCTGTAGTGGTATCTGATTCATCTTCATCTGCAAAAAATGCAACTGCGATAGTGAAATCATCAAACCCATCTTCTGACAAACCAATTTCATCATCTGACGCATAAATCGGCTTGAACCGATCAAGGTTTTGATCAATTGGGAATTTAGTCAATGCAACGTGATTCAACGAAACAGGAAACTGTTTCGCATCAGACTTGCGCGTATAATTGAGGAAAATCCCACTACTTACATCGGGAACCGTACCGCGTTTAACCTTATCGGCCTTATCAGGTTCAGTGAATCCCAATGCAGCCTGCAATAAATGCTTCCCCCGCTTCTTGACGATGCGCAATCCTTCAACAAATCCAGTGTTATTGAAAGCGCTATCACCCTTCTTTGGATGACCATCGGGGATTGAAACGTATTTAAACGCACTATCCCGGTATGATTCAACCAAATCCGTCAGTGAAATCTTGAGCTTGTCGGGTTCTGATGTGCCCGATGCTAATACTGTAAATGGAAGCTTCTTATCGTTCCCAGGAATTGGAGCAATTTCAATCTTACCCTCGGAAAGAATATCCTTCCAAATAATCTTCTTATCACCAACTCGATCCTCAACGCCTTCATCGCGCGAGGAAAAGTTAATCTCTACAACATTAGGAACAGTTACCACGTCGCTCATTTCATACAGCCCCAGTATGTATATGAATTTCTTTAACACTGCGCATTTCTGATATCTCCGCCTTTAAATCTTTAATCTCTTGACGCGCTTGCTCAAGTATTTGTTTTGGAATTAAATCGCCAGCAAGATATGCTTCAATGATCCACGGATCGCCAGGTGAAAATACATGGCCACAACCGCCACGATCACGTCTGTGCCGCATGACGCGATTTAGCTCATGCCGATACTGTTCGACAAAGTGCAGTGGCTGAAAATGATGGAACGGATCACCAAGTTGTTCGCAGTTCGGGCAACGCAGTTTGTTGCCTTCAACTAGACGTGATTTTTGGCTCCGTTGCTGGCTTTGCGCCATGATGGCACCATAGCCTTAGCTGGCAGAGTAGTGAAATTGTGCATTGAATTATCGTGTAAAGTTGCTAAAACAAGCTGCCTGCGACTGGACAAAACCGGGTGGGATCACCTAACGTTTCGGGCTCTGACCAACAACCGCCCTGGAAGGGGGTGGGACCATGACAACCGAAGACCCTACACTCGCGATAATTAGCATTCAGAGCAATAAGCTCATTCGTGCGCAGGTTAAGGCGCACAACGAGCGCATAATGCTAGAGCGAGCTGCTTGCGATGCAATTCGTAAGCTCGGACGTAGCATCGATGAAGTTTCTGATGCATCCGGCCTCACTCCTAGTGAAATTAATCGCGTGCTCAATGCAGGACCCACGCTTGAGGATGAACTTGAAGCCTTGAGCGGGATTTGCTAAGGTTGTATGGAGCGAGTCTTTCCTGAAAAGGGGGCTCGCTCCACTTTATTCAATACAACCCAAAGGGGGCTGGTTCCAGCGATCATGACTAACGCGCCGAGGAGGCATCATGCGTTAGGGGGATGATCGTGGACGTTTTATGCGCGTTATAGTAAGCAGTGCATTGTTGATAGTGCTAGTAATCCCTACAACTGCAATTGCTCACGATAAGGGCAGTATCGAGCACAAAAATAAGTATCTGCGTACAAAAGTAACAAAGCTCTACGATAAGAGCGCGCCAGGATGCAACTTAGTTGCAAGAAAATGCACCAAGCATCCTCGCCCAGGTTACAAAAAGATTCACCGCTATTTTAATACGATGCGGCGAATGATAATTTCTAAGCAGGCAGCAAATATGCTGCAATCCGGTGGACCTTATCAACAGCCTGCCGGTACGGCAACTGCTAGTGCCCCTGCCGGGGGTACATTAGAAAGAATCGCTGGCTGTGAATCGGGCGGCGATCCAAGAGCGGTAAGCCCCGACGGTCTTTACAAGGGCAAATATCAATTCAATAAACAAACCTGGCAATCGGTCGGTGGCAGTGGAGAACCGCATCATGCCTCCGAAGCCGAACAGGATAAACGCGCTGCAATTTTGTACTCACAACGCGGCGCGCAACCCTGGCCGACGTGCGGATATCGGTAAGTAGACTGCTATAGATGTAGTGGGGCCAGCTGCGCGCTGAATAACTAGTTAGCTGGTCCCACTACAATCTCTGTCTGATTCATTGAACGTTCTGAATCATCATCACTCCACACTAGCTCGTCTTGCGCGATTGCGAAACTAACCAGATGCGGAATCGTTCTCGTTCCCGTCTTTCTCCGCGCGGCAGCTAGTGTTTTATTTACTGTAGAAAGCGATACGAACATCGCTTGTGCAGTCTCTTCCAGCGTTAAACCATTGGCTAAAAAACAAACCGCTTCTAACTGCCGCCTAGTTAACTTTGTCTCAGCGTTCATTCATCATCTGCCTAAGAGCGGTTAGTTCTTTATCCCTTGCTTTTTGAGCTTCTCTTAACCCTTTGAGTACGTTCGTATCAGCTTGACCATAACGAGCATTTTGTGAATTCATCATAGCCCTAATATTCCGATACAGCTTTAACGAACGCTCATACTCGACGGTAGTATAGCGCACATGCTTGCTCCACAAACAAATATGACAACCAACATATAATTCAAGCAACTTACCATGCGCTGTCTTTTTAACAACCTTATGCCGTAATTCTCCGCTAATTTCTGCTTCGCAAAGTGGGCATTGCATAATTGCTCCTAAAAAGCGGAAAGCCCCCGCCAAGATTATCTCAACGAGGGCTTCCCATTTACTGACAACACTCCAACTAGGAGGATCACCACCCCGGCACCACCCGGCGCGGCAGCAACATGGTACCACATCGAGATTAGTGACGACTCACCCTATGCTTTAATGCACGCGTTGCGCGTATACGATTCTCTGCTTGATTAGGAGCACTGTATACCTGAACGCTTAATCCAGTAGGAATATGCGTTAAGCGGACACCAACGTCTATCCAAGCTGGGCGCACTTCGTCTGGAAGATCGGGAGTAAAAAGCTCTTCCTCGCAATCTGTTTCATCAAACTCACCCTCCCATTTTTCACTTTGTTCCGGCATCAGCTTTCTCCCAAGTATCGTCCTTTGCCTGTTCAATTAACGCGGTACTAGATAGTCGCCTACCCTTATTGTGCAAATCCCACGATGCATATACATCAAGCAACTTACGTTCGCTTTCATACAATAAATCTACGTCACCAGACGCGATGCTGAGTGACTGCTCTAATACTTCAGCAATTGTATCAAGAAACTCTTCATGTATATGATCATTAGCGGCAGCAACAACTTCAGGACTATAAACTAGCGTCCATCCTTTCTTCATCCCTTCAATATGATGATAAACCGTCTGTTCTAAGTCCATTTAACTGCCCTCCAAATCTAATCTGGATTTTTCATACGATCATTATTGTTTAAGCGGAACTGTTCAAATGCCACGACAGCGTTATCAATGTTATCCAAATGATCTTGACTGGCATCCTTAAACTGATGCTGCTGATAATGCCGCAATGCCCCTAGCGCCCAACGATCTTGTGCTCGCAATAGGAAATTCGGTTCATCTTCCGGGAACTTACCTTCAAAATCAGCAATAATATACATAATTTGATTTACACTTGGCCCACGCTCAATACCAACATAAGCTTTAGCAGCTTGAGACATAAGCTCAATCACATCATTTTCAGTAAAAAGCCTACCATATTTACTATCAGGTACGGTATTCTCCATTAGAAATTCCTTTCATAATCTTGTCTACCTTGGTATAAAGATCAGTTATTTCAGCAGTATGCGCCTTGAATTTATATAATTTCTCTCTAACAGTCTTTAACTCCATATATATTTTAGCATATTCTAACGGTATACGCGATTGACCAGTTACTTCCTCTTCTGAATCGGCCCAATTAGGCGTAACAGTTGGCTTATGACCGATTAATTCAAGCTCAGTCCATTTGGGCGTACGCTGCACATAATGCTCATCAGCGCCAAGCAATATGCCTAGCGAGCTAAGACTATCACGCAACGTTGCTGCATAACGCATCGCCGCTGAATGAGGGATTGAAAGTATTGGTGAAGGGGAATCGAATTCTTCTCGTTTCGTAGAACGTACGTACTCAGCGACTTTCTCAGCATTCTTTGATGCATTAACTATTATTCTAACTAAACGTTCGACTTCAACTGGTTCAGATGCACCCTTAAAATGTAATTCATCTTGTAAATCTATTATAACCTTCGCGGGATGCGAGTCTATTATAATCTTCGTTGACGGCGAGGATGGTTGAGAGCGCGCACGTTGCTCGCGCACGCGCTCCCCCACCTTGCCTAACCCGACAAGCAACTCAATTTGCTCGTCTGTAAATAGGTCGGCAATATCCATTTTACTCTTCGGCCGTATCCTTTTCGATATCGGAGCCAACGCCGATGACATACTCCGGTGCAATTGCTACTCGACCACCCTCAGCCGTCTTAAATGACAGCTTATGCAGTGGCTTATTATCCTCATCCGGCTCACCAGCGCGATTAGTATTTGTCACAACCTCGTTGATGCGCTGCCGCACAAGATTAAATGATTCTTCAACTTCTACAATTTCCATGCCGCGTAGGAAAAGGAAAGTGGTCACGAGTTTACTTCACCTTTCTTGATATGTATTCTACTATCAGGCTTCGCGATTGACGAACGCCATAATTTATTCTCATTTGCATACTGAATAACACTCTCTCCAAGCTTGGTAAAGGTATAACTCCGTTTACCCTGCTTGCTAACCAATTTTAACTTCACTAGCGCCTCCAATACTTCTCGCGCTTCTAGATATGTTTTCGGTAATGGGCTCCATTCAATTTGATTAGTTAATTTAGTTGCTTCAACCGGCTGGTCACGCGTTGATACAACATAACGCAAACAAACCCCGTCAGTAGTGCTCAAGCTGTGGGCTAACGCCTTTAAATTCTTACTCTTTGGCAATTATTCTGCACTAATTCCTACGCTTATTATTGCGGCGTGCCTTACGATTAGGCATTTGTGGTGGCGGAGGCATCTTATCGGTTATCACTAAATCAGCACGCTTGTCCCGGCCCTGCTCTTCGTCGCGCTTTTTCGCCATTTCTAATGGCTCACGCTGATCTTCTAGCACTTCTTTAACCACATTTACGGTTGAATTTATTGCTAATACTGCACGAAACAGGTACA
>Ga0193742_1001674_pt1 | contig 13150 bp, 11 predicted proteins | sample L2c1metaG_FD_165511 | JGI IMG/M metagenome (GOLD analysis project Ga0193742, IMG submission 165511) | Soil microbial communities from a riparian zone of the East river system, Colorado, United States - L2c1 | ecosystem: Environmental > Terrestrial > Soil > Riparian zone | place: USA: East River... | reverse complement strand
CGGTTGTGCTGGACGAAATCCGTGCCTACAAACCAAGGAGCCAGGTGGTTGAAAACCGAGCGAAAGACCGGGTTCTCCGCGCCGATCGAGTGGGTTAGTCCTTCCGTCTTGGTAAGGACATTCTCAATGACCGGAATCCGATCCGAGGAGTACGTATCCAGGAGATCATCTTTCGCCTGACCCTTCAGGACCATTGCCAGCTTCCAGCAAAGGTCGATCATGTCTTGGATGCCAGTGTTCATTCCTTGTGCGCCAGCCGGGCTGTGGATGTGAGCCGAGTCGCCGCCGAGAAAGATGCGCCCGTGTCTCAGGTGGTGGATCATGCGGCTATTGATGTGAAACCAGGAACTCCAACTCATGTCGTGGAACTTGACCGGGATCGGTGACCGCTGATCGTAGAGTTGCTGAAGTTCTTCAATAGACGGCTCCGTGTCCTTTGAGGGCTTGCTGATGGGATTGCTTGCGATGAGGCGATAGCGTTTGTTGCCCATCGGGAACATGCCGAGAAAGCCATGTTCGGACGAGAAAACATGAAGGTCGGAATCCGGCAGGGCGCCGTCGATGTAGAAGTCGCCCAAAGCGTATTGTTCGTCCAAGGATTTACCTTCGAACGGCAGACCTAGCGTCTCTCTAACGGTACTGTGCGCGCCTTCCGCCGAGATCAGATACGAGCAATCAACGCTTTCCAGAGACCCATCAGCACGCCTTAGTATCGCGGTGAGGTGATCGCCATGCTCCGTCTTGGAGAAGCCAATCATGCTTGTCTTCCACTCGATCTTGATGGACTCTCTCTCCAGGGCATCGCGGAGCGTCTTTTCTGTCTCTGCCTGCGAGATGAAAAGGATGTACTTGTACTTACTGTCGATGGTCTTGAACTCAAGGCGGAAGACTCGCTTCCCGCCCCCATAAACGCTTACGGCGATCCCCTGATTTCCACGTTCGACCAACTGCGAGCTCATGCCGCGTTGCTCAAACAGTTCGAGGGTGCGCGCCTGTACTCCTACCGCGCGAGACGTGGTTGCCGCCTTGGAAGTCTTCTCTACGAGTCGGACGGGGATACCGAAGCGAGACAGTTCCATCGCCGCGGTCATGCCGGCGGGTCCGGCTCCTACAATTAGTACCGATTTAATATTGCTCATCTCTAAATCTCCTCTTCAAGGGCGGTGCAAGTTGATTAGTCGTTCAGCCAGCGATCACCCTCATCCGGTTTGAGATCCCGACTGTGCGTTTCGAGGGTGTACAGACGAATACGATTTCCGTCAGGATCTTCTACTACGATCAACCACGCTTGTATGGCGACAAGGATCGGCGAGTGAGGCAATTTCTTCTCATCGAGATAAGACTCCCAATGTTCAAGGGCTGCCTTGTCTTGGACTGCAATCGTGATCGGATCGAAGTGAAAGTGCTTCCTGGCTTGCTCGGGATTGAGCCGCAACTCCAGCTTGGCACCCAGGTTAGGGACGTCGAGGATGAACGCGTACAGAGATCCATCCGATTCATGTTTGTGATCTGCTTGCGGAATGCGTTTAGCTCCGAACAACGTCTCGTAGAAGCTCAGCGAACGCTGCAGATCGGTCACAGCAAGTTTGAGATGGTGGATTCCTTGCAACGGGGGCAGATTGGATATGTCGGACACAGTTCCTTCCTCCGAGCTCTATTGTTCGCGCATGGCGACATCTAGTACGCCGACCTGTTCAATCTCGGCGCGGATACGGTCTCCGGGTTTTAACCAGCATCCTCCGTGTTCGGCCGCCGAGCCGGCCGGAGAACCGGTGAAGAGGATATCGCCGGCATGGATGGTCATGTACTCGCTGATAACGCTGAGCTGCTCGTCAAGCTTGTAAAGCATCTCGGAGGTGGAGGCATCCATCATCTTCTGATCGTTGACGAAGAGTTGAATACGCAGATTGTTAACATCAGGGACGATCTTGGCGGGCATGATATGCGGACCGCATGGTGCCATGGTGTCCTGTGCCTTGCCTCGGACAAGATCAACCTTCAGATCGTTGTTGACCTGGATCAGATCGCGACAGGAAAGGTCGAGTCCAATCGCATAGCCGCCGACGGCCGAAGCAGCCTCCTCCCTCGATGCGTTGTGCAGAGTCTTGACTACAAAGACGGCAAGCTCACACTCCCAATCAAACTGCTTGGTGGTCTTCGGCACGATCACGGTATCTCCCGGCCCCACCAAGGTTGTTTTGGGAGGACGTATGAAAAACGGCATGGAAGCCCACTTCTTTGGGTCCAGTCCCATCTCCTTAAGGTGGCCGGAGTAGTTCGCTCCCACGGCAAAGAGACCGTCGGGGTACAACACCGGGGTGAGAAGCGTGGCGCTCTTCGCTGTGATATCCGCCGGCCGCGTCTTGTTGCCGGTAACGAGTTTATCGGCCATCTCTTCTAGGAGAGGGAGAGACGTCTCCCAACTCTGCAAGATCGACTTGCATGTGGCGTCCTGCAGTAGCGGCTGCACCGCGCCCAGGAGATAGTAGTCTTCCTTGACTCCGATGGCGGCCTTGGGACCGTCCGGTGTCGCCAGTGTGGCCAATGTAAACCGTGTCATTTCCTGTCCTTTCTTGCATCGTGACCTGTACGGAATGCGGGTGATCGATGTTGGCTAAGGTAGGCGATTCTCGTTCTGAGCCATCCATGTCGTTCCGTAGTCTTGTCTGGCGTACGCCTTGCCAAGCTTCTTCAATGCTTCAGGTGCATCCATGCGATCCAACATTACTTCGATAAGAATGCATTTCTGCGGCGTCTCACATGCAGCAAGTGCGGTCTCAAGCTCGCTGATGGAATTGACACGGCGGCTGTTGTGATCGTCTTTTGAGGAGAAAACATCGGCGAGTGCGGAGTACTTCCATGGCTGGACGTCATTGTAGGAAGAGTTTTCGCCAAGGATTAGGCGCTCAATGGTGTACCCACCGTTGTTGAGCAAGAAGATGATCGGCTTGAGTCCGTGCCGCAGGATCGACGATAGTTCCTGCGCGGTGAGTTGGAAGGAACCGTCTCCAATGAAGAGAATGTGCCGTCTCTCGGGCACCGCCATAAGAGAACCGAAGGTGGCTGGCAGCGAATACCCGATCGCACCCCAAAGCGCCTGCGAGATAACGCTTGCCTCAGAGGGAAGAGGCATGCCGGCAACACCGCTAAGTGACGTGCCGTTTTCGGCGACGATGACATCGCCTGGCTTAACAAAGGATGCCATGCGATGCCAGAACCAACCCTGAGTCAGCTGGGAGGAAGATTGCACTTCGATTTTCGCGGGTTTCGCCGGCTGCGTTTCTTCCGGGACAGGGTCAACCTGAGCGATCAGACGGTCGAGCACGTCAACCATGCAGATTCCCTGGAAATCGTCATTCTGCACTCGTCCGTGCCAAGAGTTGACCTGAATACAACGTTCAGGATCGATGTGCTCCGTGAAGGATCCGGTAGTGGAATCGATAAAGCGAACGCCTAGTTGAATCAAGCACTCCGCCGCTTCGATCTTCGCCTGGATCCCTGGCTGAGAAAATGCTCCGGCATATATGCCGATGTAGTGCGCATCAGTTTCGTCGATCACACCCTTGGCCGTTCCCATCACGGCGATGCATGCCCCCAGTTTACTTGCGAGCTCTGTCACTTTCTTGGCTTGCTGGAATCGCGCCACATCCGAGTCAACCAAGATGCAGACGCTTCTGGAAGCGGCCAACCGCTGCACAGCCGTGTTCACAAAATCTTCCAGCATCTCAGTGTCGCTGGAAAAGGTGACCAAGAAGGGGGCCTGGGGTGTTTCGATCTTTATGTGGGCCAGGTCGGATGGAAGTTGGAGGTAAACCGGCTGCTTCTGAAGGATGCATGCCCGTAGACAGCGATCGATCTCAACTACTGCGTTCTGGGGTGAAATTCGAGCCTGGGCAACGCTGAACTGACGGCCACACTCCATCATATTTTGAAAGTTGCCATCGCCGGCCGTGTGGTGGACCAGTCCCCCGCGTGCGATCTCACTTATGGGAGGAGCCCCGGTGATCGCGATGATTGGGAGATGCTCGGCGAAAGCGCCAGCGATACCGCAAAGCGCGCTGAGTTCGCCGACTCCGTAAGTTGTGATGAGCGCACTCAGTCCGTGGGTACGGGCATATCCGTCGGCTGCGTAGGCAGCGTTAAGTTCGTTGCAGCACCCTACCCACTTGGGACCATCCGCGGACTCCATTTGCTCCAGGAGCTCAAGGTTGAAGTCGCCCGCCACCCCGAAGACGTGAGCGAGCCCGACCTCACGGAGTCGCCGAAGCAGAAAATCGCCAATGGATTCTTCGAGTGTGATGCTGCTGGTCGGAGTCTTTCGCGTCACGTTTATTTCCTCACTGTTTCCTGCCGGTATGACGAGCCAGCAAATTGGCTCAAAGAAAATGGTTGGGACAGGTCCTCCATGATTCCTTGGCTTATCAAATTTAGCGAACTCCAAGAACGTCACATCGCGATCGCCGCGCCAGTTCCACCGCCGTGCTACCCAATATCAGGCCGCCAATCCCGAAGTGAGGAGAGATTCCAAAAACGAGAAGGTCTGCATGTACTTGCCGAACAGCTTCCAGAATGCTATTCGCCGGCTTACCCTCCGCGAGGGTCGAATGCAGATGAATGGAATGGCTCTGTGCCTGCTTCTGCGCATCATCGAGAAGGTGTCGGTACAAATTCTTTCGATCTTCTTCCAGTATCTTGGCGAGGTTGTCTGAAACCGCCCAGACGATGGACTCAAAAACAGGTAGTCCCTCGTCTATCGACACTACAAATAGATCTCCGTTATCGATTTCGGCCAGAGCTATCGCGCGATGCAGGGCTCGTTCTGCTGCCGGTGAATCATTTAAGGCAATCAATACATTCTTGTACATGTGATCCTCTAACCGGGTCTGGCTGTTCCTTGTATTAGTGCCCCTCCCAATTCGTCGCGACGGCGGCGTCAATCAAAATTTGGGCAAGAGCAGCGCAGTGCAGGTCTGCGAGGAAGTCATCCCGCAGCTTTTGAGAAGCAGAGCCCGTCGCGCAACCACGCGGGTTGAATTTTGTTACGAGTCAGGATATCCATCACACGAGTAGGACTGCCGAGATCGGCCCATCCCGATGTCGTATCGGGCACCGCCAACAAACGATGAGACTGAGGAGCCAAAACTTCGCGCGAAAAATCCACGGCCGGCATTAGGCGGTACGCAACGTCGAGTTCGTTTTCTGCCATGGCCTTAGTGAGAGACGAAACGACGTTCGGAACTTGTGAACAGACCAAATCGAGGAAGGCTCTGGCGTGTCCGACGGTCACGAAAGTGTTCCAGAGGCAGCCGCGTTGCAAAAGTATTTGAGCCTGCAGCAACGATGGCTTTTCCCAAAACCGGTTCACCTGCAGCAATGGAATTGGCACATGTGAAATGGCCGAGCCGAGTTCTATCCATCCGTATTCGACTTCCGGATAGTGGGCCTTGGCACCCACAAGGACGATCGAATCCGGATATTGTTCGGCACCAAATATAGCCGCCCTGATGGCTCGGCCGCATGCCTCAGAGTCGGAGTAGTAGTGATCACACGGAACGAAGATCACTACCGCATCCGCGTCACGCTGCAGTATATGAAGAAGTGCAATGGCAACCGCGACACCAGTACCGCGATTCAGGGGTTGCGAGATGATGCGCGAGTCGTCCACATCCCGTAATTCCTCGCGATAGTAACTTTCGTGTGCACGTGTCACGACGAAGAGCTCTCGATCAACATGAATGAGCGATTCGATGCGCGCTCGCGTTTGGGCGAGAAGGCTCTCTCCACCGACGATGGAACAAAACTGCTTTGGCCTCGAGTCGCCTGCGATTTTTAGCGTCAAACTTTGCAAACGGGTCCCGTCGCCACCTGCTAGCATTACAGCCCAGCGGCTGCGTGATTGTTGGGCAGAAGGCCTGACGACTGAAGCCTCCTCGACTGGAGTCCGAACTCCGCTGCTTGCTTCGGTCAAATCGGAAGACACCGCTTCACCTCTTTCCTGAAAAGAACTCGTTGACTACCAACACCACTTTGTCCCTGAGACTTTTGATAATCTCGTGGCCTCATTAGGATTAGTTCGGGGTAATCCTTCCCTCCTTGACGTGCGTGGTCAGGGCGGCCACAAGCATTTCGCTGAAGACGAGAATGCTATTAAGTACTTACTTCCTGTCATAGACGTCTATCCTTCCAAGAGCTAGCTCATGACCTGGAAATCACTCAGATCGAGTGAGATCAGGAGAAGGTCGCGAATTGCTTTCAGATGTGGCCCGCGGACGTATGCACGTCTCTTCGTGGGAAAGCGGAACCCGTCCGCCTCGACAAGGTCATATACGTATTGCGTTACGGGGACTCCACCAGCGATTTCCAGGTGGTAATCATGCCGGCGAAGGAGGAAATCATCGCCGAAGTAGAAATCCTGTTCTCTGCTGTGGCTGGCGATTGTGTCCGGAAATCGTGCGCGCAAACCTCGCCACTGCTCTGCACCCTCTTGCCACGGCACAATCTCGGTCACCTCGAAGCCTGGCATTGCCATCAGGAATGGAGTCGTAAGGTATGTCCACCGTGCGTAACCGTTGAAGTATGCGCGATGAAGTAGGTCCCAGGGCGTATTCATCGTGTGACTAGCAAACGCCGCTCTTGGGTTCGAGCGCTCCTGTACGACGACACCCGCGGTCGTTTCGATCGAGACACAGTTGGGCGTAAATATCATTCGCCAATCGGGTTGTCCAAAAGGTCGGATGACTGTACGTTCCTCATGGATCGTGACCGTTCCGTCGAGAGGGTTCGGATCGGCCTCAAGCCCCTTCATGGGTAGCAATCCACCTCCGGCCACAAATTTTGCGCTGACCTTGTTGAAACTGTTCCAGCGATCCAGACCGCCGTGTGCGCGTAAAACCAAATCAAGAAGCTCACTCATGGCATTCTCCCCGGTGACCGGCAGATACTGAAGGTCATTGGCATCGCCTCCACGCCGAAGCGTAATTTACAGCCAAAATGTACATTTGCTAATGCAAGCGGAATGCCATTCGCAAATGCTTGAAAAGGCATCGATGTACGCTGATTCGGCATCGTGGAATTCGTGGAATTCGTGGGGGTCGTGTTTCCATCTACTCGGAAATGGGCTGAGCAGAGTTCGAGGTGGCTGTTAGCTTGGCTGCGGGCCCGTTGGCATGTTCGCTTACGTGCGTTTGTGCCTCTGCCCCTTGATCACGCAGACAAACGCAACTTGTCTGGCTTGATGCTCGGCCAGACGTGCTCTCAATGTGATCGTGCCGTGTGATCTTCTCCGAAACCGAATCGACGTAGTAATTCCGACGGTTCACAGCGATCACTCGCGTTGCCTTTCAGAGAAAAAGCCGATTGTGGCCTATGCTTCCCGGCTGAGGGCTGAGGCCAGATTCTGTAGGTCTTCGTAGCGGGCGATCGTGTTCTGGGTGTATTCGCCATTGTGCTCGCTATTCAACAACGACGGACTGGCAAGGCCGGCCGAAGATTCTGGAGGAAAGCCTGTCTTCCGGCCTATAGCCTCGGCCATGACGTTCATGTGGTCTGCCAGTTTTCGGCGCATCTCCACAAGACCGGGTTCGGAAGAAACGTCGATCCCTTGTTGATCGTGCAGAACTGCGACCTGATTCCAGATCAGTGCTGCAGACGTGATGGAGATCTGAAGGATCAATTCACTTGAACGAAGGTGTTGATCACGATCGACACCGAATTCGTATTCGACGGCTTCGCTCATGGTTCGAAGGTTGGAGACATTCTTTGCGAGCCGGTCGCGCAGACTATCTGTTTCCCGCAGAAGCAGATTGCGCTGGTTGACATCGTCAATTAGCAGAAAGAAGCCAGCTCCGCTTTTGAGGACGGACGCTAATACTCGACGCATGGCGGTCACCGTGCGTACTGGCCAGATTTGATCGAATACGAACCACATAACTACAAGAGCAAAGATTATTCCGATGAATCGATCGCGAGCTGGCGCCAACTCCGTGGACGCGCTAAAGTCCAAAAGCGCCACGAGGTAAAAGGCAAATGCCACCTGAAGACCCAAGTAGTTGAACCGTGATCCTCCGGAGATCCATGATGCGACAAAAGCGATGGCACCTACCAGGACGATGAGAGAGGTAATCGAGTCCATGTAAGGAAAGAGAAATGCGACGGTTCCTAGACCAAGGATCAGGCCGCCCAGGAGCGAGCCCAGCATGCGAAGAGTGAGCCGCTGCTTCATTGCAGCTGTAGTGCTCAGTCCTGTAACCATCACTGTAGTGACCGATGTCGATATTCCCGGCCAGTCGATCGCGTTGTACACGATGTAACAGACCGTGGCGCAGAGGCTGATCTTGAGAGCGAAGGCGATATTATCCTTATCTCGAATCGCACCCGGAATCAGAAAGGGGACATTTCTGGAGGGCAAGACAGCCAACTCCTTGTTCTTCGCTGCGCCCAGATCGACGGGCATCACCAGGATGGAGTGAATGGTCCTTTCCACACGATCGAGCAAGGTGTTCGTTGTCTGCGGGCCGGGCTCCAGACGCTTCTCCGATTGCGGGATGGCTGCAGGAACCAGACGGCCACATTGTTCAGCGATGCGCGCACAACGCTCGAGAAGTTCGGGATCGGCGTGGGTGTCGCTCTGCAAGCCAAAGGCTGCGGAATCACCCATTAGTTCCGCCAGCATCGTGATCTGCACGCGCGTTCCAATGGGAAGGTAGCCAGTGTCAAGATTGCGGTCGACGATCTGGTTATATAGATCCATCATTCCTGCCTGCCCCGCAGCCGCAAGGCGTGACACACGGACGGCAGCGACCCTTTGCTTTGGACTGACCTCCTCCTGTGCGAACAGGCTGAACATCTCCTCCAAAGCCTGATAGCGAATGCGGAACTGGTCTTCCAGGCGATCAGCCGGGGAGCGGGCACCAAAGATGTACTCCACGGCAACGCCACAGACCGCAGCGATTGCAAACGCGGCTACAAGGCGAAGCGAATTCTTTACTAGTGTGTCCGCAGGTGCGTGATGTTCCCAGAAGCCAATGACAACGCAGTAGATGAACCCAATGGCTCCTCCGAGTGAGGGGAGGCTCGTGCTCACTAGAATCATTCCGCCAATGAAGGTCACAATGGCAACGCTGAGGACACGTGCCATCGGATCATTGTCACTGACAATGACAACACCCATCTCGACGACGATCACAAATATTATGGTCACAACAAGAACAAAGGCCGTTCGCAGGGATACGGAAGGACTCTCTCGTCCCATGAGAAACATGAAGTACAAACCATAGGCAATGTATGGCATTTGGAGCACCAGCATCAAGACCAGCACGAGGATGGATGCCAATGTCATCCGAAGAGAACTGTTGAGACGTCCGGGCGTGGGCTGGAGATCCTGCCAGACGCGTTGCAGCCACGGTGCGGGCTTCGGAAATGTGAAGTCTTTGACCATCCGGCTATCTCACGACCGTCACGGCTGTAGCTCCGATACGGAACAGATCGGAATCGGGGTTCTGAATACGAATGCGGACCGGGAACCGCGATGATAGATGCACCCAATTGAGGGTCCGTTCGATATTGGGGAGTCCGGCGACCACGCTTCCGTCCTCGGGGAACACGCCATACCCGATACTCTCCACCAGCCCAGTGAACTTTCTCTCTGGATGTCCCATGAGATACACATCGACAGGCGAGCCGATGTGAATACTCCTCACCTTTGCCTCACGATAGTTCGCGATGACATACCACTTGCGAGTGTCGATGAGCGTGAACATCGGAGTGCCCGGTCGCGCGTAGGCGCCCTCTGAGATGTTCATGTTGGTCACGTAAGCATTGAAGGGCGCGACGACGCGGCATCGCTCAAGGTCGAGCCGGGCGCGATCGACTTTTGCGGCCAGACCGGGCCGTTGCGACTCAAGAATATCCAGGGTGTCGATAACGTGAATCGATTGCCCCAGCTTTGCTCGTGATTCGGAGGCCTGATCGTCGGCTTCCTGCTGGCGAAGAACCGCCTGTGTTTCTTGGGCCTGCGCCTCGCCGAGCGCGGCCACGGCTGCATCGTAGCTACCGTGAGCCACTCGCACCGCTGTGTTGGCTTGATCTACTTGATCGACCGTCACGTATTGCTTTTGTAGCAGGGGTTCAATGCGATGCAGGTCATTGGTCGCATATTTCAATTGGGCCTCGGCGGCACTGGCTGCAGCCTGGGCGCGCACCACCGTTGCTTTGGCTAAATCAACCCCGCTTCCGGCGGTGCGTATCGCGGTTGTGGAGTTGTGGACCGCTGCAGTAGCTGCATCGACGGCGCTATTCTGCGCCGCGATCTTACGCTTCGTATCGACGATTCGCTGTTCCAGGTTTTCCTGGTCGGAAAGCGCCTGCCGCAGAGCGTACTCGTAGTCGCGTGGATCAATACCGAATAGTAAGTCGCCCTCCTTCACATAGGCATTGTCTTTGACCGGCAACTGGGCGAGACGTCCACTGACCTCCGGGGCTATTTCGATGAAATTTGCCCTTACGCTGGCGTCATCGGTTCGAGGATGCCGCTCGGTCTCCAGAATGACGAGCAGCAACGCCACAACAGTAGCCGCAATAACTCCGCGAAAGATCCAGAGTCCCAGTCTCTTGCGATTGATGTTCTCAGAGTCCTGTGTCATACGTTCTCCTAGCGGAAGAAAATCAGCCACAACAGGCAGGTAGAAGCAGCGACCACGCATGGATAAAAAAGCGCAACTGGGCCCACTTCAGATTCCAATCGGTAGCGCAGCAATAAATAGCGAACGGCAAATGCCAGAACCACGCCGGTGATGAGGCAAACCATCCACGCCGGGAAGAAGGAACCGATGATAGAGATAGAAGGCGCGCGGCTACATCCGGTGCATAACAGGCACGCGACTGTAACGCCGAAGAGTCGCTCTTTGGTCATTGCTTTTGGCCATCCTGTGTTTGTAGTTTGGTCGCGGGGGGCAAGCTTCGTAACAGATTTCCGGTCACGAATTCTAGTTGGACTGCTTGCAGAAAGAGTTGAGAGCGGGCGGATACGGAGGAGAGCCGGGCCAGCGCCAACTGCCTCTCTGCCGTTACCACGTCGACCAGGTTCTTGACGCCATACTTGTAGGCATCCAGCGATGCCGAGTACGAGGTACTGGCCGACTCGAGCAGCGCCACCGCTGCTTGTTCCTGCCTCTGTGCTGTGCGAAAGGCGATGAAACCAGTCCAGACTTGGCGTTGAGCCTGGTCATGCTTGTCCGTCAACTCATCTTGGGCCTCACGCTTTTTTGACTCAGCCATGGCCAATCGATTCTTTCGGTTGCCCCCATCAAAGATTCGCCACTCTATGCCAAGCGAGGCAGACCATACGGGTTCATTCGCTGCTCCGAGCTGACCATAGTCGGCAGATGGCCAGATGGCCTGTTGCGCCCCCGAACCCGAGAGCACGATCTTTGGCCGGTATTCCGCCTTGGCCGAGCGGACCTCATTATCCGCGGCGCGGATTTCTGCGGCCTGCGCTATCAGGTCGGGACGGTCGGCCATTGCGCGATTGATCAGCTCATCGATGGAGAGGGTCAACGAGTCAGGCAGAGGAGCATTTTTTTGAGCGTCAATCACGATGTTCGGCGAAGGCTCGACGCCGAGTTCCTCTGCTAGAGTGACCCGTGCTATTTTTTCGTCGCCGTCCGCCGATTCCAGATCAAAGACAGCTTGCGATGTTTCCGCCCTGGCATTGAGAACATCGGGCATCGTGGCTCGTCCGTTCTGTAGCCGGTCTTCGGCAGCGTCCTGCGTCGTCTGTGCAGTCTTCAGGGTTTCCTGTGCAGCTTGAAGACGTTCTTGTGCGGTTACCAGCTTGTAATAGTCGCTTGTGACTTGGAAGGCTACTTCCTGATTCGCCTGGATGAAATTGGCCCCGGCGGCCAAAGCCTCGGCTTTCGCCGCGCCGACGGTCGCCTCCCTCTTGCCAAAGTCGAAGATAAGATACTGCAGTGCAATTTCAGGCTGCACAACAGTGGCTTCGACCATGATGTAGCCGCGCGGGGCAAGCGGTTTAGGAAAAGGCTCGATCAGTCTTTCATTTGCGAATGTTGCAATCCCCGTCAAAACAGGATAGTAGGCGCTTTTCGCAATGCCGAGTTGTTCCGCCTTCTGCTTGGCGCGCTCCCAAACCACGCGCGTGCGTGGATTGTTGTGTTCCGCAATATCGACGAGCTCAGCTAATGAATAGGCGCGGGTCGGGTCAAGTGTCGCGATCTTTCCCACAGGTATCTCATGAGCGGCGCAGTTGGAAGCTGCGAGCGCAGTCGAAGCTACCCCGGCGCACTGCGACCATCCCTGTTCTCGCAAGAATAAGAAGAGGAAGAGCGACAAGGACAGCAGGCCGAATTGGCGCATCGAAGGAATGTACATCGACCTTTTCGAAGTGAAGGAGTCAAACTTACTGGAAGATTCACGCGCGAGACGGGTGGCCCGCCTGCCGATTGCTGCGCCACTGCAAGGGGCCTCCTGCTCAAGTGCTAGGCATGCTAGGCGCGGAGTGCTCTACGACGGTGACCGCCTGTAGTTCGGCGCCAAGCGTCCTGGCAAAAGAAATTATTGAAGCCAGCGCATGAAAGGCCCCCAGCGATTCGTTGACGACTACAGCGATCCTTTTGAACATATCCTCTCCTCCAGCCGACGCTTAATAGCGTCGGCCGCCGTTCTACGCGATCTACTTTTTTCGCTCACAGACTGCAAGAAACGTGGCTGCGTCGTCACCATCTCATGTCAATTCTGAAAGGTCGAGAAGGACCTTGGTGTATTCCATTTCGATCGGTTCCTTGATCGTGTTCACAAATTCGATTTGCATCCGTCCACACACGTACACACGATGGCAATCACCTCGCTGTCGAGCCGTTCGATCGAGAAGCTCCTTGGCATCGCCTCCCCGCCGAACCGAAAGTTACGGCCGCCCTGCACGTTTACTAATGCAAGCCGCATGCCATTCATAAGTGCTTGAAAAGGAGTCGAAGCAGGCTCATGTGTTATCGGGGATTTCGCGGATTTCGCGGATTTCGTGTTGCAGTCGGGGCGACATCTTCGCAGACTTTGAGGCAGCTCTTACGGATTCCAGTTTCGAGATCTTGGAATCGAGAGCTGCGGTGGATTGATCGCTTCCGTACCGAGGTAAGTT
>Ga0193742_1001673_pt1 | contig 13153 bp, 8 predicted proteins | sample L2c1metaG_FD_165511 | JGI IMG/M metagenome (GOLD analysis project Ga0193742, IMG submission 165511) | Soil microbial communities from a riparian zone of the East river system, Colorado, United States - L2c1 | ecosystem: Environmental > Terrestrial > Soil > Riparian zone | place: USA: East River... | reverse complement strand
GGCTGAAAGCCATCATGTCGAGGTACGACTGGGCGCTCTCCCGAGCGTTGCTCAGCTCGGGATCCTCCGGCGGCGGGGGAGCCGTCGTCGTGGTCGGGGGAGCAGTCGTCGTCGTGGTCGGCGCCTCGGTAGTCGTCGGGGCCGCCGTCGTGGCCGGCGCCTCCATCGTGACAGGGGCCTCGGTCGTCGGGGTCTCGGTCGTCTCCGGTTCCCGGGTGGCGACGCTCTTGCCGGTCGCCTCCCCGGCGCAGGCTCCGCCCGCGAGGACGGTGGCCGCTAGCACCGCCGGGATGATAAATCGTGTGAGCTTCATGGTGTCCGCCTTTGGAGGGACTCGTTGGCTGGCTGTGATCCAGGACCTCCTGCTCGGCCAGCCCCTGCACTCGCCTGTCCAGGTCTGGACGGTGTGGGCGAGTTGATCGGGGCCGATGGCCGGCTCGAGGCCGTCGTGGCGGACGAGCCTCGCCGTAGTCGCCGAGGCCGCTGACGGGATCGCACTCCACCGGTTGTGGAGCACGAGACCGTAAGGTCCGCGAGCCCTCACTGGCCGCGAACAACTCCGCCGTGTGTCTGCCGCACGTCTGGCAGCGGGACTGCCAGACGTGGTTGACCCGCCATGCATTAGCAGGCCTCTATTAGCGAACCCATACCCGGAACACACGTCCGCCACCCACCGTCGGTGACGGGCGAACCCAGTCAGTGCACCAGCTCAGCGCCCTCGATGTCGTCGGCTAGCACTAGCCGCTGGGCGATCTCGGCGGAGGCGGGCAGGTCGCTGTCTGGGCTCACCGCCCACAGCTCCTCGCCACGGATCACGGCGTAGGCATCGAAGCCGCGCACCGTGCCCAGCCACGCCGCCCGAGCCTCCAGCGACGGGAACGTGTTGACGATCGCCTCGACTTGGTTGGCGACCCCGTCGCCCCGTTGTCTAGCGCCTCGTGGAGTCGCGATGCCATCAGCACGTCCGTCACGACGAGCACGGCACCGGTCTCGGTCGCGAGAGCTTCGAGCGCCCCGATGTCGTCGGGGATGGTCGGCGGGACCCAGGTCACGTGGCCCTTCTCGTTTGTCACCCCCACGGCGTCGAGCGGCGTCGAGGCCCAGGGTGGACTTGCCCATGTCGAGGTCTTCCCCGCGACCGTGCCTTGGGGCTAGGTGTTAGGTCGCTACGCGCTTGATGCGGTGAGATGTTGCAGAGAGGCGATCGCTGGTGGACCCCAGCTGGGCTTCCCGCCGGGGGGACCAGCGGTTGCGATGAGGAGGCTGCCTAGGGCCCGCCAGACGGCCCAGCCACGGGCACGGCGCCAGGTCGCGTCGTCCGCCGCCGGCGAGTAGGCCGCCTGGACGCGTTCGATCGCCTCGTGATCGGGGAGGAGTATCCAACAGGCGGCCAGGTCGAGGGCTGGATCGCCAGCGCACAGGTCGCCGAAGTCGACCACGCCACAGAAATTGCCGTCCGCGGTGAGGACGTTGGCTGGGTGCAGGTCCCCGTGCAGCCACAGCGGCGGCCCTTCCCATCCGGGCGCGGATACCGCGTCGTCCCAGATCGCTCGGACTGCATCCGGATCGGGAGTCGGCTCCTGGTCGGTCTCGGCCACTGAGGTGCACAGGTCCGCCATCGTGTCGAACTGCCGTGCGACCTTCGCAACCTGCGTCAGTGCTCCTCCTCTCCCGCGTCCTACTGGTGCCCCGGCGGGGGCGGGCCGGTGCAGGGCGGTCAGGAAGGCTGCCAGCGCATCGGCTGCCGGGCCGCTGCACGTGGCGGGAGCACGGTCGGCGGGCGTACCTGGGACCCAAGTCGTGACGATCCAGGGATGGGGGTAGCGCGCCGAGGGTTGACCGAGGCGCTGGGGAACGGGGACTGGCAGGGGCAAGAGCGGGGCCAGGACCCGAAGCCAGGTGTTCTCCTTGAGCAGCAGCGAATCTGCCGTCTTCGTCTGCCAGGGGAGCCGGACGGCGAGGTCGTCGCCGAGACGCCACAACTGGTTGTCCCAACCGCGTGCGCCGAGCGTGAGAGGACGGTCAGCCAGGTCGGGGTGCTGGTCCCGCAGCAGCTCTCGCACGAGCTCGGCAGTCAACTCCATCGCGGGCTCATCGCGGAACCGACCGAAGAGGGCCACGACCGAGGAGGCTACGGAGCGACGACGGCTGGCATGTTCGTCGTCCAGAACGACGGCTACGCGATCGTCAAGACGCGCCAGAACATCGCGCGGCGATGCGCTACGGAGTTGTCGGTGGCGGTGATGACTCGTCGGGCGGTTAGATCCGTACGATCGGCCTCTCGGGCTGCTCGGCGGTGGACATCACCTCTGGTGTAGGGCTCTGATCGATCGTGCTATCGGGCGGCGCCGGCGAGGAAGGCTGCCACCATGTAGGTGGCGTGCCGGTCGAGCGAGACCCGTGCCCGGTCATAGCGCATCGTTGTTCGCGGGTCGGCGTGGCTCGCGGCCTCCTGGACGTCTCGGAGCGGGACGCCTGCGTCGAGGGCGGCGGTGATGAACGCGTGGCGGAGCGTGTGCGGGCCGACGGGCTTGTTGATCCCGGCTTTGCGGGCGAGGCGGCGGACGATCCGCCAGGCGGCGTGACGGTCCAGCCGTTGCCCGTCTCGGCCGACGAAGATCGGTCCGTCGAGCCGTTCACCGATAGCGAGGTCGATGGCTCGCGCTGTTCGTGGTGCGAGCGGGATGGTGACGATCTTGCCGCCCTTGCGGTTCACGGTCAGGGTGCGATGGCCGCGTTCGAGGCCGAGGGCTTCGATGTCGGCGCCAAGCGCTTCGGAGACTCGCAGCCCGTTGATCGCCAGCAGCGAGACGAGGGCGTGCTCGCCGGCGCAGGCCAATCCGGCTGCGACGAGCAGCGCGCCGACCTCGTTGCGGTCCAGGCCGGTGGCGTGGGACTCGTAGTCAAGGCGAGGGCGGCGAACATGAGCCGCGGGCGAACGTTCGAGCAGGCCTTCCTGTTCGGCGTAGCGGTAGAAGCCGCCACCGTGCACAGACGACGTGCCACTGTCGCCCTGGCACGCCCTCGGGCTTCGAGGTCTCGCGCGAAGCACTCGATGTCAGCCCGGCGCGCCGCGAATAGGCGGAGGCGGTGCTCCTGGCACCAGGCGATGAACTGGCGCAGATCGAGGGTGTAGGCCTCGCTGGTCAGGCCGCGGTAGCCGGCAAGGAACGCAGCGAGCGTGTACCGCTCGGCCTCGGAGAACGCCGGGTTAAACGACAGCGACGTCGGTCGTTGGGGTTGCGGTGGTCACGGTGGCACCTCCAGGTCAGGCCGAGACCCAGAGGCCGGAGCGCCAAGGCCCCAGCAACATGTTGACGGCATCAACGTACGCACGATCTGTCACGGCCGACAGCGGCGATCGGCGCCCGCCCCGCACGCGATCGCCGAGTCGGTTACGCGATCAAGCGCGCACGCGACCTCTCTGCCCGCGGGAGTTGCTACGCCTCGACCGGCACCCCCGGGGTGCTGCTCGCCATGGCACGTCGCGCCGTTCTGGGTCGCGAATACGGGGACACCATGGGGCTGTGACGCGCACACGCGAGCGGTAGAGGGGGTAGATGTCTGACGTCCAACTCTTCGAAGCGGACTCGTGTACGCGCAGCGAACGTCACGCCAGCTGGATCGTGGCTGCGACGGATTCCGTGTCGGCGAGGTCGACCTCGACCGATGCCATGTCGGTGCCCATGGCGGTGCACGTGATGGCGATCGTGGCGTCGGCGTGGGAGACAAAGAGTGTGCGGCCGACGACGGGCAGGTCGGTGTGCCGTCGGCGTTCGACGAGGCGACCGTGGTGCGGACCGTAGGAACCATCGGCGAAGGTGACCTCGTCGAGCGCGGTCGAACCGCCCGCGGTCGCATCGATCCTTGTCGCGAAGTCACCTCGGCGGGCCACGGTCATGATGCGACGACGCCAGCCCCACTCGTAGACGAGGCGAATGAGCTCGCCGTCTGCAGCGAGCGGTCGCGCTACGACCCACCCCGGTGGTGCGGTCACAGCGATGGCGCCGTCGCCGGCCGTGACATCCATGCCATCGGGCCATTGGCCCGCGTCGACAACGCGGTAACGCTGGCGCGTTCGAACGGCGAGGCCGGTCAGCGCCGTTGGCTGGGTGGCGGTGGGCGAGCAGGCGTCGATCATCATGCCCAAGAGCGGCCACACAAGTTGGTGGGGAGCATGCCCATAGCCACGATGAACCAACACCAGTTCCAGCGATGGCACGACCGCAAGCAGGTCGCCGCTGTAGCCAAGCGCGAGCGCTACGCGATGACCGCCGAGGAGATCGCCGGGATGGATCCACCACAGGTAGCCATAACCAAGGTCAACGGCCGGGTATCCCTCACCGTAGGAAAGGGTGCGGGCGGACGGCGAGTACAGCGTGAGCACCTCGTCGATCCACGTTGCCGGCACCAGCTCTTTGCTGCGCCACCGTCCCCGCTCTGCCACGAGCGTGCCGAACCGGGCCAGGTCGCGACCGGTGAAAACGAAGTGGTAGGCCCCGTGACGCGACACCGGCTCAGTGATGACCCGACCGTCGCCCGCCCGGAACGCCATCCCGGTCGGCGCAGCGATCCACGCAGCCACACCTTCGGCGACGGACAGACCCGACAACCTCTCGAAGACTGCGCCGAGGACGTTGAAGTCCCAATTGTTGTAGAAGAACCGCTCGCCCGGTGCGAATGCGCCACGCTGCGGGCGATCACGCTGCATTTCGACGGTCTCGGAGGCCGCAGGCAGGCACACGCCCGACCTCGCCTGCAACAGATGCCGCACCGTCGCGCTCCGCTCCGTGGCGGTCAAAGGCGTGATGTCGTCGATGTCGAGGTCGGCGAGCGTGGCATCAAGATCAAGGCGACCATCGGCGACGATCCTGCCGAAGGCCACTGACAGCACACTCTTACGGACCGACGCCACGAAACTGGGCCGATCGAGATCGCCCCAACTGAAGACCGACTCGCCGCCCACGAACACACCAACCGGCCCCAGGCCCGCACGGTCCGCGAGCGCTGTGGCGCGCTCCACCACATCCCCACCTGTCCCTGCCACCCTCGCAGGCTATTCGTACTGCGCGTCCCGACAGCCGGCTGAACCACACTTCAGAGCTCCTGCCCGACGCGAGCGCGACGGAACGACGGATCAGGTCCGAGCTCGCTGGATGCGAGCCAGATACTTCGTCACTCGCCGTGACGCGGGGCCGAGGGTCTCTCATGAGCCGATCGCCGATTCGGTGCGAGGTGCCCCACCCCGACGTCGTTGCGCTAATCGACGAGCCTGCGCAGGTTCAGGTTCAGGTGTCCGAGCCGTACAGCGCCGGAGCGGTCGCGACGCCGCGCTCAGCTGGCCGAGCGGAGCGCGTTGATCAAGGCGTCGGCAGCTGGCAGGGGAGTGGAGGCGATGCGGCGGGCGATGACCAGCGAGCGGGTGGCGAGGGGAGTCGCGCGCACCGGAGTCAGCGCCGCGGACTGAACTGTGGGCAACACCGTCCAACCAAGCCCGAGCATCACCATCTCGCGCAGCACCTCGGGTTGGTGTGACTCGGCGACTACGTCGAACGGCGCGCTGACCGACCGGAGTGCCGCCGCGATGACCGAGCGCGTGTGCGATCCCAGCGGGAACGTCACCCAGGGCCCCCACTCGCGATGCAGTGCGGTTGGCACGTGAGGCGGCGCAAACACCGACAGCGACTCCGTGCGGAGGGGAGACCACTCGACCCCGTCGATCGGTGCCGGCGGTTTGACGCACACGACCAGGTCGAGCTCGGCTCGAGCGAGGTCGGACAGCAGCGCGCCGGACGGTGCCACGGCGAGCCGGAGCTCGACGTCGGGACGCTCGCGGCGGTAGCGGCGCAACACCTTCGGGTAGTGGTGCACGGCCGCGGCGTCGATCATCCCGAGCCGCAGCGCGCCCTGGTCGCCGCTCTGCTGGCGGGCCGCCCATGCGCCGAGGTCGCGCGTGGCTGCGACCACGGTACGGGCATGGTCGAGCACGGGCCCAGCGGCGGGCGCGAGCACTCGGCGACGTCCGGCTCGTTCGAACAGCGTGAGGCCCAGTCGGCGCTCGAGCTCCGCGAGACCCTGTGAGAGCGCCGACGGGGACACGCCGACGGTCGCGGCGGCATCGGCCCAGGTTCGCTGGTCAACCACGGCCACGAGATACTCGAGCTGCTGCACCGTGAGGTTGGGAAGGGCCTTGGCCACCACTGCACCTTTGTTCAGGATATCTGAACAATACTTGTAAATACTGCGGCGATGCTTGACGATACCCGGATGGCCCATCTCCGCCCGATCGCCCCCGCCACCGGCAAGCTCGGTGTCCTGCTCCCCGGCCTCGGCGCCGTCTCGTCCACGCTCATCGCCGGTGTCGAGACCGCCAAGAAGACCGGCGAGGCGCCGATCGGCTCAATCACCCAGATGGCCAAGATCCGCCTCGGTAGCCGCGGTGACGGCATGAACTCCTACATCAAGGACTTCGTCCCGCTCGCGCAGCTCGACGATCTGGTGTTCGGCGGGTGGGATCCCATCTCTGCCAACGCACTCGAGGCCGCCCGCACCTGCGGCGTGCTCGACGAGCGCGACCTCGCGCCGATCAGCTCGGAGCTCGAGGGCGTCGTGGCGATGGACGCCGTTTTCGACCGATCGTGGGTCTCAAAGCTCGATGGGTTCCGCGTCAAGAAGGGCAAGACCAAGCTTGAGCTCGCCGAGCAGCTGATGGCCGACATCGAGAAGTTCCGCAGCGAGAATGGCTGCGATCGCCTCGTCATGGTGTGGTGCGGCTCGACCGAGGCGTACCGCGAGCCGTCCGAGGTGCACAACAGCGTCGAGACCTTCGAGCAGGGCCTGCGCGACAACCATCCCGAGATCAGCCCGAGCCAGATCTACACCTACGCCGCCCTGCAGAGTCGGGTGCCCTACGCCAACGGCGCCCCCAACTTGAGCTGCGACCTGCCCTGCATGCTCGAGCTAGCCGACCGCAACGACGTGCCGATCGGCGGCAAGGACTTCAAGACGGGCCAGACCCTGATGAAGACGATCCTCGCCCCGGGCTTCAAGAGCCGCATGCTCGGACTCAACGGCTGGTACTCGACCAACATCCTCGGAAATCGCGACGGTGAGGTGCTCGACGACCCTGAGAACTTCAAGTCGAAGGAGGTCTCCAAGCTGGGCGTGCTCGACACGATCTTCCAGCCCGAGGAGTATCCCCGGCTCTACGGCGACATCTCGCACGTCGTGCGTATCAACTACTACCCGCCCCGCGGCGACAACAAGGAGGGCTGGGACAACATCGACATCTTCGGGTGGATGGGCTACCCGATGCAGATCAAGGTCGACTTCCTGTGTCGCGACTCGATCCTGGCGGCGCCGTTGGTGCTCGACCTCGCGCTGTTCTTCGACCTCGCCGCCCGCGCCGGTGAGAAGGGCGTGCAGGAGTGGCTCAGCTTCTATTTCAAGAGTCCGCAGACTGCCGACCCGGCCCTGCCGCCGGAGCACGACATCTTCATCCAGCAGACCAAGCTCAAGAACACACTGCGCGAGTGGATGGGTGAGCCCGCGGTCACGCACAGCGAAGCGGGATAGAGCCAGCGCCCGCTTCGCCAGGGAGCGGTCGCTTCCGAGCCCCGTTCGCAGCGGCGACGAACATATCGACGGTGCGGCGTGTGGATCCGACGCGACCGAACGCTCCGGGGTCTCGACCCGATATTCGGTCGCGGGTGTGCGCGCCGATTGGGACGGCGACACAGTCGCTCGCAGGGTGCGCGGGATCGCCGAATAGGGCGCGCATGGCCGAGGCGCCGGGCGGCCGGTGGCATGCTCCGTGCTCGCGGGAGTTGCTGCGCCCGGCAGGCACTTTGGGGGCGGTCTCAGTTGGGCCCGCTGCGAGGGTCGGCGGCGTACGAGTCCGTTGTCGACCTCCCGCGGGTTCGATACGTCGGCGACGGGACATAGGGTGCAGGCCGTGGCGCGGGTCGTGGTGACGTCATGCATGTATCTCGGCGATACTGCGCCGTTCGTTCCTGTGGCACGCCGCCTGCACGAGGCGGGCCACGACGTGACCTTTGTCGCGCCCGAGGGCTTCCGATCGGTCATGGGACCGGAGCCGTTCGACCACGCTCCTTACGCACTCGACTGCTCGCCCGTCGTCCTGGACAACGACCCGGTCCACACGAGACTGATGCGGCATTCGTTCCTGAACGCCAGCCGGCTGGCGACCTTGTGGATGGACCGGGCCTTCGCCGACGACCCAGCGGCGGCCACCGCATCGCTGCGTAACAACCTTGAGGGCGCCAATGTTGTTGTCACCCATCCGACGATGGCGTCCGTGACGCTGCCTGTCGCTCGGTCAGTCGGGGCCTCGGTTCTGGTCGGGCACCTGTTCCCGATGATGATCCCGACGACCAGCTGGGCGCCGCCTATCGGCTCGCGCGCGCTACGCCCGCCTCGGCCGCTGAACCCGGCGGCGTGGCAGGTGGTCCGCGTGGGCACCCAGTTGCTGCTCCGGGACCGGGCGATCAATCAGCTGCGGCGGTCGTGTGGCCTCGCGCCACTGCGGGGCAACGCGGGCTGGGCCTGGACGGAGGCCGATGCCACGGTCATCTTGGCGTCTCCCCACTATTTCGGCTCGGGAGCACCGGACTGGCCTGCGGTGACGTGGGGCGGGTTCTCGATCTGGCCTGATACCGCCCCACCACTTGATCCGGAACTCAGCGCCTATGTCGACGCCGGGCCTCCGCCGGTCGTCGTGACCCTCGGTACCTCCGCGGCCGCCGGGGCAGGTGAGAAGTTCGCCCACATCGCGGCCGATCTTGACGCCGCCGGCTTCCGCTCAGTTCTTCTGGTCGGCCATGAACGGAACCTTGCGTCCGTCGCCTCCCACCCGGCCGCTGTCGCGTTCGCGCCCCTCACCTCACTCCTGCCACGGTGCTCGGTAGCGGTGGTCTCAGGCGCACTCGGTGGACTCGCGGCGGCGCTCACCGCGGGTGTGCCGGTCGTCGTGCACCCGCAGCTCGTCGACCAGAGCTGGCACGCCAGGCGCGTCGCCGAACTCGGGGTGGGCCTGCCAGCGCGACGAACGAAGGACATCGGCCCAACCGCGGCCCGCGTGGCCTCTGATCCCACCTTCACCGAGCGTGCCCAGGCGCTCGCGGCACGCATGGCCGACGAAGACGCTCCGGGCGCCGTCGTGGACGCCGTTCAACACCTCCTCGGCTGACCGCACAGTCACGCGTTCGCACCACCAGATCGCTGACGTGCCCGCACCGAGCCAGCAACGACCACTGGGCAGGGTGTCCTCCAACCCCGGCCCTGGCAGGCAGGATTTTCGAGACAGCCGGGAGATTCCTGACGGACTTGTCGGAGGACTTGGTCGCACGCGAATCGCTCGCCGCTGCGGCCAGCGACCGGGCAGACAACACCGGCCCTGGAAGGCCCAACGTCGAACTCCGCTCCAACGCTCGCCGCCAACGAGACTGACCCAGAACGTCGGCTCCAAGTCACGCGGGTCGATGCGGTGAGGTGCACTCGTAGCCGACGCTGTGCATCCCGTCGACAGCAAATTCGAAGTCGTCCTCGCTGCGCTCGATTAGAAACCGGCGATCAGCGACGCACGACCATTCCCACGATGACCGAGGCGGAGATCGACCTCGTCCCGCCCCGCAACATGGCCGACGGGAAGCCGCCGCGCGTCCGAGTTCGCACCGGTGACACGGTCCACCGCACGAGTTACGCATGGTCGCCGGCGGTGCTCGATCTGCTGCAGCACGTCGAACGCGAGGGATTCGAGGGCGCGCCGCGTGCGCTCGGCTTCGACGATCAAGGCCGAGAGGTACTCACCTTCATCGACGGCGAGGTAGCACGCGGCACGGAGTTCATCCCGGACGAAGGCGGCCGGTTCGACCTTCTGCTCCCGGACTTCGTCTGGCGCGACGAGGTGCTCGTCCATCTTGGCGCACTGCTTCGCGGCTACCACGACGCAGCGGCGACGTTCCCGTGGGCTGGTCGCTCGTGGTGTTACGAAGCTCGAGAGCCGGTCGAGACGATATGTCACAACGAGGTGTTCCCTTCGAACACCGTTTTCCGGAACGGCGTGCCGGTGGCGCTCATCGACTGGGACACTGCGGCGCCCGCGCCGCGCGCATGGGACCTCGGTTGGGTGGCGTGGCGGTGGGTGCCGTTCTGTCGTGACGAGAAGTGCCGAGCGATCGGGCTCCCGTCCGGCGTCGCTGACAAGGCACGCCGCTTCCGGCTGCTGCTCGACGCCTACGGCATCAAGCGTGACCTCAGCATCGTCCACGCGGGGATCGAACGGGCACGCCACTTTCTTGAGCAGCAGTTGGAGTTCGCGGCACGAGGGTCGGCATGCGAGGTCGAGCTCGCTCACCGCGGTCTCTTCGACGAAGCCGAACTGGAGATCGCCTGGGTCGAGGAGCATGCGGTCGCCCTCGTCGAGTCCTGACTGCTCGTAGCGCGCCAGTTTCGCTACTGCCCCATAACGGCGGCTCGCAGACACCGTCGGTGAGAGTCCGCGCGGCTAGCGCTGCCTCCTGCAAGTGGTCGAAGTGCCCGTACCGATCGACCGCTCTGGGTCACTCTTCGCCCGACGTGTCGTCGGCACTTCGGTCACTCACCGTGGCGAGTGGGGGCCAGGTCAAGCCATCACCTGGGGCCAGATGAAACCGTCATTCCCTGTGGCTGGTGATGGCCCATCGGGGCCCTAGGGGCTCCGTGCGGCTTAGCCGCCCTCTTTCCAGCGCTTCAGGACCTGGCGGGTTCTGAGGGTGGTGGGGTGGAGGTGGCCAAGCGAGCGCTCCTTGGCAGCCAGGACTTGCTCTAGCAGCGCGATGCCGTCGGTCTTCCGGCCGGCCGCGAAGTAGGCGTTTGCGAGGTTGTTCCGGATGACGACGGTGTCGGGGTGGTCTAGGCCCTGGACGCGCGCACAGCCGGCGGTGGCCCCTTCCAGGAGGACGATCGCTTCGGCGAGCTGGCCTGACATCACGTACACCCCGCCGAGGCTTCCCTGGGCAACAAGGGTGTCTCGGTGGTCCTCGCCCTGGGTCCGCGCACTATCGGTGACAGAAGCCTGCAGCAGTGCAGCAGCTTTCTCGAGGTCCCCCATCGCTTCGTGGATCTGGGCGAGGTTGTGGCGGGCCAGGAGGGTGTCGCGGTGGTTGTCACCGTGTGTGCGCCGCAAGTTGGCCAGAGCTGTCTGCTGGAGGGGGAGAGCCTCGTCCAGCCGGCCTGCCTGCTGGTACGTGAATGCGAGGTTGTGGCGGGCCCGGGTGGTTGCGGGGTGCTCGTCACCCAGGGCTCGAGCAAGCCCGCGCAGGGCCTGCTCCTGGAGGGGCAGGGCCTCCTCCAGACGGCCCGCCCGAAGGTACATCTGGGCGAGGTCGTGACGGGCATCGACGGCGTGAGGATGGTCGTCGCCGACCAGGCGTGACCAGTCCGCGACTACATCCTCCTCCAGGGTGATGGCATCGGCCGTGCGACCGAGCAAAGCCGTCGCCTTCGCGAGCCAGTGGCGGGCACGAATGGTGTCCGGGTGGTCCCAGCCGAGCGTCTGTTCCCAGTCTTCGACGACCCGTTGCAGAAGCTCCCTGCTCTCGCGCACCTGGCCCGCCGCCAGGTAGGCGACTCCCAGGTTGCTCCGCACGATGACGGTGCTGGGATGGTCGCCGAGCTGCTCCATCTCCGCCAGGGTCGGCTCGTAGAGGGCGATGGCCTCTGGTGTCCTGCCTGCCTCGTTGTACACCGCAGCGAGGTTGCATCGCAGAGAGAGCAGGGTTCGACGGTCTGCCGGTGCGGTGCGCTCGTGCAGGTCGACGGCAAGCTCGGCATACGCCGGTGCGGCGGCAGGGTTCCCAACGTGCGCCAGGAAGGTGGCGTAGCGAGCGAGCAGCGTTGCCACCGTGGCGCCCTCGGTCGGTATCAGCTCCAGATGGGGGAGGATGGCGGCGACATGGGGCGCCAGCGACCGCCACGCAGGCCAGGAGTCGGGATACATGGAGCGCGCCGGAAGCCCGCGTTCGAGGACTCGGACCGCCGCCGCGCACGACTCGTGCGCAGTGTCGCAGCTGTGGCTGAGCCGGGTGACCTCCTGGACGAGCCGGTGGACCGAGACCGTCACCATGCGGCCGTCGGATCGGTCACGAAGCAGTTCCACCAGGGAGTAGCGGGCCAACGCCGCGAGCGCCACGTCAACGTGCAGGGAGTCGCCGTCGCCAAGGAGGGGTTCCCCGGCCGCCGGCGGGCCGGTCAGCAGGAATCGGGGGACGTGATCGGGTCCCAGGTAGGCCAAGACGCCGAGCACGTTCAGGGCGCCTTCGGCCTCGGCTGCCGCTCGTTCGAGGGAGCTGTCCCAGACCGTGAGCACGGTCAGGTCCTGACCCTGGCCGCCGGGGAGGCGCTGCAGGGCGGCCGGGTTGCGGGCCAGGATCTCGGCGGATCGACGTTCCAGGTGCTGGCGGTACTGGCCGAAGCTCCAGCCGGTCTGCCGGCAGAACGCCGCCGCCTGCTCGACGGCGAGCGCCAGCCGGCCGAGCCACTCGACCAGTGTGCTGGCGTCGGGGTCGTCGGTCCGTCCGGCGATTCGGGTCAGGAGCGTGACGGCCTCGTCCGTGTCGAGCACGCCGACCGGCAGGACGTCCAACCCGGTCCCGACCCAGTCCCGGTAGCGGGACGTGACCAGCACCCGGCCCGGACCGGCCTGGGGTATCAGCCCGTCCAGGACGTTCAGGATCTCGACGTTGTCGAACACCAGCAGCCACGACCGGTCGGTGGTCTCGAACCAGCGACGGACCCCCGCCACGGCGTCGTCCAGGCTCAGGCCACGGACGGTCAAGCCGAGGGCAGGGGCCATGCTCACGTACGCGGTCACCAACGCCTCGCGGTCCTCGGCGTGAAGCCAGCGGAGGACGTCGACGGTGTCGCGTCGCCGATGGCAAAGCTCGATCGCCAGCGCGGTCTTGCCCACTCCACCGAGACCGGCGGCGACCTGTGTCAGCACGACGTTGGCTCCGTCGACCGCGTCCTCGGCCAGCGCCGCGAGCTCGTCTTCCCGGCCGACGAACATGGGGTTGCGATCGGGGACACCGACGAACTGGGGGAACACGACCTCGGTCGCCGGACCTGATCCCAGGTCCGCCAGCCGGTCCAACAC
>Ga0193742_1001672_pt1 | contig 13154 bp, 9 predicted proteins | sample L2c1metaG_FD_165511 | JGI IMG/M metagenome (GOLD analysis project Ga0193742, IMG submission 165511) | Soil microbial communities from a riparian zone of the East river system, Colorado, United States - L2c1 | ecosystem: Environmental > Terrestrial > Soil > Riparian zone | place: USA: East River... | reverse complement strand
AGCCGATGAAGTGGGTGTTGACGACGCCGGAGATCGAGATCCAGCCGCGCGAGAGCTCTTCGACGATCATCGCGTACGTCGTCAGGTCGAGCCCCATCCCGCCGTACTCCTCGGGGATCGTGACGCCGAACAGGCCCAGCTCCTTCATCTGCTCGACGATCGGCTCCGGGTACTCGTCGGCTGCGTCGTAGTGCTCGGCCTTGGGGAGGATCTGCTCGTCGACGAACTGGTGGACCATCTCGAGGATGGCCTTCTGCTCGTCGGTCTTCTCGTAGAAGGGGGTGGCGACGGCCATGGAACCGAGCATACCCACGCACATCCGCCGAACCCGCCAGTTCAGCGGGACTTGGGCGGCTTGTCCGGCTTCGGCGGCTTGTCCGGCTTCGGCGGCTTCGCCTCTTCCGGCGGCTCGGCGGGGGTGGGCGGCTCGACCGGGTTCGACGGCTCGACCGATTTGGCCGGCTTCGGCGGCTTGGCCGGTTTCGAGGGCTTGGCCGCTTTCGGCGGCTTGTCCGGCTTCGGCGGCTTGTCCGGCTTCGGCGGCTGGGCCGGCTTGGCCGACTTCGGCGGCTTGGCCGACTTCGGCGGCTTGGCCGGCTTCGAAGGCTTGACGGGTGTCGCCGGGTTGGCCGCGTTGGGCGGCTTCGCCGGCTTGGCCGGCTTGGCCGGCTTCGAAGGCGCTGCCGGCTGCGCCGGCTGCGGCGGCTGCGCCGGTTGCGGCGTGCTCGGCGGGTCAGGCTGCGGCGCCGCGGGTGCCGGTGGTGCCGCGGGACCGGGCCGTGTGCCGCCGCGGCGCTCGACCGGCTGGGTCCGGCGACGGCGGGTGGAGCCCGGCGCACGCCCGCTCTGGGCGGACGCGGGGACGCGGGTCGCCGGCGTCGACCCGACGTCGACGGCGACGTCGACGCGATCCGGCACGCGCCGCGCGCGCTCCGGCGCAGGCGTCGGAGCGGCCGGCAGGCGGACCTCGATCGCGTCGTCGCCCACCTGAGACGTCGAGCGGCCGAACGGCGCGCCGTCGCTCGCCGCGAGGAACGCGAGCGCAGCAATCACCACCGCGGCACAGAGGCCGAGTCCTGGAAGGGCGGAGCGGATGCGCGGATGCTAGGGCGCGGGGCGGTCGTGTGCGTCATCGGCGTGCCCCAGCCCACGGGCGACGACCGCCGCCGAGACAGACGCGGGGTAACCGTACCCTCGCCCCTTGTAGCGTTGGCTGCATGACCATCACGCTCGCCGAGACCGCCATCGACCCCGCTCGCGTCGCCGCGCTGACGGAACGGGAGAAGGCCACGCTCGTCGAGCGCACGCGCCGTTCCGGCGAGTACTTCGCCCGCGCGTCGCAGGTCATGCCCGGCGGCGTCCCCTCGCAGTTCCAGAAGAGCGATCCGTGGCCGGTCTACCTCGAGCGCGGCGAGGGCGCTCGTGTCTGGGACGTCGACGGCAACGAGTACCTCGACTTCCACAACGGCTTCGGCGTCATGTGCGTCGGTCACGCCAACCCTGTCATCGCCGCCGCCGTCAAGGCGCGCATGGACCAGGGCACGCACTTCGCCGCGCCGACCGAGGGCTCGATCGTCGTCGCGGAGGAGCTCAGGCGCCGCTGGGGCCTCCCCCACTGGCGCTTCACGAACTCCGGCACGGAGTCGACAATGGACGCCGTCCACCTCGCCCGCGGCGCCACCGGCAACGACATCATCGTCAAGATCGAGGGCACCTACCACGGCCACCACGACGCCGTGATGGTGTCGGTCAAGCCGCCCGCCGAGCTGATGGGCGACCGGGACCGGCCGAACGCCGTCCCGTACGGCCTCGGCTACCCGTCGACGACCGCGTCGCAGACGCAGCCGGTCCCGTTCAACGACGCGGACGCGCTCGAGCGGATCCTCACCGAGCTCGACGGCCAGGTCGCCGGCGTGATCCTCGAGCCGGCGATGATGAACATCAACATCGTCCCGCCGGTCCCCGGCTACCTGGAGCGCGTGCGGGAGCTTGCCACGGCCCACGGGGTCGTGCTGATCTTCGACGAGGTCAAGACCGGCGCCGCCGTCGCCGCCGGCGGGGCGACCGAGCTGTTCGGCGTCACGCCCGACGTGGTCTGCCTCGCCAAGGCGATCTGCGGCGGCCTGCCCGGCGGCGCGGTCGGCATGACCGAGGCGCTCGGCGCGCTGGTCGCCGACGGCCGCGTACGCCAGCAGGGCACGTTCAACGGCAACCCGCTCGTGATGGCCGCCGCGCAGGCGACGCTGCTCGAGGTCCTCACCCCCGCCGCGTACGAGCAGCTGCACCGGGCCAACGCCGACCTGATGGCCGGCTGCGACCGCGTGATCGAGCAGTACGGGCTCCCCGCGCATACGATCGGGCTGGGAGCGAAGGGCTGCGTCGTGATGTCCCCGGAGCCGATCCGCGAGTACCGCGACTACCTCACGCGCATCCATCACCCGCTGACCGAGCTCGCCTGGCTCTACCACATGAACCGCGGCGTGTTCATGACCCCCGGCGTCGACGAGGAGTGGACGCTGTCGGTCCTGCACACCGACGCCGACCTGCGGCGCTACGTCGAGGTCTTCGAGACGTTCGCGCGCGACGTCACGGCCGGGTAGTCCGGGGCGCGCCGCCCGGCCGCCTCGGCAGCGAGCAGCCGCAGCTCCGGCAGGGCGGACGAGAGCGTGTGCGTGCTGCGGTCGGAGAACAGCTCGACGAGCCACACGCTGCCGTCCGGCGCGAGCGCGGCCGCGGCGGTCACGGCGCTGAAGCCCCAGTCGTCGAGCAGCGCGCGCTCGCGCGCGTCGGCCGACTCGTCGGAGGCGTCGATCGCGAAGCCGCCGCCGCGCTCCATGATCCGCGCCGTCAGCGGGTAGTCGGCGAGCGCGTACGACTCGTCCTCGACGGTGAAGCGCACGTCGGAGGGGTCGTAGCGGTCGCGCCGCTCGGCCCCGAGCACCGTGTGCACGTCGGTGGCGCCCGGGAGGCGGCGGGAGATCGCCCACTTGGCGGCGTCGAACGCCTCGGCGAACGCGCCCGTCACGGCCTCGAGCCGGGCCAGCTCGCCCGCGCCGTCGAGGTCGCCGTCGAGCAGGTCGAGCAGGAAGTGGACGAGCGCCTCGCGCTCGTGCGGCCCGGCGTCGCGGAAGCGCCGGCGCGACCACGGCTCCGGCACCGGGATCGCGGGCGTCGGGATCCCCGGCTCGGCGACGAACAACTTCCCCCCGCCGACCCGCTTGGCGGCGTACTGCGCGGCGTCGGCGGCGCGGAACAGGTCGGCCGAGCGCCGGTGCTCCTCGTCCAGGCACGCCACGCCGCACGAGAACGTGTACGGGCCGCCCTGCGTCGCCGCGAGCCGGTGCGAGGCGTCGCGCGCCAGCGCCCGCGCCGAGTCGGGGCCGTAGCCCTCCATCACGACGCAGAACTCGTCGCCGCCGAGCCGGCTGGTGAACGAGCCGGGGTATGCCTCGGCTGCGTCGGCGAGCGCCTGGCCCGCGGCGGCGAGCGCATGGTCGCCCGCGTCGTGGCCGTGACGGTCGTTGACCTCCTTGAGCCCGTCGAGGTCGCAGAACAGCAGCGACAGCTCACCCGCGGTCGCCAGCGCCCGCGCGACCGACTCCTCCAGCCGCTCGTCGAGCGCGCGGCGGTTCGGCAGCCGGGTCAGCGGATCCTGGTAGGCGAGCGACTCCAGCCGCGAGAACAGCTCGGCGCGGCCGATCGCGGTCGCCACCTGCGCGCACAGCGCCTCCGCGAAGCGCATGTGCGCGACGGTGAACGGCGGCGCGCCGACCGCGGAGTACGCCTTGAGCACACCCCAGACGCGATCGCCGACGCGGATCGGGCACGCGAGCACCGACCCGCGTCCGATGTGCTCCAGGACCGCGCGCTCCTCGTCCGGCAGGCCGACCTGGTCGAGCCCGATCACGTACGGGTCGCCGCGCTCGACGAGCGTCCGGTCGAGCGCGGTGAGCGCCCACATCTCCATCGCCGGGCGCTCCTCCTCGCCGACGCGCAACTCGCCGGCGTTCGCGACCGTGCGGAACCGGTCGTGCTCCGGCTCCCAGCGGCTGATCGAGATGCCGGCCGCGCGCAGCACCTTGCACGCCTGGTCGCCGACCGCGTCGATCACCTCCTCGAACCGGTGGGCGCCCGCGACGGCGCTCGAGACGGTGATGAGCGCGCGCAGCTCGGTCTCCAGCGGCCGGTCGGGCCGCACCTGCGGCAGCCGCGCCTCGTCGACGCGCCCGCCACCGGCGCTCTCGATCACCGGCACGCCGCCGCGGTCGAGCACGCGCATGAGCGCCGCGACCGTGGTCGGGCAGAACTGCGTGCCGATGTGGCGCTCCAGCTCCGCGCGCGCCTCGTCGGGGGTGAGCGCCCGGCGGTACGGGCGGTCGGACGTCATCGCGTGCCACGCGTCGCAGACGAAGCAGATGCGGCTGGCGAGCGGGACGTCCTCGCCCGCGAGCCCGTCCGGGTACCCGCTGCCGTCCCAGCGCTCGTGCTCCGCGCGCACCGCGGGCGCGAGGTGGGAGAGCGAGCCGATCGCGCTCACGATCTGCGCGCCGATCGCAGGGTGCTCGCGCATCACGTCCCACTCCGGCGCGGTCAGACGGCCCTGCTTCTGCAGGATGGCGTCGGGGACGCCGACCTTTCCGATGTCGTGCAGCAGCGCGACCTGCCCGACCGACGTCGCGCCGTCGGAGTCGATCCCCAGCTCCGCCGCGACCGCCAGCGCCAGCTCGAGCACCGCCTCGGAGTGCGCGGCCGTGTAGTTCTCGCGCGCGTTGAGGGCCGCGAGCAGCGCCTGGCCGGCCGCGGCCTCGACCTCGGCGCGCCGATCTATGTACGCGCCCTCCACCGCCTCGAGGCGCTGCGCGGCCATCCGCGCCAGCACGTCCAGGTAGCGCAGGTCGCGCTCGCCGAGCTGCGGCTGCGGCTCGCGGCTGAGGCAGCAGAGCGAGCCGAACAGCGTCCCGTCCGCCCGGCGCACCGGCACGCCCGCGTAGGCGCGGATCCCCGTGGCGGCGACGAACGGGTGCTCGGCGGCCTGCGGGAGCGCGGCCGCGTCGCGCACCAGCCGCGGCGCGTCGCCGGTCACCATCGCGTGGCACCAGGAGTGCGCGGCCGGCAGCGTGAAGCCCGGCTCGACGCCGTACGCGGCGGTGTCGCCGTCGACGTCGCGGAGCACCAGCTCGGACTCCGTCACCTCGGCAAGGTACGCGAGCTCCATGCCGAGCACCTCGCGCGCAGCCGCGAGCAGTCCCTCCATCGGAGTGATATCGGCGTACTTCGCCGGGTCCTGAGCCTCCGGCGTTCTCAATCTGACTTCAGTCTAGGCCGCGGGATGCCGGACCACGCCGGGGCCGGACGCCCCGCCGAGCACGCGCTTGGCGGTGCGGTCGGATCCCGCCGCCGGGATGTGGCTCATCGCGTGCTCGGCCAGCGCGGTGATCGTGAGGCTCGGATTCACCCCGACGTTCGCCGGGATGGCGGAACCGTCGCATACCAGGAGATTCTCATAGCCGAACACGCGCTGACGCGCATCGACCACGCCCTGCGACCGGTCGGCGCCGATCACCGCGCCGCCGAGGATGTGCGCGGTGGTCGGGATGTTCGCGACCGCCTCGGTCAGCCCGCTCTGCGCGATCCCGCCGGTGCGCTCCGCGAGCCACTCCGCAAACTGGTTGGCGACCGGGATGAACGTCGGGATCGGCCGCTCGCGGTCCTGCTCGGTGCGGAGCCGGACGCCGCCGAAGAGCGTCCGCCGCGCGCGCAGCGCCATCGCGTTGTCGAGCGACTGCATGACGAGCACGATGATCGTGCGCCGCGACCAGCCGCGCGGCCAGCTCAACTTGACCAGCCGCACGGGATGGCGCGCCATCGCGCCGAGCAGCTTCAGCGGTCGCGTGAGCTTCGTCCCGTCGCCGACCAGCAGCGTGAAGAGCGCGCTCACGCTGTCCCCCGCCGCGCCGTACGTGACGGTCTCGATGTGCGTGTCGGGGTCGGGATACACGCTCGACGAGATCGCCACGCGCTTGGTCATGTCCTTGCTCCCCTTCGGCAGCGTGACCGCGAGGATCGCCTCGGAGTTCGTGCGGACCAGCTCGCCGAGCCGGTCGGAGACGCGCGGCAGCGAGCCGGAGAGCTTGGCGCGCGCGAGCAGCCCGTTCGTGCCCAGCGGGCCGGCGGCCACGACGACGCCGCGGGCGGTCTGCACGCGGCGGTCGCGCCGGAGCCAGGCACCGGTTCGCTCCGTCGTGACCGCGTAGCCGTCGGAGCCGTCGGGCGCCCCGAGCGGCTTGATGTCGACCACCGTGCGGTCGGGCGTGACGGCGACGCCCGCCCGCTCGGCCAGCCACAGGTAGTTCTTGGGCAGCGTGTTCTTGGCGTTGTACGGGCAGCCGACCATGCAGCGCCCGCACGCGATGCAGCCCGTGCGCGCCGGACCGGCGCCCCCGAGCAACGGGTCCGCGACCGTCTCCCCCGGCGTGCCGAAGTACACGCCCACGCGCGTCTTGGCGTACGTCCGGTCGGCGCCGATCTCGCGCCCGAACTCGCGCAGCAACTGGTCGGCGGGATCGTCGGCCTCGACGGTGACGACGCCGAGCATCCGCTCGGCCGTGTCGTAGTGGGGCGCGAGCGCGGTCGCCCAGTCCTCCAGCCCCGACCACTGCGGGTCGGCGTAGAAGCGCTCGGGCGCGCGGTAGAGCGTGTTCGCGTAGCCGAGCGAGCCGCCGCCGAGTCCGCTGCCGGAGACGACCGCGACGTCGCGGAAGATCGTCAGGCGGAAGATGCCGCGCATGCCCAGCCGCGGTGCCCAGAAGTAGCGCCGCAGGTCCCACGTGGAGCGCGGCATGTCGGCGTCGGTGACGCGCCGCCCGCTCTCGATCAGGCCCACGCGGTAACCCTTCTCGGCCAGCCGCAGCGACGAGACGCTCCCGCCGAAGCCAGAGCCGACGACCAGCCAGTCGTAGTCGAGGTCCTGACGCACCGTCAGGGAAGTGTAGAGCCGAAGGTGACGGAGGCGTCAGGTTCAGACACGCCTGGTGACGCTCAGACGTGCTGAAGCGCCGGCACGGCCGCCGCGAGCGTGGCCACGCTCTCCTCGGTCCAAGGTCCGGCGGTGATCACGACGACGTGGTCGATCCCGAGCCCCGCGAGGTGCGCGCAGCGCTCCGCGAACGCCTCCGCGGGCTCGTCGGGCGCGAGGCGGGTGCTGAGCGTCTTCTCGATGTCCTCGTATGGGCGCCCGAGCTCCTCGCAGTGGCGGGCCAGCACGTCGAGCTTGTGACGGACGGTCGCGCCGCCGTCGGGGATGTCGAACAGATTGCAGGCGTCGCCGTAGCGCGCGACCAGGCGCAGCGTCTTGCGCTCGCCCGCGCCGCCGATCAGGATCGGCGGATGCGGCCGGGTGACCGGCGGCGGGCTGCTGACCGGCCGCTCGAGCGTGGAATGCCGGCCGTGGAACGGGGACTGGTCGCCCGACCACATCTGGAGCGCGAGCCGCAGCGTCTCCTCGAGCCGCTCGAACCGCTCCCCGACCGGCGGGAGCCGCAGGCCGAGCGCCCGCGCCTCGTCCTCCTGGTAGCCGGCGCCGATCCCGAGCCACGCGCGCCCGCCGGACAGGACGTCGAGCGTGGTCACGGCCTTGATCAGCACCGCGGGCGGCCGATACGTGACCGCGGTGACCATCGTGCCGAGGCGGACGCGCCGGGTCCGGCCCGCGAGGTAGCCGAGCGCCGTGTACGCCTCGAGCATCTCGGAGTCCGGCGTGCTGCCGGGCGCGGCCTGGATGAGGTGATCGGAGAGCCAGACAGTGTCCAGCCCGCCGTCGTCGGCGACATGGACGATCCGCTCGAGCTCGGGGGCGAGGCGGCTCGGGCCGCCGGGCCAGGAGAAGTCGGTGACGTTGAGGCTGATGCGCATGATGAGGAACATTAGCTATCTAACCGTTTGATATCAAGCGATGTAGTACGCTGACGTCATGAACCGACCTTCCGTCCTTCCGCCGATCGGATTGCGGCTGGCCCGGACCGCGCGCACGCTCACGAACGCGTTCGAGCGCGCGATGGCCGAGGCCGGCGGCTCGGCGTCGGTCTGGCAGGTGCTCGTGCTCGTGCGGTCCCAGCAGTGGGGCACGCAGTCCGAGATGGCGGAGGCGATGGGCATCACCCCCGCCACGCTCACCCATCACCTCAACGCGATGGAGGAGCAAGGGCTCGTGCGGCGCTGGCGCGAGTCGAGCAACCGCCGCGTGCAGCGCGTGGAGCTGACCGACGCGGGCATCGCGATGTTCGACCAGCTGCGCGATGCGGCGCTGAAGCACGACCAGCGCCTGCGGTCGTCGCTCACCGACGACGAGATCGCGCAGCTCGCGGAGCTGCTGGACAAGCTGCAGGCCGGGCTCGAGCCTTCATCGGGCGCCCGACACGCGCCCTGAGATCGTGATCGCGGCCTCGTGCAGCGTGGACGCGACGTCCAGCGCGACCAGCCGGGTGCCGTCCGGATTCAGCGCGAGCGCGCGGATCGCCGGCGTGCGCAGGACGGCCGTCTCCCCGCCCGCCCACACGGCGGCGCCGTCCGCCCGCGCCCAGGCCACGACCGGCGCGGCGGCGGCGGCCGCGATCGCGCCCTGCGCGCCGGCCCCCACCCGGACTCTGCGGGCGTAGCGCGGGCCGCGCCAGACGCCGACCGCGCCGTCGAGGTCCACCAGCGCCAGGAGGCGGCCCGCGTCGCCCAGCGCGAGGCCGATCACCGGGCCTACGTCGAGCCTGAACTCCTTGCCGCCCGCCCACACGCACGCGCCCGCATCGGCGTCGGCGGCGATCGCGCCGGCCTCGACCGCGACGTGGCGCGGCGCGTCCGCGACCCCGTGCCACAACGACCGGCACGGCGTCCGCGTCCGGCCGTCGAGCAGCGTCAGCCAGGCCATCGGACCGGGGACGCTCGACGCCCCGGCGCCGGCGGGGCGCACCGGCCGCCGCTCGCCGGCCACCGCGAGCGCCTCGCCGTCCGCGTCCCACGCGGCCGCGGTCAGATCCAGATCCTTCGCTCCGCCTGCGACCGCCGGCCGCGGGTCCGCGAGCCCCGCCCAGACGGCGGCGGGCAGCTCGAGCCGCTCGGTGCCGGCGAGCAGCGCGTCACCGCTCGCGCTGAACCGCAGCGCGCCGTCGAGCGCGCGCGGCGCGGTCAGCACCGCCGCGCCGTCGAGCACGACGAACCGCCGCTCGGCCGCGGCCCAGCGGCCCTCCGGCCCGCACGCGACCCGCTCGCCGCGAACGCCGGCGACACTGCGCACCGGCGTTACGGACAGCGTGTCAGTCATTTGCCAACACTACGTGGCCGGTGAGAGGCCGTGCCACTCCTGTCCGCTTTACGCCCGCGACACATCGCCGGGCGGCGCCGCAGCTGGCGTCGCGCGCCCACCTCCGAGAAACGAACGTACATGCGCGCATGCCACCGGCGGGTCCTGACGACGATCGCGCTCGCGCTGTCGCTGCAGGCGACCCAGGCGAGCGCGGGCGGGCGGCCGCACTAGCCGCAGCGCGCGCTGGACATCCTGATCACCAACGACGACGGCTGGATCGGCCCGGATGGGGCGAGCACGCCATTGGTCGTCGCGCTCCGGGACGCGCTGGTCGCCGACGGCCATCGCCTGACGGTGGTGGCGCCCGCGACCGACCAGAGCGGCATGGGACGCCCTCGGCCGCGGCTACGTCAGCATCACGCCGATCGACGCCGACCGGACCGCCGGCTTCGGCGGGTTCGGCGGGTTCGGCTGGCTCGTCCGGTGATGACGCGCTACTCGAGCGGCTGCGCCGGGTAGCCGTGCTCCTGCATCGCCGTGAGCACGCGCTCCGCGTGCTCACGGCCGCGCGTCTCGAGCACGAGCTCCACCGCCGTCTCGCGCACGTGCAGGTCGAGGCCCTCGCGGACGTGGGAGACGTCGACGACGTTGCCGCCGGCCTCGGCGACGCAGGTGAGCAGGCCTGCGAGCGCGCCCGGCCGGTCGGGGACGCGCGTGAGCACGATCAGCCGGCGGCCGGCCAGCGTCTCGTGCCGGCGCGCGATCGAGAGCAGCAGGCCGGGGTCGACGTTCCCGCCCGAGAGTACGGCGACCGTCGTCCCGCGCGGCGCGGCGGCGACCTGCCCGCCGAGGAGCGCCGCGACGCCCACGGCGCCCGCGCCCTCGACGACGAGCTTGCAGCGCTCCATCAACACGAACATCGCCTCGGCCGCGTCCTCGTCGTCGACCACCGCCATGCCGTCCAACCACTCCCCCAGCAGCGCCAGCGTGAGGTCGCCCGGGCGCTTGACCGCGATCCCGTCGGCGATCGTCAGCGCCGACTCCGCGGGGATCGGCCGCCCGGCGTCGAGCGACGCGGGGTACGGCGCGCACGCCGCGACCTGCACGCCGATGACCTCGACGTCCGGCCGCGCCGACTTCACGGCGATCGCGATGCCCGCGGCCAGCCCACCGCCGCCGACCGGGACGACGACGCGCGCGAGGTCCGGCACGTCCTCGAGCAGCTCCAGCCCGAGCGACCCCTGTCCGGCCACGATGTCGGGGTCGTCGAACGGGTGCACGAACGCGAGGCCGCCCTCGCGGGCACGCTCCTGCGCGGCGGCGAGGCACTCGTCGAGCGACGCGCCGCCGACGTGCACGATCGCGCCCTGGCCGCGCGCCGCCTCCGCCTTCGCGATCGGCGCGTCGGCGGGGACGAACACCTCGCAGCGCACCCCGCGCGCCGCCGCCGCGGCGGCGAGCCCCTGCGCGTGGTTGCCCGCCGACGCCGCGACGACGCCGTTCGCGCAGCCCGCCTCGCCCAGCGCCGCCAGCTTCGCCGACGCGCCGCGGACCTTGAACGAGCCGGTGCGCTGGAGATTCTCCGCCTTCAGCGCGACGGTCCCCCCCGCCCGCTCGGAGATCGTCCGCGTGGAGAGCACCGGCGTGCGCCGGGCGACCCGCTCGACCTCCGCGCGAGCCGCCTCGATCCGCGCGGCGGAGACCGACTCAGTTGGGGACGGCGAGGACGGCATCGATCTCGACCTCGGCGCCGAGCGGCAGCGCCGCGACGCCGATGGTGCTCCGCGCCGGCGGCGCGTCGCCGAAGTAGCCGCCGTACGCCTCGTTCACGGACTTGAACGTCGCGATGTCGGTCACGTAGATGCCGCAGCGCACTGCATCCTCGAGCGACGCGCCGGCCGCGGCGGCGACGATCGCGAGGTTGTCGAGGCAGCGCTTGGTCTGCGCGCCGATGTCGCCCTCCACCAGCGATCCGGTTGCCGGATCGATGGGCGTCTGGCCCGACAGGAAGACCAGCCCGCCGGCCTTGACGGCGTGCGAGTAGGGGCCGGCGGCCTTGGGCGCGCCGACCGCGGTGACCGTTTCGCGATGATGGGACATGGAAAGGGACTCTATTCAAGGCGCTCGCACGAGCTTGCGAGTGCGAGAAAGCCGCACCACCATGTCCAACAGACTGGCCTCAGAGACATCTCCTTATCTCCTTCAGCACGCGGAGAACCCCGTCGACTGGTACCCGTGGAGCGACGAGGCGCTCTCTCGTGCGCGCTCTGAGAACAAGCCGATCCTCGTCTCGATCGGCTACGCCGCCTGCCACTGGTGCCACGTGATGGAGCGCGAGTCGTTCGAGGATCCGAGCGTCGCCGAGCTGATGAACGAGCGCTTCGTCTGCATCAAGGTCGACCGCGAGGAGCGCCCGGACGTCGACGCGATCTACATGGACGCCGTCCAGGCGATGACCGGCCACGGCGGGTGGCCGCTCAACGCGTTCCTCACGCCCGAGGGCGTGCCGTACTACGCCGGCACCTACTTCCCGCCGGAGCCGCGCCAGGGGATGCCGTCGTGGCCGCAGGTCGTGGTCGGCGTGGCGACCGCGTGGGAGGAGCAGCGCGAGGAGATCGAGGAGACCGGGCGGCAGATCCTCCCGCGGCTCGCGGGCGCCGCGAGCATGGCGCCGGCCGAGGGCGAGCCGGACCCGGCCGGCCTCGACGCGGCCGTCCAGGTGCTGCGCCGCGGCTACGACCACGAGCGCGGCGGCTTCTCCGCGAACGCCCCGAAGTTCCCGGCGGCCTCGACGATCGAGTTCCTGCTCCGGCGCGGCGAGCGTCAGATGGCGCTGCACACGCTGCGCGCGATGGCGACCGGCGGCATGTACGACCAGATCGGCGGCGGCTTCGCGCGCTACTCGGTCGACGCCCGCTGGGAGATCCCGCATTTCGAGAAGATGCTCTACGACAACGCGCTGCTCGCCCGCGCGTACCTGCACGGCTTCCAGGTCTCGGGCGAGCCGTTCTTCGCCCGCGTGTGCACCGAGACGCTCGACTGGGCGCTGCGCGACCTGCGCCAGGAGGAGGGCGGGTTCGCGTCGGCGCTCGACGCCGACTCGGAGGGCGAGGAGGGCCGCTTCTACGTCTGGACGCCGGACGCGATGCGCGCCGCGCTGCGCGACGAGGACAGCGCGCGCATCGAGGCCGCGCTCGCGTACTTCGGCCTCACCGGGCCGCCGAACTTCGAGGGCAGCTGGGCTCCGGTGCGCGCGACGACCGACCCTGAGGGGCTGAGCGAGATCAAGGCGCGCCTGCGCGCGGTACGCGAGCGGCGCGTGTGGCCGGCGCTCGACGACAAGCGGCTCACCGCATGGAACGCGCTCATGATCTCCGCGCTGGCCGACGCGGGCGCCGCGCTCGAGCGTCCCGACTACACCGACGCCGCGGTCGCGTGCGCGGAGTTCGTGTGGCGCGAGATGCGCGACGACGACGGGCGGCTGCTGCGCACCTACAACCGCGGCCAGGCGCGGCTCGGCGCGTACCTGGAGGACCACGCGTTCCTGCTCGAGGCGCTGTTGACGTTGTACGAGACGACGTTCGACCCGCGTTGGTTCGCCGCCGCGCGAGACCTCGCGGACACGATCCTCGCCCGGTTCTCGGATCCCGAGAACGGCGGCTTCTTCGCCACCGCCGACGACCACGAGCCGCTGATCGCGCGGCGCAAGGAGCTCGAGGACGCGCCGATTCCGGCGGGCGCGTCATCCGCCGCGTTCGGGCTCCTGCGGCTCGCGGCGCTGACCGGCGAGCACGGCTACGAGGAGGCGGCGCTCGGCGTCCTGCGGCTGCTGCACGTCGTCGCGCCCCAGCACCCGGCGGCG
>Ga0193742_1001670_pt1 | contig 13159 bp, 10 predicted proteins | sample L2c1metaG_FD_165511 | JGI IMG/M metagenome (GOLD analysis project Ga0193742, IMG submission 165511) | Soil microbial communities from a riparian zone of the East river system, Colorado, United States - L2c1 | ecosystem: Environmental > Terrestrial > Soil > Riparian zone | place: USA: East River... | reverse complement strand
GCCGCCGGTCAGATCCACCTGCGGGCGCCGATGCTGCTGCGGGCCTACCGCGACGGCCACGACCCCAGGGACGCCGACGGCTGGCTCCCCACCGGCGACGCCGGGGCCTGGGACGGCGCCACGCTCGGGGTCAGCGGGCGGATCGGCGACGTGATCGTGACCGGCGGCGAGAAGGTGTGGCCGACCACCGTCGAGGCCCGCCTGACCGAGCACCCCGACGTCCGGGAGGCCCTGGTCTTCGGCCGTGCCGACCCCACGTGGGGCCGGCGGGTGGTCGCCCGGGTGGTCCCCGCAAACCCACGACAACCGCCGACGCTCGACGCCGTCCGTGGCTGGGTCAAGGAGACCCTCCCGCCCTGGTCGGCCCCCCACGAGCTGGAGCTGGCCGACACCCTCCCCCGCACCGCCCTCGGCAAGCTGAAGCGCTACTAGATCGAGCCGTGGAGCAGCGATCCCCCGTCGACCACCAGGGTCTGGCCGGTGATCCACGACGACAGGTCGCTGGCCAGGAACAGCGCCGCGTTGGCGATGTCGTCGGGCACGCCCAGCCGCCGCAACGGCACCCGGCGGGCGATCGCCTCCTCGTTCGGCTCCCACAGCGCCCGGGCCATCTCGGTCTTCACCAGGCCCGGGGCGATGGCGTTCACCCGCACGGTCGGCCCCAGCTCGTCGGCCAGCGTCTTGGTGAGGTGGATCAGGGCCGCCTTGGTCACGTCGTAGTGGCCGAGGCCCGGCGCCACGGTGAGCCCTCCGGTCGAGGCCATGTTGATCACGATCCCGCCGTTGTCCTTCATCGAGGCCTTCCATGCCTCCTGCACCCACACCACCGGCCCCCGGTAGTTGACCTCCCAGGTCTTGTCGAAGCGGGGCAGGTCGATGTCGACCGCCGCGCCCATGTAGGGGTTGGTCGCGGCGTTGTTGACCAGGATGTCGAGCCGGCCGAAGCGCTCGACGGCCGCGCCAACGCACCCGGCGATCTGCTCCGGATCGCCGGCGTGGGCGGCGACTGCGGCCACGTCCCCCGCCCGGTCGGCGCCGATGTCGTCGACGATGCTGGCTGCCACCTCGTCGAGCGCCTCCTGCTTGCGCGACGACAGCACCACCGACGCCCCCGCCGCGGCGTACGTCCGGGCGATGGCCTCGCCGATCCCCCGGCTCGCCCCGGTCACCAGGGCCACCTTCCCCTCAAGGCTCAGTTCCATGGGGTGGGACCCTAGAGAGCGGGTCCTACAGTCGGCGAAGTGAACCGCCTCGCCGACGAGACCAGTCCCTACCTCCGGCAGCACGCCGACAACCCGGTCGACTGGTACCCGTGGGGCGACGAGGCCTTCACCGCCGCCCGCCTCGACGACAAGCCGATCCTGCTGTCGGTGGGCTACTCGGCCTGCCACTGGTGCCACGTGATGGCGCACGAGTCGTTCGAGGATCCCGACATCGCCGCGGTGATGAACGACCTGTTCGTGAACGTGAAGGTCGACCGGGAGGAGCGCCCCGACGTCGACGCCCTCTACATGGAGGTCGTCCAGGCGCTGACCGGCCAGGGCGGCTGGCCGATGACCGTGTTCCTCACGCCCGAGCGCAAGCCGTTCTTCGGCGGCACCTACTTCCCCAACTCGCCCCGGGGCGGGATGACGTCGTTCCCCGACCTCTGCAAGCGGGTCGACGAGGTGTGGCGCACCCGCCGCGACGACCTGACCGCCCAGGCCGTCGAGCTCACGGGGTCCCTGGGTCGCACCGCCCGGCTGACCCCCGCCGCCGACGTCCCCGACGCCGCCACCACCCTCGACCACGCCCTCCGCACCCTGCTGGCCGAGCACGACCCCCAGTGGGGCGGCTTCGGCGGCGCACCCAAGTTCCCCCAGGCCATGAGCCTGGAGGTGCTGGTGCGGGCCGCGGCCCGGGGCGACACCGCGGCGCTCGGGGCGCTGACCACGTCACTCGACGCCATGGCCTCCGGCGGCATGTACGACCACCTGGGCGGCGGCTTCGCCCGCTACTCGGTCGACAACGTGTGGCTGGTGCCGCACTTCGAGAAGATGCTCTACGACCAGGCGCTGCTGGCCCGGGTGTACCTGCACGCCTGGCAGGTGACGGGCTCGCCGGCCCACCGGCAGGTGCTCGACGAGACCGTCGACTACGTGCTGCGCGACCTGCGGCACCCCGGCGGCGGCTTCTACTCCGCCGAGGACGCCGACAGCGAGGGCGAGGAGGGCCGCTTCTACGTCTGGACGCCGGCCGAGCTGGCGTCGGTCCTCGGCGCCGACCTGGGGGCCCGGGTGGCGGAGCACTACGGCGTCACCGACGAGGGGAACTTCGAGCACAGCGGCAGCTCGATCCTCAACCGGCTGCACGCCCGGGGCGACCTGCTGCGGCCGCCCGAGATCGACGACGCCCGGGCCCGGCTGTTCGAGGCCCGGGAGGAGCGGGTGCGGCCGGGGCTCGACGACAAGGTGCTCACCGAGTGGAACGGCCTCATGCTGGCCACGCTGGCCGAGGCGGCGGCTGCCACCGGTCGGGCCGACTGGCTGGCGGCGGCGGTCGCCAACGGCGAGTTCCTGCTGGCGCAGCTCCAGCGGGAGGACGGGCGCTGGCTGCGGTCGTGGCAGGCCGACGGCGGTGCCCGGGTGCTGGCCTACGCGGCCGACTACGGGGCGCTGCTCGACGGCTTCGTCCGCCTGGCCGAGGCGACCGGTTCGGCTCGCTGGATCGCGGCGGCCCGGGCGGCCGCCGATGGGCTCCTCGACCTGTTCTGGGACGACGACAACGGCGGCGCCTTCACCAACGGCCGCGACGCCGAGCAGCTGGTGGCGGCCACCAAGGACCTGATGGACAACGCCACGCCGAGCGCCAACAGCCTGGCGGCGGTGGGATTGGCCCGCCTGGCGGCGTTGACGGGCGAGGCGCGGTACGGCGACGCGGCCGACTCGGCCCTGCGCCTGACCGCCCCGCTGGTCGCCCAGCACCCCACGGCGTTCGGCCACCTCCTGGCCGCCCTCGACCTGGCGGCCCACGGGGTCGACGAGGTGGTCATCCCCGGCTCCGACCATCCCGACCTGGTGGCGGTGGTCCAGCGCTCCTTCACCCCGACGGTGGTCCTGGCCTGGGGCGAACCGTTCCCGTCAGCCCTCTGGGAGTCGCGGGAAGCTGGCAACGCCTACGTCTGCCGCGACTTCACCTGCAACCTCCCCGCCACGGATCCCGTCACCCTGAGGGCACAGCTCGGGCTCTGAAATTGCGTGGCTCGTGGCCCTATAGCGACCGCCTGACACGCAATTTCGGGGTTGGGGCTACCAGCCGCCCCGGTGGACCACCTCCGCGAGGGGCCGACGGGGGCGCGAGGCAGACGCACCGGGCTCGTCGGGTGCGGGGTAGCCGAGGGCGACGGCGCCGAGGGCCCGCCAGCCGTCGGGGACCCCGAGCGCCGACAGCGCCGCCGCCTCGTGGTCGAACAGGCCGTAGAACAGAGCACCCAGGCCGGCGTCGACCGCGGCGAGGAGCAGGGTCTGCACCGCCATCCCACCGTCGACCCACCAGTAGGGCACCGGCCAGGCGTCGGTCGAGCCGCCCAGGCCCGTCGACGACTTGTCGGGCTCGGCGTAGCGGGACACGTAGGCGCCCGGCGACACCAGCGGCACGACCACGACCGGGGCCGACAGCAGCCCCTGCCAGCGGAAACCCGTCCGGCGGGGCTCAGGGAGCGTCACGTCCCACAGGCGAGCCGTCTCCTCGGCGCCCGACAGGACCACGAACGACCACGGCTGCGTGTGCCCCGCCGACGGCGAGCGGCGTGCCAGGTCGAGCAGGCCGTCCACCACCTCGGGCGACACCGGACGGTCCGCAAAAGCGCGGACCATCCGTCGGGTACGAACGACCCTGTCGAGCTCCAACCAGCTACGTCGCCGGAGCCAGCTTGCGGAGGTCCTCCTCCATCGCCCAACCGAAGGCGATCAGGCTGTCGCCCTGGTCGGCCTTGACCACCGCGAAGCGCTCGAGCAGCTCGGCGTCGAGATCCTCGGGCCGGAGGGTGGAGTGGTCGAACACCGCCGCCAGCTCCTCGCCAGCACCCTTGGCCAGGAACGCCCGCTGGTCGTAGGCGCCGTTGAGGATGCCGTAGCGCCGTGCGAGGCGCGAGCCCCACGCCCGCTCCTCGCCGGTGGCCTTGTGCTCGGCCCGGGGGACGATGTCGTTGAGCGTCTTGAACGCCTCGAAGCCACCCGGCTCACCGAAACGGGCGGACACCAGCACGTCCTCGTCGGGGAAGGCGAGCACGGCACGACGCATCTGGTCCTGGATGATGTTGCGCAGCACCGAGTCGCGCTTGGAGGTGCGATGGATCGACGACAGCCCGATCAGGACGCAGGGTGTGCCACCGATGCGCTCGAGCGTGCAGAAGGAGAATCCTTTGAGCTTGCCGTTGTCGCGAGCCTGGGTGACCAGCACCCATGCCTCGGCCTGCTTCGACAGCTCGCCCACCTCGTAGGCCAGCGGTCCGTCGGCACACAGGTCGGCCATTTCGGCCAGCTCGGCATCGCTCAACGCCGTGCAGTCTTTGGTATCTACCGCGATCGACATTGCTATGCGTAGCCCCTGTCTTGGGTCCGGAGAGTCCTAACAGTCCAGTCAAATCGCACGGCTCGTGCAACTCGCGTGGGCGAACACGCGCGCGGCGTAGCCGTGATCACGTACGAGCAACCACAGCACCCGGCCCCAAAACCGTGCTGATCTGGCCCAAAAGGCCGTTGCTGGAGTCGACCCGCCACTGGTCCTCCAGCCGCAGCACCTGGCGCTCACCCAGGTGCAGGAACACCGGCGACTCGCCGGGATGCTCGGCGAGCACGGCCTTGAGCTGGTCCACCAGCCGCTCCGACACCGCCCGCAACGGCACCCGCAGCCGCAGCGGTTCGGCGCTGCCCTCGGCGACCTCCACCGGGTCGACGGTCTGGGCGATCATCTTGGGCGTGTCGTCGCGCTTGTCGAGACGGCCCTTGACCACCACCACGGCGTCGTCCTCGAGGCGGTGGCCCTGCTCGCTCATGGTCTTCGGGAACACCATGACCTCGATCGACGTGGCCAGGTCCTCCAGCGTGAACACCGCCATGAGGTCGCCCTTGCGGGTCCACTTGCGCTGCAGGCCGGTGATCACGCCGCCGATGGAGATCATCGCCCCGTCGTCGAGGCCGTCGAGGTCGCCCAGCCGGTGCTCGGCCTTGCGGGACAGCGCGGCTTCGGCGCCCAGCAGCGGGTGGTCGCTCACGTAGAGGCCCAGCATCTCCTTCTCGAAGGAGAGCCGGTCGCGCTTGCCGAACTCGAACGAGGGGATGGCGGTGCGCTCGAAGTCGTCGCCCGGAGCGCTGTCGTCGCCCCCACCGAAGAGCGTCATGATGCCCATGTCGCGCTCGCGGCGACGGGCCAATGTGTGGTCGACGATCTGCTCGAAGACAGTCAATAGGCCCTTGCGGGGATGGCCCATGTCGTCGAATGCGCCGGCCTTGATCAACGACTCCACCGTGCGCTTGTTCAGCACCGACGAGTCGACCCGTTGGCAGAAATCGTAGAAGTCGAGATAGGGGCCGTTCTCGTCGCGCTCCTGCACGATCAGCGCGACCAGGCCCTCCCCCACGTTGCGCACGGCCGAGAGCCCGAAGTAGATCCGACGCTCTTCCTCGTTGACCATGGGCATGAAATCGGAGGCCGACCGGTTCACGTCGGGCACGTCGACCGTGATGCCCATCGTGCGGCATTCAGCCAGGTAGACGGCAGCCTTCTCCAGGCTGGTCTTGACCGACGTGAGCAGCGCCGCCAGGTACTCGGCCGGATAGTTGGCCTTGAGATAGGCGGTCTGATAGGTGACGAAGCCGTAGCCGAACGCGTGCGATTTGTTGAACGCATAGTCGGCGAACGGCTCGATGATGTCGAACCACTTGTTGCCGAGCTCGCCTCCATAGCCGGTGGCCTCACAGCCGGCGATGAACTTCTCGCGCTCCTTGGCGATGAGCGCCCGGTTCTTCTTGCCGCAAGCCTTGCGGAGGTTGTCGGCTTCGGCCAGCGAGTAGCCGGCGAAGCGCTGCGCCACCCGCATCATCGACTCCTGATAGATCATCAGGCCCCAGGTGTCGCCGAGTACCTCCTCGGCGTCGGGATGCAGGTACTCGATCGGCTTGCGCGCGTTCTTCCGATCGGCGTAGTCGTTGTGCATGTTCGCCGCCATCGGCCCCGGCCGGTACAGGGCGATGAGCGCGGCGACGTCCTCGAACGACGTGGGCTTGAGCGAGCGCATCAGCGCCCGCAGCGGCCCGCCCTCCAGCTGGAACACCCCGATGGAGTCGGCCCGCGCCAGCAGCTCGTAGGTGGGCGGGTCGTCGAGCGGGACCTTGTCGATGTCGAGGTCGATCCCGTGGATGACCTTGATCAGCTCGAGGGCGTTGGCGATGACGTCGAGGTTGCGGAGCCCCAGGAAGTCCATCTTGAGGAGGCCGAGCTCCTCGACGCCGTGCATCTCGTACTGGGTGACGACCGGGGCTTCCTCGATCGGCTGCCCGCCTTCCGGCTTGCGCTGGATTGGCAGGTAGTCGGTGAGCGGGTCCTTGGTGATCACCACCGCCGCGGCGTGGATGCCGTCCTGGCGACGCAGGCCCTCGAGGCCCTTGGCGACGTCCATCACCTTGTGGGCGTCGTCGTCCTCGTCGTACATCTGCCGCAGCTCGCCGGCCATCTTGTAGCCGTCCTCGAACTTCGGGTGCTCGTCGAGGCAGGCGTACAGCGGGGTGTCGCGGCCCATGATCAGCGGCGGCATCGCCTTGGCGACCTTGTCACCCATGCCGTAGGGGTAGCCGAGCACCCGGGCGGCGTCGCGCACCGCGGCCCGGGCCTTGATGGTGGAGAAGGTGACGATCTGGGCGACATGGTCGCGCCCGTAGCGCTCGGCGGCGTAGCGGATCATCTCGTCCCGGTAACGGGAGTCGAAGTCCATGTCGATGTCGGGCATCGAGATGCGGGACGGGTTGAGGAACCGCTCGAACAGCAGGTCGTACTTGATCGGGTCGAGGTCGGTGATCCACAGCGTGTAGGCCACCGCGCAGCCCGCGGCGCTGCCTCGACCCGGGCCGACCCGGATGCCGGCCTGGCGGGCGTGGTCGATCAGGTCCCACACGATGAGGAAGTAGGAGCTGAACCCCATGTCCTCGATGACCTTCAGCTCGTAGGCGAGGCGCTCGACCACCTTGTCGGGCAGCTGGTCGCCCCAGCGCTTGCGGGCGCCCTCGAACGTGAGGTGCTGGAGGTAGGCGCCGTCGGTGTCGAAGCCCTCGGGCAGCGGGAAGCTGGGCAGCTGGGGCTTGCCGAACGAGATCTCGACGTCGGCCCGCTCGGCGATCCACAGCGTGTTGTCGCACGACTCGGGCACCTCGTCGAACAGCGACCGCATCTCGACGGCGGACTTGAGGTAGTGCTCGTCGCCGTGGAACTTGAAGCGGTCGGGGTCGCTCATCAGCGACCCGGTCTGCACGCACAGGAGGGCGTCGTGGGCGACGGCATCCTCCCGGTGGACGTAGTGGCTGTCGTTGGTGGCCAGCAGCGGGGCGTTGATGCGGCGGGCCAGGTCGATCAGCTGCGGGTTCGTCTTGTGCTGCTCGGGGATGCCGTGGTCCTGGATCTCGACGAACAGGTTGTCGCGGCCGAAGATGTCCTGCAGGCGGGCGGCCTTGGCGGTGGCGTCCTCGATGTCGCCCCGCATGAGCGACTGGAGCACGTGGCCACCCAGGCAACCGGTGGTGGCGATGAGGCCCGACGAGTGCTCGGCCAGGATCTCCCAGTCGACCCGGGGCTTGTAGTAGTAGCCCTCCATGAAGGCCCGGCTGGCGAGCTGGATGAGGTTCTTGTAGCCCTCGTTGTTCTCGGCGAGGAGGGTCAGGTGGTAGTAGAGCTTCTTGCCGCCCTCGGCATCGCCCCCGGAGTCGTCGACCCGGCCCCGGCGGGACGGGCGCTCGTGACGGGAGTCGTGGGCCATGTAGGCCTCGGTGCCGAGGATGGGCTTGATCCCCTGCTTCCGGCACTCCTTGTAGAAGTCGAGGATGCCGTACATGTTGCCGTGGTCGGTGATGCCCAGCGCGGGCTGACCGTCGGCTGCGGCGGCACCCACCGTCTCGCCGATGCGGGCGGCGCCGTCGAGCATCGAGTACTCGGTGTGGACGTGGAGGTGGGTGAAGCTTCCTCTGCCCATGACCCTCCTCCGGGAATCCACAGCCTGTGGACAAATGACAACGATGTGATTCCAGAGTAGCGCAGCGGAAGACGGCCGGGTGACGGCGTCAGGCGTCGACGCCGCTGGGATCGGCGCCCAGCAGCGACGCCCAGATCGACGCCATCGCCTCGTCGTCGTCCGGGCTGGTGAGCGACGCGCTCTGCAGCTCCCCCACCCGCAGGCCCCGGCTCTTGAGGTAGCCCGCGATGGTCGCCCGGAGCCGGTGCTCGAAGGCACCGGCTGCGGTGCGGTCCGTGTCGACCAGCACCACGGCGAACCAGTGCTGGGCCCCGTCGGGCAGGTGCACCAGGTGGTCGACGAAGCGGGGCACGAACTGGTGGCCCAGCTCCCGCAGCAGCGCCACCTGGCGGCGGTACGGCAACGGCTGGAAGGGCTCGTCGGCCACCTGGATCATGACGACGGAGAACGAGTGGGCGCTGCGGCGGGAGTGCTCGACGGCGGACGTGAGACGGTCCCGGAAGAACTGGGCGTTCCAGAGGCGGGTCTCGGGGTCGATGCCGCCCGAGGGGTCGTGGGCGACGTGGGGGCGCGACTGGGCCCGCTCGTGGCGTCGACCGCCGGGGCCACCGGGTGGGCCGGGTGGGCCGGTGTCCTCGGCGCTGGGCGGTGCGGCGCCCCAGGCGGCGTCCTGGCGCCGGCGGACGGGCTCCGGGGGCGGTTCGGTCATGTAGCGACCGGCCGGCGGATCCTGCCGGGCGGTGGGGGCGTCGTAGCCGGGCTGGAGGGGCTGGAGAGGCGGGGCGGGCGGGGGCTGCGGCTGGGTGGCACCGCCGTTGGTGCCGACGCCATGGCCGTGGCCGTGGCCGTTGCCGTTCGACCGGACGATGGGCGTGCTGCCGGTCGTCAGCCGGCCCAGGAAGAGCTCGCCGGTGAAGCCGACGGGGATGGTCTCGTCGCCGAGGGGCGACGTGGCGTCGTCGATCCAGCCGGTCGGCACCCGGGGTGCGGGTGGGGCGAGCGGCTCGTCGGCCCACTCGTCGAGGGGCGCCTCGTCCTGCCAGGCCCGGGCGAACTGCGACTCGGCCCCCGCCGGGACGAGGTCGTCGTCGAGCTCGTCGTCCGGCGCCCACGCCGACTCGGGCTCGGACAGGACCGGGGCGAGGTCCACCTCGTCGGCGGCGGCTGCCCACGGGTCGACCACCTCCGCCCGCAGATGTCGGGCCGGTATCCCGGCGGGCGCGGCGTCACCCGTGAGACGGCCGAAGAGCAGCGGCGTCACGTAGGCGACGAAGCCGTAGCTGCCGGCCCGGAAGACCACCAGGATCACGACGCCGATGGCCCCGGCGTCCTGGACGTCCTCGAAGCGCAGGCTGAGGTAGGCGACGGCGGCCACCCCGGCGGCGACGTAGCCCAGGTTCCGGTCGCCGACGAGGGTCGCCACGATCACGGGCGCGACGAGCAGCGTCGCCAGGAACTCGACGTCGTCCGCGACGCCCACGATCTTCAACGCGAGCGCCACTGCCGCTACGGCACCGGTGGCGACCACTGCCCACTGGAGACGTGCGCGTCGACGGTTCAACCGGGTGTCCCGGTCCATGGGATCCCCACCCCCCCAACCCTAGTTCCCACCCCCACCCGGGTGAGGGCCCCGCCCTTCCGAAATGTGCACGAAAACGCCCGGAAAGCATGCACTTTCGTGCACAGTTGCCGTGATGTCGTCGCCTGCCGCCGCTCTGGCCGCGCTGTTCCGGTCCCAGCACGGCGTCGCGGCGACGACGCAGCTCCACGCCCTGGGCGTCAACCGCGGGATGATCGCCCGCCGCGTCGGCCGCGGCGACTGGACCCGGGTCGGCGCCGGGTGGTGCGACTGGCCGGAACCCCGGCCACGTGGGAGACGCAGTTGCTCGCCCACGTGCTCGCCGCCGGGGCCGGCGCCGTGGCGTCGCACCGCAGCGCTGCCGCCCTGTGGGGCCTCGACGGCTGCCGCAAGGGCGGCCCCGAGGTCACGATCCCCTTCGGCCGCAACCATTCGGCGGCCGGTGCGCGGATCCACCGGATCCGGGACCTCGACCGGGTGCAGCCGGTGCGGCGGGCGGGCATCCCGACCACGCCGATCGAGCGGACCCTGCTCGACCTGGGCGCCGTCGCAACCAAGGGAGTGGTGCTGATCGCCGTCGACGACGCCCGCCGCAAGGACCTCACCGACTGGGACCGGTTGCTCGACTGCCTGGTGCTCCACGCCCGGCGGGGGCGGGACGGCGTCGGGACGTTCCGGTCGATCCTCGACGACCACTTCGGCGAGCTGGCGGTGACCGGTTCGGCGTTCGAGCGCCTCGTCTACGCGTTCCTCTGTGAGGCGGGACTGCCGCAGCCGGTCCTGCAGCACGAGGTGTGCGTCGACGGGCGGGACTACCGCTTCGACCTGGCGTACCCCGAGCAGCGCGTGGGCATCGAGCTCGACGGCACGATCCACCTGCGCCGAGACGTCTGGGAAAAGGACCACGAGCGGCAGAACGCCCTCGTCCTGGCGGGTTGGACCGTGCTCCGGTTCACGTGGCGCGACTACCAGGAGCGCCGGTTGGACCTGGTCCGGGAGGTGCGGGCGGCGCTGAAAGCCGCCGCCTGACGAAACGTGCACGGGAACGCACGGAATCCGAGCGTTGGGGTGCACATTTCGGGTGGGTCAGAGGTAGGTGCCGGGGCGTTGTTCGAGGTCGGCGGCGGTGGGGGTGGCGCCCGGGGGGAGGCGGCGGCGCATCTCCTCGAGCTGCTGACGGGCGGCCATCTGCTGGGCGAAGAGGGTGGCCTGGATGCCGTGGAACAGGCCCTCCAGCCAGCCGACCAGCTGTGCCTTCGCCACCCGCAGCTCGGCCTCCGACGGCACGCCCTCGGCGGCGAACGGGTGGGCCAGGCGGCCCAGCTCGTCGCGCAGGTCGGGCGACAGGGCCTCGGACAGCTCGCTCACCGACGTCTCGTAGATGTCGCGCAGGCGGTCGCGGCTGGGCTCGTCGAGGTCGGACTGGCGGACCTCCTCGAGCAGCAGCTTGATCATCGAGCCGATCCGCATGACCTTGGCCGGGTGCTCCACGGCCTCGGACTGGCGGTCGTCGCCGGCGCCCGGCACCGGCGCCCCGCTCACCAGCTCCGGGGTCTCCACGGCGACATCGCCGTTCGCGTCGTGATCGGTGGTGGTCTGCTGGGGGTCAGACATGGGGGCCATCCTGCCACGCCCGGGCCCCGACTCCGACGAGCGGCCCGACTAGCGCCCCGCGCTCAGCAGCGGGACCAGCATCTCCGCCGAGGTCAGCGATCCGTGGCGCCCCACCAGCTCGAAGGGGCCGGTGTCGTGCGGGTCGTGGAAGGCGACGGCCTCCCGGGCGACCAGCGCCACGTCGCCCAGCCGGGACAGCGCGGCGTCGTGCACCTTCGGTCCGAACCAGCCGTCGGCCACGGCCTGCTCGCGCCGCACCACCCAGGCCGGCCCGCCGTGGTGCGCCAGCGCCGCCTCGTACAGGGCGATGGCCCGACCCGGCCGGGCGTGCAGCCAGCGGAACCGCCCCTCGCCCGACTGCATCGAGCAGTTGGCCAGGACGTCGGCCGCCAGCGGGATCACGTTGCGCCCCACCTCCACCTGCCCGTGGTCGGCGGTGACCAGCAGCATGCACCCCAGCGGCAGCCGGGACAGCAGGTAGTCGACGATGCGGTCGACGAAGTTGAGCTCGGCCGAGAAGTGCGCCCCGAGGCCGTACTCGTGGGCCACCTTGTCGAGCCCGTCGTAGTAGCCGTAGACGAACGGCTCCGACTCGTCGACCAGCCGCAGGATCTCGGTGACCATCGTCGCCACCGTGCGGTAGCCCCAGAACCGCACCCCGTCGAGGTGGGCGCCGGTGAACCCGGTCGTCCGGTACTCGGCCTTGGTGACCACCGGCGGCCGCTCCCCCAGGAACGGCGGCACCGGCTGCAGCTTCACCGGCGGGATGGCCAGGTGGGCGTCGCCGGCCACGGTCGACCAGCGCAGCACGTTGAGCACCTCGCCGTGGACCGCCATCCGGTAGCCGACGATGCCGTGCTCGCCCGGCGTGAGGCCCGTGGTGATGGAGGTCAGCGCCGTCGAGGTGGTGGAGGGGGCGACGGTGGTGATGGGCCGTCCCGCCATGGACGACAGCGTGGGCGTGACGTCGCGGCGCTCCTGGAGCTGCTCCCAGCCCAGGCCGTCGAGCACCAGCATGACGACCTGTCGGGCCTCGGTGACCGACGCCGGTAACCAATCCGGAGCGTTGTCGGGTGAGCCGAGCAGCGCCGGCACGAGTCCGGCGACGCAGGGCCCCCCGTAGTCCGGGAGTACCGGTTCAGGTTGCACACCCATCTCTGGGCAACAAGCTAACCGCCCGCGGTTGGTGCGAGGTTGCGCGGGGCGCGCGACGCCACCACTGGGCGTGCTCATGTCGCCTGAGCTGCGTCCGTGGACCGGCGCCGGTCGCCGGACGCCGTACAGTTGCCGCCGTGAAGGTGTCGACCCGGGGTGACTACGCCAGCCGAGCGCTGCTCTCGCTGGCCCTGCACGGCGACGCCGCCGGCCCCACCTCGGTGCGCGACATCGCCGAGCGGACGGCACTCCCCCAGCCCTACCTGGAGCAGATCCTGCTGGCGCTCAAGGGGGCGGGCCTGGTGCGGTCGAAGCGGGGCGTGGGCGGCGGCTACGTGCTGGCCCGACCGCCCGAGCAGATCACCCTGAGCGACATCGTCAGCGCCGTCGACGGCCCCATCACGCTGGGCGACTTCGGCCTCCCCCACCAGAACGGCGCCTGCGACCACGAGGGCCAGTGCGTCCTCCTGGCCATCTGGGGCACGGTCGGCGAGCAGATGCGCAAGCTCCTCGACGACATGAACCTGGCCGACATCGCCGCCATGGCCCGCGGCCAGCAAGCCTGGCCCGACTGATCGCTGTTCTGTCTTCGC
>Ga0193742_1001669_pt1 | contig 13166 bp, 14 predicted proteins | sample L2c1metaG_FD_165511 | JGI IMG/M metagenome (GOLD analysis project Ga0193742, IMG submission 165511) | Soil microbial communities from a riparian zone of the East river system, Colorado, United States - L2c1 | ecosystem: Environmental > Terrestrial > Soil > Riparian zone | place: USA: East River... | reverse complement strand
ACGGGGTCCTGATCACCGAGCTCCCGCCGTACGACGGGACGCCGCCCGGCGTGGTCGGCGGCGTGCTGCTCGCGGGCTTCGCGAACCTCTTCGTGCTCGCCGTCGTCGCGCCGTTCGCCGGCCGCGTGCTGCGCCGCCGCCACCGCCCCGATCTGCCGCGTCCGATCGCGTACGACTACGCGGGCACGGCGCTCGTCCTCGCGCTGACCGTCGCGATCCTCGTCGCCGGGCTCGCGCACCGGCCGGCGATCGCGGCCGAGGACGAGGATCGCGCCGCGGTCGCGGCCGCCGTGGCCGGCTACGTCGGCGGGCAGGGGGAGGAATGGCGCGGCGGTCTCGGCTTCCTCGACACGCTGCGGCTGAAGGACGAGCTCTACCGCGCGTGCGTGCCGGGCGCCGACCCGCGCCGCTGGCTCTGCCTGTACGTCGAGACCGACCGGCGCCCCGCCGGCGTGCGGCGCGACGACTCGATGGAGCCGAACAGCGCGTTCCGCACCGTCGGCGGCTTCCACTGATCTCCGCGGGAAAGCGATGAGTCCTACGCTCAGGGGGAGTCTTACGACCAATGTCCCCTGGCAACCGGGCCACCGGCCGCCCTAGCCTCTTGGAGCCCATGCACGCAATCCGCCTCAGAGACGTCGCAAAAGCCTACGGCCCGATCCAGGCGGTCGACGGCCTCGACCTCGACGTCCCCGAAGGCGCCTGCGTCGGCCTGCTCGGCCCGAACGGCGCCGGCAAGAGCACGACGATGAAGATGCTCACCGCGCAGGCGATCGCCGATCGCGGCGAGCTCGAGGTGCTCGGCCACTCGCTGCCCCGCGAGTCGAAGTCCGCGCGTGCGCAGATGGGCGTGGTGCCGCAGCAGGACAACCTCGACACGACGCTGACCGTCCAGCAGAACCTCGTCGTCTTCACCTACCTGTACCGCGTGCCCCGCGCCGAGCGGCGCGCGGCGATCGACCGCACGCTGGCGATCGCGAACCTCGCCGATCGCCGCGACACCAAGGTCGACAAGCTCTCGGGCGGCATGCGCCGGCGGCTGCTGATCGCCCGCGCGCTCGTGCACCAGCCGCGACTCGTGCTGATGGACGAGCCGACCGTCGGGCTGGACCCGCAGGTGCGCCAGGAGATCTGGGCGCTGATCGACCGCCTGCGCGGCGAGGGCGTCTCGATCCTGATGTCGACCCACTACATCGAGGAGGCCGAGCGGCTGGCCGACACCGTGACGATCATGTCGCACGGCAAGGTCGTCGCGGTCGGGCCGCCGGAGCTGCTCGTGCGCGAGCACGCCGGCGCCGACGCGGTCGAGGTCTACGGCTCGCCGGCGCGGCTCGCCGAGGTCGAGGCGGAGGCGGTCGCCGCCGGCCACGTCACGCGCCGGACCGGCACGTCGGTGGCGGTCCTGCGCATCAACGGCAACGCGCCGGACGGCGAGCGCCGCGCAGCCAACCTGGAAGACGTGTTCGTCCTGCTGACCGGCGAGGAAATCGCATGACCACTGCGAGCCTGAGGAAGCGCCGGCTCGGCCGGCTGGAGCGCCCCGCCCTGGCGGGCGTGCTCGTGCGCGAGGTCATCAACTACTCGTCGTACTGGCGCGGGACGACGTTCGCGTCGACCGTCGAGCCGACGATCTACCTGATCGCGTTCGGCTTCGGCTTCGGCTCGCTGGTCTCGACGGTCGGCGGCTACGACTACGTCGAGTTCGTCGGCACCGGCACGGTCGCCACGGCGGTGATGTTCTCGTCGGTGTTCGCGACGATGTACGGGACGTACTTCAAGCGCGAGTTCCAGCGCACGTACGACGCGATCCTGGCCGCGCCGGTCGACACCGAGGAGCTGGTGACCGGCGAGGTGCTGTGGGTCGCGGCGCGCGCCGGCGTCTACGGGTCGGTGCCGTTGCTCGTCGCGATGGTCTTCGGGCTCGACCCCGCGTGGGGCATGTTCGCCGTGCCGGGGATCGCGTTGATCACCGGATTCGGCTGGGCGGCGTTCGGCGTGCTGATCTCGGCGGTCATGAAGTCCGCCGACACGTTCTCCTACATCACGAGCGTCGTGGTGACGCCCGCCGTCCTCGTGGCCGGCACCTACTTCCCGCTGAGCGGCCTGCCGGAGTGGGCGCAGGTGCTCGGCCAGTTCAACCCGCTGTTCCACTGCGTCGAGCTGGTCCGCCACGCCGCGTTCGGCTGGGAGGGCTGGGCCGACGTCGGCCACGTCGCCGCGATCGTCGGCTTCGGCCTGGTGATGTGGCGGCTCGCGATCTGGCGGACCGAGAAGCGCTTGATCGATTGATGGCTCGCGGCGAGCCCTTCGTCATCCGCGTGCTCGACGCGCCGCGCGAGCTCGTCTTCCAGGCGTGGACCGATCCCGACCTGGTCGCAAGATGGGCCGGTCCAAGTGGGTACTCCACTCCGCGAGACGCGGTCAGCATCGATCTCCGCGTAGGCGGCCGCTACGACTACAGCCTCGTGCAGGACGACGACGGCGCGCAGTTCCGGTTCCGCAACGAGATCGTCGAGCTGGTCGAGCCCGAGCTGCTCGTGCTCATGTCCGACCCGATGCCGGAGTTCGGATATCCGGAGCCGATCGTCACCGGCATCCAGCTCGAAGACGAGGCCGGCAGGACCCGCATCATGATGAGCCGCCCGTATCCCGCCGAGCGGCGCGCGACCGCTCGGGCGGGCTGGAACGCCTCATTCGACAAGCTCGAAGCGCTGCTCGCCAGGCCCGCGTAGCTCCGTGTGGGGGCGTGTTCGCTAGAGCGCGAGGCTGAGCGGGTTCTCGAGGCGCTCGCGGATGCGGCCGAGGAACTCCGCCGCGTCGGCGCCGTAGAGGATCCGGTGATCGCAGGTCAGCGTGAGCTCCATGATCGACCGGACCGTGACCTCGCCGTCGCGCACGACCGGCCGCGGCGTCAGCTCGCCGACCGCGAGGATCGCGGCCTGCGGTGGGTTGAGGACCGCGTTGAAGCGCTTGATCCCGAACATGCCCAGGTTCGAGACGCTGAACGTGCCCGAGGACAGCTCGGGCGGCGTGATCGCGCCGGCGCGCACGCGCTCGGCGAGCCTGCGCGCGTCGCGTGAGATCTCGCCCAGTGACTTGCGGTCGGCGTCGAAGATCGTCGGCACGATCAGCGCGTCCTGACCGGCGACCGCGATCCCGACGTTGATCCGCGAGTACAGCTCGAACCTGCCGTCGCGATAGGCGCCGTTCGCGCGCGGGAACTCGCGCAGCGCCAGCGCCGCCGCCTTCACCACGAAGTCGTTGAACGACGGCGCAGGGTGCTCCCCCGACGCCGCCTTGAGTTGCTTGCGGAACTCGACCGCCGCATCCATGTCGACCTCGGCGGTGATCACGAACTCCGGCGCCGTCGCCTTGGACTCCGCCATCCGCCGCGCGATCGTCTGCTGCAGCCGCGACAGCTCCTCCACCGTCGTCTCGCCCTTGCCGGCGTCGCCCGCCGCGACCGGCTTGGGCGCCTCGCGCTCGGGCGCCTGCTCGGGCTCGGGCTCGGGCGCCGGCTGCTCCGCCGCCCCGCCGTCCTGCGCCGCCGCCTCCACGTCGGCCTTCACGATCCGGCCACCCGGCCCCGAGCCCTCCAGCGCCGAGAGCTCGACACCCAGATCCTGCGCCATGCGCCGCGCGATCGGCGATGCCTTCACCCGCCCGTTGCCCTCTTCGCGCGGCGCCTCGCGCACGGCCGTGGCGACCGGCGCCTGCTCCCGCTCCGGTGCCGTGTCCTCGGCGCGCGGAACGGATTCACGCGCAGGCTCGGGCTGCTCGGCCGGCTCCTCCGCCTGCTCCTCGCCCGCGGAGGCCTCGCCGACCTTCGCGATCGTCGCGCCGACCGGAAGCGTGTCGCCCTCCTGGGCGACGATCGCGAGCACGCCCTCCTGGTCGGCCTCGTAGGTCATGTTGGCCTTGTCGGTCTCGATCTCGACGAGCTCCTCGCCGCGCTTGACCTCGTCCCCATCGGACTTCAGCCACTTCAGGATCGTGCCCTCCTCCATCGAATCGGAGAGGCGGGGCATTGCGACGTCGGCCATGCGCATCAGCGTATATGGTGGCGCGCCGGCCCGGCTTCACCGCGTGGGCAGCCGCGCGACCTCGAGCCAGAAGCCGTTGATCGCCTGGACCAGCCCGGTGAAGTCGTCGAGGTCGAGCGGCTTGACCACGTAGCAGTTGACGCCGAGGTCGTAGCAGGCCGCGACGTCGCGGGCGGAGGAGGACGTCGTGAGCATGATCACCGGCATCGTGCGCAGCGCGGGGTCGCGCTTGATCTCCTCCAGCACCTCGAGCCCGTTCTTCTTCGGCAGGTTGAGGTCGAGCAGGATCAGGTCGGGCCGCGGCGCGCCGGCGTGCTCGCCCTCGTTGCGCAGGAACGCGAGCGCCTGCTCGCCGTCGGGCACGGCCGTCAGCTCGACCTCGAGGTCGGCCTCGCGCAGCGCCTCGCGCGTGAGGCGGACGTCGCCGGCGTTGTCCTCGACGAGCAGGATCGAGCGGTCGGTCATGCCGGCGCCTTCGGCAGCGTGAAGCGGAAGCGGCTGCCGCCTTCCGGGCTGGGTTCGGCCCAGATCGTCCCGCCGTGGCGCTCGACGACCTTCTTCGCGATCGCCAGGCCGATGCCCGTGCCGGGGTACTCGTCGCGCGTGTGCAGGCGCTGGAACATGCGGAAGATGCGCTCCGCGTGGGCCGGCTCCAGCCCGATCCCGTTGTCGGCCACCTCGAAGCACCAGCGCTCGCCGGCGCGCACCGCGCTGACCTCGATCTCGGGCGTGCGGTCGTCGGGGACGAACTTCACCGCGTTCCCGATCACGTTCTGGAAGAGCTGGCCGAGCTGATGGCGGTCGCCGAGCACGGTCGGCAGGTCGCCGACCACGATCCGCGCCTCGCGCGCGTCCTCGACCGTCCGCAGGGCCTCGACGACGCGCTCGACAACGGCGCGGCTGTCGACCGGCCCCAGCGGCTCGCCGCTGCGTCCGGCGCGGGAGTACGTGAGCAGGTCGTCGATCAGGTCGCGCATCCGGCCGGCGCCGTCGACGGCGAAGTCGATGAACTGGTCGGCGTCGGCGTCGAGCCTGCCGTGGTAGCGGCGGCGCAGGAGCTGCAGGTAGCTCGACACCATCCGCAGCGGCTCGGACAGGTCGTGCGACGCGACGTACGCGAACTGCTCCAGCTCCGCGTTGGAGCGCTCGAGCTCGCCGGCGCGCTGCTGCAACGCCAGCTCCCCGTGCCGGCGCGCGGTGATGTCGCGGGAGATCGCCATGCCGCCGATGATGTGGCCGACGTCGTCGCGCAACGGCGCGACCTGGACCCAGTACGTGGCGGAGCCGTCGAGCGAGTCGAGGTCGAACGAGCGCGTCTCGCCGGCCAGCGCGGCCCGGTACTCGGGGGCGAGCCGCTCGTACGCCGCGGGCGGGACGACCTCCTCCAGGAGCTGCCCCTCGAGCGCCTGCGGGTCGTAGCCGTGGCCGTGCATCCGGTTGCCCTCGGACACGAGCAGCCGCAGGTCGTGATCGAACAGGTGGACCGTGGAGTCGGGCAGGTGCGCGATCAGGCCCTTGTAGCGCGCCTCGGAGATCGTCAGCGCCTCGATCATGCGGCGCCGCTCGGTCACGTCCTCGATCTGGCCGACGAAGTGCAGCGGCGCGTCGTCGGGCGTGCGGATGAGCGACAGGTTGATGCGGACGAACCGCGTGCCGCCGTCGGCGACGAGGAAGCGGCGCTCGGCCGCCAGCCGCCGCGTGCGGCCGCCGAGCATCGCCGCGAGCGCCGCGTCGTCGGCGCCGCGCTCGTCCGGGTGCAGCAGCTCGTCGAACCGGCGGCCGACCAGCTCCTCCTCCGGCCAGCCGGTCAGCTCGCACAGCGCGCGGTTGGCGCGCAGCACGGTCCCGTCGGGCGCGGCGAGCATCAGGCCGACCGCGGCGCCCTCGAACGCGCCGGCGAAGCGCTCCTCCGCCTCGCGCAGCGCCTGGCGGGCGCGCACGCGGTCCGACATGTCGCGCACGACGCCGGTGAAGCAGGTCTGCCCGTTGTGGCTCCAGGAACCGAGCGACAGCTCGACGGGGAACTCGGTGCCGTCGGCGCGCAGGCCCTCGACCTCGACCGTCGAGCCCGTCAGGCGGCCCTCGCCGGTCTCGAGGAAGCGGGCGATCCCGGCGCGGTGCGCGTCGCGGTAGCGCTCGGGCATGAGATGGGTGAGCGGGCGCCCGACGATCTCGGCGCTCGTGTGGCCGAAGATGCCCTCGGCCCCGGCGTTCCAGAAGATGATCCGGCCGTTCCCGTCGGCGGAGACGATGCCGTCGCGGGTCGACGCGGTGACGGCGCGGAAGCGCTCGTCGGCGGCGCGCAGCTCCTCCTCGCGCTGCTTGCGGGCGGTGACGTCCTTGCCGCAGAAGGCGAGCTCATCGGGCTCCGAGCAGGCGGCGCTGAACGCGAACCAGCGGTAGCTGCCGTCGCGGGCGCGCAGGCGCAGCTCGGTGTCGGGGCGCTCGCCGGCGCAGGCGGCGAGCACGTCGCGCTCGAGCGCCGCGATCCGCTCGACGTCGTCCGGGTGCACGAGCCGGTCGTAGGAGCCGGCGTGCAGCTCGTCCGCGGTCCACCCGAGCAGCGTCTCCCACGCGGGGTTCGTCGCGGTGAGGCGGCGGTCCGCGTCCGCGGTGGCGAGGAGGTCGTGCGTCGTCGCCCACAGGCGGTCGGCCGGCGTGCCCGCGGCGGCACGCGGGACGCTGGCCGGCGGGGTGGATGCGGCGGATGCGTGGGTCATCGTCGATGGCAGAAACAGTCAGGCGGATGTGCGTCCGCCGCTGGCATCGTGGATCGGCAGCGACGGGCGGGTCTTGATCGCCCCGGGCGGTATTCGGACGGTACCCGCACGCGGCCGGCGACGCACCTCGGAGTGGAGCGAACCCGGCCGGGAGCACGACCCGCCGACGGTGCGCGAGGAGTGATGGGGGCGCCGGCTGATGAGGGAGCCGGCGCCCCGTCACACAATGGCGGCGGCGCGGGGATGAGGAGAGGGGTGCGCCGCTGCCTGCAGCGAGGGGAGGGGATGAGTCTCGCCACTCCCGTTCTCGGCACGATCCCGCGGTTGCTTTAGCTCGGCTCCCAGCGCCTCCACCGTCGGACGAAGTCCTCGGCGTCGAGCTGGGCGAGATCGGCCCTGAGCGCCCGCGACAGGCGCCCGGTCTGGGCCGGCGGAGTGTCCCAGAACAGCGCGACCTCGCCGCTGGCGATCTCGACGATCTCGACCTGGTCGACGCGGTGCGGATCGGCGAGCGCGGCAGGCCCGCGGCCGCCACGGCGGACGATCAGCTCGTACTCGCGGTTGGCCTTCACGCGACCGCCCCGAGCGCGCGGGCCGCCGCGTCCAGCTCGCGGTCGCCGTGGAAGACCCGGTCGCCGACGCGCACCGCCGGCACGTCGAGCACGCCGGCCGCCCGTGCCGCCGCGGTCGCCTCGTCCAGCCGCCGGCGCGTGCTGCGCAGCTCGGCGGACTTGATCACCGCGGCGGGGTGCATCTCCGCCGCGGCGGCGGCCACGAGGACCCAGTCGCGCTCACCGAGGTCGCGGCCCGCGGCGAACGCCTGGCGGAACGCCGCCATCGAGTACGCGACCACGCGGCCGGTCTGCTTCGCGTACGTCGCGACGAGCATCGCCCACTCCGTGTCGGCCGGCAGCTCCGGCGGCCAGTGCACCGGGAGCAACCCGTACGCGGCCGCCCGCTGCTCGATGTCGGAGCGGTAGATCTCCTCCTCCTGCGCGCACCGGAACGCGCCGGCACCGGCGATTCGCACGGGCACGAACTCCGGCACCGTGCCGAGCACGCCGACGACCCGCTCGGCCGCGAGATACGCGTCAGGGGACGAGAGGTCGTAGTAGAAGGCCGCGCAGTCAAGGTCGCCCGGATGGCGACCATCCTCATCGGGGTGCCGGCCGGATGCTGGCACGGGCAACCTCTCCTAGCCGTGGATGAGCCAGCCATCCGCGGCGCGGGCTGCCTCCATCACGCCCTCCGAGAACGTCGGGTGGCCGTGCACGATGCGCGCGACCTCCGCGTAGCCGCCCTCGAGCGACTTGGCGTTGACGAGCTCCTGGATGAGGTCGACCGCCTTGGCGCCGACGATGTGGCCGCCGACCAGCTCGCCGTACCGCTTGTCGCCGATCACCTTGATCACGCCGGAGCGGTCGCCGTAGACCGTACCGGCGCCGACCGCCCCGTACTGGAGCTTGCCGACGACGACGTCCAGGCCCTGCTCGCGCGCCTGCTCCTCCGTGAGGCCGAAGGAGGCGACGTTGGGCGCGCAGAACGTGGCGCGCGGGATGTCGATCAGCTCGAGCGCGTGCGTCTCCAGGCCGGCCGCGTCCTCGATGGCGATGAGGCCCTCGTCGGAGGACTTGTGCGCCAGCGCCGGGCCACGCACGATGTCGCCGATCGCGTACACGTTCTGGACCGACGTGCGCTGGCGGCCGTCGACCGCGACCAGACCGTTCTCGTCGAGCTCGACCCCGAGGGCGTCGAGGCCGAGCGCCTCGATGTCGGGCGCGCGGCCCGCGGCGATCACGAGCCAGTCGGCCTCGCCGCGCTGGTCGCCGTAGGCGAACGCGACCGACCCGTCGCTGGACTGCACGTCCTGCACGAGCGTCCCGGTGTGGATCTCGATGTTCTGCTTGGAGAGCGCGCGGCCGGCCACCTTGGAGATGTCGGCGTCCTCGGTCGGGAGCACGCGGTCGAGCGCCTCGAACAGCAGCACGTTGGTTCCCAAGCGGCCGTACGCGGAGGCGATCTCGGCGCCCGACGCACCGGCGCCGATGATCGCGAGCGTCCCCGGCAGCTGCTCCAGCGCCCACGCCTCTTCGGTGCCGATCACGCGACCGCCGAAGCTCGTGCCCGGCACGGGCTTGGGCACCGAGCCGGTCGCGACGACGACGGTCTTGGCCTCGTACTCGGTGCCGCCGACGCGCACCTTGGGCCCGGCGGCGACCGACGCCTCGCCCTCGATCACGTCGACGTTGTTCTTCTTCATCAGGCCGCTGACGCCGCCGGTCAGCGTCTTGATGACCTTGCGCCGGCGGTCGCCGACCGCGGCGAAGTCGATCCGCCGCTCCGGCACGGTGATGCCGAACTCCGCCGCGTCGTCGATCTCGGAGACGATGTCGGCGACGCGGAGCACGGCCTTCGCGGGGATGCACGCGACGTTGAGGCAGCGGCCGCCGATGACGTCCTTCTCGACGATGGCCGTCTTCATGCCGAGCTGGGCCGCGCGGATCGCCGTCACGTACCCCCCCGGTCCGGATCCGATGACGATGCAGTCGTAAGCGCTCTCGGGCATGGTGGCGGTGGAGGCTAGCCGACCGGCTCGTGCGGCCGCCGCGCCGGCAGCTGGATCCGCGCCATCGCACGGATCAGGAACCAGAACAGCGGGCTGGCGATGCCGATGATCGCAACGCACAGGAGGACCGCCGTGAGGTTGGACGCGACCAGCAGGCTCAGCGCGGAGAACGCGACCGCGATCCCGAGTAGCGCCTCGAAGCCGAGCACCGCCCAGTAGCGGCACTGCCACATCCCGATCGCGGCCGCGGCCATCAGCGCGGCGAAGATCAGCGCGCCCGCGGCGGACTGGCCGTTGTCGTCGACCTCGTAGCCGGCGACGAGCAGCACGACGTTCGACAGCCCGAGCACGGCGGCGAGGATCGCGGCGAGCGTGATGGCGCGCGGTCGCTCGCCGGGCGCGAGCGGCTTCAGCGCAGCGCGGGCGGCCGCGTCGCGCTCCCGGCCCCGCGCGTACCCGCGAGCCATCCGCTCGTGCGCAGGGTCCGACCCCCGCGCCTCGGCGCCGGGCGCTCCCGCGCCTGTCGCCCGTCGCTTACGACTGCGCCCCAACGGAAACCTCCAGCCGCTCCCGCAGCGTCCGCGCCGCGGCCTCGGGATCAGTCGCCCCGGCGATCGCGCGCACAACGACGACCCGCCGCGCACCGCGCGCGACCACCTCGCCGACGTTGCCCGCGTCGAGCCCGCCGATCGCGAACCACGGCGTCGTCACGTTGTCCGCGGCCCACTCCACGTACCCCAGCCCGGCGGCCGGTCGCCCCGGCTTGGTCGGCGTCGCATGCACGGGCCCGACGACGACGTAGTCCACGTCGGGATCGGCGTCCGCCTCCGCGCCCTGCGCAGGCGCATGCGTCGAGCGCCCCACGATCCGCCGCTCGCCCACCGCGGCCCGCGCCGCGGCGACGCTCGCGTCCTCCTGCCCGACGTGCACGCCGTCAGCGTCGCACGCCTCCACCAGATCGGGGCGGTCGTTGAGGATGAACAGCGCGCCGGCTGCGTCGGCCGCGGCGCGGAACTCGCGCGCCGCCGCGACCACGCCGGCGGCGGCGAGCGCCTTGTCGCGCAGCTGGATCAGGTCGACCCCGCCGCGCAGCGCCGCGTCGAGGAACGCCCGCGGGCGCGCGTCGCACACGAGGTACAGACGGGTGGCGGCGATCCGGTCGCGTGGGCGCATCGCATGCAAGTCAAGCACGGCGTGCGCGCTAGTCTCTGCACATACGGGAGCCCGCTCTTCGGGCTGAGAGGGCGCCATCGGGGCGCCGACCGTCGAACCTGATCCGGGTCGTGCCGGCGTAGGGAAGGAGTGACCAGCACTGTCGGTTGAGCAAGCCAAGCCGGACGTCGCCGTCGTCGGCGGCGGGCCGATCGGCCTCGCGAGCGCGTGGCGCGCCGTGCAGCGCGGATTGCGCGTGACGGTGCTCGACGCGGGCGACCCGGGCGCCTGGCACGTCGCCGCCGGCATGCTCGCGCCCGTCGCGGAGGCGAACTTCGGCGAGGACGCGCTGCTCGACCTGAGCCTGCGCGCCGCTGCCGGGTACCCGGCGTTCTGCGCCGAGCTGGCGGAGGCGTCGGGCGTCGACCCGGGGCTGCGCCGGACCGGCACGCTCGTCGTGGCGCGCGATCGCGACGAGGCGGAGTCGCTCGACCGGCTGCTCGCCTTCCGGCGGCGGCTCGGGCTCGACGTCGAGCGGCTGCTGCCGACGGCCGCGCGGCGGGCCGAGCCCGCGCTCGCGCCGACCGTGCGGCTCGCGCTCGACATCGCCGGCGACCACTCCGTCGATCCCCGCCGACTGGTCGCGGCGCTCGCCGAGGCCGTGCGTCGCGCGGGCGGCTCCGTGCGCGCGGGGGCGCGGGTGACCGAGTTGGCGACCGACGGCGACCGCGTGACGGGCGTGACGCTGGAGGACGGCAGCATGGTCGAGGCCGGCGCCGTGCTCGTCGCGGCGGGCGCGCACGCGGGTCGGTTCGGCGCCGTGCCGGTGCGGCCGGTGAAGGGCCAGGTCGTGCGGCTCCGCGACCCGAGCGGCCCGGGGCTGGTCGAGCGCACGATCCGCACGCATGACGCGTACCTGGTCCCGCGCGCCGACGGCCGCTACGTGGTCGGCGCGACGATGGAGGAGCGCGGCTTCGACACCGCCCCGACCGCCGGCGGCGTGTTCGAGCTCCTGCGCGACGTGTCGGAGGTCGTGCCGGGCGTGCTCGAGCTGGAGCTCGAGGACGTGCTGGCGGGACTGCGCCCGGCGACGCCGGACAACCTCCCGGCGATCGGCCGCGGCGCGCTCGACGGCTTGGTCTGGGCGACGGGCTCGTTCCGGAACGGCATCCTCCTCTCGGGCCTGACCGGCGAGCTCGCCGCTGCGGCGATCTGCGGCGAGGAGCTGCCGCATTGGGCCGCGCCGGCCGACCCCGCCCGCTTCGAGACGACCGCACGACACGCGGCGATCACACCACCTGATCGCGCGGCGGTGCGCGCATGACGATCGTGCTCAACGGCGAGGCCCACGACGTCGCGCCGGGCACCACGGTGCGCGCGCTGCTCCAGGCGCTCGACGTCCCCGGCGGGGCGCGCGGCGTCGCGGTCGCGGTCGATGCCGAGGTCGTGCCGCGCGGCGAGTGGGAGACGACCAAGCTCGACGAGGGTGCGCGGGTCGAGGTCCTGCGCGCGACCCAGGGAGGCTGAATGAGCGTCACCGATCATTCCGTGACGGCGGATCCGCTGACGATCGCGGGGCGCGAGCTGCGCTCGCGGCTGCTGCTGGGCACCGGTGGCTTCCGCTCGCTCGAGGCGATCGCGGCCGCGATCGAGGCGAGCGGGACCGAGCTGGTCACGGTCGCCCTGCGCCGGATCGACTCGGACGCGCGCGGCTCGCTGGTCGACGTGCTCGAGGCGGCCGGCGTCCAGCTCCTCCCCAACACCGCGGGCTGCTTCACGGCGCGCGACGCCGTGCTCACCGCCAGGCTGGCGCGCGAGGCGTTCGGGACCGACTGGGTCAAGCTCGAGGTGATCGGCGACGACCGCACGCTGCTCCCCGACGCGCCCGCGCTGCTCGAGGCGGCGGAGCAGCTCGTCGACGACGGCTTCGTCGTGCTGCCCTACACGAACGACGACCCGATCCTCGCCCGCCGGCTGGAGGACGTCGGCTGCGCGGCGGTGATGCCGCTCGGCTCGCCGATCGGCTCCGGCATGGGGCTGCTCAACACGTACAACCTGCGCCTGATCCGCGAGCGCGCGGGCGTGCCGGTGATCCTCGACGCGGGCGTCGGCACGGCGTCCGACGCCGCGCTCGCGATGGAGCTGGGCTGCGACGCCGTGCTGTGCGCGAGCGCGGTCTCGCGCGCCGAGGACCCGACGGCGATGGCGCGGGCGATCCGCCTCGGCGTCGAGGGCGGGCGGCTCGCCTACCGCGCCGGCCGCATCCCACGCCGCCTACACGCGCAGGCGTCCACCCCCGAGGAGGGGGTCCCGGCGTTCTGAGCATCGCGGACACGCTGTTCGACGGGTGGGAGCGGGCGTGGTCCGGGCGGGACCCCGCAGCGTTCGGTCCGCTCTGCCACGCCGAGGTGCACTACGAGGACCCGCTGCTCCCGGAGCCGCTGCAGGGTGCCGACGCGATCGCCAGCCGCGCGGAGAAGGTCTGGGCCGCGTTCCCCGACGCGCGCCTGCAGCCGATCGGCCCGCGGCTGACCGACGGCACGCACGCGAGCGCGCCGGCGAAGCTGCTCGGCACGCATCGCGCGCCACTCGACGGGCTGGCGGCGACGAATCGCTTCGTGGTCGTGCATGTCGTGTTCTTCGCCGAGCTTCGGGACGAGCGCCTGTTCCGGGTGCGCGCGATGC
>Ga0193742_1001668_pt1 | contig 13169 bp, 7 predicted proteins | sample L2c1metaG_FD_165511 | JGI IMG/M metagenome (GOLD analysis project Ga0193742, IMG submission 165511) | Soil microbial communities from a riparian zone of the East river system, Colorado, United States - L2c1 | ecosystem: Environmental > Terrestrial > Soil > Riparian zone | place: USA: East River... | reverse complement strand
TTCATTTGCATCAGACGAGCAGGTACTGACTTGACCTTACCCTTTTTTTATATCTGACACATATTCGTCCTTTGAACTAAAGATCATCGAGAGGAACACTCGCGTACGATTAAAAATTGTTGGAACGCGTGTTGACGCGACCGAAATTGTGAGAACCTTCTTTCAGATTTTTTCATTACTCATGGTTGTACTGAATTTTTACCAAAGTTTGCCATTGGAACCATCAAGGAGGACCACCTGGGGGTCATTGACTGACATTCCCCCTGTGTTGTCGCCTACAGTACACCATTCTCCAAGTTCTTTCTTGCTCGAGGTGGCATCTGCCAATACTTAGCTAATGAATCTTGCTGGAGGCCTTTGGAAAGACATATCACCTCCAAAATTTACGATAGTGTAATTCTAATTTGTTGAACCTCATGTATGGGTGTATCTCTTACCATTCACCATATCTGGGCCGGGGAACCATGTAATGCTGCTCTGTATGTATCTAGACTTGAATACAATCCAATGTGCTGCAGTCATCTCTCTTGACGTAAGAACTATCTTTCTATATATATATTTATTTTTACTAAGTAATTAAAAAGGTTTTCAACGTAATCCAGTGATGATATGAATGATGTGCGTTAGTATACAAATGCAGCAATGTAAGTACAGGATATCAACGATAAGGTAAGTGTAGTATAAAGAAAGGCAGTTTAATTAATTGCTCAAATTCCATGGCTGAGGAACCGATTGCAAAGACGCGCTATAAAGCGACCCATTTTGGCTGCTGGATGCAGATGACATAGCTGGCGGCATTGGCGGGCGAGGGGATATTTGAGCCGGCGCCTCTTTCTGTGGCGAACCATTGACAGAAATAGTAGTCGCTCCGCTATTCAATGATGGATCAGCGAACAAATATATAAAACTTTGATCAAACCACATACCCAGTGCCTCGTGATTGAGATACAGAGGGAGCTATCGATGGTGCAATCAAAGCAGATTGCTCGTTGGTTATCTTGAGATATCCGGATTGGACAAGGAAATCCCAAACCCGACTGAGCTTATTAACATCAATTTTAACCAAGTCTCGAGCCTCACGCCTCCGTAGTTTGCCTCCCCTCCGAGCATACTCGCGAACAAGAGTCTCTTTAACGACAAGATATGGTTTGGGTAGGAGTCGCAATGATGAACATAGCGTTTTCTCGCCATCAGTGAGGAGGTGTAAGGATGGGCTGTTAGCGAGATTCAGTGGAGCAGCTGGAAAAATGAGGTAAGAAACGCAATATTCAACTGAGCCAACGAGCACTTACGACGGCGGCGTACAGGTGGGCCGCTACTTGGCCCCGGGGCTGGGCCAAGTCTTGGCGTTGATTCACGAGACTTTCTATCCTCTGACTCTCCCGCAAAAGATGTAAGACTTGCACGTCGAGCATCGGGTCCCGAAGATTGTCGACCCCCAGCTCGGTATTGCAATCGGTCGGATGTGAAATCTCGTGCTGGTGCGACCTTCTGTGTCTAAACGGCAATCATAGATAAAGATGTGAGGATTAGGAAGAGAACTGGACTGCATACCCGCTTTGCAAGATCAAGGTCATATTTTTCAATATCTGCTGAAGTTGACAGACCCAGACGACGATATTGCTGGAGTTCCTGTATTCGTTTGCGAAGTAAAGCCTCATCTAATGAGAGAACAGATGAGACAAGCCAGGTTTAATAATTTGAAGACCACTTACAAAGCATATCTGTGGTAAAAGCCTCATAATCTTCCGCGGTTTGCAATCGAGCAAAAGGGCGTAACCGATGCAAAAATTCCCGGTCTTCCTTTTGTCGTTTCTTCTCTATTCCTTGGATCTAGACAACGGTGAGAGTGAGAATATAACGCAAATTGAACAGCAAACCTTTTTATATTCTAGTAAACCTCGATCAAATATGATGGCCTTGCTTTCCAAGCGTTTTTCGATTCGTTGGAAGTACATCTGCAGAAGGGTTAATTTGAACGCCAATGAATCCTTATTTTCGTAAGGTTGAGGATGGATCGCTTCGTCTGCAGCTTCATCGTCTGCGGAACCAGTTCCGTTCGTTACAGGGTCCTCAGACTTTAATTTCTTGACATCTCCGTTGACGTGGTATCCGTTGACAGCGCCATTGACCATGTAACCTTTGCCTGCAGGAACTGACGGATCTCGGTGGCCAACGATTAACCCTTGCCGGCGATCCTCTAACCACTTCGCTCGTGCTTTCACATCCAAATCATTCTCATCCTCAACCATTTGATCGCCGCCGAATTCTGAAACTACACCAAATTCCAGGTCTTTCACTAAGTCCTCCGCCTCATTATCGATTTCATGCTCAAATTCAAGACGGCCAGGTAAAAAGGTTGCTATCTCGTGTATTCCAGGTGTCGACGTCGGAGCCGTTTTGAGAGGAGGTGGTTCCCGATTGTTCATTTCGCTAATTCGGCGACGTTTTCTTTCGTGAAATACTTCGGGATCGATATCAAATTCCAAATCCATGCGCTACATAGCACATTGAATTTTTGTTAAGGTGGGATGTAATGAGATGCACCCACGGGCAAGGGCCAGTTCTTGGATTCAACGTAAACACTTTTGTAGTGTTCTTCAACCTCCTCTTTCGTCCTGGTACCAACATGCTCTGCAATCTTTTTCCAATTACCGATGCCATGGCTGGATATTCCTGTTAGCAGTAGCAGTTCCCTGGATAGCGATTAAACATGCGGGCGTATAAATAGAGTTGACAAGATGGCCTCACTCGTCTGCTCCCCAGTCTTCAGTAAAGATGGGGTAAGAGTTGACTTCCTGGGATGTTCAAGTCGGTCAAGATAAACGCGTTACTCAGGTGGCCACGTACAATAACACGGTATGCATGACCTCTCTTGTGTTTTCCAAATTCCTTTCCGGCACAGAAACACGCTGGGCAAAGGTCGATGCCTTCGCCCTGCATACAAATGGGATTCGCACATTTGATGCGAACGGTGTGCGTCAAATCGCACGCGCATGAATCGCATTGATATTGGACTCCAGGTTCGTTTAAAGCTAGAAAATAAATGGTGAGAGGATATGAATGGCGTCAATGGATTGCACAAACTCTGAATTTCATCGGGTAAGTGTTGAGGTTTTCTTTGCGTGACGGTCATTATGCGTCGCGCAATTCTTCGCGTTTAAAACGCCCTTTGATGCTGTCGTCCGCACAACGCTATATGCGAGCTCGGAAGAAGGGGCTGGGAAATGATGATTTTGAAAGGGGATAATGACACCAAAATTTCCCGTCCTGCAGTCGTTTGGCAGCCAACGCTCTTCAAAACAGGTTTAACTGTCCCGAGAAATTGCTGAAATGAAGGAAGGCGCTGATGTGATTTGGGCCCCGAGGCTGGAAGCGCCGACGACCAAAGAGCGGAGAATGATGAGCAAGTATTTGCTTGTGTTTGTCATCATCCACACACCTGAGATTCAAAAAAGGAAAGCGGGCAATACAAGAAAATGCGGTACTAAACGTATCATTGGTATTCACTACTAGCAACAATAAGATACGCGAAAAAATCAACATTACGCTGGTTGCACGATATTGGGGTCAGTGGACCTACTTCTATATGTGCCAATTGCAGACATTCGGTCTACTTCTAGGTGAAAATCAAGGCTTTAAATCTTGAGGATGGATGAACCCAGAAAGAACTCAAAGAGAAAGATATATTGAATCGAGGTAGTCGTTCAAGACATTCAAATTCACAGTAACGGCTGGCAGCTGAGCAAGCTACGCAACGCAAGAAGGTGAAGACAGGGCCTTAACATTGGGAGGTTCGGCAAAGGTATATGGCAATCAAGCAAGTCTGCTATTGCGCCTTGAAAGTGATAGCGAATACATAGTAATCGCGGAGTGGAGGAACGTTGAAAAAAGTTTTGAACTATATAATGGTACAAGGTTCAGTGATTTCAGCAGGCAAGAAAATGAATACGGAGGCCACCAACGTACCAAGATGTTGATTCTGCCCGTCAAATGGTCATTCTCATCCCTGGATAGAAAGATTGTGAGGCTGCTCTTTGCATGGATGGAGGACGTTCGTGATGAAATTATAATGCTACCTCATTGAAATAAATGGTGACCGTAGACAATGACAAGTTTCCTTGGTTTCAAAATCTTTCCTTGCTGAATAAAGCATCCAGAACCCGACCCTCGATAAAGGGTGTAAACACCATGTACAGACGGACGTCGGATACCTTAGGTTATAGGAATTGGTGTTGAATATTGGAAAGGAGGCCCGGACCCTGGCGTATAATAGTCGCCTTTTCATGCTGTTGGTTCAGGGGACGAAATAAAATCATCACTGGGGTCCGAAGCCAAAGGGTATTCACCATAAAGTAAATCAGATCAAGAACTTTGGGTCGAGATTATTTTACTAAGTTGCGGTTGGAACCAAGACATCGATATTTCGTCGGAGGATTGTGTATCAGCGTATACTTAGTGCGTCCGTTGCCGTCGGAATGGTCACGGACAAGTTTATCAGCTACGGCCAGCGAACCCAGAGGTGTTAATGGACAGCAGGGGGTGAGTTGCGGCCGTCATTCTGATTGGTCTCACATGGTGCAGTGGATCCAGGGAAAAGGGAATGGGTATACCAGGTATGCCACAGTTAGAGCTCCCGCGGTATATAAATAAAACTGATTCGCGAAATTACATAAACATTATAAGCAAGCAGCCGTGGAAGCGAAGCTCCAAGTTCAAACGATTTTCCCAACACACTGGGCCAGTGACACGACATTAGAGGATCCAACCTAATGCCCTTGATAGTTTTCTTGGAAACTTGTGGTTTTTTTATAGCACAGAGATCTATATAATTATATCTCCCGCTCTCAAGTGATTCCGTTGCTGTCAATTTGAGGCGTTTTCAGCCCTCACGCTTCTCTGCATCCTCCTGGGGTCACTTCCCTCTTATACCCCCTTCTCTCTTCCATTTTCTTGCTTCTCTCTTTTACTTTGTCAATGGGGACCCTCTCCTCGCTGTACATTTCGTCCTTCTTTTTAGGATTGGTATATTGCCAGTCTGCCACGCTGCCCGCACCAGGGCAACCCACTCACCAAGGAACACTTGGGACTTTTAATATAATTGGATCAAGTCTTGTCAGTGCACAACAGGTACAGTCACTTTCTGCCATGCACGTATCGACGTTCATAAAAACTTATGCCTGGCAGATTTTCGTTGGTACACCTGACAAGGTTTACTTCGTAGACAAGGTAGAAAACAACCCTACGCAAATCAACGACCATCCAGCTTGGGCTTCAGGTACACTTCCTATCTTTAAAACAAGAATTCTTCAATGTTAACCGTTCAAAATTTAGAATGGGGTTTGACAACTAGTTCACAACGTCCCATGGACGCAATCACAAATACTTTCTGTGCAGTAGGTGGTTCATCCATTTCTCGATCCTTGTTTGTTTAACGTGTTTTAATTGCAAAAGGGGGGGAATGTTCTCGGGAATGGAACATGGCTCAAAGTTGGTGGAAACCAAGCCGTTACTCTGGGTGGAGGGCCTGCCGATAGTCAGGTTGGTGGGGGCCGTTACAACGACCCTGATGGCAGACAATCGTTCGTGCTTACATTCCATCTGTTTCCTACACGTGTTAACAACTCGGCATAGGATACGGTTAGTGCAAGAATTCCTTTTGAGCCGAACACTGGCTGTCAAATTTGTTATTGTCAAATTTATCATTTTTCCAGGATGCTCACACCCTGTGACGACGGAAGCTGCAATTGGATTTTGTCCCCAGACCAAGTCGATCAACGATGGTATCCAACAATGTGGGTATAATTTCACTTTCATACATTTTTGCGCCTCTCATTGTCCTGCAACAGTGAAACTCTTGATGATGGTTCCGTGATCATCGTATGTTAACGTCCACTCATGTTTTTTCAAGCTAACTTGAAATATTCCACTTTTTTTTTTACAGCTTGGTGGCTGCAGAAATGGTGGTTACGTCAACGATGCTTACCAAGATAATCCTACCTACGAATTCTTCCCTTCGAAGGGGGCCCTCATCACGTCTCCGATTCTACAAAGAACTCTCCCCGCCAATCTCTTCCCTCTAACTTGGCTTGTGCCTTCAGGAAACCTTTTGATTCAATCGAATTGGGAAACAGTGTTGCTCAACTACAAAACCAATGCCGAGACTCCACTAGACAATATCCCAGATGCTGTAAGGACCTATCCTGCGAGTGCAGCAACAATGATGCTGCCTCTCACCCCCGCAAATAACTGGACCGCTACCATTCTTTTCTGTGGTGGTTCCAATATTGAAAAAGACCAGTACTAATCTTTTTCATTTCTGTTTACTTTTCATTTAACTGATTGGTGAAACCTACAGGTGGACCTCCCCTGATTTCATTGTCCCTACACATCCGGCTTCCAGCTCCTGTGTCAAGATCACTCCGGACATCTCGAGTTCATACGTTCAAGATGATCCAATGCCTCGGCCCCACTCCATGTCCAATTTCATTGTTCTTCCAGATGGTAGACTTCTCAATCTCAATGGCGCTGCGTTGGGTGAGTTTTATATACAGTTTCAGCTGCAGCGGGTTTTTTTTGACGTGTCATTGTTTTTCTTCAACAGGCACAGCTGGTTATGGCAACAACTCTTGGGCGATCGGTCATTCATATGCAGACGACCCAGTTTTGTTGCCTGCTATCTATGATCCAGCTGCTGCAGCAGGTAAACGATGGTCAAGTGATGGCCTATCACCCAGTACTGTGCCACGCCTGTACCACTCCAGTGCTACGCTACTACCCGATGGTAATTTCAGTACTTTTTGATCTGCTATTAGTTGGTCTCTTACATGGAATATCTATAGGCTCTGTTATGGTTTCAGGATCTAACCCAAACCCCGATCACACTGTTGGTCCAAAGGTCAAATACCCAACGGAGTATCGAACGGAACTGTTTTACCCTTCTTACTTTAACGAGCGGCGCCCGCAACCACAAGGCCTTCTCGCACAGTATTCATACGGCGGCCCAAGCTTCAATGTTTCCCTAACCTCTGACGATCTTTTTGGTGACGTCGAGAATGTCAAAACTGCAAAAGTGGTGATCATCCGCCCTGGATTTGCCACTCACGCCATGGTTTGTACTCCTTTTACCAAATCTCTTTCTTACTTGACCCTCTTTTCTTTTTTTTTTTCTTTTTTTCTAGAACATGGGCCAGCGATATGTTCAACTGAAATCGACATTCACAGCCTATCGAGCAAACAACAGTGCCATTCTTCATGTCAACCAACTTCCACCTAATCCTGCTATCATCGTACCAGGTCCCGCTTTCATTTTCGTCGTAGTGAAAGGGGTTCCCTCCATTGGCCTCCAAGTCATGCTTGGTTCCGGTCAACTCGGTGTACAAACACCGCTTCCCCCCGGTGATCTTCCCGCGGAAGACATTATAAACCCAACACCAACAGATTCACAGCCTTCACAGGGGAGTCAACATAGCTCTGCTGCCGGCCTAGTATCGCAAGGTTCTCTTAGTTGGACTATGACTTTTAGTTTCCTCTTTGCTTCTTTTGTCTTTGGCTCATAGAAATGCATGCAACTCTAGACTTTCTTTTTTTCTCCTTATATTAACCACTCATGAACTTTTGACCTATTATATGTTAATTGTTATTTTGGTATCCATCGTTCCTTTTCTTTTTGTTGTTGTTGGAACTCGGGGACTTTTTGTATCTAATGCATTTTTTTTTTAACCTTGCATACGTGTTCTACCTACCAGGACTATTTCTTCCTTTTCCTTTTTTTTTATCATCGGACATTTGAACCGCGGTTATACCGGCTTTTGTAGTTTCGAACAGCAATTTATCTGTTACTAAAAGTACTTTGTACGGCAGAGTCCATCGATAAGGTGCTATTTGAAACAAAGTTGTGTCAAAGTCCCTAAGCAGATGAGAAAAAGTGGTTTCCTTCGAGTACCATTATTACGCGGAGCCCTTCAAACTCACCTCTAGGGGTTCTAAGGTGGTTATGCCAAGCCAAGCAATATGGGTCAACTGATACCGAAAAAGCCAAGTTACTGCTTCGAGTCACCTATCCTTTGACCGATCTATCTATTTTGATTCCACAAATGCAACGTCCAGCTTTCACGAGGGGTTTTACCAATGCGTTAACGTCCCCTACGCCCCCCGAACCTCGAACTCCAACAGCGCAGACTACTATTCTCCCTCAGATGCCCAAAGCTCTGCATGTTAAGCGTGTTACGCTGACTTCAAAGAAGAACTGGTGGATGGGTGAGTTTCAAGTAAAAGAAACCCAAAAGGACAACGCATTCTGATTCCTGTGTAGTCGAAATGAATGAAGAAGAAGAGTCGCAAGCTGCCCATTCTGTCAACTCTTTTTCTTCTTCTGAAGAGACTTCAGTTGAGCCAGTGGTACAATACAATCATGGACTGGACGAGCAGCATCTACAACAGACCCGTACCCCTCCTCCTTCACCCATCTATAATCCTCCACGCCATCCGACTTCTATCTTCTCTTTCCCAACTCCTACGGCATACTCTGCTCCTCCTAATCCAACGGCGAGTCTCTCCCCCTTCGCACACGGATCAGCCTCTGAACTGTTCAAATGCGTTGTGAAGAAACCTGACGTTATTCAGCTCGAGATCAATGGTGAGATGCAATCCAATGCATCTGATGTCACAGTCCAATTTCTTGCCGAACTGCGTGTATACACTACTGTTGCACGTCATAGGAACATATGTGCCTTCTTAGGCTCATTGGAAAACGTGGGGATGGTCCTTGCGTTTATTGACGGTCGGACTCTTTACGATGTGATTATCGAAAGACCAGCATTGACCCCCAAACAGAAGATTGACTATCACAACCAACTCCTAGACGGACTGAGTCATTTACACTCGTACCGGCTGAGCCATGGTGATCTGTCGTTGCTCAATATTCAAGTGACAAAAAGAACCAATACGATCCAGCTTCTTGATTTTGGACGGTCTGTGTCTGCGGATTCGATCTTCAAGTCACCGGACGACGAACCTGTTGATCCATTCTCATACATCACTCGAAGACACTATCCTGCGCTACCCAACTTGAAGCTTCCGGCTGTTAATATTGAGCAAATCCATCCCGGTACACGACCTTTCTCAGCCCCTGAGATCTTGAGGGGGGAATGCCAAGACCCACTGCTCGCGGATGCGTATAGTTTTGGGATGATTATGGTATGTTTGGATCGGTGTGAATCTGTGGATATGAAGCCCTGGGAGCAGCGGAAGGATAAGCTTCCGAATGACCTATTTGATGGTTGTGATATATTTCGAGAAAGGGCAAAAGAGTACCTTCGTAAATGGGATGATGGGAGGAGACGGTTGAGCCGAACCGATATGATAGTTGAAGGAGAACCTTGCTAAGCAGAGGCCCTCGATAAATACCCTGAAAAATGCTTTGTACGAAAATAATGGGGTTTGCATTGTTTGTTTGACAACGTGACTGCGAAATCTAGCAAAGAGTCTCCTTTTTAGCACAAACCACCCCAATCACGATGAGCGCCGTCTCTTCTCAGCTCTTCTTCCCCTCATCACCTCCCTGGCAATTTAATACCCGTGTCCTCAACGTCATGGACAGTATATATGCAATTGCTTTCGGTCTCGGCCTTCGTACTCTAGTTGATGCAGTCAGTCAAGATTTCAGGTTGACAGGCTCCTTGATTGGTCTATGGGAGGGCGTCATTACGCTTCATTTCTTGAAGAAAATGCCAAAGTCCTCTGATCCTTACATAGCCTTTGGAGTTCGTCTCTTTATTGATTTCCTTGTCACCGAAAGCGTTGAGAGACTGGTGCTCGTCTTGATCTGGACCGCCTTTGGCATGGTCCTCGCAGACGTGGCGCCAGCCATCTGGGACGAGGTTGGACTTAAACGAGTTTGGAGACATTTCCGACGTGACCTCTATACCATTTATGAAAAGATACCCAAAGTTGCTTTCTTCCCCCCACCACGCACAGTTCGATTTTCACCCTCCCGAGAACCCAGTATCATCAACCCATCCATTGCCACTTCTCAGGACACACCTATCGCAATCATCCCGCCATCATCCTCTGCCCCTACAGAGCCACTCAAACGTCGTGTTCCAGGCTATTACCCAGGAGATTACTCTGACACTGACACAGACCGTGGATCTATCATCAGAAGTAGACCTTCTCCACAAACTGAAGTAAACGATGCACTCGGTACCACCCATTACAGACTTTCAACCATGCCCAGACTAAATCCTACCTATTCAGTGTCCGATTTGGACGAGGCCAATCAGTCTTCCGCAGGTTCATCATCGGATTCCATAGAAATGGGAGATCCATCATCGATTAACCAAGAGGACATTCCAGACATGGAAGGAGCAGGAGAAGAACAAGTGCTCGTTGATATCAAAGAAGCAGACCCTACTACTCCCAAACAAAAACCCATGTATATACCTATGCCACCTACTCCTTCAGATTCAGCTGCCCGTTGGGATATACAGCGTGACATCGTAGACGATGTGTTACATGGAAGACCACGTCCGGAGGTCCTATCGGATATTCCTGATTCGGTGGAGGATGGGGCTATTTTGGATGGTTGGGAAAAGATTCAACGAAGAGAGTTGGATGAAGATAGGCCGCCGACGCCACCAGCTAAAGACGAACCTGTTGGTGGTCTCAACGATCCGATTTCGGTCTCGATCCCTTTGCCTGTCCCTCCCATGGTGATGAGAATGAACATGAACGCCAGCACCAATCCATTGGATATCGATTTCTCGCTTCTTGACTCATTCCCTGATCCTCAAGTACCAACAAGTACCACAACGGGACTAAGACGAGAATCCGGGCCACCTCCCTACACTGATCATCGCGACGAATATGACGAAATATATTGCAATTCGCCACTCTCCCGCGACAATAAACTTCTGACCACCACTGCCGATGATGTCAATGTTAACGAGAATGTCAAGAACAACAATGATAATAACGACGATAATAATGATTTTGCCAAGCTATCTTCCGGACAAACTGGCGACCCTGATATCAATAGTACTCATCAATGGGCGTCTGGAGTGTCCACGTCCTTTGATGCTACCGCGCAAGCACAGGCGGACGCCCTGAAAGAGGAAGCGAGGCTTACGACCGAGAGATTACGAAAGGAGAAGGAGGAAGACAGGGTACGAAAAGAGGAGGAAGAAAGAGTAGAGAAAGAGGAGGAAAGAGCACGGAAAGAGGAGGAAAGAGTACGGAAGGAGGAGGAGGAAAGAGTACGGAAGGAGGAGGAAAGAGTACAGGAAGAGGAGGAAAGAGTACGGAAAGAGGAGGAAAGAACACAGAAAGAGGAGGAAAGAACACAGAAAGAGGCAGAAAAAGCACGCGAGGCGGATAAGAAAAAGAAAGCTGAAGAAAGGACAGAGAGGCTGAAAAAAGAAGCTGAGGATGATGCTCTAAGAAAGAAAAGGCAAGAAGAGGCTGCAGCGGAGGAAAAGAACAGACATGAGGATGCAGCTAAGAAGAAAAAGGAAGAGGAAGCCACTAGGAAGAAAAAGGAGAAGGAGGAAGCAGCTGAGAAGAAGAGGGAGGAGGAAGTTACTAAGAGAAAAAAGGAGGAGGAAGCAGCTAGTAAGAAAAAGGAAGAGAAGGAAGCCACTAAGAAGAAAAAGGAGAAGGAGGAAGCAGCTAAGAAGAAAAAGGAGGAGGAAGCAGCTAGTAAGAAAGAGGAGGAGGAAGCAGCTAGTAAGAAAAAGGAGGAGGAAGCAGCTAAAAAGAAAAAGGAGGAGGAAGCTGAACAAAAGAGAAAAGATGATGAAGCTGAGACGAAGAGAAGGGATGAGGAGGAAGCCAAGCAAAAGGAGGAAGAGAAGAAGGAAGCGAAGGAAGCGGTTTCATCCATGGCAGAAGCAGGAGCGCAGGAGAAATCAAAGACCGAGGCGAAGGAGACAGACAGGATATCAGCAGAGACAGAGGCGCAACGGGCAAAGCTTGATAACGCCAAGGCAGAAGCAGTAGAAGACCAGGCAGCGCAAGAGGACGAAGACGACTCAAAGACCGTGCACAATGTAGAAACACTTCCAGATACAACTACCCCGCCTCCTCGTGGAGACTTTACGGAGGAAGAATCAGTGATGAGCGAAGCCACCGTCAACCCACCTGAACAAGCGAAAGAACGTTTGGAACGTATGATGACACTCAGAGCTCAAATGGTCGAACTCGAAAACCTGCTTGACCAGCGTAAGAAAGAAGGTTGTGATGAGCAGGATCCGGAGGTGAAGGCGGTAGAGAAAGCGTTGAGGAAGTTCCGGAGGCAGGCTGAGAGACGATATGCTGCTGGTATGTCATTCTTCAAGTTTTTCATGTGTATCATGGTTAACAAGTCCCGAGCAGGTGCTCCGCTCGCACGACATCTCAATGGTGACGGCGATGGCATTTCCTTGGACAAGGTACCTCCTCAGATAGTAGGAAGAAAAATGGAAGAAAAGCTTGAACAGCTTCTCACCCCAACTTCACGTTCGATTACTTTCAATTTGACTTTTCAAAAGGGCCGAGATGCTGCTGCGAAGCAGAAACCCGTTGTTCTGGAAATTATGCACACGTTCGTATCTGTGTTTAGTTTTTGCATCTCAATCATTAACATTCGTCTCTAGGTATAACCTTTTCACCTATACCCTGGAAAAAAGCAAAAAAGAATATACAATCACGATACCAGAAGAAAAGTTTGCTGATTGGCTCACTGACTATCGTGCATCAGTGGCTAGGCGCGACGGCGAGATGGCGGGGGAAGGTGACGACGACAATCCTTGGATTTGTGCATAGTATGCGCACACACAACCTTCCGTTTTTTTTTGACTTTTGGTGTATATAACATGAACTTGTACTTCCGCTTTCCTGCTTTATATGTACACATTGGTATTAGTATTGTAGCATTTTGACAATAAAATCAAGATTTTTCACAAATGAGTGTAAGAAGCTCTGAAATCAGTGTTTTCATGAAGTTTAAATGAGTGACGAAGGCAACTATACAGTAGCCCATCGGAGAAATGTGGATCCTTATCGCGGCTTGGCAAATCCCCCAGTCGAAAGACTCTCAGGTAAGAAACCCAAGCAACTGTCTGCTTTTGTCTTATCTGCGGTCAATGTAATGACAATGTCTCCTCCCAATCTAAAGGCATCATAGAAATCAA
>Ga0193742_1001667_pt1 | contig 13169 bp, 12 predicted proteins | sample L2c1metaG_FD_165511 | JGI IMG/M metagenome (GOLD analysis project Ga0193742, IMG submission 165511) | Soil microbial communities from a riparian zone of the East river system, Colorado, United States - L2c1 | ecosystem: Environmental > Terrestrial > Soil > Riparian zone | place: USA: East River... | reverse complement strand
TCTCTGTCACGCTTTCTCTAGAAGTGCTTGATCTTTCACAAATGCAGGGTTGATGGAAGGAATGGCTGGCGCGCGGTGCACCGGCGCCATACGTGGTGATCACATGTACAGCCCACATGACAGCGTGACAGCGCCTTCGTCGCTTGAAACGAGGGCTGCTTTGAAAGTGCTCCTTGTTCATAACTCCTACCGACAACCCGGCGGAGAAGACCAGGTCGTTGACTCCGAGGCGAATCTACTTCGATCCCATGGACACCAGGTTCTTCTGTACGAAGCAACCAACGCAAATATCCACAATCGTCTTGCGGTACTGGGCCAAGTGGTGTGGAATCAGACGAGCTTTCGTGAACTGCGTGCCCTTATCCAACGAACTCGGCCAGATGTAGTTCACGTGCACAACACTTTTCCAGTAATCTCCCCAGCGGTGCTTTACGCGGCCACGGAGGAACGTGTTCCGGTCGTACATACGCTCCATAACTACAGACTCCTTTGCCCGGCAGCGATTTTCTACAGAGATGGACAAGTTTGCGAAGAGTGCGCGCACAGTCGAAACTTCCTGCCCGCGGTGGTTCACGCCTGTTACCGCCGCAGCCACCTAATAACCGCAGCCGCAGCGGTCTCGCTCACAGCGCATCGTCTTGCGCGTTCGTGGCAACGGCATGTTACTGCCTACATCGCACTCACCGAGTTTGCGCGGCAAAAATTCGTTGAGAACGGCTTCGATTCTTGCAAAATGCACGTGAAACCAAACTTCATTCGACTCGATCCCGGCATCGGATCCGGGAATGGTGGTTATGCGCTTTTTGTGGGCCGGTTGACTGAAGAGAAAGGCATTGTCACCTTGCTCAGAGCGTGGAAGCAACTCGGAGATGGATTTCAGCTTGAGATCATTGGCGAAGGTCCTCTTTCTTCAGATGTCATGGCTGCGCAACTTACCATGTCCAACCTTCGCTGGCATGGTTGGCTCCCCAAAGACCAGGTACTGGCGCGAATGCAACGCGCCAAGATGTTGATAATCCCCTCCGAGTGGTACGAAGGTTTTCCGGTTACTCTTCTTGAGGCATTTGCAACCGGCCTGCCAGCGCTCGTTAGCCGCATCGGGAGTCTGGCCGGCTTGGTTGAGGAGGAAAAAACCGGTGTGCAGTTTGAAACAGGAAATGCCGCTGAGCTTGCCGACAAGGTTCGCTTTTTATTCACAAACCCTGATTTGCTTTGGCAGATGCGTAGAGCCTGCCGCGAAGAATACGAAAAGAAATATACAGCCGAAGCCAACTATGCTATTTTGACTGGCATATACGGTACGGCATTGAACACCCAGTGCGTGTCATCCAGCCCTTTTACTCGAGGCCAGGGTCCTTCAATCAAATCAGAAAGAACAGGCAAAACGAAGGTTGTTGTGTCTGCGCTTTGATCTACATGGATCGAAGAACGTTGTGGATCCTGCAAATTCAATTCGGCAAAAGGAGTTCCTCTACTTTTGCCGGGATTGGAGACCAAATGGAACACCGTATTCTGAACGGTTGGAAAGAAATTAGTTCCCACATCGAACGAGGTGCGCGGACAGCGCAGCGTTGGGAGTTGCGGTTTGGTATGCCTGTCCACAGGCCTGCCAACAACCGTCGAACGGCAGTTGTGGCTTTCGCCGACGAGTTGGATGTATGGCTCCTCCGAAATTCCAACGCGCTAAATGGGGGCTCGCAGAGTGTGAGTGATGAGATCAATCCCGCCAATCTGCAAGAAATTCTCCTCCGCCTGCAATTCGAGACCAAAGCGCTCGCAACAAAGTTGCTACACCTGGAGCGGAAACTTCACGAGACTACTAATTCCAACAACAAGGCGTCTCCACTGGGAAACGGTTCGCCAGAGGCGAGCCCATAAGATGGCCCTTGCGGCGCATTGAAATCCCAATCCATTGACTGGGATAGCTCACCTTCACTTATAGGTCACCTCAACGCACTTCGTTTTCGTTTTTTTTTGTTTGACCGCAATGCGATGTTCTATGTTCTCAAACGACATGTTGTTTGATGTGAATATCTTCCAGCGGAGATTGTCGTAGAAAAGCTTTAGGAGTAGTGAGAGCAGGCTATGCACGCGAGTAGTAGATCCTCCGAGTTCGAAAAGATTTGGCCTTCGACGTCGATGGCGCGACGCACACTTGTTGACCAGGCAGCCGCTCAAGTAGCGGCTGCTCTTTTCTCCATCGGGTATGCTTGGCCCAGTTCGCAGATTTTTGGCCGCACTGTTCTCGCTGGCAAAAATGCGAGGGAGATCGCCTTGACCTTCGATGATGGACCGAACGATCCTTATACTCTACGATTGCTTGACATTCTCGCCCAACACAATGTTCGTGCCACGTTCTTTCTCATCGGACGGTTTGTCCGGCAGCGGCCCCAGATCGCGCGTCAGATACGAGATTCTGGGCACCTGCTCGGCAATCACACCATGACCCATCCAGTCCTCCTCGGACTGTCCTCGATGGAAATACGTGAGCAGTTAGCCGGATGTAATGCCTCGATTGAGGACGCGACGGGTGAGCCAGTACGGTTCTTCCGCCCTCCACATGGCGCGCGGTGCCAGAGGGTTCTGCATACGGCAGCCGAGTTGGGATTGATACCAGTGATGTGGAACGTAACGGGTCGTGACTGGACCCCGTTGCAACCGGAACAGATTCTCCGCCGTGTAGCGCAGAAAGTGCGCATAAACCAAAAACGGAAGAAGGGGAGCAATATCCTTCTGCACGACGGAGGACAGGCTCACTTTGGAGTGGACCGAGGCCCAACGCTTGAGGCTACGAAGAGGATGCTGGAATCATGGCCTCAAGGGGAGCATGAGTTCGTCACGATAGAGAAATGGGTGAGCGAGGCGTCGCCGCCTACTGTTAGGTTCTAGGGAAATCCGCTTAGGAATTCTGTCCCAAAGGTTTTCTCATATCTTCGAAGTGTCGATGTGCGGACGATGCAGGAAAACAGCTCCCTAGGTTTCGCTCAATATAACCTGCGGTTGTTTTGGCATAACCCAGTGGAGAGATGTGTGATTCAGCACGAAGGAGCGTGCTTGCAACGTCAATTTTCTGGCTAGTTGGAGGAAGGCCTTCTGAAGATGCGTTAGCCGGTTCTGGAGCAACAAGCAGCCCTACCAGGCTGGATAGCAACCTCACTTTAGCAATGCAATCTATAGGAAGCCGCGGTCAGACAAGACTGTATGGGACTGGGATGCGAACACAGATCAGATTCCACGCGATCCATCCGCTGGAGACCGAACCGATTTCATCCATCCACGGATGGTCGAGGTTGGTGTTCTTCATGATGCTCGGCTCTTTTTTTGGACGCGCATTCTATTATCTCGGCATTCCGCCAGCCAAGATTTTCATTGGCGATATAGTCTTATTCCTATTTTTCTTACTTCGCCCCAGAGCACTCCTCGACCGCTGGATGACTGCTCTGACCGTACGTAGCGTATTCGGTCCGTTTGCATGGTCGCTGTTGCTGTCCATCCTGTTCGGCATGTTTGAGGTACTCCATGGGCTCTATTCCGACTACCCTCCTCTTACTGCCCTCCAAAATCTCGCCTTCAATATTTATCCAGTCTATTTTTTTCTCGGTCTATGGGTGGGCACCGAACACCCAACTCTGTATCGTAAGTTAATCCGATGCTACGCATGGATGCTCGCGATCTATGGCCCCGCTTACCTATTGTTCTTGGATCACGTTAAACTAACGATGCCAGGTAGCGACGTTCTGATCTTCAACCAGGTCGGCGGAGGCGGATTTATCATTCTGGCGCTCCTAGCTCTTGAACGGAAACCATTGCGTTATTGGCTGCCGATGATGGTTGGCGCATTCATGACGCTGGCCATCCAGGAACGAGAGGAATGGATAAGCACGGCTGTTGCTTTCTCGGTCTGGGGCCTCCTGGAACGGAAGACGGGGAAGGTTCTATCTGTAGGCGCTCTGATGTTAATACTACTGTCGGTAGGATTTATCGCCGATGTTGATCTTCCCGGCCCTGCGGCAAGAGGCGGAAGAATCTCTTCCAGCGAGATCGCGGCTCGCGGCCTATCGGCGGTTAGCCCAGAGCTAGCGCAGGAGTACACGGACTCCAGAAACATCGGAATGTATGCTGGCACTATTACCTGGCGTACCCGGTGGTGGAGTGCGATCTGGAACTCTGTGCATGAGTCCTTCCCAAAAGCCCTCATTGGCAATGGTTATGGATTTCCGTTGAAGGATCTCGTGCCATATCTCAAGGGCATGGACATCCGAACGCCTCATAGTATCTTTTTCTTTGCGCTTGGATATTCAGGCTGGATCGGCGTCTTTTTGTTCTTATCGCTCCAAGCCTCTATCCTCGCCATATTGTGGCGTGTATATAGGCTGACCGGGCAATCCTATGGCTTAGCAATTTGGATTGCCACATTGACCGCTTCCCTTTTTGGCAACTCTTTCGAGTCTCCCATGGGATCGATCCCGAATTACATGGCCATCGGTTTGATCATCGGTCCGATCCTGTGCGGCAAAATCACAGTCCTTGCGCCACATTCCTCGCATCGACCGACGGTTGAACCAAGCTTGGCGGCACAGCTCTCTGCCTTGTGAAGCATCCGATATGTCACACGGAAAGAAAGAACAGTCGTTTTCGTCGATTCGGTTCGAGCTCGTTGTCCCTAAAGGATTGCGATCGGCGCCGAGCGATAAGAAAAGTAAATCTTTGAGATTATGAAGATACTCATCATAGGACACCCTTGCGGTCCGGGGCTAGGATCTGAGCCGGCAAACACTTGGAATTGGGCGTGGCATCTGTCGCGCACAAACCAGGTCTGGGTCATCGCTCATCCCGAGTATAAAGAGCGTGTAGACAGGTTTCTAGAATCGGAGCCGAATGATAACCTCGAATTTCATTGGGTCACTATCGATAGTCGCTTCGATCGTTGGGTTCCGGGTCAAGGTCAAGAAAAAGGCATCCGGCTCCATTATTGGCTTTGGTTGAGCGAAGCTTACGAGAAGGCTGCTGTTCTCAATAAAGAGGTGAGGTTCGATCTCGCCCATCACGTTAGCTGGACCACGATGGCGATTTCCCCTCCCTTCTGGAAACTGCCTGTGCGGTCTCTTTGGGGACCAGTTGGCGGCGGGCAGATCTTTCCGTCGGCGTTGACTTCACTCCTTCACGAAAAGCGACTTAAGGAGCAGCTTAGAAGCCTATATGTAAGCATGCTCCCCTTTTCCCCAAGGCTGCGAAAGACCCTTGCTAATGTGGGTATGGTCCTGGCTGCTAATTTCGAGACAAAAAGCCTGTTGAAGAGGGCCGGCGCCTCTGGTGTGGAGCTGTTTTTGGATTGCGGTGTCGACGGACAACCAATTATGCCAACGAGGCACTCAACAGGAGAGCAGGTCACCCTACTCTGGGCAGGACGACTTGAACCGACAAAAGGATTGGTGGTAGCTATTCGAGCGTTAGCGAAATGTAAAAATGTTCAAACTCGCTTGCTCGTGACTGGCTCCGGAACTGAACGCGCTAGAATGGAGGACCTCACACGGGAACTGAGCTTGACAGATCGCGTCGAGTTCCTGGGACGCATCCCGCATGAAGATATGTCGGCGCTGTTTCAACGTTGCGATGCATTCGTGTTCACCTCGATGCGTGACACTTCTGGCGCGGTCGTCCTGGAAGCCATGGCACACGGACTCCCGATTATTACTCTCAATCATCAGGGTATGCGAGCGTTTATACTTGACGACGCCGCCGTCAAGATTCCCGTCACAACTCCCGAACAAATCATCAGGGACTTCGCACTTGCCATCGACACTCTCGTATCGAATCCAGACTCCATGCGTAAGATGTCGAAAGCTTCGTCTGCCTTCGCAAACGAGCAAACATGGCCGCGCCGGGCTGAGATGATGAACACTCTTTATGGCGAGCTCATAAAGGGGGTTACAACTCATACAGTCGTATGAGTTTTCAATTTTTTTTGAAACGCGACTATACTACTGCCTCAAAACTGAAGGGTTTCAATTGATACGGCACCATGGCACTCTTTCCGTGCCCAGAGTGGTGGTTCAGTCAAGGAGCCGGGCAGTCACCTTTTCGGAGCTTCGTCAGTTTAGGGATACATTTCTTCCGTGAAGCGATAGTGACTTGGCATTTTCCAGTTTATTTCGTTGTACGAAGGCTGTTTTGAGGCTTAGCTTCCGGTGGGGCACAAGTCAAGCTGGCGGAAGTAGTATTGCCCGATACCACTGTCCCTGGTCTGGGACTACTTTCATGGGAGACAAAGCCTTTGGCATTGCCCGAAACTGCAGCCTGATTCGGCGAATGTGCAGCCATAGCCGGGCCACAGATATAGTTATTCGTAATGCTCATATTCGCGGCATTGCCGATCGCGAAGCCCCACTCCCAGTAGCCTTCAATAATATTGTTATATGCGCGCGTGTTAATTCCCGCTATCTCGACCGCATAGGGAACATAGCCAGGCTTGTTGTTATTTGCGTTGATGACGTTGTCATGGACGATCATATTCTGTCCGGCAGTAAGCGAAAAACCAAACGTATATGCCCATGGAAGTAAAGCATTTGAGTAGTGGTTATATGCTACTTCCAACCCACTCGGATTCGTATTCGTCCCGAGAATCTCGATGGCCATCCGGTGTATTCCAGAGAAAACGTTGTAATTGATCTTTCCTCCAGCACCGTCATATTCATCGCTATTACTGATGGATATACCGATACCTTCATATACCGTATTGAAGCTATTGTGCGTGATCGTTAAGTTGTGGAACCCGTATAAACCAATTCCTCCAGCACCCAGTTTATCTTGATATTGTGAGTTGCAGGTCTGTCCGATGTTTTGGAATGCGTTGTAAGAAATATCGGAATCATTTAGACCTCCCGCGACAAAAATTGCAGTCGTTTGAGAAGCGACTGATCCACAGTCTATGTTCGTAAACACGTTATTATCAATGGTTGCGTTTGTAACTCGATTCTCCAAAAACAAGGGTCCATTGTCAAAAACAAGATATTCAATAGTCACACGACTTCCACTGAAGTACATCAGTGGATATCTACCAGTGCCGACGAGACGTGCTGGCGCTCCGGAACGGGGACCTGTATAAGTTACGCCGGCCGCGAGACGAAGCGCCGCCCCATTGGAATTTGATCCATTGCTCGGTAAGTTATAAATTCCAGGAGCAAAATCAACGGTATCGCCGACTACGGCCCGGTTGATCTTTGATTGAATCTCCGGCGTCAACATTTTCGCGTTTACTTTGTAAACGGTGCCTTGCGCCGGAGGCATGAATAGTAGCGGCGCTAGCAAACAGGCGAAGAGTTGAAGTCGCGTCATAATGAATGTCTGACCCCGTTACCGTTGACAGATAATATAACTCATTTTTCTTTTTAGCTTCACGTTTTCTAATGGATTATCCATGGATCAGACCGTCAACAGGACCGCCAATGAAGTTGAACCGCCTATCACACTAAGCATCATTACTATTGTGCGCAACGATTTGCCCGGGCTCACTACAAGTTGCTATTCGCTGGGACCTATCTTGGCGAGTGACATCGAGCACATCGTCGTCGATGGCAGTACGGATAGCGACGTACGAAACTTCTTGTCGCTTCGGCGCACAGGAAGACTTAAATGGATCAGCGGCCCCGATGACGGAATTTACGACGCGATGAATAAAGGCCTTGCCCTCGCGTCGGGAAGCTATGTATTGTTTTTGAACGCTGGTGACAGGTTTCAATCGCCATTTCCCATGGCAGGATTGCGAACCTTAATTTCGCGATCTCAAGCAGAGGAAATCCCGCCACTGATCCTCGGATATTCGGCGGAAGTATACGGCAAACGGAAATATCTACGCCCAGGGCTTGGCAGGGAAACAGATGTATTTATGGCGCCAAGCCACCAAGCGACATTCTATCCACGCCATTTTATAGACACTAACCGATTTCGGTGTGACATGCCGGTAGGTGGCGACGGGGAATTCACAGCTCGAGGAATCTACTACTGTGGAGCAGTCTTCTTTCCGGCCGTCATTTGCGAGTTTTTGCTCGGCGGTGTTTCCACAAGCTACTCGAGGGTTAACGTTGTACTACGACGTCTGAAGGAAACTACATCGCCTGTTCAGCAGCTAAAGCTGCTCACTAAGTTGGTACTCTGGCGGGTTCTTCCACGAAAACTCTTCTACGATTTAATGGCCAGCTATAAGTACACACGCTTTACCGATGCCGCGGCGCTTCCCCTTCCAGCAGGCGAACTGCACATTCCTCGCTATGCAGATGCCATAGGATCTAACTGGAAGTTTGAACCTATGGGAGTTTTTCCGCCGGGAGCAGCAAAATATAGTCATGTGCCCACGGATCAAAGAAACTAGAAGTAATAGTGGATGGCCATTGGCACCTACAACGCATAAGAGGTGACCGTGCGATGTCAGGCATGCGCAACGACGGCGAGGGGACATCTCGAGTGCCTGTTGATAGCAGGTCTATGGACATGCAACGCAGAGCTTCATTGTACCGAGAGGCCAAAATTCGATATGAATCCCAAAATCAAGACAGTAATAAGGTCGGGTCTTTTTGCACTAGGTTTTCGTGTGACCGGACAAACCAAGTTCAAGGACATTCTTGATCTTATGAAAAAACTAAGGCCGCAAGATTGCGGAATAGATTTGATTAGGATCGGAAGTAGTGGCGATGGAGGATATCTGATCCCAGACGACCTCGAAGGACTCGAGTATTGCTTTTCTCCTGGAGTAAGTAATGTTGCAGATTTCGAGAATTACTTGGCAGATCTCCACATCAAGTCTTATCTTGCGGATTACTCTGTCACCTCGGCTCCGATCAATAGACCCGAGTTCACGTTTGACAGAAAGTTCCTAGGCTCATCTGATCAAGAAAATTATTTCACTCTCGCGTCCTGGAAAGCTAAGTATCTTAAGGACTACACCGGCGATCTGATCTTACAGATGGATATCGAAGGCTCCGAGTATGAAGTAATTCTAAGCTTGCCAGATAGCCTGCTCGATCAATTCAGGATAATGGTAATCGAATTTCACAATTTAGATAGGCTTTTCGATCCGTTTGCGTTTCGTCTCATTTCATCGTGCTTCGAAAGACTGTGCGGATCATTCCATGTTGCGCACATTCATCCAAATGGCTACGACGGAAGCCTCCGATATGGCGATCTTGAAATTCCCAGAAGCATGGAATTCACTTTTCTCAATAAGAAGCGGGTGAGCCGGACAAAACCCCAGGTAGTTTTCCCACACAAGTTAGATATGGATAACATACCGGGAGTATCTTTGGCGCTGCCTAAATGTTGGTATTTGTAGGGTGCACACTAATTCCGAAGAATAAGAGGTGAGCTGGGCATTTGCCCGGCACACCTCTTTATTTGCTATCCTGCATGTCGCATCTATGGCGCGCACGTCAAAGCTGACGATGTTACATTGCCTGTAAACGTCCCCTCCACCGCGCTTCCTTGCCAAGAGATGAATCCACCTGCATTGCCCGCTACCGGATTACTCCCCGATGCCGGAGCTGCTGCTGCCATCGACGGCCCGCAGATATGATTGTTTGTGATGCTAATGTGGGTATTGGTGCCGATAGCAAAACCCCATCCCCAGTAGCCTTCTATAGTGTTGTTGTAAGCGGAAGAGTTGACGCCACCAATTTCGACGGCATAGGGAACATAGCCAGGCTGGTTGTTGTTTCCATTCAGGACATTGTCATGAACGATCATATTCTGACCAGCCGTAAGCGACAGGCCAAATGTGTACGCCCATGGGAGAAGTGCGTTGGAATAGTTCGTGTAGGCGACTTCGAGACCGCTCGGATTGGTAGTAGTACCGAGCAGCTCGAGCGCCATGCGATGAATTCCGGTGAAGGTGTTGTAGTTGATGTGACCCCCTACACCGTCATACTGATCGCTATTGCTGATGACGATTGCAATTCCTTCATAAACTGTGTCGAAGGTATTGTGAGTAATGTTAAGGTTGTGGAAACCGTACATCTGAATCCCGCCCGCGCCTTGGGCATCCTGAAACTGCGAGTTGCAGGTCTGTCCGATATTTTTGAATGTGTTGTACGAAATATCGGAATCATTGAGCCCTCCCGCAACAAAGATGGCTGACGTTTGAGAGGCATTCACTCCGCAGTCGATGTTCTCAAAGGTGTTGTTGCCGACGGTTGCGTTCGCGACCCCATTTTCCAAAAATAAGGTCCCATTGTCGAAGGTGAAATATTCAATGGTGATCGTTGTTCCAGAAAAGTACACCAGTGGATATCCACCAGTACCTACAAGATGGGCCGACGATCCAGAAGAAGGCCCTGTATAAATCCGCCCAGAGACCAGATTGAGTGCCGCTCCATTCGGGTTCGATCTGTTGCCAGCCAAGCTATAGGTTCCGGCCGCGAAAGCAATCGTAGCCCCAGTCGGACTTTCATTAATCTTGCTTTGAATTTGACCCTGACTCATCGATGGATCGATCTGAATTGCATTGCCGGTCGTTGCTGAAACGTCGGCAGCCTGCGGCTGTGTGACAGCAGAGGCCGCCGCTGGCGTGACGGTGGGTGTTGCTGATGTTGATGTTGTTGGTGTTGGTGTTGTTGGTGTTGGTGATGTTGTTGCTGTTGGCGTTGATGTTTCTTCGGGGGTTCCGCTCGTATTGACTGCGCCGGGTGCCTTGCCGTGAACAAGATTGCTCTCAACATCGGCAATTGGGTTAGCTGGATTAGAGCAGCCGACAATCAAAACTGTCAGCATCGAGAAAAAACACGTCTGCATGAACGTATGGGGAGGAGTACGCACGCTTACCACCTATATTTTTTAATTTTTCAAGACAGGGAAAGCCAATGCAACTCTGCTCGGGGAATAGAACGCCAATCAAGTACCAGAAAATACTTGCCACTTCTGGTTGAATAAAACAGATCAGATACGTGCTAGCGCAAATAACACGTACGTCATGGCGTCGCTCTGAATGAGCTGACATGCCACCCTGATGTAAGAAATTGAGTGCTGAACGTTTCGGAGGGAGAGCCCTAGATTAAGTTACGACGACACCTACACGAGTTGGATTTCGGTTAATCATGGCACATCGGCGAGCTTCCTTGCAAATCATCACGGAATAAAGCAGAGAAGAATGACGATCACCAGAGGCATTCAAGAATAGTGCCGATCAGCATTAAACAGTTTGATATCAAAGTTGAGCCAACTGGAAGGGAGTTCCAATGCGTGAGATTCTTGGAGTCAAAATTGCCGCGAGTAGCTACGGAGAAACCGTGGAGAAGAGCGTCGCATGGACGAAGCAAAGAGAGTCACGCGCCGTTTTTTTTGCAAATGTGCATGTAGTGATGGAAGCGTTTGATGATTCAAGTTTTCGCGCCAAATTGAATGCCGCAGATATGGTGAATCCGGATGGCATGCCTCTCGTTTGGGGACTCCGAGCAATGGGCGAGCGCGATGCAACTCGGGTGTATGGACCGGACGCTACGCAAGTGCTCCTTGATGCCGCGCAAGCGGAAGCTATTCCGGTGGGCTTCTATGGAGCAAGCGAAGAGACGCTGGCCAAACTCATCGCAGAAGTGCGACGTCGATACCCTGATTTAGAGATCGTGTTCACGATGTCGCCTCCGTTCCACCCTCTGGAAGCAGATGAAGATGAGGAGATAACACGACGGATTTCCAACTCAGGCGCTCGGATGGTGTTTGTTGGGCTTGGCTGTCCGAAGCAGGAGCATTGGATTATGGAGCACAGAGGGCTAATTCCTGCCGTGATGTTAGGCGTCGGAGCCGCTTTTGATTTCCTAGCCGGATCCAAGCGGCAGGCGCCGCGCTGGATGATGCGCAACGGGTTGGAGTGGGCGTTTCGCCTCGCATCAGAACCGCGTCGCCTCGCAGTCCGCTACCTAAAGCACAACCCAAGATTCGTCGCTTTGTTTCTCCTTCAGCTCCTGAAAGGCAAAGATCTTATGCCTCAACTTCTGCGTGCCAGTCCTTATTCAATTCCAGTACATAGGGACGACGACTCCGCCCCCAAGCAACATGCAAAAGATGCCCAATCTTCGCGCCACACGTAGGCTGCTCCCTTTCTGAACGCCTTGACGAGGGCCTTTCAGAGTCAATGAGTTGACCGGTAGAGGTCAGCGTGCTCCAAATTGCTCCATTTAGCAAGCTAAGGGGTTCAAAGTGTGTACTTAGAACCGAACCTTTTGAAGATCAAACATGATGCCCTTAGAAGGATCATCAAGGTCCGGAATTGGAGCATCCGTTTCCTCCGAAAGAATGGATTGGGCCAGTCGCTGCTGAGCGATTCTCTTTCTGCCGATTCGAGCCTGTGAATAGATCTCCAGAGTGCAGCGACTCGTAGCATGTCGCATCAATTCTTGAACGACCTTGATGTTTGCGCCCTGATCAATAGGTGTGTCTGAAGGTGTGCCAGCCTATCGTCTGTTGGATACCCGCCCGGAGCGCTGCGGGGCGAATTATCTTTTTGAGAACGGTTTCGGGCGCGAGTGGGTGTTTGCCGTCAGCTCGAGAGCTGGCGAAAATCCAGTTGTCTCCTCCACTGTATTGAGTAGTTTCCTTCCAGAGCCAGAGACTGCAGCAACATCGAGGTCGAGTGGGATGGGTTTCCGAGACGCTTCTGTTTTGCAGGGTCCAATACAACCTCGATCAACTGAACGTTGAATATCGATGACCAACTGGGTGAAATCAATGTCTCCCCATCTCAGCCCAAATAGTTCGCTTCGCCTCAGGCCCGTTGTCAAATCAGGCAGGACCATCAATCGATAGCGTTCTTTCAACTGCGAAAGGAGTGACTTGATTTGATCAACCTCTAACAACGCCGGAGCCTTTTTGCGTTTCGTGCTCTGCCGTACCATCTTGACAGGGTTTCTGCCCTGGCCTAACCATTCGTAGCGTATTCCATGATTGAAGAGAGTACTCAACAGGCTACGTATTTTAGCTTTCGTGCCATTTGCCAGTGGTTTATTGTCGGCCCGCTGTAGACGCCTTAGCCAATGCTCGACGGCCATCGTTCGCACACATTCGAGGGGCATCTTTCCCCAGTAGGGCCGTATCCATTTCTCTATAAAATCTCGGTGGACCATTCTTGTCGTCAGAGAATGGTGCGGATTGTCTTCAGACAGTTCTGTCAGAAAATAATGGTCTATCAG
>Ga0193742_1001666_pt1 | contig 13174 bp, 11 predicted proteins | sample L2c1metaG_FD_165511 | JGI IMG/M metagenome (GOLD analysis project Ga0193742, IMG submission 165511) | Soil microbial communities from a riparian zone of the East river system, Colorado, United States - L2c1 | ecosystem: Environmental > Terrestrial > Soil > Riparian zone | place: USA: East River... | reverse complement strand
CATTTTCTTCCTTCTTAGATCCACCTTCCTAGTTTAACCTCCTTCGGGAATTGGCCTACTTCAAGTACGCCGTTAGGGCACGTCACCGCTGTGGATTTTTCTGCTAGGAGTGAATATGTGGCCGTTGGGAACACCCGTGGCAGGGTGTTATTGTACCACCTGAAGGAATATGGTTCTGGGCGCTGATTTTTGTTGGGTTGAGTTTTTGCGTGTCCTTTTAGCCACCAAAAAAAAGTATGGGTTTTCGATGTTTGTTGTGGTACTAATGAAATCGCATGCGCATGTGTGTCAGAGCACCCTATATTTTGTGCTAACCGATCTTTCGTTGCCAATTCAGCGATTTACCCATGCGAGAGATGGAAAGTGGATTCTTAAGGTCTGTAATTTCGGAAGATGACAGGTCGTCACTGGGAAATACTAAAGCAGATGATGGTATGTGACAAAATATTTGAACGGTAGAGTATCAGGGATAGAGATTTTTCAGCAAGCTCAAGTGTTATCTATAGATCATGCGTTGCTCCTTTCAGACGGTATTCTCGTATTAAATCCTCTGGTTTACTCGGACCGTTTCCGAACGGGACATTCCCTTTTTTGAAGTTCCAAGTGTTGTCCCTGCTTGTGGACGTGTTGTATGTGAATTTGGTTTCAATACCAACATCCAGGATGGCGACTGTGGCAAAGCCATCACTCACTGTTTCGAAGCTTGAATGTTTTGCTACAGCATCGGACAACCAGAAAGCCAGAGGGAAAATGTACTAGATATCTGGCATGCTATACCATTCGACCTAGTTCGCATTTCTGCTCAGCCAAGGAGATATTTGTGCTACTTGTGTCACTTGCGAGCGGTGTGCGTGCTTATTCTCCTAGGCGGTAATTATGATACATAGTTGTTAACGATATGCCTTGGGGCCTTTCATGGAAACTAGAAGAGGCCGCAGTCAATGAACGAACATGGCTAGTAGGAATACTTCTCGCAGTCGTGGCATATGGCGTCGTGTTCATGCTCTTCATTCCCTTCATTCTTTCATCCAATCCGCTCATCAAGACAATGACAGGAAGAGAACTATACACCTCGAAAGCTTCTCTTCCTTTTATTATTTATATCTCGTTGATGTTCATCTTTGAAACGTTGTTCTTGGGCGCCGTCTCTAAAATGACGCAGCTTGGTGGCATGGACGCCCGTTTATTTCCTTTTCCTTGGAGGACCGTGTTCCTTGGGTCCTATCCAATCCGGTCGATCTCGTTATGCTGAACGTCATCTCCGTTGACAAACGGACTTTTTTGAGAAAGATGAATTCCTCGATAGCGATCGACAGAAATTTTCGAATATGTTGCATATTGTGCTTGACAACTGGTTTGTTATGGGCGCGTAAAATTTCCGTCGGGTTATTCCAAGCCCCTTTTCTTCGACAAGGTATTGCGCTGCATGGTTGTTTCACGAGAACTTCCGGTATCAATTCTCAGTGCCCCAGGAGACGTGTAAATACTGCACTTGCTTCCAGGTCAGATATTTTTTCCGTTTATTTGGCGAAGAAATGGGACGAAACAGCTGGATGGTCGGAAGTTTTTGGAATGATATTCTCATCCAAGGTCAAGTTATCGATCGCGAGTGGATGGCTCGTCGTTCCAAACTCAAGACTCGGCTTGTCGTGTTGTAGAGGCTCAAGTGGGCCGGGTCCAGGCTGATATGTTCAAGGCAGAAAGGACAGGTTCAACGTCTGTTCTCAAAAGACTAGTATCAGGTAAGCTAAAACCTAAGACAAGAAGGAATATTCCAGACATATTTGGTCTATGGGCAGTAGAAACAACCATCAAGCATTAAGGTCGCAGTAGATATCTTTAGGAAGATGTGCAAAAGAATATAGAACACGTACTAGCAAAAATTATAAATTAAACTCTTCCAAAAAAAAAGAACATCCAGTTGTACATCAGAGAAGAATAATCTTGCTAGGCGTGGAAACCTTTCGTAAAGATGATCAAGAGATGGTGTGCCGACTTGTGCAACTGCAGGATATTTTTTTAGTCGAAAAAAAAAACATAGATCATAGGAGTTCACCAAATTGGAAACGATCCGTTTTAGAGATACAGAAGTGATATCGATACAGTGCTAGTGCTGTACAAGGAAAAATAGTTCGTGGTTGCGAGAGGTCGTGTCAGGATGCCACCTTCCGCTCCGCAGTAACTGTCAAGAGTTGAAGAGAGAAGAACAGTGAGATAAAAGCGAGCTTTGATAAAATTGCTAAACAAGCGTTACCCCATGCTCTGCGGTCCATTGGACATTGTTGTTTTGATGCAGCCGTTCCGATCCATTTGAGTAAGCAATGCATATGGAATACATGGGTGCATTCACCCCAAACTGTGAAACCAAAACGGGGTACTTAGAATTGCCATCTAAACAGGGAAGAAATGAAAAATGCACGTACTCAATGGACAGTCATCGCCAGGCATTTTACAAGACGGACAACACCCCTCATAGGGTACGCGGCAAATGCCACAGACATCACCCTCACTATCGTCATCCTGCTCGGGGTTGCCAGTATCCCAGCGCCATTGCGCAACAGCGTGCCATCGTTTAACGACGACCTTCATGGTCGAACAAAAGAAGAGAGGCGGGTATGAAAGTTATGGAGAAAAGAAACAACCAACGAATAGCAACATCAACATGAACTATTTGGCTTTGTGTACGCGTCGTATTTCAAAATCAGAAAACGCGTTGAAGGCCCTGAGATTCGTGATTCCGTAGATCCCTACCATGATCAGTGATATAGGCGCCTCGGGTAATCATATGGTGCCAGGTCCGAATCCAAATATATGGGAAACACACCTACCGCCTCTTGTAACAGGCCAAGACGATGACAACGACGACAACGAGCTCGTCAAGTCACTGAATATTCTCACTGAAGTGGTGCAGATCCTTGGTATCTCAGACGCCTCATATGCCAGGTAAAAAAAAAACCATTTCCGAACTACCAGCTGCAGTCTGACAGGGCAGTTAATTCAACCTGAACTAAGTTATACAACAGCTATAACCCATCTAAGCATGGAATCATTCTCGCTTGATCGTTCTCTAAATCGACTTAAACAACTTGAAGATGAACTTATGAATCACCTGGCTTCAATCAAACATGAATACCATCTGATAGAACAGTAAGTGTGACCAAAAAAATCGATAACCACAGGTTAATGCACTTATAATATAACTAACTATAACTAGCTGGAATAAAGCCTTGATACCAGAACCCCCAAACAGTTCGAGTACCATGGAGACTGCAGCAACTCTTGAAAGACGCAGGGAAACTATGATTAAAAAAGCTAAAGAATATCACAAAGAATTGGAATTATTACTCGTGAGTCCCCTCTAGCAACAAATCCCCTCAATTTCCAGGTAATGATCCATCTTTTTTTCCCCCCTTGTATCAGGTCGAACAACCTCTCCAAGTATCTACCACAGTCAGCCAACTACTTGAGCAGAAAGAAAAAAACCAAACCAGAGAACGAGAACTAAAAGAAAAACGAGCAAGGATCAAGGCTTTCCAGGGTCTGCCACCAGTAAGCATGCTGAAAAGTCATCCCTCTCCCTATTTCAATGCTGATGCTCAAATGATTTGGAAACCTGAACCGTTTACTTCGATATCCCTTTGGTGCTGTCTTTCACAGAACCTGGAACTTGCAAGACACGAACTGCGTGCTGCTCGTCAGAAGCAGATGGAACTGATCCAACTACGAGAGCGTCTGTTGGGCAGAATGGCCGATGGCGTCACCTAAACTTAATCTATCATATCGTTGTCCCATGGCCACCAAGGAAATTTAAAAACGGAAAAGGAATAATGTTGTACAAGTACATATGTACTGAATGAAACCAAAAGAAAACACATAGATACTATACGGAAAACAAAAAAAAAAACAGAGAAAATTTGGAGTGATCATGAGGAGAAAAAGAAAACTTGAAGTAAGGAGTAATAATGACTTGCGTTACTGCATAAGGGTTTGTACAAGTACACGCGAGAACAGAAAAAGAGGTCGAAGGCGAGCATTGTTACATCGAGAAGGGGGATATTGGAAGACGATGTCCAGAAGCATCAATCAGTAGGAAAACACAACACAAGTAGGTGATAGGCAACCGGGATTTGTCCTTGCTGCGAAAATCACAGATAGATCATTGGTGCCAACGCAGGGCATTGAAAAAAAAAAGCCAGCCAGCGTAAGCCGTTCCATCTCTGAAGCAAGCCGAAGTCATGAAATAGGAGGGAAACAATATAAGCGTAAAAGGAAGAAAAATGGGAGAGTAAATCGCAAACGAAACAAAAAAAAACACAAAGAAAACGAAGAAAATATGGATGGTTTGCATATCTAGATGATTGAGATGAATTGGATGTTATGATATGAGAAGATCTTTTTTTGGTTGAAATGTCCGTTGATGCAACTTCTTTTCTTTTCGTTACTGGTCAGTTGGGCTTAAGGGGCAATGGGCCACTGCACTGCGGCAGTACGGTACATAGGCGTTAGATGGCGATGTGTTCGCAGTCAATAATTTTGTATGGCGTGAGCGTGTGTGATAGTTCGAACGAGGTAGTGGTAGTACACGAGATGGATATCTTGAAGAAGTATCTTTGGTCTTGATCTTGATTGGTCGAATGTCTCAGGGCAACCAGATGAGGGGCGGATGTGGGTACGATCCGAATCCGACCAGAGGAAAACGATAAGCCTCTGGGTTTTGTCTTGTCTTGTTCTTTGTTTGTAATCCGCCTTTTCGCAGTCTTTCCGATATAATTGCTTGAACCCTTCTTCCTTTCTCTTACAAAAAAAACCTCTGGGTTATCCTGTCGCCACTCATTGTTCGTATTCACCACCTCCTTGCAGGGAAGCCATCCATATCCGTGTTTTATACAACCTATCCATATACCAGTCAATATCAATTTAAACCTACGGCGTTAGGAAGTAACATACCTGAAAAGCTCTCTAACAAGCTCTCTGAAGTCTATTCGTTTTTCAGCAACGAAGTAGAACGTCAATTTTCGTCGATCCCTGTTAAACGACTTCAATAAGAAGATTAATCAAAAATATATAGGTACGTACCATTGATATTCAGCATCAATAACTTCCATCGGTAACTTCTTAGCCCGAACTTTACTCTGACACAACTGTAGAGCTTCCTGTTCATCTCGGTTCTTCGCTGCGAGAAGTCTTTTATGAATGAAAAAGTAGAAAAATAATTAGGCACTGCTCCATAATGTGAGAATACAACCATCACGTACTGCATCTCCTGCGTTGAAGCCTTCCCGTATATCATCTTCGGGTTGATTTCCTTCTTTCCCATACCGTTGCCAGCCCCGCTAGTCATACCCCCAGGACTTGTCGGCTCACCACTACCACTACCACCGCCTCCAAACCCTCTCTCCCTCTGCTGTCTCTGAAACGCTTCCACCTCCGCCAAAGTAATACTATCATTTACAACTTTTCCCAAATCTTTTCCTCTATCAGCTTCTACCATGACCAAATCACCAACCCTGATATTCTGCGATAGATCAGTGAGATAGAATAGATCGGTTCGGCCAGCTTTGAATTCTACAATGAATAAAGGCCAGGAAGGTGGAACGGCGTGAAGTGGGACACCTTTGCCGAGATCTGACAGGTTTTGTTGGTGGTGCGATTGGTGTTGGGACGAAGGTGGTGGGAGGTGGTGTTGCGCGTCAGAAAGCCTGCGCTGGGTTTGAGGGTAGTACGGGGGTTGCTGTGGATTGATGGCACGTCCGGTGGATGGAGAGATGGGAGAGAGGTTGGACGTGCCGGAATACGACGGAGCCCTCGTGCGCCCGTATTGAGGACTAGGAGGAGGATGGTGTATTCCCCCTTGTTGCTGAGGAGGCATGTACTGTATACCTTGGCCTGGAATGTAACGCGCTGTTAATTCAGGCTGTTGCTGTTGCTGATGTTGTTGCAGCTGAGCGCCTCTTCCCGAATTAAAGTGCGACTCCGTGAGGTGTTGCTCATATAGACCTGGGCTGTTACCACCCGCCGAAAAGTCGCCTTCGCTGGGAGTTCCGATTGTCTGACGCGAATGAGTGTTACCACCTGGGATGCTCAGGTTGATAGGCTGATATGTTGACATTAGATCCCGCGAAGGCGGGCTGCGAGAAAGCGGGGCATAGATCGGCAGAGATGAAGGCTGACTGGGTGGATGTTGAGAAGATGGAGGAGGTTCGTTGGGATTGATGTTCAGTAAACCCAAGTCACTGGCGAGGTCATCATCCGAGAGCAGGAGCCCACTACGACCGTAGGCGGGCTGGAAGGAAGAACGAGAAAGTTCTTCCTCTACAGTATCATTTCCTGGTGCGTGAAAGCCGACGACATTTCCCCTTCGGGGCTGAACAACGCTTACACTATGTCGTCGGCTGGTCGTACCACTACCACCACCCCCATTCTCATCACGAGGGGGGTTCATACCCGCCCAAAGTTCTCTAAAGGCAGCACCATCATCCAACAAGATCTGGCCCACATCTCTAACGAAAGGACTCATGTTAGTGATATCGGCTTGTTGATTTCTGTTACTAAAGCCATTCGCGACGAACGAGCCGCCGGAAGGGGAAGAAGAAGAGTGAATATTGATAGGTGATCTTGCCAAAGTTCCAAGAGAACCGTACCGGCTGGAGCCTGGTGGTTTAATCTCTCCATACCGCTGCTGGCCCCCAGGGATATTCAAGGGGTTGGTGTTGTTGCGGAAGGACTCACTCCAGCCTTGCATGGCCGATGTTCCTGTGTAGGGATTTCCCATTGGGCGTGAGGTAGCCAGAGATTGAGATCGACTGCGACTCGGATCCTGGCCATAGGTGCGCCCTCTGCTGAGGGATGCAGGTACGTATAGCTCGTCATACGTATCAGATAGTGCCTCTGATTCATCATCTTCAAAAGTCGATGGGAATGCGCGCTCTCGCATGGCAGATGAGAACTGACCCTGTGAGTTCGTAGAAAGTGACGAACTCCTGATGGGAACTGGTTGAACACGATTTGAGTTCAACATGCGTGAGCCCGTCCATGACGGTGCCCCTACATTGGATGGGAAATAATACTGAGAGGTAGGAGAGGAGACGAAGGGGGCGTTGTCGGATGTACCGGGAGGTTGGCTTGATGCTCTGTCACGAAGAGACGCTGTTCCATTCTCGTTAACCGTTGTATTCTGAAACCGGCTCCTTCGATCATCGTCTTCATTCAGTTCATGTCTAGAAGAACTGCGTTCCATGGTAAGCCGTTTAGGACGCTTGTCCAAATTCAAAAGGTGTTCAAGATCGACAGACGCCAGCTTGGTCGAAATCCCTCCTGATTTTTTTTGGTTTGCGCGCCGAGAATCGGTTGGGAGTCGTTCTGAATTAAAGGGAGGAGGGGGGAGAGGTTCTATTGGTTCTACTGGATTTATGTCCATACGTTTCAGGACCGACCCCTAACGAAAAGGTATATTTTGACCAAACGCACCCAATATGTTCGTTTCGTTAGAAAAAGAGAATTGATTCTAGTTATATGTTTGCGGTGTGTCGTCCCAGAACTCTTGAGATATACTACTGGTTTTTGGGTTGAAAGTACAGACAGAGGGTTCTAGGGTAGGATAGCGTCTATAGGGAGAGAAAGAGAAATTGTACAGGGCGGAATTGAGAACGAGGGTCCTGGGAGCGGACTTATCCACAGACTGGTCCCAGCTGACCTCAGTGACAGTCACACCTATTCATTTCACTCTCTCAGCCAACGTTAAATCGTCCCTTAAATGGCTATCGTTCTGTGTAAATTCACGGTCAAAAGGCGCTGTATTTCCCACTTTGAGAGACATACTTTGGATGGGGAAGATCTCATCCGTGTCTTGTGATCAGAATATTTGCTTGCGGTGTCAAAGTTCTATATAATCATTTGGGGCCTAAGAAAGAAAGGATGCCCACCTCGGATCTTGTTTGTTTAGCTCCAATTTCATAAGTCCCTAGAGGGTATACTACGTCAATACTTAGCAATTTTTGGCAGCACCGAATCCCTGCAAGTTTGAGTGGACGTTGATACGAACAGTGTTATGAAATGGTAAAGAATACACATGCAGAATCGCCACAAGCTTTGACCATAAAGTTAAGTCTTCAGGTACCTGTCACTCAAAGCGTCACATGGGGACCTCCAAGTCAAAAAGATGCCGAGAAATCGAAGCCACAGAGTCATCGTGACGTGTGAGGGGGAGAAGACTGCGAAGATCGATGTCGATAGATGTCAATGGGCATGGATTCTGGAGAGCTCGCTATCAATAGAACGTCAACGGGAGTGTGGGGTGGAGGATGAACGGAGCTATATGGACGAGCGGTTGCAAATATATTTTCCATGCCGTAACATCTTACGACCTCCAAGACACCGACTCCTGGTAAGCCACTTGTGGAAGTACGCCGATCGGACGCAGGTGGCCATTGTGAGCCCAGGTAGAAATGGGATTCCGCCAACGTCCATACCCTGCTACGCCATCCACCACCATCTCCTCCAACAGCAGCATTAGACCCATTTCAAACATCAAAAATAACATCCAAAGCTTTGAACGCCGTATTCCCGGGAAAAACTTTAACTGGAACCTCACATTCCACCATCTCGAGCTTCACCTCTTGCCACCCCTCATCCCCATTCGCATAATCAACACCGACACCAACACCACCAGCTAGGTCAGGTATGATCCCATCATAATCCTTATCACCACCGCTCGGTCCCAACGATTCGTGAAACAAACCATTTTTATCATCTTCTTCATCGTCACCAATAGCATCTCCATCATGATACTCCCTCTCCGTATCGGGGTCTGTACCTCCATATAATATAGAAGAAACGAGGAATTGAGACCATGCCCTTGGCGAAGTTATTTGGAACTGTCCCTGCTGCTGTCGTTGAGCAGCGGTGACAGTCTTCGGATTCGGTTTTTCCAAAGGGGAGATACCAGGAGTTGCACCCCAGGAGGAACCCCATTCACCTCTAGGCCCGTCCCGAACGAGAGATTTAAATCGTACGTCTTGGATGCCAGCATACGATGTCTCTGCGGCGATGCCTACGAGTAAACACAGACGGACTTTCCATTCCAAACCGCCAGATGTAGGATGTGGCGCCGGTGGTGTGGAAGGGTTGGCAGAATTAGGAACAGATGAACCGACTCCGACTTGGAATGCGGGACTTGCATCTGATGGGATGTCTAAGGAGAAAGTAGTACGTAGAGTGTTCAATGTGAATGAAGAATGATGTTCTGCATGTGATCGTCGAAGATGTCTCGAAATTGGAGATATAGATGAAGGGAGTGATTCGTGCGATTCAAGAATCGCTGAAAGCTTGAGGGTTTTTTAAAAAAAGTTTTGTTAAAACAAACGTTGATTCTATGGGAAGAGAAAAAGAAGTTCTAACTTTCAAAACTCGAGCTCGACTCGTTCGCTGGTTCAGTTCAACTACACCGAGAACAGTTTCTCCAAGTCGATATGCCGTTTTCGTAAAAGTCAAGACAGCAACTTTGACCCCGTCTTTATTGATATCGTATGAAACTTATCGATTCATTCATGCATCAGTCAAAGTCATACGATGAGGGGAAAGAGGTTAGCTCACCTTTTTTTGGATTTCGTGTTAGCAGTTCCACGGCCTCTCTGCACCCAGTTAGACCCCCTTCATCCGCCGGTTCTCTATCCCTTTCGATCCTCCACAACTCTTCTCGTTCAGCGCTAGCCTTATATTCTCCATTTTTCACGTTACCGGCAGCACTTGGGCTGTCCGTATCATCAGAGCTTGGAACACTGCACGAAAGAGAGTGAACATCCATAGTGTCAGCACGTGACTTGCCTTTTGCCTTGGGCAAAGTGGCCACAAGAGACGCTGCATAACTTCGAAGAGTTTCAATTGTATCATCCGTTGACAACGAGGGATTCGGTGAAGTCACTGAATTAAACAGGCAAGGGACATTAGCTAGGGTGCGAGAGGGGAACAGAACAAAAAAAAAGCATACCAGAAGACATGCTCAAGTGGTTCTTCCGAGTCTGGACATCCTCCACCACCTTAGCTTTTACATCCGGCATGCCAGCGTCTACAGTCTTGCTTACAGGCCATAGAAGATCGTAAGGTGCCAACGCTCGTCCGACTACAACAATGTATCCAATACAAGCGATAGTTAATACTTCGATCTTCATCGCAGATTATAAGAGATGAACCCACCGACAACATGATTATACATCCGTATCGGAACTTTCATCACTCTGCTGATACTATTGACACTGACACCACCTCCACCCGAGACACCTGCACGACATATCCCAACTACAAGCTCGTAGGAAAATCTCAGCGATTTGCCTTTAAAAGTAGGAGGAAGGTTATCTGGAAGCTTGATAGTGTATGTATCTATCCAAAGGCATTAGCACAGCCGGGAAATTAGGACGGTAAGAACCCACAGCTCCTCGATTCGCCAGGGGCCAGGGAAAGATCCACAGCCAGCATTGCTGGTTGTACTTCAAAGGTGGGTAGAGGCTCTTCAGGATCGACCTCTTGATCTCCGGTCCCATTCGGAAACCCAAGTGCTAAAAGATTTGGACTGCTAGTACTATCTCCAGAAGCTGGAGAAGAAGCAGAAAGCCCTAACATCGATGATGAGGATCTCCAGCCAGATCCTGTCCATGAAGTAGCAGAACCAGGTGCAGGAGTTGAAATCGAAGATACCAACGAAGTAGGCGAAAGGATAGAAAGAAATCCGGCGGCAGAAAAAGACGATGCCCTACTATGTGTCGCCGCCCGATGACGAGGTGATTTAGGTGGCATCGGTGACAAAGGTGAGTGCAATGTGGATGTTATATCCATGCTACCTCCACCCCTCACAGAACGTTTGAGCAACGCAGACCGCACAGCATTAAGGGTGTGCATCTGCTCGGGAGTAGAAAGGGCTCCGGAAACTGGGGTGATCATCACCGTTCCTGTGAGTTGAGCGTAAGAATATAGGATCAACTCGTTGGATTGATGTTGTGGGAAGGTGGTCGCAAATGCTGTCCGTGGAATGTGATGATGAGAGTAACCGCGGGGTGAACTGGGAGGTTGTCCAAGCCCTAGATGTGCGGGTCGATGGTTAGGATTCCGCGGAGGCGGATAGGCGTAGACGGAATTGTTTGCAGGAAAATTTGTACTCAGGGTGGGAGTATGAGGTGGGAAAGTTAGGTGTTCTATCGTTGGAGAGCCTAGTGCAGGCGTGGATGAGTGAGGTGAAAGAGCTGCCTCTGCGATTGGATCGAGAGCCAACGAGAAAGATGATGTGGAGGAAGAAGGCGAATAAGGTGCTGGCGGGATGGAAGTTGTCGGAGACAGGATGTCAAGTGAGAACTGGCCATCAAGTACCGATTGTTTGCGTGCGTGGGGATGGTTTGAGGCCAAAGGAAGAGAATCAGTTCGTGCAAGAGGAGAAGGGACGAGTGGCGACGTTGGTGCTGACTTTAGAGTAAGTCTCTCGAAGAAGATTAGATCCGTTACAACTCACTGTGTAGTGCGTCACGAAAAAAAGATCTCTGCGTATACAGCGCAGATGACCCTATAACGCCTTCTCCTACTGCATCCTCTAACTCATGGGGTGAAAGGGAAACAGAAAGTGCTTTAGGCGCTAACTGCCGTCTCCTGCGTTGTTCAATCAAATCTGGCAGCTGGCCAACACTTTGTAGCGGAAGAGGTGGGGGTTTCTTCTTTCCGATAAGCCCCTTTCGTCGAGGAGCATCCGCAAGGGTTTGTGTTTTCAACAAGGACTGCGCAATCGCACTACGTGGCGTTCCGGGCGATGTAGGAGGTCGAGCTAGTGGTGCAGAGCTTATGGAGTGAGCTCCACGCTTGTGAGCGTGCGCACTGGGTTTAGATGGACCCGCCTCCGGTGAACGTGTATTGGTAAATGTGACGGTGACAGCAAATGGTTCTCCCGCAAAATAGGATGGTTGTGAAGGCGTAACGACGACGCGAACTGGCGAGTCATTATCCCCTGAAGCCAAGCCAGGCATCGGGAGAGTCAGAGACGATATGGGAGCTGGCAATGGGGTATAAATAAGGTATACAACTCTGTCACTAGGTGTCGCGCTTCGGTACACCAGGGTCCCAGATCCGGCAAGTGTTGTAAGCCTGTCGGGGAGATATAGAGAGCGGTTCGGCTTCCGACAACCGTGGTTGGTTGAGGTTCTAATTTTATGGCGCTGGGTGTCGGGGAGGGCCATCAGTTTCAAACCTACGTCGTGTAATTGCGGATATACTCACGGGGCCTCCCCGGACTGTAGTCTAAAAGACGCCTGAAATGGAGGAGAATTAGTTTGTATAGTTGAGACGTAAGAAGTGCAGTAGATTTATCAATGAATATGTCGCGATCTCCGAACGTACATGGATCCTGAGCAGGAAGGATGCTGTCATGCTGATCACCAGTCAGCTGTTTGGCACCATCCCCCTTCCTCAACAAACGTGAACGATGAAAGCATATTCATTGCTTGGCTCCTTTCTGAAGAGACGACCATATACCTTATCTCAGATGATGGGTCCGTGAAGGTTGCAGCTTAGGCAACTTTGTGGGTCTAACCATATTTGTGTTTTTCATGTCAATAATCTCTCTCACCTGCTCACTCAGGGAAATCTAGCTAGGCCTTTTTGCAATGCTCAGGCTCCTCACTCAGGCTAGCTTTTTCTATCTGGATGAGCTCAAAAGTTCAAACCTATTTTGGTCCAGAGTTTCTTATATGAGTTGAAGCTAGATGCCGAAAATTTTCCCAGGCCTTGTGTCGAACACGGCCCGGGCCGATTTGTTGAGGAAGTGATCGAGTTAAGAGTTTCTATTAGCCTGGGTCGATACCGTGACCCTGAGATGTATAGCCTATCTACCCATAGCAAGGTTACATTATATAGAAAAAAGGTCTAATGTATTATTTTCCAGGAAACCCAAACTTGCACTTTATATATACTTAGCTGTTGTTGAGGTTGTGTGTATTAATAGAGGTCTATTGATCTTGATAATACATATTTTCTCAATCATTTCTGAGTAGACAGATCATATTGGAGCCCACCATGGGGTTTTTGGATGTGGCTTTTTGTCTTTGTAGTTAGCAGTTCAAGGAACTGTATTACTTACCAGCTGTCTCTGAAACTATACCTGTATAAATTCACTGTCTCACAACCTTCAAGGTCAAGTTCAAAT
>Ga0193742_1001665_pt1 | contig 13177 bp, 13 predicted proteins | sample L2c1metaG_FD_165511 | JGI IMG/M metagenome (GOLD analysis project Ga0193742, IMG submission 165511) | Soil microbial communities from a riparian zone of the East river system, Colorado, United States - L2c1 | ecosystem: Environmental > Terrestrial > Soil > Riparian zone | place: USA: East River... | reverse complement strand
AGATGGTTGATCCGGGCCCACCGCACCAACCGCTGGTCCGTCGGGGCCGGCGTCGGCTCGGTCTTCGGGAACTGCGCGTACTCCTCGACCGTCAGGCCGAGCGTGGACGGGACCGGGTCCGGCAGCGGATCGGGTAGCGGATCATCGGCCAGCGCCTGCGCGGACGGCGGAGCGGCGAGACCGATCGCGACCACCGCCGAGGCGATCGCGAGGAGCCACCGACGGGAACCAGACATTCCACCCACCACCTCGTGGAGTCGGTCTAGGAAAGCGCTTGCCGGAAAGCGCTTTCCCGACCCTACTCACGGCACTTCCACCACGCAAGGTCCGACCTTTGCTTCCTAGGTTTACTGTCGTGTCCGTGTTCGCGGCGGAACGACGGCAACGCATCCTCGAGCTCGTGCGCTCCAGCGGGGCGATCTCCCTGCGCGAGCTGGCCCGCCAGGTGCAGACCTCCGAGGTGACGGTCCGCCGGGACCTGCGGGCCCTTGAGGCGCAGGGACTGCTCGACCGCCGGCACGGCGGCGCCGTGCTGCCCGGCGGGCTGTCCCACGAGCCGACGTACTCGGAAAAGGCCCTCGTCGCCGCGGACGCGAAGGCCGCGATCGCGTTGCTGGCGGCCGAGCTGGTCAGCGACGGCGACGCCATCGTCGTCGGCGCCGGCACGACGACGCAGGCGTTCGCCGCGCGGCTGACCAGGCACACCGAGCTGACCGTCGTGACGAACTCGCTGCTGGTGGCCGAGGTGCTGGTCAACGCGCGCACCGTGGACGTCGTGATGACCGGCGGCTCGCTGCGCGGCTCCATCCACGCGCTCGTCGGCGGTACGACCGAGCAGGCGCTGGCCACCGTGCAGGGCACCCGCGCCTTCATCTCCGGCAACGGCCTCACCGCGGCGCGCGGGCTGTCCACGCCGAACCTCACGGTGGCCGGCGTCGACCGGGCGCTCGCCGCGGCCGCGGAGGAGGTCGTCGTGCTCGCCGACCACACCAAGATCGGCACCGACGCGCTGCTGCAGACGGTCGCCGCCGAGGACATCCAACACCTGGTCACCGACGACGCGGCCGACCCGGCGGAGCTGGCCGCACTGCGCGAACTTGGCATCACCGTGCACGTCGCGTCGGTGTCCGAAAAGGGCAGGCAAGCGGTCGCCAAGTCCTGACCTGCGCGTGCGAGTTTGTGCGGGTCGGCTGCGCGGTCTTGACAGATAAGTTTCGGATGTGACTGAATTTGATCGGCGAGGCTGCCGATCGGAGAGTGGCCTCCGTGAGCGGCCAGGAGTGAGCCCAATGCCGGCCTTCGGTCAAACCCGCGCGTCCCGTCTCGGTCGCCTTACCGGCGCGGCCCTGCTGTGCACGACGCTCGCGCTTTCCGCGTGCACCAAGTCGGAGGACAGTGGCGGCGATTCGACCAAGGGCACCGGCGGCGAGCAGGTCGCCGAAGGCACGGGCGAAGGCCCTACCTGCACGCTGGAGCAGTACGGCGGCAAGAAGGTGGACCTCAAGACCGCGATCGTCGGCTTCTCCCAGTCGGAGAAGGAGGCCAACCCGTTCCGGATCGCGGAGACCCAGTCGATCAAGGACGAGGCCGCCAAGCTCGGCATCAAGCAGCTGCTCACCACCAACGCGAACTCGCAGCTGCCCAAGCAGATCTCCGACATCCAGGACATGATCAACCAGGGTGCGCAGGCGCTGATCGTCGCGCCGCTCAACTCCGACGGCCTCGAGCCGGCGCTGCAGGCCGCGCGGGCCAAGGACATCCCGGTACTCACCATCGACCGCAAGGTGAACTCCAAGCCCTGCGCGGACTTCGTGGCCTTCCTCGGCTCGGACTTCGTCGAGCAGGGCAAGCGCGCCGCGCAGGAGATGTCGAAGTCGATGGACGGCAAGGGCAAGGTCGCCATCCTGCTCGGCTCGTCCGGCAACAACGTCACCACCGACCGCACCAAGGGCTTCGTCGACGAGATCAAGAAGAACTCGCCGGACATCGAGATCGCCGTGCAGCAGACCGGTGACTTCGCCCGCGACAAGGGCCAGCAGGTGATGGAGCAGATCATCCAGGCCGACCCGGACATCACCGGCGTGTACGCGGAGAACGACGAGATGGCGCTCGGCGCGCTGGTCGCGCTGACCAGTGCCGGCAAGATTCCGGGCACCGACGTGCAGGTGATCTCCATCGACGGCACCAAGGGCGCCGTGCAGAAGATCGTCGACGGGCAGATGGCCGCCGTCGTCGAGTCCAACCCCCGCTTCGGCCCGCTGGCCTTCGAGACGCTGCAGAAGTTCCTGAACGGCGAGCCGGTCAACCAGACGGTGCTGATCAGCGACAAGCTGTACACGAAGGACAACGCGACGGCCGAGGTCGCGAACGCGTACTGACCAGCAATGGACGACGCAACCGACGCGGTACTCGCGGCACGATCGGTCGGCAAGAGGTTCCCCGGCGTCATCGCGTTGTCCGATGTGGACATCGAGCTGCACGGCGGTGAGGTGCACGCGCTCGTCGGCGAGAACGGTGCCGGCAAGTCGACGCTGATCAAGGTGCTCACCGGGGTGTACGCCCCGGACGACGGCACGCTGACCTACCTGAACATGCCGGCGTCGTTCAGCCGGCCGCTTGACGCGCAGGCGGCCGGCATCAGCACGGTGTACCAGGAAGTCAACCTGGTGCCGCTGCAGTCGGTGGCGAGCAACCTGTTCCTCGGCCGCGAGCCGCGCAACCGGTTGGGGCTGCTGGACTTCCGGGCGATGAACCGGGAGGCCAGGAAGATCCTCGACGCGTACGGGATCCCCGTCGACGTCACCCGGCCGCTGCGCACGCTCGGCATGGGCGTGCAGCAGATGGTCGCCGTCGCCCGCGCCGCGGCCACCGACGCGAAGGTCGTGATCCTCGACGAGCCGACCTCGTCGCTGGAGCCGCGCGAGGTCGACACGCTGTTCTCGATCATCGCCAAGCTCCGCGACGACGGCGTCGCGGTGCTCTACGTCAGCCACCGGCTCGACGAGCTGTACCGGATCTGCGACGCGGTCACCGTGCTGCGGGACGGGAAGCTCGTGCACACCGGCCCGATCGCCGACCTGCCGAGGCTGCAGCTGGTCGCCATGATGCTCGGCCGCGACCTGGACGAGGTGCAGCGCGAGGGCACCACGAAGTTCGAGGGCGAGCGCACCGCCGACGAGGAGACCGCGCCCGCACTTGCGGCCCGCGGCCTGACCGCCAAGCACCGGCTGGACAACGTGGACGTGACCGTGCAGCCGGGCGAGATCGTCGGGCTCGGCGGACTGCTCGGCGCCGGGCGCAGTGAGACGGCCATGGCGATCGCCGGCGCGCTGCCGCTGGACGCCGGCCGGGTCACGGTGAACGGCCGGCGGGTGCGCTCCGGCTCGGTGGCCGCCGCCATGCGCGCGGGCATCGTGATGCTGCCGGAGGACCGCAAGGCCGACGGGATCCTGCCGGAGCTGTCGGTGCGGGAGAACATCGCGCTCGCCGCGCTCCCCAGGATGTCGGCCCTCGGTCTCGTGTCGCGGCGGCGGCAGAACGCCGTCGTGGACACGTTCATGAGACGCCTGCGCATCAAGGCGTCCAGCCCGGACCAGAAGGTCGGCGAGCTGTCCGGCGGCAACCAGCAGAAGGTGCTGCTGGCCAGGCTGCTGTGCACCGAGCCGAAGGTGCTGCTGCTCGACGAGCCGACCCGCGGCATCGACGTAGGCGCCAAGGCCGAAGTTCAGTCCCTTGTGGACGAACTGGCCAAGGACGGCCTCGCCGTCGTACTGATCTCCTCGGAGTTCGAGGAGGTGGTCGAGGGTTCCGACTCGATCGTGGTGCTGCGGGAGGGAAGGGTGGTGACCGAGCTGCACGGCTCCGACGTGAACGAGGCCGCACTGCTCGCCGCGCTCGCCGAAGACGCCAAGGACCCCCAGGACCCCAAGGACTCAGCCGATGACTGACGTCGCCGTGCGCCGGGACACGGCGCGGAGATGGTTGCGGGACAACGGCGTCTACGCCGCGATCGTCCTGCTCATCGGCTACAACCTGATCTTCACCGACAACTTCGCGACGGTGGCGAACCTGAACACCCAGCTGGTGCAGGTCGCGCCGGTGCTGATCGTGGCGCTCGGCATGGCGCTGGTGATCGGCACCGAGGGCGTCGACCTGTCCGTCGGCTCGGTGATGGCGATCGCCGCCGCGATCCTGCCGCTCTACCTCGGCTACGGCCTGGCGCCGGCGATCGGCCTCGCACTGGTCGCCGGTGCGCTGTGCGGGTTGCTGAACGGCACACTGGTCGCCGTGGTCGGCATCCAGCCGATCGTCGCCACCCTTGCGCTGCTGGTCGGCGGACGTGGCCTCGCGCTGGTGTTCGCCGACGGACAGCTGAAGAACATCAACAACGCGGAGCTGCTCGACCTTGGCACCGGCAAGGCCTCCGTCCCGCTCATCCCGCTGGTCGCGGCGGTGCTCGCCGTGGTCGCATGGGCCTTGGTGCGGCACACCACCGTCGGGCGTACACAGGTCGCGACCACTGGCCGCACGGTGCGCCCAGTGCTGTTGATCGTGTGCGGCATCGGTCTGCTCCTGCTGGCCGTGATCGCCCTGAGCACCGGCACACGCATCAACGTCCCGTTCATCGTGCTGATCGCGGCGGTGCTCGCCGTGCTCGTGTGGTTCCTGGTGCGGCAGACCACTTTCGGCCGCCAGCTCGTCTCCGTCGGTGGCAACCGCGCGGCCAGCGCGCTGGCCGGTCTGCCGGTCCGTCGAGTGCTGATGACCACGTACGTGATCAGCGGCATGCTGGCCGCGATCGCCGGCATCATCGCCACCGCGCGGCTCACCGCGTCCGACCCGTCGAGGATCGGCGAGCTGTTCGAGCTGTCCGCCATCACCGCGGTCGTGGTCGGCGGCACGCCGCTGTCCGGCGGCCGGGTGCGGGTGCTCGGCACGGTCGCCGGCGCGCTGCTGATGCAGCTGATCGCCGCGACGCTGATCAAGCACAACCTGCCGCCGTCCACGGCCCAGATCGTGCAGGCGGCGATCATCGTGGCCGCCGTGTACCTGCAACGTTCCCGTTCCGGTGGTGGCCAATGACCGCGCTCAAGCAGGACCACATCAGCGGCGGGGACAGCGACGACATCTCAGTCGCCGCCGCCGGCATGACCCGCGCGGAGTGGCTGGCCGCCCTCGTGCAGCGGCGCGGCTCGCTCGCCGTGCTCGCGCTCGTCGTGGTCATCGCGTCGATCTCGTTCGGCCACTTCGCGACGATCGCCAACGCGCAGAACATCGCCATGCAGAGCTCGTTCCTGGCGATCGTCGCGCTCGGCATGACGTTCGTGATCATCTCCGGTGGCATCGACCTGTCCGTCGGCTCGGTGTACGCCCTCGGTGGAGTCCTTGCCGCGTACGGGATGCAGGAAAGCAGCCTGCTCGGTCTGCTGCTGCCGCTGGCGGTGTGCGGCGGGATCGGCCTGCTGAACGGCGTGCTGGTGGCCTACGGCCGGCTGGCGCCGTTCATCGTCACGCTGGCCACCCTGCTCGGCGCGCGCGGCCTGCTGCAGGCGATCACCGACGAGGGCAACGTCACCCGGCTGATGCCCGAGGGCGCGTTCCTCACCAAGCTCGGCCAGGGCACGTTCCTCGGGCTCGGCTGGCCGGTGTGGATCGCCGTCGTACTGTTCGCGATCGGCGTGGTCCTGTTGCAGCGCACCAGGTTCGGCCATTCCACGGTGGCCATCGGCGGCAGTCGGGAGGCGGCGACGCTGATGGGCCTGCCGGTCGCCCGCCGCACGATGCTGCTGTACCTGGGCAGCGGGCTCACCGCGGGGCTGGCCGGCACGCTGGCCGCGGCGTACTCGGCGTCCGGCGTGACGATCGTCGGTGTCGGCCTGGAACTGGACGCGATCGCCGCCGTGGTGATCGGCGGCACGCTGCTCACCGGTGGCGCCGGCACGGTCGGCGGCACGCTCGCCGGGGTGCTGCTGCTGAAGGTGATCCAGAACATCATCAACCAGATCGGCACCCTTTCCTCGCACTACCAGTCCGTGGTCAGCGGCGCGTTCCTGGCCATCGTGGTCGCCGTGCAGGCGTACCTGAGCCGCGCGTACCTGCGCGGCCGCCGCAGGTGACCGCTCCCGGTTTCCCCAATGAGGAGGTTGAGCCCCGATGACGAGGACAGCCCTGCGACGGCGGGTGATCAGTACGCTCGCCACTACTGTCACCGTTGTGGCACTGACACCGATGATGGCCTCACCAGCCAGCGCCGACCCAGAATGGAAGCCCGGCGTCCCACCGCTGACCACGCCGTGGACCGGTGAGGTTGGGCCGGACAACGCACTGCCCGAGTACCCGAGACCCCAGCTGACCCGGTCCGCCTGGCAGAACCTGAACGGAGTGTGGGAGTTCGCCGGCTCGGCGGACCTGAACGCGCCACCGGTCGGCCAGTCCCTGCCGGAGCGGATCCTGGTGCCCTACCCGGTCGAGTCCGCGCTGTCCGGGATCATGCGCCTCGAGGAGCGCATGTGGTACCGGCGCACGATCGAGGTGCCGCCGGAGTGGGCGCGGCAGCGGGTCGTGCTGCACTTCGGCGCGGTCGACTACGACGCCAAGGTGCTGGTGAACGGCAAGGAGGTCACCACCCACCGCGGCGGCTACGACAAGTTCAGTGTGGACATCACCGACGCGCTGACCAAGAAGGGTCCGCAGGAGCTGCTCGTCGGCGTGGAGGACCTCACCGACAAGACGTTCCAGCCGGTCGGCAAGCAGCGGCAGGTGCCGGACAAGGGCATCTTCTACACCAGCAGCTCCGGCATCTGGCAGACGGTGTGGATGGAACCGGTGCAGCCGACGCACATCAGCCGGCTCGACATGACGCCGAACCTGGCCGACTCCAGCCTGTCGCTGACCGCGGTCACCGAGGGCAGCGACGCGCAGATCGAGGCGGTCGCCTACGACGGCCAGACCGAGGTCGGCAAGGTGACCGGCCCGGCGAACACCGCACTGGCCCTGCCGGTGCCGAACGCGAAGCTGTGGTCGCCGGACGCGCCGTTCCTGTACACGCTCAAGGTCCGGCTGGTGACGTCGAAGCGGTCGGTCGACGAGGTGGGCTCGTACTTCGGCATGCGTGAGATCGGCAGCACGACCGGCGCCGACGGCAAGCTGCACATGACCCTGAACGGCAAGATCCTCTTCCAGATGTCCACTTTGGACCAGGGCTTCTGGCCGGACGGCATCCACACCGCGCCGACGGACGAGGCGCTGCGGTTCGACATCGAGCAGACGAAGGCGCTCGGCTTCAACACGATCCGCAAGCACATCAAGGTGGAGCCGGACCGCTGGTTCTACCACGCCGACCAGCTCGGCATGCTCGTGTGGCAGGACATGCCGGCCATGAAGGCGTTCTCCGGCCAGCAGATCCCGAACGACGCGCGGGCGGAGTTCGAAAAGCAGCTGCACACCATGGTCGACCAGCACAAGAACTGGACGTCGGTGATCGGCTGGATCCCGTTCAACGAGGGCTGGGGCGAGTGGGACCGCACCGAGACCGGCCGGCTCGCCGAGGACGTCAAGGCGCAGGACCCGAGCCGGCTGGTGAACGCGCACAGCGGCGTCAACTGTTGTGAGTCCAAAGGCGACTCCGGCAAGGGCGACGTGATCGACTACCACCAGTACGTCGGCCCGGCGAGTCCGGTTCCGGACGGCAAACGGGTGTCGATCGACGGCGAGCACGGCGGTTTCGGCCTCGAGGTCGACGGCCACATGTGGTTCGGCGAGGGTCACGCGTACGAGATGACGCCCGACTCGGCCACGCTGGTCCGCCGCTACGTCGAGAACCAGACGGACGTGCTGACGGCAGCCAAGAGTTGTGGCATCAGCCAGGCGATCTACACGCAGATCACCGATGTCGAGCACGAGGTCAACGGCTTCTACACCTACGACAGGCAGGTGCAGAAGATGGACTTCGCGCAGGTGAAGGCGATCAACGAGCAGATCATCGCCGAGGCGGACGGCACCGGTGACGGCACGCCGCCGCCGGGACCGGGCACCCCCGGTCCGGACGGGATCCACTACTACCCGTTCAGCGAGGGCACCGGCACCACCACCGCGGACGAGGTCGGCGACGCCGACGCGACGCTGGGCGGCGGCACGACCTGGAACGAGGGCCACAACGGCTCCGGCCTCCAGTTCAACGGCACGGACTCCTATGTGGACACCGGAGCGTCGCAGGTCGGCACGACGGGCAACTACACGGTCGCCGCGTGGGTGAAGCTGGACACCTTGAACAACTGGGCCACCGCCGTGAGCCAGGACAACGCCACGGACAGTGGCTTCTACCTGCAGTTCTCGCCCGAGGACAAGAAGTTCGCGTTCAGTTTCGTCGGCGTCCGCGCCCTGGCCCCGACCACTCCTGAGGTCGGCCGCTGGTACCACCTGGCCGGCGTCCGCGACGCCACGACGGGCGCCATGAAGCTCTACATCGACGGCCAGCTGGCGGCGACCCAGAACGCCTGCGTCACGAAGGCGTCGACCGGCAACACGGTGATCGGCCGAGCCAAGTTCGGCGGCCAACTGGTGGACTACTGGCCCGGCGCCATCGACCAGGTCCACGTGTACGACCGCCCGCTACCCGACACCGAGGTAGCAGAACTGTTCCGCTCCGGCAGGTAACTGTCTGAACCCAGTGGCCACCAGCACCCCGTCAAGGGGGCTGGTGGCCACTGTCGTCCCTGGTCACAGAACCAGCCGAACCCACCACCCCGCGTGACCCCGTGCGCTACCCTGCCTACCTGGGAGGGAACCACCATGTACGTCGATCTCGGGCCAGACGAGCAGTCCGGCAAGCCTGCCGCCATGATCGTCGACCCAGCCAAACTAACCCAAGTCCAACAAGGCTTCGATGCCGAAGCCGAGCGCATCCAGAACTGGATCGCCGAGAATCAGGACGCACTCATGTTCGTGGGCTCAGCTGGTGGAGATGGGTGCAGCAGGCACATGGCCAGCGACCTAAGCAAGACCGGTACGTCTGCAATCGATGCCGCGAACGCCTACATCAAACGTTTGCAGACCGCCGCACTCAAATTGAGTGAAAATGCCAAGGCATATCAGCTCCAAGAGGAACACAACGCATCGAACTTCGGTCAGGAGCCCGCGTGACGCGCACCAGTCGCACCCGCCGGCTTCTGGCACTTTTCCTGACAGCGGTAGGTCTGGGTGCCGGCTGCACCACCACTTCGACTGGCGATCCCACAGCGGAAAACACCAGTGCCACCACGTCAAAGGAGCCCAGTGAGCGTCCACGTGACATTCGGCTGGACGGCCTCGACCCATGCGCACTCATTCCTGAGGCCGACCAGCCTGAGTTCTACATCGACAAGCCCGGAACACCTCAAGAGAACAAGACGCTCAAGTCACCGCAATGCATATGGACCGGCACCGAAGTGGGCGCCTTCGATCTGACTCTGGTGACCACAGGAAGCCTGGAGAAATGGCTCGGAAGTAATGACGCCGTCGAATCGAAGGACGTCGAACCGATCGAGGACTTTCCAGCCACAGAAATCCATCTCAAGGGACAGCGCAACAACAACCCCTGTGACGTAGCGGTGGATGTTGCCGATGACCAGTTCCTGGTGGTGACGGCACTCATCGACGAGCTGGACCTATCAAAGGTGCCAGGCCCCTGTGAGTACGCACATGACTTCGCGGAGTCGGCGATGAGTACGTTGGTGAATTAGCAAAGGGGGATGTCATGGGTGGCTGGAGTAACGGGCCAAGTAAGAGGGCGCATCCGGATTCCGATTCGTGGGACTACCGGTGGGACAGCTATACCCACCAAGAGCTGTACGACATGGTCAGGACCGATGCCGATGGCGCGAAGGCGGTCGGTCCGACGCACCAGGCGTGGACGGATTTCACGACGCTGATCGAGGAGTCGCAGGCGAATATCGAGAAGTTGCTGACTGATGCGGGTGCTTCGTGGGAGGGGCAGGCGGCTGACTCGATGCAGCAGGGGATTTCGCCGCTCAACAGCTGGGCCACCGAGGCCGCGACCGCCGGAAAGGCCAGCGCGGACGGCACGCAGGCGCATATGGATGCGTTCAGTTCCGTGTCGAATTCGATGCCGGAGCCGGTGAAGGTGCCGTCGCAGGCGACCAAAGACGTGCCAGTGACGATCTTCCCCGACTTGTTCGCTGGCCAGACGGACGAGGATCCGGCTCAGCAGAAGGCCGATGCGGCCAAGCAGGAGGCCGTGGAGCAGATGAACCGCTACACGGCGAACACCCAGGAGTCGTCCGGGACGCTCGGGGACTTCGCGGCGCCCGAGGACATGGGGGTGTCGGCGCAAGAGCCCGAGCCGGGCGGCGGCACCGGCGGGATGATCGACAGTGACGACTACCGCGACTCCAGCGACGGTGGGGACAGCGGTGGGTACGGCGGCGGGTCGACGCCCTACCCGACCGGGAACGGGTACGGCCCGGCGCCGGGGCCGTCGAGTGGGACGGACACCGCGCAGTCGGCCGGCCCGATCCCGCCGCCGAGCACGAACCTGCCCTCGTCCACCACGTCGCCGGCGTCGAGCAATCCGTTCGCGCCGGTCTCCGGCACGCTCTTCCCGCCAGGCGGCAGCACCCCCACCGGCACCGGCACGCCCGGCGACCGGCGCGGCGGAAGCGGCGGTCGCGGCTCCGGCGGCGGCGGCTACGTCGGCGGTGGTGTGCCGGGCAGTGGCGCGCCGGGTGCTGGAACCCCACGGCCGGGTGTCGGGACCGGTCCGCTGGCCGAGGGTGGTCCGGTGCGGGGTGGGGTCGCGCCCACGGCGGCCGGTGCTCGTGGCGGCGCGGCGGCCGGCGGCATGCCGATGGGCGGGGCCGGCGCCGGGCGTGGCGACGAGGACAAGGAACACGCCGTCCCCGGCTACCTGCGCGACTACCACGACGACCTCTGGGACGACAGCCCACCGGTCGCCCCACCCGTCATCGGCGCAGACGACGACTGACCGTCGCGCCCACTGCCATGAAGGACGCCTTCAGGACGTTGAACGTCTTGAAGGCGTCCTTCATGGCGTTTGCCGGCGCCGAGCAGACGGCCACACCGGCGAGAACGCCTGGTAGCTGGCCCGGCCCAGCATCATCGCCGCCGCTTCGTCCTGCTCGCGGCCCTTGAGCTCTTACGCGGCTGGGTCGAACTCGATGTCCTTGAAGGTCCAGCCCGAGCTGCGGTGGCCCGCCTCGCCGCCCGGCGCCTCGACGACGCCGTCGAGCGACACGAACGCGGTGGTGATCAGGGTGCGCATTGACTGACTCCTTGCTGTTCTGACTGTCAGTCAGTGCGTCGAACGCGCCCAGCCGACGACGACACCACTCGCCGAGAAAGTTCTAACCGCGAAGCCCCGCCACCAGCCGCGCCCAGCTACCCGCCGGAACGACCACCACCGAACCGTCCACGTCCTTGCTGTCCCGCACCCCAACGACCTCAGTCACCATCGCCACCTCGACGCAGTTGATGTTGTTCGCGCTGAAGCTGCTCCTCCGCCAACGGATGCGGAAACCGACCGGCACGTCCATCCGCGTTACCTCGATCCCTCCAGATCCTCAGCGATCGCGTGAAGCAGTTCAACCGACTCCCGCTCGCCGAGGGCCAAGTCCACCATCCTCTCGACGTCCAGCCTATAGGCCTCGATCTCCGCAGGATTCTCCGGAAACATCGCAGACATATTGCCCTCGACGAAGGCTATGGGTGCCGCATCTTTGAACTCCAACACCACAAAAGAACCACGAAGACCTGGATGCGCCACCACGCTCTCCGGCAGCACGTGTACCGCGACGTTGGGCCGATCTGTCTGCTCCGCGATGTGCCGAACCTGTCGGGCCATCAACAGGTGCGTCGGTAGTGGTCGACGCAAAGCGGCCTCACCGATCACGAACACCAAGTCCGGTGGTTCGATGCGAGACAGCAGCTTCTGGCGACCGAGCCGATGCGCCATGCGATCGAAGATCAGCGTCTCGTCCACTCCAAGGCCGTGGAATAGCCCTCGACAGTAGTCAGAGGTCTGCAGCAACCCTGGAACGAGGAGCGGTTCTATGTCGATGATCCGTACCGCTACGGACTCGAACGCCTCGTAGGCGCGAGCTTGATCGCCCGGTGATGCGTTGACCGCCTCCCACAGCCCTTGATCCTGGGCGCGAGCGAGGCGCATCGTTCTTGCTCGGTTCTCGCCCGTGACTTGCATGCATGCAAGGAGGGCGGAGACCTCCTCTGGCGTGGTCTCGGCGCGGCCACTGCGTTCCATGCGGCTCAGCGTGCTCGACGACCAGTCCAGGACGGCGGCCACTGTGTCCAGGCTCAGGCCGGCGGCCTCGCGGAAGCGGCGCAGCTCCATGCCGAGCCAGCGGCCGGCGACGCCGTTCTGCGGCTTCGCCATGTCATACCTCCCAACGTGACCTTGCACCCGTGCAAGGCCCCTCACGAATCGCGACCAAAGTGCCGAGGAATCCACCTGAATGCGCATACCCCCACGGCTCAGATAACTGCGACTCTAGCCGAGGAAACAAGCGGCGGCGCGAGATCCTCTCACCCTCCCCTCGCGCCGCCGCCCCCATTCGTAAATCCAGAAAGGCACGTGCGCCAACAATGCTCGCTCCACCCGGAATCGCCCGCCGCTGGGCGGTCGTCGGCCACACCCACGACCGCTGGGAGTGCACCACCCTGTTCGACCTGCCGGCGGACGACCAGCACCGGGTGATCGTCCACCCGGCCGCCGTGGACAAGTACACCGTGGTGCTGCGCCGACCGTCGGTGGAGATGCTCATGCGCACCATCGAGTCCGGCAACGCATGCGCGGTACCGGCGACGCACACCGTCCACGGTGGACGCCTGCTGAGCCTGCGCCCGATCACCCTGCCGAACGAGCCGTCGTGGACCGACCGGCCCGCCGACGCGCCCGCCTACCTCGGCCCGATGGAGCTGTACCTCCAGCTACCCGACGCGCAGATCGCGATCATCTTCCGCCGCGAGCGCCTGCTGAAGCTGGCCACCATCCTCGCCGAGATACTGCTGATCCTCCCGGAGAATCCCGTTGCCAGGTAAGGCAATCCGCCACACGCTCCTGGCTGTGTCGGTGGTCGCCGGTTGCGCCGCACCATCAGCCTCGCTGGTCTTCCCGGACCTCCGCCCCGCCGCCGGCACCGCGTGC
>Ga0193742_1001664_pt1 | contig 13177 bp, 12 predicted proteins | sample L2c1metaG_FD_165511 | JGI IMG/M metagenome (GOLD analysis project Ga0193742, IMG submission 165511) | Soil microbial communities from a riparian zone of the East river system, Colorado, United States - L2c1 | ecosystem: Environmental > Terrestrial > Soil > Riparian zone | place: USA: East River... | reverse complement strand
GTCAGCCTGTAATGGCCAGGCTTAGTATGCCAGTTAATTCACAATGACAATGATTACAAGACAGTGTTTTCTGGGCGGATAGGGTAAGGAGGCGGATTCATCAGGCCTGCTATTTCTAAGTTATCAATAACTTCAAGGTAGACTGTTTGCCACAGGAGCTCATCCAGAAATTAACCTCGAATGTCATTTCATAATGAAATCAATATGTCTTAGATTCGCGATACAACTACAATTTGTGCTTGAATGGTTACTTTGGTTCACACTTGATATTCGCATCCACGCGGCCCCGCCACCACATAAAAAGATGTAAGAGTTCCCCCCCGCGTACACGCACGAAACTTCAAAACGTTTGGGCATTCAAAAAGTGCTGATATTACGGAATAACTGGACAGCGAGCGCATTGATTTCGTCATTGATTTGACAAGACTTTGCGGCTGATCTGCACGCTCCTATTTCGATGTGAAGCACAAAGGTGGCAAATAAATGGAAATTTTTCTGGCAGCCTGGACACTTGAGTAGGCTGGTCGGAAGTCTGGCGCCTGTGCTCTTCATCTGAGGAATGGAGATCAGTGGTGTTTGGGTTTGAGGCGTAGGTGGCAGGAGTGACGATTTTTCGACCAGGACAAAGTCATCGTCGTCGACGGGTTCGGATCATAAGTAGTGCCAGTAATTCAAACTCAGATCTACCAGTCATCCCCAGACAGGGTTCCAGGATCCAACGGCCCTTGAAACTTGTTTAGACATCTGATTTAAATATTTCATTATAATCGTATCACGTCATATCACATCGACAAATAGCATAAGCAGTAGGAACTCGTAGATAACAACAACCACGTTTTGGATATAAGTAGCCATCCAGTGGGGGGAATCCTCATCCAATATACCTGGTATTCACCTATTTTGAGCTAAAGACCAGACTCTCTTTCGACATCCGATATTTCCATCATTACAGCTATACTCATATCGATAGGCCCGAATCAGAATTCACAGATAGATGCGGAGCTAATATTTCAGATTCCGCTTCAGATCACACAATTTGTATGATCCCGTAACCACTTGTCATTCTCGATGGTATTTGTCGTAGAACAGGAATCAGTGCTGGGAAGTGGTATCTTTGGGCGAACTTGTGAGTTTTTGACCATTCTGCTGGTTGATAATACCGTCGGGCAACCGTCGACAATTGAATTATGGACTTCGCTTGTGTGAATATTGTTTTGGGATCGGGCCTGTATGACTGTAAATATTTTAAATTTAAGTTAAAACTGTAGCCAATGTCTGAGGGCTAGACATCACGCATCCTGAATTATTAGATATAAACAAAATACTTACATATAAATTGATATTTTAAGCAAAGGCCTCCTTTGTAGGATAATATTTGTCTTACCGCTGTCTTCATATCGTTAGGCCTACGTTCAAAAAATTACACGCACAGGTGGACTTTAGGCGGACTCTAGACCCCTGCTAGTCGGGAGTCTGGAACGATGGTATGTTACGCATGTACTAAAATTGTACCGTACACGTATATTACAATACTCAAAGTGTTCTTTTAAGGTTATGTAACATAACTTGAAGTAACATTTAAAAATATATGAGATTTAGAATATAAATGAATTTTTAAATTATACCCAGAACAGTGACGTATGGTTAGAAGGCAAAGCATTGACAGTAATCACCCGCTCATCGCCCCCACATCAGATGAGCGGACGATTACTGCCAAGGTGCTTTATACCCCACTATTCTGGATTACAATTTAAAAATTTATTGAGATTTAAAATTTCAATGTTTTTAAATGTTATGCGACTGTTATTATGTTAAAGGAACATTATTTCAAAAGCATTGTATTCAAAATAAATATCATCCTACAAAGGAGAGTCACATTCGTAGTTTTTTTTCATATTTGGATAATTTCACAGCAAGCATCTCATTTCCAATATATCGTAAGCCATGACTTCGCGTAAGCAAAATAAGTGACAGTCTCTAACGAGACGTTAAGCAGAAGGAAGTGGGATCACCAAAGATATAGACTGACCTGATCGTAATCAAGATAAGCAGAAGGAAAGAGATGGTAAGCAGAAGGAAAGAGGATAGTGAAATTCTCCTGGACCTTTGCTTATACCTCTCCCCTGTCTCAGCCTACTACTCATGAATTACTAGGCGCGCCGCTGGGCAAATCGCAACACACCTGGACCCTACTGAAGGAGCAATCAACCCGCGCAACAGTTGGCTATTCATTGGCCTCGAATAAACCTAACGGTTCAAAAACGATAAATCTTAAATTCTGATTCACTACGGTCCAACTTGACATTTAAATCCTTAAATTCGGAGTTCTAAACAAGTTTAAGATGCTTAGAACTACCGATGTGCGGCGACTTCTTACCAGCACAAATGTTGTTTGAGAGGTTGAAGGATTCGACTTGTCGGTTCCCCCGATAATCGGTTTAAAAGTTAGTACTTGGTCTTTACCTCTAGGTTTATTTTTCTATTCGATCATGTCTGTTCAACAGGTTTCTATCATCACTGGGGCAGCGGATGGCATTGGAAAAGCCATCGCCATTCGCCTTGCTTCTGATGGATACGATGTCGTGGTTGCGGACCTTCCGCGCCAGCGTCTTTCCATGGATGCCGTTGTAGACCACATCAAGACTACAACTGGCCGCAAAGCGATGAGCTTTGAATGTGATGTCAGTAAGGAAGAACAGGTGAAAGAGCTTGTCAAAGCTACGGTAGAGCAACTTGGAGGACTTGATGTGGTCAGTGTTGCATAAACACAATAAATTCGCACACCCACGCTCCAACATGAAATATCTTGTTTTCCCTGCTAATAGATGGTAGCGAATGCTGGGATTTTCGTCATGACCTCACTTCTTGACAGTATGTCACGGTACTAGTTCCAGCGGTAAGTGAGAAACTTACGCACATGGAATCAGCATCGGTCGAGGAATGGGGAAAAGTCTTCGACGTCAATTCGACGGGGGTATTCCTTTGTTATCGGGAGGCTGCCAAAAGTATGATAGAACGCGGAATCAAAGGTCGAATTGTTGGGGCTTGCTCCATAGCGGGGAAAAAGAGTAATTTTTCTAACCAAATGCATATTAATTTGTATTCTAACGATTATTTTCCTTCTACAGGTATGGCGCTTATTGGATCATATGGTGCAAGTAAGTTCGCTCAGCGAGCGCTGACGCAAGTTGCTGCCTGCGAGTGGGCCCAGTATGGAATCAGGGTGAATGGTTATGCTCCAGGACCAATAGATACCACAATGCGTATGTTAATCTTACCTCTCCATTTGACAACAATTGAGTTGAAGTAGTCCATGGGGCGGACAAAAGAGCACAAGAGATCCTCGGCATGAAGCCGGGCGAGTTCCTACTAGAACATGTGCGTCTTCACGTGAAAAGTGCAGGCGCAGGCTTATACCCACACGAATCTTAACAACTCCATAGGGCAAGTCAGCTATGCAGATCAAACGCTTTGGAAGGCCAGGAGAAGTCGCAGATATTGTTTCTTTCCTTGTGTCTGAAAATGCTTCATATATCACGGGTAAGTGTCCTTCAAAAACCGCCGAAAATGACTTAGTATGCATTACATTTACAAACGTAGGACAAACGATCAACGTGGATGGTGGATCGTGTTTTGACTAATTTGATGACCGACGTCAGTGACTTGGATAGAGGACGAACGAACATAGTATACTGAGATAAGGAGACATGTATATTGTAGTCTCAAGAAACAATAGAATAGAACACTTTTTGAGAGAAAAATATAGTAAATCGCAATATATGTAATTCACAGGATTTTTGTACGGAGGGGAACCAGAAAGTAGGGTGGCAGGTTGCGCACAAGAAGAGTGCTGTTGATTGGGTTTTAGACCAAACCAAGATTAGATTTTGCAAATGGGCGTGCCCAGCCATTAGCACCATCAGGAAAAATGGAAAGTGAGAGTAGCAGGTATTTTTTATTGGCGTCCCGATTACTGTTGGCTACCTCTGTTACCAAATTACCTTCAATTGGGAGATTTTGGGGAGGTTCCATACTAATGGCCTGGTAATTCCATGGTAATCAAAAGTCAAAGTAATATAATCAGTGCTCGTACTTCGTTGACTTTATTAACGCGGTTGTTTGACTGACGGCTTCCGGAACCTACGAAATTAAAGAAGATCAATCGGGATTCTGGCGCTCAGCTTCGACGAGTAAGAGGCGACCATTTGCATTATCAAATGCATCGTCCCTAGATCCACCGCGTCCGAGCAATCGGCCCGACAAGGGAGATATCCAGCCCTTCGAGCAACAGGATGTTTCCTTTTACATCCTTGTAAATAGACGACAGCATAATCAAGGCTCGTGTCCTGAAAGGGGGTTTGACGATTTGGACACTATCTGCCGGAGTGATCCCCATATCCGGAAAAATTGGCGACGTTAGTCTTCGACTGTATATCTGAGCCTATCTTTGCCAACGCCAGTATTATAGCGTCAAGAATCATACGTGAACCTGACTCAAACAACAAGCGAATATAAGCGATAAACAGAAGAAACTGCAAGACCAGCATCCATGTTCACATGCTCGTAGATCTCCAATGATTCGGGTGCGCAATTGTAGAAAGTCAACTTGTACCTTCGATGTCAGTTCCGAGGCTAAGTCGGTAACTTTCTCTGAGAAAAAATCAAGGCGTTTCCTAACTACGCCAAGCTTCTCAAGTTCAGCCTTTGTGATTACAGAGAAACTAATTCTTTGGAAGGCCGTTAGTGATAATAGGTAACGGAAATGAGGCGCACTGGTTTCTTGTATTCAGGATTGACTCCAGCACGGTAACATGTTACATGATAGCATTCAACTCGGCTTGGGTTAATTTGATTTCATCCAATTCTTGTCAAGGCGATGCGGGGTCGTGCATGACGGTGTCACGATAACAACATATACAAATTCACGCAAACGGCAGTGCAAATCACTGTGGGTAACTCTATCTTGTTCCTGTTACCTACCAGTATCTTGCCTTCAACGCCTGGCGCTGTTGTCGGTCAAAAAAAAACATCAGATTCTGGATATCGTCTCCCGCCTGGTGCAGGGACGATGAAAGCTTTTTTCTTGTATGCTCCTACTTATTTCTATTCCAATCGTTATCAAACCATTCTCATGCTCGAGGAACATTTTATCCCAGGTTCATCAACTTTTTTTACTTCTTTCAAGAAGTCGCTTCTTTGGGTCTTACAGTCCAAGCCAACACATTCGTTGCACACCCCTCTCTGTTGTTCTGGACGCGACAACCCTCTGATGGAAACAACGAGTTGAACTTTGATCTTCGGTTCGTGCAGGGAACGGACAAGAAAGATGCGGGGATAGCTGTCTCAGGAATACATGCTTCGTCTACCCAGCAGTTTGGAACGGCTCAGGTGGTATTTCCAGCCCAAGGGTGCGTTAGACGTTGGTATATCTGACAAATGCGCTGCTGAATCGATCAAGTAGGACTTATGAGCTTATCGCTGTCACTGGGTGAGTTGATGCTATATAGTCTTACATGTTCGTTTGGCTTATTGAGTAGTCCAAACAAATTGGGTACCAGTAACAATGTCGATGCGATTGTCCTTCCTTCTGCATCTGCCGGTGCCACATCAACGCCAAACCCGTACGCTGTCCTCTCTTAAATTGTGAATGCCAATTTATCTATACGTATAGCGACCCTGCGCCCAACGCCGATAGGTAGTCTGTCTCAACATTTGCTGTCATGCAGGTCACTCACCCTATATCTATAGAACTGTTACTTCCAAATTCCGACCAAACCCTAAGGCTCCCATCATCGTTGGGTCTATCTTTGCCACTATCATTCTTCTCTGTATTCTTTCTCTGCTGATAATATTCGTTATTCGACGTCGTCGCCAGATAGTCAAGGGATGGACTTTCCACCGAGAAAGGCTGATCAAAGGCCGTCAGACCCCTCCTGTGATGGCTCAAACCACTCCGAGTATCTCGGATTCTTCCAGCATCGCCTCGCATTCACGGGACCTTGAACAAGGGTCGCAGACTCTTGCACCTGCTGTGCCTTTGCAATGGCCTGCCAAGCTACGCTTACCTGATCCTGTTGCCTATCCCACTCCACTGATGACAGGACCACGAGGAGATCGGCCAGTTCTGCACAGACTTAACATGGACTCTTCTCGTCATACACCTCTACCTCGATTACCTATAGCTCCCAGATCAGCTGTTCGTCAATCACCTGAATCAAGCTCACCGTTGCTTCGTTCACCTTCCCCTCGTACACATCGTCAACGAGCTATTGCAGATCAGATCGAAATGCTGCGAATCCAGATGTTGGAGTTGGAACGGGAGGATGGGAGGGATTATATTACGATGAATGAGATGTGTGAGAAGATGGCTTGGTTGAGAAAGCAGCAGGAAGGACCGTGGGCGTTGGGATTGACGGAGGTGACGCCTCTTGGTTATGATCGTTATATGACGGTATTGGATGATAGAAGCAAGTTGTAGACCTTAATATAGGTCCTCCTCGAATCACAGGTGAATAAAGATATAGCTGAGCCATGCACAACTACTAGTATAGCTTCTTCCTCATTCCTATGCGAGATGTCCAGTTCTCCAAACAAATCCCCAGAAGACTCTGCAGTCTTCAAACAGCGCTGAAAGCGCATTCAAACAATGCCATGCTACTAATGGATGGACAATTATTTTTCATGGCGGGGCCTCAGGTGTAAAACAGTTCTCTGGTGGTTGAGAATCAATGAACAAGCAGGGGTGGCAGAGGAAAAGGAGGTGCGATGATGGCAGGGGTTACTGCTGTCATGATCTCATCAATTGGCGCTAGTTGGCACTTCGAGACGTGGCGAGCTATCCATTCGTATATTTATTATTTTAGAGGGGCTTTCGAGGCGACATATTAGTAGGGGTGAAAGGGAAATGCAACAAGGACATTATCAAAACTACTTCCCGCCAGTCGAGGTAAAATCAAAGTGGTCGATGGTCTTCTACACCCTCTGCTGCCGTGCCAAACCAACTTGTGCCCTCCATCTGGCAGGCCTCCCAATAAGGCATGGCACGGCGAGCGTTCAGCCCTAACCTGCATCTCTTAAAGAGCTTATGGATCATTGATAATTATTATTTAGCTTTATTTAATATAATAGTTTGTGGAGGTTCTAATACTAGCCAGGTGATCTTACCAAGACCAGATTATAATGGATCGAACGGTTGAATGTTGCATAATTCTCCGAAGAGTTTTGGTAAGCGGTGAAATGCCTCCACTATTCAAATTGTTTTAATAGCATGAACAACTTGGATTTACTTTTAAGTAAGTTTCCACAAAGAAAGACTAAATTTTAAGCACTTTAGAAGAATGCGATTCTAACCATTGAATTAAGAGAATTATCGTCACGCCCCATAGCTTCGTAGTCCCGTAGAGGCTTATTTATTAAAATAGTTTTCTAGTTTTATATTTTCGCTTTTGTACTTTTATACTAGTTGTAGCGAGATGATCTTTTTTCTGCCAGACGCCACACCGCCTGCCTTTGTTGTTGAGAATCGGATAGAAATTGCCCAAAACCAGCCAAAAACCGTCGTTAGGATAAAAATGGCGTACAATTTGGCGTTTTGGGATCGGGAGTACTTTCCAGAGTCCATGCTGCCATTGCGCTCATTAATCATTTCCCGGAATTCACAAAAGACATTTTGACGAAAATCGAGAAGAGGCCATCAGTCATAAATGTAAGTGGAAAGGGAATTATAGATCATAGTCATACAACCGTCGTTGCGCAAGTTGTCCATGGAAACTTCGAGGACAATATCTCCCTCGCAGGCTGACACCCTTCCTGACGAGATTAACCATCTCGCCAGGCAGAAATTGATCAAAGAAATGTGTTCCTAAGTATCCTCTGTGGAAATCAAACTCAGCGCAAATCGAGATATCTAGCGCTTCCAGAACCGTCCACGAGTTCCCAGCCACTGCGAATACTGAATCAAGAGCTCTCCAATCGTAAACCTGAGGTTGCTTGGGGCTGTTGGTGTGCACGACGATGTGGATGTCTCGAATGGTGCTAGGTTGATAGCAAGTGTTCAGGGTGTCGATGACCCATTGCCAGCGGGGTGTTGCTTCGCCGGTAAGCGTTCCTGACAAGGACACGAGCATGTCGACGGTTAATGTAAGATATTTCAATATAGGTAAATGACTCAAGTCGGGAACGACTGGGACTATATGACCCGCATAAGTCCTTGGCTTCAGAGAGAAAAAAAAGTCCATGCTATGCGCACCTCCACCCAAAGGCCCAGGATCGAGCTCCAAATGTGTCAAAGATAATGAGAATGAAGGAAGGTAGGCGTCCAATGTGGATACAACTCTCCCATTTCCAAAGAGACTGAAGCTGCAAAGTTGTGACGTACGGAGAGAAGAGCGTTCCCCGAAAAGGTAACGTAGAGTAGAGGCGCGTGGATTATGGAGATGTATCACCTTGGGCTGTACAGTCAAGGATGGCTCGTCTTGATTGCTTGGGGGAGCCGCATCGCAGCGGAAATCAAGGCATTCCAGACTCTTGATGTGTAGAAAGAGATTTAGAGGAAAGCTTTGGATCCCCTCGATGGTCACATCGTTTAAAGCTGGCGATTGGAAGGAAGTGACGACGGCGTCCTGGAGACTGTCTGGCAATAATATCCAATCTACCCTCAATGTAATTTTGAGCTGACGTAGATTCTTCATGCGGCGAGCGAGGAGGAACGCAATGCTTTCTTCCTCTCGATTCAACGGGTCAAACTTTGCTCTTCTGCTACGAGTTCGCATCGTGATACGAAATTTCTGGATGTGGTCCAGAATATGAGGAGCCTGAACTACGGTCCTTGCGAACCGTTCAGGAAAAGATGGGTCGTTAACGACTATAGAGTTGTGCGGGCTGACGACCACAGTGCGATGTATGTACTGTCGACAATAGAAATATAAAACCTTGCAGGTGCCTGCGAGCGCTCTGAGAGTCTCGAGATCGTCAGAATAGTAGGTATCGATGATCAGATAAATCAACTCGACAGGAAGCAGCATAGTCCAGATAAGACGAGAGGTAGCATCTCGCTTGCAGGACTGAAATGTTGAGAGCGTTTTCCGCAATTCTGCCGTCAGAGCCATTTCTCTTTCCATTTCTTGTTTGGAAAGGCCGAACTGGACATTTTCTGGTGAGGGAGTACGACTTTTGCGAAGCTTGCGTCGTAGGGTCTTCAGCATGACCGTCAAAATTGCGAGGTAAGTACTGTGGAAAAGCGTGAGCAATATGGTATAAATACGGTCACCTTTGGTATCGGTATGATGCGGCTACCCATGCCCGTCTACCCCTGGGCGTGTGCATTGCAGCCTATTGCAGCCATCTTGGTTTTACTACTGGTACTCCTGATAGCGATCCGCGCGTTGTAAAAAGTTCATTGTGGGTTAAAGGTTTGTTTGACCCAAAAACCCCCAAACCTATGTTTGCCAGGCCTGAACCTCACGCTGGAGATGGTAATAGCGGGTAGAGAACTCGAGCGGCAAGGAGCCAGAACGAGTCCCCTAAATAAATTCTACTTCGATTACAGGTAGGTGCTTTAAAGAATATTTATTCCTTTAATTTTATGGAATTTGGAAGGTGATGTGAGAAGGTACGAGAAGGGAAACAGTTAACGGCGATAAAGGAGCGCTTGGAGTAGGGAGGGGTGAAAGCGAATATACACCTCCCTGTTGGAATGAGGATTCCGTGTGCGAGCTGCAAGGAGCACGGACCAGCAAATATCACGTATTTTAACACTCCCATGCATCAGACGACCATCGACCATGGGCCCGAATGTACCTAGTTTTGCTAGATGGGTTGCATCGCCAGCTCGCTCAGACACGCCGCCAAAAAACCTCGGGAAAAAAGCATAAAAATAAGACAAAAGCAGAGATTGAGTTGGTACAACTCCCGTCAACACCCAGTTAGAGGGTCACAGTGTGTAAGAGTACCACAATTGTGCGGGCAGGAACCTGTTGCTGTTCCAAGTTCAGTATTCTGTACACGCTGAATATCGAGGCTAGCAACGCGTCGTTGAGGTGGTGTTTTGCCTTTTTACCTCACCTTGCCCCTCTACCTCGTTGCCCGCACCTCCCCTCCACCTCGTGTTACCTCCCCTTCCTCTCTTCGTCCTCTCGCTGCTTTATAAATCACCAATCTGGCTCGAAGGCTATCCAACATGCTATCTCATGAGAACTCATGAGAAGCCTATTGCGGCTGTGGAATTTTGGGATTTTCTCTCCTGTCCTCGCAGCTCGTCTCGTGTCTTAGCTAATTGGACTGCTTCTCGGGTCGGGAAGCCAACACCAATTTACAAGCAGCTAAGACAAACCTATGTGAGGGTCCCCCATCTGTCTGCGCCTATAATTGATCATTCTAGAGTGCTATTGTTGGTCAGTAATTGCTCTCCCATCTTCATCTTCTTTCTAGTATTAAATACCCTTTGATATTCCACATGCTCATCTCGTACCTGACTCACTCCCCATCTTTCTATTGTTCTCCTGTTTTAATTTTCTGACTCATTCTACGTACCTAGGTAGTATAAATACGCTTCAAATGTACTGTAGGTAGTCAGTTGAATGTGGGATTTTTTTTTTCACCCATCGTTTTAGATCGCTCCCAACTCTCGTCTCCACTTTCTATCGCACAAATTACATTCACTAAACATTTATCTACTAACCGAACCACTCAATCTCCCCCCTTCGAACCGCCGTGCAAGAGGAGTTTGCGCCCCGTTTCCTTCTTACGGAAGCACCCGAACTCAGACAACTTACCGTCTTTCACCTATGTGAGAGTGAGCCTGAGATGCTGAATGCGACTTACAAAAGGGAAGAGGGGACAGGATCAATGAAATCGTAACAGCGACGTACAGTACAATTACGATGCAGTAGATCAATACATCATCCTCAAACATCGTGCGGGGCCCAAGGAAATGCCTCGTCGTCGTAGCCGATCTTCATCCCATATCCTTTCCCTACCTCGACATCTGCGACCTCACCATTCTCCCTTCTCCTTATTCTGGCGGTCAAGTACGGTAGGTTTTGAGTATCAACATTGGTGATGGACATCAACCCTGGGACAGCTTGTGCCAGGTCTGTGGCTTGAGAAGCGAAGGCGTTTCGTTCTTCTTCGGTAAGGGCCTCCAAGTTGGCGTAGTACACTTCGTAGTATAGGTGCTTCAGATGTGGGAAGCCATTCAAATCATCTCCAATTGACATCTGGTCGAGAACGTTAGATAGTTCATCAGGTCGTCGAATTGGCCACACTGACAAATTTGGAGAGTTGGAAGAGGGCACCGTGGAACCCAAGTTCCTCCAAGTTTGGAGCGGCACGAACGATGGACTGCATAAAGCCATCAAACACGGTCCTCGATTCTTTCTTTGACTTGCTTTGATGGAAGGTCCCATCTTCACTTTCGTACCAAAGACTGCCTTCGATATTTTTATTCTTGCCGCTCGAAGACGCCGCTTGGCCGACATCCAAACTCTTGAGGTTCGGCAGTCCATTCGAAAGAACGAATCGGAGAAGGTAAGGTATTTGTGCGTTGATGCTTTTGTGGATAGAAAGACTGAGCAGTCGATCGAGGATAGGAGCGAGGAGTCGAACGTCGCTCCAATGCGCCTGTGGGCAATATCGTTACATTATTGTATAACGATTGCAAGTCTCCACTTACTCGGAGGTGCCGGAGGTTCGGGAGAAAATTTGGGGGTAGTTCAGATGCAAACCAGCGATTGTTGGTGCCCATGAGGTTCGATGCGAGATTGAGATACTCAAGGGATGGATGCCGTTCAAAGAATGCCATAGCTTGCGCTGCATCCACTTCTGTAAACGACGCCAGGGATAAGGATCGTAAGAAAGGCAGGTCAAGTCCGAAGATGGGAGAAGCAGAAGCAAAGTCCGAGGAACTTGGCATCAAGTCAAGAGTGTGTAGTGAGGGCGCAAGCGACGACATATGGGCGAGGAGTTTGTTGGTGCCTGACTGCTGTAGTGTGAATCCAACGAAGTGAATTGTGAGACTAGTGATGGCCTAGATCCACTTTCAATCCTTGTGGTCGCATTCAGCGCAGCAGGACTCACAGGAACCTCGAGGAAACCTGACTTCTCAAGCCATGGCTCATCTCGGTCATCCGAAAACCCTTTGAGGACGAGGCCACGAAGCCGAGGGCACTTCTCCTTGAGCTGCGCCAAGAATTCCTGCCGAAGTTGACCAAATCCTTTGACAGGCTCGAAGTTTTTATCAGCATCATAATACCATCGCTCCATGAGGTGAAGGCCCAAAGTGTGGATGAACGGGAGATAACCCTTCGATATGACATCCTCAACCCGTCTAATTATGTCCCGGGGAGGGTCCTGGTTCCGTGTGTCGACAGAGAGATCAGACATAATGTGCAACTCGCGGACATTGCGGCCGAACGGCGGATTGTCCAACAGCTTCTGCAAAACCAGTGTAGCATCTGTTTCATTCTGTAGGACCAGCCGGGAATATACTAGAGGAAGAGCGAACTCAGAGATGTGGCGGTTGGTCAACGCGAGGGCGAGCAAGGTCGAAGGGGTCGCGTAAAGTGGGAGATGGGCGGCGATGATAGGGTAAATTTCTGGCAAGAGTTCGTTGAGAGGCCCTTGTTGGGTGACCATGATGCCCAGTGAAAATCGGACCTATTGATTCGAAGTACTTATGTCAGAAAGGTCGAATTAACATCAAAACTTGCTTACAAATTCTATAAATGTATGTATGTAAACATTGTGCCATAGAATTACATCAAATAAAATCGAAGGGTACTATTTGATTCAATCTACTTCGGTCCGCTGTTCACTGAGAATCAACACAGCATCATGCTCAGCGCTGCATCGGGAAGACGTCCAATAAGTTTCCAGAGGTTTCTCAACCTCAAAAACCTCCGAAAATCATGAAAACTCCATGACCTAGAAACTCACGTCACTTTTCACGGAAACCACCCAGAATTTTTTATTTATCATGGAAACCTCTGGAGATCTATAGAAATTTCAAAAACCTTCGAAAATAGCTACAGAATAAGAATTTGAATATGGTACAGTAAGAGGGCCTCTGTAACGCTCCGCCTCCCAATTCCAACTATACCCGTTTCCCGTTCCTCCCGAACATGCCAACAGTATAACATCTTATTACTCCTTCATCACCTGGCCGTAAAACACCTTCTTT
>Ga0193742_1001663_pt1 | contig 13177 bp, 12 predicted proteins | sample L2c1metaG_FD_165511 | JGI IMG/M metagenome (GOLD analysis project Ga0193742, IMG submission 165511) | Soil microbial communities from a riparian zone of the East river system, Colorado, United States - L2c1 | ecosystem: Environmental > Terrestrial > Soil > Riparian zone | place: USA: East River... | reverse complement strand
AATAAGTCTTCCCCCGCTCCGTGAACGGCCCGAAGATATAGGTCCGCTGGCTGATTTCTTTCTGACAAAATACAGTAAATTAACCGGATACAAGGTTACATCCATTACTCCCAAAGTTCTGCAGCAATTAAAGGCTTATTTATGGCCTGGCAATGTGCGGGAGCTGGAGCATATTATTGAAAGGAGTATTTTGCTGGCAAACGATCATGTACTGCGCGAAGTGCATTTACCAAAATCAACGCAAATTAATAATCAAACAATATCTCTTTTTAACCAAACCATTGAGGAGATAGAGCGAAGGCATATTATCGGGATTTTAAAACAATGTCAGGGCAAAATTTCTGGAACTGATGGCGCAGCCTCGATATTGAATATTCCGTCAACAACCCTACATTCTAAAATGAGAAAATTGAATATTACAAAAGCGGACTATCTTAACCAGGGGTAACAATAATTTACGCCTAAGGCCATAAGTAAGGACCTACCCGGTAAACCCAAATCAATGCTCATATTTTAGTTCCAGGCAATACTGGCCTTTTATGATGATAAAGACATCGCCTTATATTATATCCCCATCTTTCAGGCGACGGATAGTAATATTCTGCTTGAGGGCCGCCTCGTTAAGCTCGGTATCAAGACTAGGAAACTCGGTATAACCTGGTGGGTTATCAAACTGCGCATAATGAATAGGTACCAGGTACCCTGCCTTCAAAATCCGGGTAGCTGTTACGGCCTGAGCAGGGTTCATTGTACCACTCATATCACTAATAATATCCTGCCCTGGTAATGCCCCAACAACACCATTTACAGGAAGAAATGCAGCATCAAATGGACCAAAACGCTCGGCTATTGTCCACCAGTAACCATGCCAGTTGGTATCTCCCCCATGAAAGATGGTATGAACCCCATCGGTAATAACATAAGAAACCTGATCTTCGCCAACCCAATCAACGGCAGGCACAGGGGTAATCTTAAAATCACCAACATAAAACGTATTGTAAAGTTTGGCAATGGATGCTCTAAACCCATAGTTCAACGCACTTTGACGCACAGGTTCGGGGCCCCATAATACACCTTTATTTGCCAGAAGCTGGGTTAACAATAACTGATCAAAGTGATCTGCATGAATATGGGTAATAAGCACATTGGCTATTCCAGCTTCAGGAAACGGAACGGGAAGTACCGGAAACTTTGGCTTACCAACAAATGGAGCAATAGGATCCACATTTTGCAGAGGATCAATGTAAAGGGTTGTACCTCCGCTCTCCAGCATCAGACCCGCCCATGATAGCTTTGTAATTTTCATACTTTATTATTTAAAAATCAATAACTTACGATATAAACATTCATACTAACCATGATTTTCTTCAGGGTTATGCCCCTATTGCTTATACAAATATCTTGCAACCATAAATCCAATACAATGGACATTTGGCCCCAAACACAGGCTTTTTTAGTCCCGCCTGGCGAGTTTAACCAGCCATGTGGCTAAATAATGCTTTACGATCAATATAGGCCTTGCCCCAAGTATCCAGTGAGCTGAACACCTTGTCAAGAGAATGGCCTAAGTCAGTGAGCTGATACTCTACTCGTGGGGGTATTTCGGGATAAACAGCCCTCGTAATTATCCCATCTTTTTCCATTTCACGCAACTGGGCGGTCAGCGTTTTTTCTGAGATACCAGTAAGTTCTCGAATAAGGACGGAAAACCGTAAAGGTTTATCGTTTTTTAAACTCTTATATATTTTAAGCTTCCATTTCCCGCCAATGATAGACAATGCAGCATCAACACTGCAATCAGCACTTGAATTATTCTCACATGTTACGGTTACCTGCCTACTATAGCTCATCGATGAAATACTTTTATTTAAAGTTAAGAAAAGAACTCATTGATAAATTGCGTCCTATCATGCAACCGCATTTAAAACACCCTGAAAATGTATTCTGAAAGTTTGCGGGGCAATTTTAACCTGCTTGCTAAAAAAACGGATAAAATATGATGGATCATCATAACCAAGTCTATAGCCAATTTCCTTTACTGACAGGTGCGTATAAACCAAAAGTCGTTTTGCTTCCATGATTATACGCTTTTTGATTATCTCATTTGGTGTGCATTTTCGGTATTTGCAAATGCGTTTATTCAGGGCTTTAGCACTGATATTTAGCATATTGGCATATGATGCAACATCATGGTGTTTTGAAAAGTTGTTCTCTACCAATTGTATAAAAAACCTGGAAAACCCTGAATCCCGTTGACGAACTAAATCATTTATACCCCGCTGAAGTTTCCCAAAACGGGTTGCCCTGATAATAATTTGCTTCAGTAATATTCGAACCATCTCTTCCAGATTGATGTCACTCTGAATTATTTCTCTCCTGATTTCGTCAAAAATAGATAAAATAGCTGTTGAACTGTTAGCGTTAAGTTCAATCAAAGGTATCTTATGAAAATCGCTAAAAAGCAGTTCGTCACATGCAATTTCCTGATCATGCAACTGCACGCCATACAGATCCTGATTATAATATATCATACTACCTTGGATATTTTCAGATAGCCGAAGGAATTGCCCGGCGCCTACAAAAAGCAACCCGTCTTGTTGCACCTCAACCTCTGTAAAATCGCTGCTCACCCGGCCGCCCGCCCTCACGTATATAACCTTAATAAAATCCCTGAGTTGATCAATGAACTGATCTGGCGGGTTTTGTTTGCAAAAATCCAGGATACCAAATTTTTTAAAGGCATATTGTTTCAAATGTTCCATCTTATAATAGTCTAAGCAGGCGGCTATATTAACATAGGAAATTAAATTCGTTGTCACCTATATGCCGGTCCGGATACTTAATTACAACAGGCGTGCCACTACACAAACAATTGATTATCAATAATTTAATAATAATTAACTTTTTATCTTACACTTTATATTGCGGATTGGTAGTCCCTTTCACGATATTCCGAGCGTTTTCTTATAGAATGTGTTCAAGAGTCAAAAAGGATTAGAAAAAAATGGCAAAATACAAACCACTGTTCACGGCGTCCTACCGGCATGGCAGGCGTCAAAAAAGGCTACCTCATACGGCTTAATCTATCTGATTTTATTTAAGTTGACTTAGTGATAATTTATCAAACTGTTTGTCAGTCAGCATCTTTTTTAAGAATAATATAGTACCTGCCATATGACCGCCGTAATATCTTGTTTTTGGTTGTTTCGCAACTATTGATTTCAGTATGAGGTCAGCAATTACCTTGGGGTCCGCATTTTTATTTTCAAACTTTTTAGAAAATTCAATTATTTTTTGGACATTTTTTCATAGGCTTCATTCACCAAACCCTGTTTAATACTTTGGGTTGCAATAGTGGCCCATTCTGATTTAACCCCACCAGGTTCAATAATTATAACATCAATTCCAAACTGTTTGACTTCTATTCTCAGGCTATCGCTTAAAGCTTCGACCGCAAACTTACTGGCACTATACCAGCCCGAAAGCGGAGCTGCCATTTTACCAGCGGTAGATGTGACGTTTACTATTTTACCTGATCGTTGTGTTCGCATGTGTGGTAAAACCAATTGCGTCAAACGCGCCAGGCCAAATACGTTGACTTCCATCTGGTATCTGGCGTCATCAAGCCCAACATCTTCAACTGCACCAAGTAAACCAAATCCTGCATTGTTTATCAGGATATCTATTCTTTTTTCGTTTGTAATGATTTCCTTTATGCCTTTCTCCATTAATCCCTCATCTGCAACATCCATATGCAAGATTTTTGCACCCAATTCTTTAAGATCACTCATCCTCTCGGTTCTTCTTGCAGCGGCATAAACAATGTACCCTTTTTCAACTAATAGTTTAGCCGTAGCCTTTCCCATACCCGATGACGCTCCCGTTATTAATACAACTTTCTTCATTTGATTATATCTAAGTTGATGCAAACTTAGATGGAAAAAACAGGTCATATTTTGCTTATAGGCTCAATTATTATTTGTTCACAGGCGCAATCGAAGATGGATTATACCCGAATTGATTCTTAAAGGAAAATGTGAAATGCGAAAAATTTTCGAATCCAACCTCGATATATACTCTGGAAGGCCTTTGATGTTTTTCGGCAATAAGAAAATGAGCTTTTGCAAGCCGTGTCCGAGTCAGCCATTTTTGCGGTGTGGTTCCAAAGGTCTTCTTAAAATCACGTTTAAAGGTAGCAAGACTCCTTCCTGTAAGATGAGCAAATCGCTTTATCGGAATATTAAACACAAAATTTTTTTGCATGAAGTCAGCAAGGTCTATTTTACGTGGTTCAGAAATATCTGAAAGCAACAAATCGGTATCGGCGCTAATCAGTCTGAGTAAAGTAATGGCTTCAGTTACTTTGAGTAATGCTAACTCTTCCGGCACCAATTTTTGATTCAGATCAGCAAATAATGAAGTGGCGCTGAAAAGATTATCAAGCAGTGGATACTTTTCAAACTTCAAAATCGAAGGAGCTTGTGTCCTGTACATCCTGAAAGGAGAATTGAAGTAAAAATGTTGCAAAAAAGATCTGGTAAAAAAAAGTGCGGAACACGCACATACACCTTCATCACCAGGCTCCTTTTTTATCTTCACTAATTGGTTCTTTGCAAACAATATTGATTGGGCCAGCCAAAATGGAATAAGTGCAATCTAAAGTCGTTACGTTAACCTTACCCGAATAAACATATATAATTAGATGATCGGGTATCGTATATTCAACAACATGTTCTTTTCTTTTGGTGCAGGTAAAAAAAGATCCTGATTGTGTTTTATAACGATTGTAACTCATGGTTTAAAATTAAGACGTTAAATACTCCACGCTTTGCGCAAAAACTGAAATGCTTTGCACCTAATAGCAATGCTTCAGGTCAATTTTTAGCTATGCCGGAGCAAAACTTCAGTACAGATTATTATGAACAATAGGTTAGGATGCTTTGGATAGATAGTCTGTTTTAAAGATTTTCAGCCTTTTCATTTTAGCATGCAATGTTGTTGATGGTGTACCTAATACGCTTGCAGCCCCTCCAGCGCCGGCTATTTTCCCCCCGCATATTTTTAACGTTTGAATAATATGTGACCGATCCAATTCATCAAGTGTTTGGTTAATCTGTAACTCCTTTCCAATATATTTTTTGGGAAGATATACTTCGCGAATCACACTATCACTTGTCATCAAAATGCTGCGCTCTAACAGGTGTTCAAGCTCCCTTACGTTTCCGGGCCACGGATAGCTTTTCAATTCCTGCATAACTTTATTTGATATCGAGGTTACCTTTATTCCAGTATTTTTACTGTGCCGGGTAAGAAAAAAGTTAGCCAGGGGAGCTATATCCTCAATTCGATTTCTCAATGGCGGAAGATTGATTGGGAAAACGTTAAGCCGGTAGTACAGATCGGCCCTGAAACGCCCTGCGCTTACCTCTTCCTCAAGGTTACGGTTGGTTGCGGCAATAATCCTTACATCGACTTTTATAACGCTTTTTCCACCTACCCTTTCCAGTTCGCGCTCCTGTATAACGCGTAGTAATTTCACTTGCAGGTCAAGAGGTAATTCACCTATTTCATCCAAAAACAGGGTGCTCTTATGTGCCAGTTCAAACTTGCCGGTCCTGCGCTCAATAGCTCCGGTGAATGATCCTTTTTCGTGGCCAAACAACTCGCTTTCAATCAAGTTTGCAGGTAATGCCGCACAATTAACTTTAACCATCAATCTGTCCTTTCTTGGCGATGTGTTATGAATACCACGCGCAATGAGCTCTTTACCGGTACCAGTTTCTCCCATCAGAAGCACTGTTGAATTTGACTTGGCTACAATAGACATTAAATGATAAACTTTCTGCATTTCCGGTCCGCTGCCAATGATATCGGAAGAATTATAGATAGTATTTATTTGCTCCTTGAGTTGATCGTTCTCCACCTCCAACATCTTTCTATAAGCAATAAGCTGCTCATTAACAATCACATTTGAAATGGCAATTGAAATCTGCGCACATATCCCCTTCAGGAGAGCCATATTAACTACATCCGTTTCCATAAAAAGAACTCCCAGGTCCTTATTCCCTGTTCGCAAAGGGACACCTATCATTTTTTTGAAGCCTACTTTACTCCAATAACGTGCATATCGTGGAACCGAGCTACGCCTTATTTCTTCAACTGTGATAAACCGGATGGGTTCGGTGCCTTTCAGGATCTTATCTTGCAAACCATCATTAATATTAAATTTTATTGCAAGAAGTTCTTTAAATTCAGGATCATCCTTAAACGGTATTGTGGTGTCATAAATATAAGGACTGGTCGTTATTCGGTCATCGTTTATGAGACGGACAACGTATCCCTCTACCGAACTTAGTTTCTTCACTGCAGTTTCAACAGCCAAAGACAAATCATCTTTACTTCTGACAGCGGCGACAACATGACTAAACTCAAGTAAAAAAGATTTTTCCTTTTCTTTACTCAATACTTCTTCATTGGCAGCAATATTGTTTGCCGCGGTAGAAAGTTGACCGGAAATACGTTCTATGATATTTAAGGCGGCGTTATCAAAACTGCCCACCCTCTTTGCAAATAATATTAAACTTAGTTTGCGAATGCCTTTATCCGGCAGTAAATTAATCACCATTTCCCGCGCACCGCCGGCATAATTTAGCTTAAACCAAAGTGGAGCCTTGTCGATGTCAAATGTTGACATATCAAACACCACCGGTTTGTCAGAAAGAGATGCTACATCATAAATGCCATCCTTAACCGGGTTTGACTTACTAACTGCTTCGGCATACCTGGGTAACTCTCGGTTAGGTGAATCAGGATCGGTCACATACACATTGTACATTTCCTCCGTTTCATCCATTATTGTCATCACATTATGGGTAAAGTTAACCAGTTTCTTAAGCCCCGCATTTACAACTTTCAACAAATCTTTTCTGTGCCTAACGGTAACCAAATCATTACCCACGGTAAGTAAAACTTCATTAACCCAATCATTAAATTTAATTTCTTCGTTTATGATGATATTAGATACTGCACCGGAAAGCTGAGGGCTTATTCGTCTTAAGATGGACTGAAAATCATCTGAAAAGCTATCTGTACGATCTGAATACATAAAAACAAAGCCGATAGTTTCCATTTTGCTTTTTAATGGGGCTATCATCGCCTTTCTTATTCCACATTCATAGTTCACTTTTATAAATGCGGGAACCCCTGGTTTGTTCATGATATCATCCAACAAAAATGCAACCGGCACTTCGGACCCGACTACCTGGCTTATAAATGGATCTCCAAGGAAAAAACGCGTTGCAAGCAATGCCGGAAGTTCGGCCCGATGTTTAATTTTCAATGCCTCTTCATCAACCAGGAAAGGATAATATGTTTGATTTTGTTTATCAATCAGCGAAACAACCGCATGGGTAAAATAGAATAATCCTTTAAGCCTTGATGAAAAAACTTTTATAAGGTCGGTCTTCAATCTAGCTCTCGTTATATCATTGCTTAGAGCCTGCAGTATATCTTTTTCATTTTCATAGCTATCTATCTGCTTGTGCAGTATTTCAAAAAAGCTCTTTTCATCTATTGATTGAGCTTTGAAATCATTTATCAGTTTTAAAAACAGGGGCTTTTCCATTTTGCAAAAAATTGGTTAAACAGGATACCAAAGTAGATTTACCATGCCTGAAGAATAGGCTGGCTAATTCAATAATCTTAGAATAATATTGTAACAGGTTCGAAGATCTGTTTGTATTTAACAGCGACATGTTTCGCTTCCTTTCCCTAAACCTATGTTTAGCTTTGAACTCTTATCTAATACTAAATGACTATATTTTTTAATTTATATCTGCTCAATGACGGATTCTCTTTATTTCAAATCCTTATACATGATGTAGTTTACTCAACTGGCACTTCTACACCTTAGTCTTCGGGCATTTACAGGTCATTGACAATCGACTTTCAAGAATTGGACAATTAATCAAAAAAAGAATTTCTAATCATCTGCCTTGGTCTTTCGGTTATCCCTATATCTGATTTATACATATAAAATTACAGCAAAAACCACCTCTTGTGGATGCCATTTATCAATGGATTACTGCCATCTGACAAGCAGCTTGTACATATCTTAATATACTGACTAGCAAACGATGCTGTTCAGATGGCGGTATTTGTTGACATCAGAATTATCATAACATGGCAAAGCCCCAGGATAACCCGGGGCTTTACGATGTGGCATGCTGTTCGTGTTGACCGGTCTGATCCCGGTCGATGACAAACTATCAGGATTATTTCTTTTGGGATGCTTCAATAATTATTTTGGCAACAGCGTCAGGATGGGAAATGAAAACCACATGGCTTCCTTTAATTTCTGTAGTAGGGGTATTCGACCGCTTATACATATTACGTTCAATATCCGGATTGATGCTTTTATCTTCGGTTGCTACTATACCGTATGCTGGTTTAGTTTTCCAGGCTGCATCGGCAACAGGGGTTAAAAAGCTTGCGCCTAAAATGGGCTCCTGAGAGGCAAACATAAAATCAGCCTCCTCCTTACTTAAATCGGCTGCAAAACCAGCGTGAAACTTGTCTTTACCGTAATAAACAAAACCTTTATCATCTGGCGGCAAAATCCCATATTCAGGTTTAACAGGTAATGACGTAAACCATTGCAGTGTATTTTCTCCTTTATCGGGCTGATAAGCGGCCACATACACCAAACCCGCAACTTTTGGATGCATGCCCGCTTCGGTAATTACAACCCCACCCCATGAATGGCCAACCAATATAACCGGACCATCTTGTTTATCCAATATACGGTTAGTCGCATCTACGTCATCCTTAAGCGATGTCAGCGGGATCTGTACAATACTTACGTGATATCCTTTCTTAACAAGAATATCAAAAACTCCCCGCCAGCCCGAACCATCAGCAAAGGCCCCATGCACAAGTACGATATTCTTTACGGGTTTATCCTGAGCATTTGATAAATTGGGCAATATCAACAAAAAGCCCAGCACAATTAATGCTGCGATCACCTGCCTGCCAAGACCGAGGTTCAATTTTGATTCTGATTTCATGATTTTAATTTTTTAAGACTATTGTTTTATTTATTAATACAAAGGTCCCTTATCAGTCAAAGCTCATCAATGGACAATGAGTATCTACTACTGGACATTTTCCCCTCGCGATTTTTCATCAGGGTATTTGTCATTTGGGGCAAAACAATATGAATTAAGTAAGAAACATTACTTACAGTGGGCAAATAAGAAAAGAAACAGAAAGAAGTGTGCAATAAGAGGCATTAAATCATCAACCTACAGGTTCGGGTTGCCGCGAACCAAACAGGCTGCGATATGCATAAGGGGTCATGTTCATGCTGCGATGGAATATTTTTCGCATGGTATCTGATGTTCCAAAACCACATTCGTATGCAATCTGTTCCATCGTCATATTGGTTTCTTCCAGATACCTCCTGGAAGATTCTACCCGAAGCCCCTCAATGTACTTTCCAGGTGTCATGCCCACATCTACAGAAAAAACTCTGGCAAAATTACGGGGACTCATGGCTGCACGGGCTGCCAAAAGCTTAATACTCAGATTGCCTTTCAGATTGGTCATTATCCAATGTTGCAATTCTTTAATTGGTTTTTTATTTGATAACTGCTGGGTGAGCATTTGACTAAATTGGGATTGGTTACCCGGACGACGAAGGTAAAGTACAAGCATTTGAGCTATCTGTAAAGACAGATTTCGTCCAAGATCTTCCTCAACAAGGGCAAGTGCAAGATCTATCCCTGCACTAATACCGGCTGAGGTATATACATTGCCATCTTTAACAAAAATCGGATCGGGATTTACCTTAATGTTTTCGTAATTAGTGCTTAACTCCTTCCAATAATTCCAGTGTGTAGTGGCATTTTTACCCGAAAGCAGGCCTGCTTCTGCAAGAATAAATGCGCCTATACATACGGAGCATATTCGCCTGAATCGCCAGGCATTTTGCTTTACCCAGTTAACAATTTCCGGATAGTAGCCCCCTGGCTTGGTAAGCGAAAGCCCCCCTATAATCAACGTATCTACTTTATCTGTTAACGAATAGATACTTTGTTCACAGGCTATAGTCACTCCGCTCGCTGTACGAACTGTCAATTCCGGGGTTGCAGACACTACCATCACTTCATAACAAGGTAATATAGCCTCATCTTCCACGCCGGATAAACGAAAATAGTCAGCCAGCGAAAATACATCAGAGGGTCCCATAACATCGAAGGACAACGCTTCGGGCATGGCTATAATTACAACCCGTTTCCTTGCCATAATTCAATATGCTTTTCAAAGGAAATTCAAATACAATATAATTTATTTTTTACAAATGAACAAAAAAAGCAAAGCACATTAATAGTCACAATAATACCAATTGCCTTATTGACAATTAATTACTGCAATGCACCACACACCTGTCAACCATATTACCACAGACGGATGAAATGCGCGATTGGGGCGTGGTATACCACCAACGTATTTTTTGGTGCGCCTACCCTTTGTATAACCATTAATATTAGTTTAGTCAAATACCCCGTTTGTTTAAACCATTAAAACCCGGTTGGACCCTCTTACGGTCAATCGCTGGACCACTTCAAAATTTATATGGTCATTAATTTTGCCTACCAAACCCGATGGACGGATTTGTATATAATTATATAGAGTATGAAAAAATTCACTTTAAGCCTATTAGCATTTTGTGCAGCTTTTGCGATTAATGCACAAGCGCAGCATGAACCGAAATCTGTAAACGTTACGCAATTTCCGCCGGAAGTTATTTTTAAAAAGATCATAACTACTCCTGAAATCAAGAGTCAGGAAGCTAAATTGGTGGTGGTAACCTTTGCACCGGGTGAGGTATCCGGGGCTCACCGACACCCGATCCCAACAATTGCTTATGTGTTGCAGGGAAGTATATCTTCAACATTTAACGGAAAAACTCATATTTATAAGCAAGGAGAAGCTTTCTGGGAAGACCCTAACGGACTGCATGCAGAGAGTAAGAATATGAGTAAAACAAAACAGGCTAAACTATTAGTCTACTTTATTGGCCCGAAGGAACTGCCATTTATAACAGAGGGTAAATAAGATAATACCAACCTGAAACGATCATTAACAGATTGTTTAAGATATAGCTTTATGAAAGTATACGGACAAACTAGTTGCAGAAAAACACAGAAGGCACTGGCCTGGTTCAAAGAGCATAAGATTGACATTGAATTCCAAAATTTCAAAAAGGATGGCGTATCGTCAGACAAACTTCAGGAATGGGATGCAAAAATGGGCTATGATACTTTTTTAAATAAGAAAAGTACCACCTGGCGAAAACTGCCCCAGGAGGCTAAGGAATCAATAAAAGCCAAAGAAGATGCACTGAGATTACTGAAAGATCAGCCAGGTATTATTAAACGTCCTGTAATTGAAGACGGCAATTTCCTTTTTTTTGGATTTGATGAAATGGTATATGAAGATCATTTTAAAAAAACTCAAAATCAAATCTCTTCATCAAAAGCAAATCGTAAAAAGCACATCCTTCTTTAAATTTGGGATGTTATTAAACTATGCAAAAACTGCGACATTCTAAAAGGATGTCGCAGTTTTTGTTTTACAGTATCCGGCATAATGGTAATGGCGCTAAATATCGTGTCACTGATTCTACTTCCACGAAATACGGTGCAAAAAAGCGTCCATTATTATTATAAAACCCTAAAATTCAATAATTTACCAAATGGCACAAGGATTGCAAATTAGCAACCGTATTTATAAAAACATTGTAAAACCCGGCCGTATTAAAGGCCATTAAAAAACACAAACTATGAAAATTGTAGTAATCGGAGGAAGCGGGCTAATCGGATCACAGCTCGTAAATAAGCTTACCCAGCTTGGTCATGAAGTTATAGCAGCATCTCCAGCCACTGGTGTTAATACGATCACTGGTGAAGGCCTTACTGAAGTACTGAAGGGTACAGACGTTGTTGTTGACGTTGCAAACTCTCCGTCATTTGAGGATACGGCAGTGATGGATTTTTTCAAAACTTCAGGAAAAAATCTCCTTGCTGCAGAAACAGCAGCAGGTGTAAAACACCACATCGCTTTATCAGTGGTTGGAACCAGCCGACTGCAGGAAAGCGGATACTTCAGAGCAAAACAGGCACAGGAAGATTTAATCAAAGCCTCTGGGGTTCCTTACTCTATTATGCACTCAACCCAGTTTTTTGAATTTCTGGGCGGAATAGCTGCTGCAGCAACCGACGGAGAAATCGTTCGCCTGTCTCCCGCCCTTATACAACCCATTGCCTCGGCCGATGTAGCTACTGCCGTTGCCGACATTACTTTGAATGCACCAATAAATGGAACGGTGGAAATAGCCGGTCCGGATAAAATTAAACTTTCGGATCTCGTTCAGAAATATTTAGACAAAAATAACGATCCCCGCAAAGTAACTGCCGATGTGCATGCACGTTATTACGGCGCAGAATTAAATGATCAAATGTTGGTTCCCGGCAATGGTGCGAGGATTTTCAACATCAACTTTGAAAACTGGTATTTAAATCAGCCTAAAAAGGCGTAAATAACCATAGAATTTTAAGGCTTGCATACGCCCGGCGTAACGAAGATGACGGGTGTCAGCTCTTCTTGGATGTTGTAAGGGGCATGCACTTTCCACCCGTTCGTGCACGGGACAAACCCACGCCGGCACAGTGTCCCTGTGAAAACCGGTCAGCAACTCGGAGAGTCGACGGGCTACTGCTACCTTAAATAAGTTTCCGAAATGATATATGAGCTCTCCTACAAAATTTAGCGCCGTCTACACATCCAGCTGAAAGTTAAATACACTTTATTTCGTGTAATCAACCATACATCGGCTAAATAAGGTGTAAATCCAAAATATAGTTTTACATAAACACCTTATTAATAATTATTTAACTCATTGGCACACTCGTTGCAAACCAATTAATGTGTTTGAATCAGAAACATTTAAAAAAGCGGAAAACGTTTCACGACAAATCATAAACTTAATACAAAGCGACATGAGCTATTTCTTTTTTGGGCCCCACGCGGACCCTGGTCACAAAGATCAAAAATCAATACAACAAGCAACAGATAATGATGCAGACCCCAACTTTGATGAAAGCTTCAGTCAGGG
>Ga0193742_1001662_pt1 | contig 13179 bp, 12 predicted proteins | sample L2c1metaG_FD_165511 | JGI IMG/M metagenome (GOLD analysis project Ga0193742, IMG submission 165511) | Soil microbial communities from a riparian zone of the East river system, Colorado, United States - L2c1 | ecosystem: Environmental > Terrestrial > Soil > Riparian zone | place: USA: East River... | reverse complement strand
TATGTAACAGAGGGTTATCAAGTAATGATCTATTCGGAGATCTGTCAAGAACAAAATCAACCACATACTGGAAGATTACTGAAATGGGCTATGTGACGAAAAAAGCGAAAGCTCTCGCCCATCGTCGTTCAACGTTCAACCCCGAAATGGATGAGCCAGAGAAAGAGAAGGCGCTCGAGTACTACTCTACCTCGACTAACTGAGACTCCTTTTAGTATCCGGACTCAATAAGGACCCTGGATTGTGACGGAATCCACTAGGAAGCTGATTGATAGCTCCCTAAATATTTTCGATGCCGGGTTCAACGGCGACTTGGTGGTATGTATATAATCAACGCTGCCTGATTAGCGAGGTTATTCTTTTAATTACTTTCCCCCCCCCCTCTGTACGGCGTCCATGAAGCCACTTCATTACTGGGCTTTTTTGGTTCTCACCGCTAATGTAGCCGTTGCGGCTACTGTCTATGTCTCCGAAGTCATGACAACACCACAATCTTTCATTCTTGAGCTCGATGAATCATTACCCAATTCCAACAAACGCTCCCTTATTCCGGTAAGTTTTTGTTTCTTTTTTGTCCCCTATCTATCTAATGCCAGATTAGTCTCTTGAAGCCATCTATTCGTACTTGCAAAAAAACCTTATCAAATATGAAGTTACCAAGGAATACGCTTCTAAGGGCATCTTCACTGGTGCCGTCCTGAAACTCGACGTACGTTCCCTCCTCGAATGACTTAAATACAACGATTTACAAAAACAACTTTTAGAATCCTGAAGTATGGTACCTACTAAAGCCTGAATGAAACACTAATATCTCACAGGATGTCACCACCATCGCCAACACACCCGGGGTCAAAGCCATTCGTGCCGTGAGGTATTACGAGCAACCCCAGTCAGTGTTTAAACAATTATTTTGGATATGTGCTTAGAGCCCTCAAAGACCCGTCAAATCGCACATTGTGACTGGTCCAAATGATCCACAGCTTCCACCCGACAGAGAGTCAACCCATATTATGACTGTAAGTCCCCCCACATTTTAGTTTCAGCTTTGCTTATCTTGACTAAAGTCGTGATGTCCATAGGGAGTAGACAAGCTTCATGCGGACGGTGTTATTGGGACAGGTATCAAAATTGGAATGTAACTACAAAAAATTTCTGCTGAGGTTGGACTCGAACGTTCTGAGACTGGCCGTTTCATAGTATCGATACCGGTATAGACTACAACCATCCTGCTCTTGGCGCCGGTTTCGGACCAGGCCACAAAGTCGTCGGGGGCTATGACTTCGTCGGGGATGCGTACGATGGTGAGGAAATCCCATAAGCTTAATACCAGCTTACCTAGAACTATCCTCTAGGCTCTCTATCTCTGCCTGTTCCCGATAATGATCCCCTTGATAATTGCAACGGTAAGCAGCCCCAACTACTTCTGTCATTGATGAAAATATCTCACAAGTCATCAGGTCATGGCACTCATGTAGCGGTACGAATAGTATTTTGTGATTTTTATCTGTTCGTTGCGAATAATGTTGACCCCCTCAGGGCATCATTGGCGCCAATCCTGGAAATGAATTCAATATCAGCGGGGTTGCCTATGGCGCATCCCTTACAGCCTACAGAGTTTTTGGATGTAAAGGGTCTACATCAGATGACCGTTGGTGCCTTTCTCAAACATTTTGTGTGGTAATTGGTTGACTTGTTTGCTATTTATTGTTCAGTTATCGTAGAGGCACTCCTCAAAGGTGTCGCCGATGGCCAGGATATCATAACCCTCTCAATTGGAAGTCCTTCTGGATGGACAGAATCTACGAGCTCTGTTGTTGCTGATCGGATTGCTGCTTCGGGCAAAATTGTCACCATCTCGGCAGGCAATGATGTGAGTTCGCCTTGACATTTCTTGATCCTATAATTCAATTGCAATCCTTAGGGCGCTTCGGGTTCTTGGTATTCATCTTCCCCAGCCAATGCGATCAACGCTATCTCAGTTGCGAGCGTCGACAAGTAAGTAATTTAAAAACAACTGAGTCTGTATGGCCTTTGGTAATTGTCTCCTAATAGCACACTCATTCCACTTCAAACCGCCACTGTGCACGGGGTCGAGCATGCACCTATTTCATATTTCTCGGTTGTTCCTTTGCCCACCAATAAAACTCTCCCTGTATACGCGACCTCAAACGATACAACGGTGGCAAACGACGCCTGCGATCCACTCCCGGCAACTACTCCCGACCTATCATCCTTTGTAGTCATCGTCCGCAGAGGCACCTGTGCATTTGTAAACTAACCCTCTATCTCTGAAGGAAAAAATAACTGAACCAATGTAAACTTTTCAGACTCAGAAAATTGGCAACATTGCGGCAAAGGGCGCAAAGATAGCTCTCATCTATAAGTGAGTCATGGTCACCTGTCTTGCAACACTAAAATTTTGAATACATTTGTCTCTAGCAATGTACCTGGCCTCTCCACTGTCAGTTTTGGCAATTTCTCTGCCTCACTAATTCAATCTACAGACGGCGTGTTTGTAAGCTTTCCATTTCGACTTGTCCTCCCGTCGTGATCATTGATTTATGTAAAATAGATCGTGCAACAATTTGCAGCTGGAGTTCCTATTGCGCTCTCTTTTCCTCAGTCCGGAGCTGTGACCAACCTCCCTGATCCTAATGGAGGGCTCATTTCTGACTTCTCGAGGTAAACAAGGCTACAAACTGTGTTAATCACTCATAGTGACTTTTTTTGTTGTTTTGATGGTAGCTATGGCCCAACTGAAGATTTCTTCTTCAAACCTGCTATAGCAGCACCTGGCGGCAACATATTATCAACTCTTCCGATTGCTCTCGGTAGTTATGCTATCGATTCTGGCACGTCTATGGCTTGCCCTTTCGTCGCAGGTGCTTCTGCGTTACTTCTTTCTACTAAAGGAAAAACGGTCGATGTTGCAAAATCCGCTCGTAATCTATTTGAATCTACTGCACAGAAGGTTCCTTCGAACAACACGGATGGCGGTCCGTTGCAAACTCTCACTCAACAAGGAGCAGGCTTAATTAATGTCTACGATGCTATCCATGCCACAACCATCGTTTCGCCGACCGAGCTTATTCTTAATGATACCGCTCATTTTGCAGGAATGTGAGTAGTCTTTGACAATCTTCTGTTGACTCAACTTTACAGTGCATATCCTTATAGTCAAAATTTCGATGTCCATAATGATGGGGGCGAGGCGAAGACTTATACCCTGAGCCATGTTCCTGCAGGTACAGCTCTAACAGTCAAACCAGTGAGTACGCAACCCGCAACCCACAGTCTTTTTTTTTATATTTTTTTTTTTACTAATGTTCTTCGCACTAGGGAAGTATCTTCCCTGCATTAGGCCCCGTTCCTCTCTCCGCCGCGGCTGCATCGGTTGAGATAGTTCCCTCGACTTTTACCGTCCAGCCGGGACAAAGCCAACCGGTGCTAGCTGTATTTACACCCCCATCAGGTCTCGATGCTTCAACTTATCCCGTATACTCTGGATTCATCGATGTCACCAGTGGATCGGAAACTGTACATGTCTCTTACCTTGGTTTGCTCGGGAGCTTGAAAGACAAACAAGTCATCGATACCACAGACGCTGTCCTCGGATTCAAGGTCCCAGCTATTTTAAATGCCACTCAACACCCTCAGGTTGATCCTACAAACTATACGTTTGTGGGTAAGGATCACCCTTCCTTCGTTTTCAGGTTTGTTTTGCCCTTCCCCACTCCCCGCCTCCTTCGTTTTTTTAAAAAAAAATGTCTACCGATCGAAATTAAATCTTTTTTTTTTTTTTTTGAATGGTCAGATTGGTCTTCGGAACTCCGACTCTACGTATCGATCTGGTTCAAGCTACGACTACCACAAGCAGTGTCTCCGGCGGCTTGTTTGCAGGGGCCAACGTTCTCGGTTCCCTCAAGTCAGTTGACTATATTTCGCGTAACAACGAGGTAAGAAAAACATTCCTTTTGTCTTTTTCACTTATGACTAACCTGTTCCTTTCTTTTTTTTTTAAAAAAAAAGGACCTTCTCGGAAACCCTTTCTACTCTCTTTCTCTTGCAACTCCCACCTTTGCTAATAAGACCGTTATTCCGAACGGTTCCTACCGTGTTCTCTTACGAGCACTGAGGGTTACGGGAAATCCCCAGATTGAACAGGATTATGAAACTTGGTTGAGTCCTATTATCGGAGTTCAAGTAAAATCCAAGTAGGACGATTTTTAGGGAAGGAAGGAGGGAGGAAGGGGTGGGGGAGTTTGTTGTTTCTTCCATCTTTTGACTATCAAAAAAAAAAAAATTCACACTCATTTTTTTAGTTAGCGCTCGTTACAGATATATCACGTTCTTTATACCAATCCCCTTCCTTTGAATAAAAATTTTAAAAAAACCAGTTATCGCTCTAGTGCAAATCCACGTCCTTGACAATAAACAAAGGGTTCCAAGCATACAGACAATGATTGTTCATTCCAGATTGAAGTTGTTCGTCAGTAAGTTGGCAGAAAGAAATTATATGTCTAAGATAGCCCGTTTTACTAAGAGGTTATTCCGCCACCCAAAAAAACCTAATAAACCTTTGTTTATTTCATCTCCAAAATTCTAAAACAACCTGTTCTCTCCTAAAATACCGATTACTTTTTAATATGCAAAATGCTACTAAGTCCATGGCTAAATCCAATGCCAAAAATCCCCCTACAGTGCACGCTCTTCCACATGAAAAGATGAACCCATGATCGTTCGCCCACAAACACCCAATACCACCCAAAGACAACACTGTTTGCCTTTTTTCTCTTCCTTTGCTGCCCTCCCCCCGTCAACAAAGTATATATCATAAGATTCCCCACCCCCCACAACCCTCTTCCAACCACTTCAATCAACGAAACGACGCGCGACTCAAAACCCCGAAGGGGAGCATGCAGCGACGCGCGATTGAGGATTGGAGAGAGAGAGAGAGAGAAGAGAATATGAACTGGTTGGGTTATGGGGAAAGGAAAGGATGTTGAAGTCATGTGATGGGTTGATGGTGTATATCGTCGGGTAGTCAATGATGCCGGTGGTGGTGGGTAGATGGCAAGTGTGATGATGAGCGGTATGAGGAAAGAGTATGCAGGATGGTCCGTTGAGGTAGGGGAAAACTAGTTTTAGGTAGCAAAGGGGAAAAGGGACACCAGAACAAAAAGCATAGAACCAGAAAACAAAGGAGAGAGGCTATCCGAACATGGAGAATAAAACCAAAAAAAATCAAGTTTCAAAAAAGGGCACTCTTGAATGCGAGAGATTTTAAGTTATGAGATGAGAAGAGAGAGAAAAAGCAGAAGATAAGAAAATGATTAGGTTAAACCAGAATCAGAGTATTGAATGAAAAAAAACAGCAAGACGTGCGATGAGACTAACATAGGACACAGAAACAGCTGACGATCATAGGAGATGACCATATTTTGAATGGAGAGCATAGAGGTGACGAGACGAAAGAAGGTCCAGCCAATTTTCTTTTTTTGGAATGGTTGTATGTATGCGCTCGCAGTGTGGATGGGCGACGATTCCGACAAAGAACTGGACGCGTCGAATAAATGATGGAGAGTCAGCGGATCGGCAAGGCGGAAATGATTCCCCGTAGTAGTTGAGACGGGGGCGTATCTAAAAGGAGTGATGGTCGGACAAAGTAAACCACCACCTCAAAAGACGCTCGTATCCCAAGACTGTCCTGCTGAACCCACAATCGAAGCGAAATCCAAATCAAACCCGAAATTTTCAATCCCCACCATATCAAGTTCGAACTCTGTGTTCTCAGGGGTTACGAACTCCATGCCCAAGCCCACATTCAATTGGTTGTCTTCTCCAGAGGAAGACATGGTCATCATAGTATCGAGTATGCGCTGCATCTCGATCTCATTTGCCCAGTTGACTGTTGTAGTGTCGTCTGTTGTGTTGTGTTCTGTTCCAGTCTCCGTCGCTATTGGAATCAAAGTCTTCTCTTTCTCCTCCTTCTGCTCTTCACCTTGCACTCCCTCTTCTTCCACCTCCTTTTCTCTCTCCTCGTTCACTCCCCCACTCACGCCAGACCCGAATCCAATGCTCATTATTTCCGTTGCGGATGAATCCGCAACAGGCAACAACGGCGCATTCGTTGATTTTGGCGACGCGAGAATCTCACGGAAGAAATCTTCCATCTCCTTGTCGTCGTCCATTGCTGCTGCTGTTGTTGTTTGAGTTGAAGAGCCCGAATGTACGGCATTGGAGAAGGCAGAGACGAGGAAACCACCCGCTGCAGGGACATCGGAGCTAGGGAAGGCTCGATGGTCGCCACCCGTGCTAGGTGGCGAGTGGGTTCGTCATTGATCTGCGGTTCAGTTGTGCCGATTGAGAGTGGGATTGAGGCGAAAGAGTTGTTGGGAGTGACAACTGGAGAATGGGATGGACTTGGGTCAAACTCGAGTGAGTCATGGGAAGGTGTGGGTGAGGGGAAGGTTGTGTAGGCTGATTTGGATGAAGCTTCGATTGGTGGTGGTGTGGTGGTGGGGGGTGTTGAAGATGTTGGGGTGGTAGACTGAGCGGATGTAGATGTTGTAGTAGTAGAAGGAAGACCTGTGGGTAGCCCATGTGCTGCGAGGGCTTTCACAACAACCTCCCAGCCTTGTTCCAAAGCGCGTATACGAGCTTTAAGTTGTTCGTTTTCGCGCTCTCTCTCGTTCTCTCTCTGTGTGCGCAGACGGTCGTCATCTGAAGCAAGCAGAGTGCCAAAAGTGGAAAGAGGTAGGGTGGAAGGGGCGCCTGCACGAAGTCTGCGATTCTCTTCCTCGAGTTCAGTAACTCTTCGCTCAAGGTAAGAGAATTGAGCTTTGCGTCTGTCACGAGAATTCTGAGCTGCTATACGATTACGGTGAGCGCGAGCTTCTTTGCGCTCTTCAGAAGTGTTGCGGGAACGTTTGCGGGATGGACCTGATTCATGAGTGGGATCAATATCGTCATGCGAGGGAGATGGAGAAGCTGGTGTTTGGAGAGATAGAGTAGAGGGATCGACAAACGATGAGGCAGGCATCATTAACTTAGAAGAGAGAGAGAGAGAGGGAGAGGGATACTTTTGACAGACCACACAGACTGCGGGTTGACGTGGAATGTTGACGTGGCACTCTCATTACGTAAGAAACTATGGCACATCACTCATAGCCCTCTGCACCTCCAATCTCTCCATCACAGCCCTATGTAAACTAGATTTAGGCTTGCTATTTTTAATTTTTGGCTTTGAGCTGATGACTTTAGATTTAGGAAGTAGCCCTAGTCCTGAACCTGATACGGCAGGTGTTGTAGTACTTTCGGTTGGAGTAGAGTCGGAAGCTGAAGTGGTATCTCGTAGATGGAGAGGAACAATTATAGGTGTAGTTCGTGGAGGTGGTGGCCACTGTATGATATTGATCAGTTTATAAATGACTTGAAAAAAAAGATGAAAAAGATACCTACCCCACGACCAGGTTGATTGAAATGCAATGCCGCCCAAGGCGGGTATTCCTTCTCCAGTTTAATGAGATGGTCTTCCAAGAACTTCAATCTAGCTAGGAGTGTTCGAGGTGGATTAGGAACTGCGTTTGAACGATGAGTAATCGAGGACACAAAATAGCAGAAACGCCAACATACCAAAGCGCACAGCGATATGGTCTTCAATATTTTTCAATCGTTCATCCAAGCCAGGATGACGAGCGGAAGCAACATCTTCATCGACTTCTTTTTTGATGACGGTTGTCGTCGTACCCATATTGATGTTGGATTTTGTCTCCGTCGCTCCCGCCTCAAGAGGCGATGACCTTTTATTCCCCTTGTCTAAAGGCAATCCAGCCTTCGCACTCCTTGAAAGGGGACCCCAGTCGTCTTTGGCGATATCATACTTCATCTGCGCGTCTCTGTCGATAGGTTTGGCATCTGCTCGGGCGCATGTACCTGCTTTCTGGCCACCAATATCTGAACCTGTTGCTTCGCTCGAGTCTAGAGAAGTGACATCACCACCCTCAGTTTCGTCATTTCGTTGGCGCTTCCTCCTCTCAGCAAGAGAAGAGAGAAACTCGGCTCTATTGGAAGCATCATTCTTCGCCTGGTTTTGTGCCAAAAAGATGGATATGGATTTGTTTATCTAGGATAAGGCCAAGGTAAAGAGGAGGCAGTCAAACAGAAGACAGAAAAAGGGGGGGAAAGACTGTCACATTGAGCCATGTACCTTATATGAAGACAAAAGAGCTCACTGAGGATTGCGAACGCGGTTGAACACCATCGGCGAGGTGAACATATGCCAGTTTACGGTTTTCTAATGATTCTGTACTTGTTTCGGATGTTGATTCTAAGGGCGTAGACTTCGCGGTGGGGGTGGGGGTAGGTTGTGATGAAGGAACGTCAACCTGCATCGCATCTTTCATTTGTCCTTGTTCATTTTCAGCGGCAGTTGGTGGTGTTCGACGCTCCATGATAGCCTGAAAAGAAAATTCATAAATATTATATATAGTTCAAAAAGATCACAGAAGCAAAAAAAAAAAAAGAATCCCTACCGTCAAGCCTTGTATCATCTCCTGCAAAGCCAGAGGTATCTTCACCTGTTCCCACTCTGAATTAAGTACCAACATATCAGCTTCAAGCCCTTTCAACGCCTGCGTTAACCCAGTTTTAAGGAAGAAAGCACGAATGACGGCATCCCAATGTTGATAGGTTTCTGGATCAGGCAGTGGTGGTGATGGTGAAGGTGAAGGTGGAGGTGGTTTTCGCGTCTGTTTTGAGGTAGAAGAAGATGATGAATGGGAGGTGGTTGGAGGTTGAGAGATGTGAGATTGGTATTGAGGATAGTAGGAGTGAGGACCATAGTGGGCTGCGTATGGATTACCAGTTTGTGGGTAGGGTTGATAGAGAGCAGGAGCAGGAACAACAGAGCTACCAGCAGTAGCAGTAGGTTGAGTGTTGTATTGAGCGTAAGAGGTCGTATACCAGGGCGTGTAACCGAGAGGAGCCCCAGATTGTAAGTTGGAAGCTTTAGACGATGTAGCTTCTGAAGGTGGCGGTCCCTCAGTCATCTAAGTACACATGGATCACAGGAACAAGTTTCTTTTTCTCGTTGAACGTCGGGGAATCGACCAAATTTAGACATGCAAAAAAATACCTTTTTTTCACGACCACCATGGGAAAGAAACAAAAAGACGAAATACCAAACGTCAACGCAACACCTAACCGTGATATAATCCAACGACTCAATTTCTTATATCAAGCCAGTGTCTATCTCCAGTCTCTCGAACCGCCAATTCCCATCATCCCTGACACTGAATATGTTCCAAGTTCATCTGGATCTAAAAACAAAGGAAAAGGCAAGGAAAGCCAAGTAACCGAATATACTCATGGGAAGAAGAAACATACCTCGAGACGCAATATGAGGAAGATACAAACTACAGGTGATCTTGCAAGGAGCTATGTTCAATGCATGCGCCTTGTTGAACAGAAGACGACAGTAAAAATGTAAACGATATGTTACTCGAGTTCAACCATTGACTTGACCCGTTTCTGTCTTTTTCTAAAGCGACCCGGCATTAAAACGTTCTCTCTGTTCTTCATGCAGTACGACTCTCATCCCAGGCTCATCCGCATCAGTACGCGTGAAGAGTACGTATTTTTTATTTATTCTATTAATAACAATTCATCGGGGAGGCTGATGTCTCTTCTCAATAGAATCCTCATCTCATGGCCACCTAGTCATCTACACCTGTCTACATTGTAAAACCTCAAAAACCATACCTGCTCCTCCCATTCTACCTCTAAATCTGGAGACTGGAACGAAAGAACTTGAGGGCGGTCTTAACGCTTCTACCGTCGTTGCCGGTGCTTCCAAAACATCAAGCTCGTTTACTATGCCGCCTCCATCGCAATCGCGGGGGAAGAAGAGGATCAAGAAACTAATTTCTTCATCCCGTCCTCGTCTTTTACCACTCTTCGCCCGTCCAGATGCCGGGCATATCGTATTCAAGGGAAACGAAGTCGTGACCTTGGATCAAGACAGCGGGTTGGGTGTTTGTTTCGTCTAAATTATACGGTTGTTTATGCCGTTAACGCTTCTACCGTCGTTGTCGGTACTTTCGAGCCTTCAGATAAACATCAAACTCGATTTACTATGGCGCTTCCGTCGCAATCGCAGGCCAAAAAAAAGAGAAGAGAAGAAGAGAAAGAATACTTTCATCTTGTCTTCCTCATCTTTTACCACTCTACGCCCATCCGGCTGCTGGACATGTTCGTTTTTTAGGGCAAATGCAAGTCGTGGTCTTGGGATCAACAAGACGGCGGCTTGGATGTTTGTTTCGTCTAAAAAAAGAGATCGTACAATTATTTGACAAATACTTTTGGGAGAATGGAAAAGGCCCTTTCCAATTGACCTGACTTGATGCAACCCCTCCTGCCTTTCTATAGCGACAACGTTCTCTCTGTTTCTTCATGCAACACAAGTCTCTTCCTAGGCTTATCCGCATCAGTATGCATGAGGAGTACGTATTTTAAAAAATTTATCACATGATACTGGTCTCATGGCCACATAGAACACTTGTCTACATTGTAAAACCTCAAAATGCATACCCGCTCCTCCCTAGTCTCGAAGCCAAACGTCGTGGTCACCGATTTTCTATCCATGGGAGTCAATAACAGAGAAAGCCCTCCTAAATCAGAAAACCGCCGAAAAACACTTTTCCCCCTCATCTCGGGAGCAGAAAGATCCCAGGGAGACTGGGTCGAGTCCACTCTAAATCTAGCGGCTCAGACGGAAGAACTTGAGGGCAGTCTTAACACCTCTACCCCGGCCCTTCTGACTCTTCAGATAAAATCAAAATTTGTTTACTATGGGCCACGCCTCCACAGGTCCGAAAAGAGAAGAAGAAGAAGAGAAAGGAAAATCAAACTCATCATCCTACTTACGTCTATTTACTACTCCTCATCCGTTCCGGATTGCTGGATCAAGAGAATTGTTTTTTTTTCCGAAAAATCTCCAAGCAATCCCATTGTTTCCCTCAACAAATCAAAAGCTCCACTCCCTGTTGTCAGGCTGGTCCCAGTAGTTACTTTTTCACCTCACCGGAAGCCGTCCTTAGGGTTCACGTAATCATGCTTAGCTGCGCTGGGCGCTGGTTTGGACAACCATGTTCAACAATATTTTATTCCAGCTCTAAAAACGCTATCAGATTACACCCATATCTGTAAGCTATGACCACATGGTAACCCCACGAACGTTTTAAAGAGTTTGAAACAGGAACCCAAAGTTCCATTCCCAAAGAGGTCACTAGCACTGCTTATCTATCTCCAGGGTTTTTTAGAATTTGATTGGCATGGAATAATAAAAATTTAAATACTTGAAGGGTGGGTGGACGCCCGCAATCCCTTCCACAAAGACATAAAAAAAAGTAAACATATAGATACATGATGCAAATTTAGGGGCTTCAATATAGTTCAATCATTTGAATGATGAACGTTAACATCCACACTGCCTTTCCCAGGTACAATTTATAGAACATTTGTGCCCTATGTATGGGTGCCAAAAAAACCGTCAAACAAAAATAAACAAATCAAGAACATCCCTTAAAAATGATGCCAGGGGTCGTGGTTGTGGTCGTGGTCCCAAAAAAATCTCCAGAAATGGGCTTCCGGTGTCCTGTTGCTCCATAATTCGGTTTTAGTTGAAACGCGGAACAGGGTGGAACTGATGGCCCAGGCAAGTAGGTTTCCAGGTGCCTATTTTGTTTTTTTGTTTTTTGTTTTTTTTTTGGTCAAAAGTAATTAATGGCCTCTGGCTTTTGTCATTTTTTAATTTTGGAAAAGAAGTTGACTCATTCACCAGCAAATGATACAACGGGATTTAAGAAATCATGTAGAATCCATAAATTATAAGCTTGTTCCCTAATGTAGAATACTCACTGATATTAGAAGATTTTATGGGAGCAAATGAATCAGCCTATGATGGAGGAATACTCCAAACACTGGTGTATCAATTGTGGTTTGCCATATTCGGAAAATCACTAACTTTGGGCAATTTTTTCTACGTCTCCTCTTTAATTCTCAATATTTGTATATATGTAGTATAGTATAAGACTAGCTATGTCCTGGTATAAAAATAAAATTTGTGTCTGACCAAAATTATAAGTTGATACAAAATTGTATCCAATGAACGGTGGTGCGTATGAACTTTGAAACAAGTCAGCACCCGTGTTGTCGTGGAATTCCCGCAGCATGATCAGGCATTGTATTGGTTTGGAATGTCCTTATTTAGCCTAAGTTCAGAAGTCGATGCGCCGCTCGATTAAATAAGGTGATTTTCTCTTTTTTTTGGACTCGGACCGTACTCAAGACAAAAGAGGACGAAAATTATATACCGTAACAGGCCAGGCTGTTCCAGCTTTTAGCCGTGTAAAAAGCGGGCCAGCGTCAAGATGTCCGTCCGCCGTAAGTATTTAAACTATATTAGAAGATAGCCTCCAGGAACGAAGTAAATGATGTGATGAACTGCCGACACAGTGAGAATCTGTGGGTATTAGGAGGAGGTGATCATGATGCGGCTCATAACTACCTGGGGACAGATTCGAGGAATCAAAAGCCATCCGAAAGAAACCTTGAAGTTACTAGTAGAGTCCGTGGGTATGCATTGATTGAAAACATAATGTTTGCCATAGACATATAGAAAAAGAGTTTGAAGGACATTGAATTCGCTGGAACTAGGTATTGGTTATAGTTACTGAATTATTGAGGGACCACGGTGTGCGGATTCTGATGGGTTCAATTAGCAAGTTATCAAACAAACGTTCATTAACTACAAAAAAGATTCTCACCTCTTGCCAGGCTACCAGTGAGAAATAAAGCCGGTGGAATCGGAATCGAGAGGTAATCGATAAGGACGAGTCTCTCGAGTTGAAATCATCATCGACAATGGCAGTAGCGAAGTTGATTTCGAAGATGTAGGTTTACTCTTTGCTCGGGAAAATCTTGAAACCGACCCTGGAGGAAGCGCCACCATGACCAAACTGGCTGATTGAAAAACGGCACATAGCGTAAGTGTAGATATGACTTTAAGAGGAGTATAGATATGACTCTGAGAGGAGTATAGATCTGACTCTAAGAGGAGTCAGGGACATGGTACCTGACACACTGATGACGCGAGGCAAAGAAACTATAGCTTCTAAT
>Ga0193742_1001661_pt1 | contig 13181 bp, 7 predicted proteins | sample L2c1metaG_FD_165511 | JGI IMG/M metagenome (GOLD analysis project Ga0193742, IMG submission 165511) | Soil microbial communities from a riparian zone of the East river system, Colorado, United States - L2c1 | ecosystem: Environmental > Terrestrial > Soil > Riparian zone | place: USA: East River... | reverse complement strand
AGAGGACGAATTTAATCCTATTAATGTGATGAAGAAGGCTCTGTTGAGGAAGAGTTTTAATGGACTCGTCGTTCTCGATTAAACATGTCGTTGTAAAAGTATATTTGAATTGTAAAGGAAACCTTTTCACTTGCACAATATTTACAGCGGTCCCAAATGGATCCTCGAACAAATTCTATTCTACAATTCAACATCGTAGGTGTTTCGATAAAGTTCTATCGGCCGGCATAGGCCGCTATTACGGAACGGCGTCGCTTTTCGCCGAAGTTCCTTCAGACGACATCCATGGCAGACCGTGCCAACCAGTTACCGTGGTAGTTCTGTGGTAGTCAGCTATGTCGCTATTGAGGACCTCATACCGACAGCAGCGCCTCTTTAAATGCAATCTCAACAGAGCTCAAACCCATTATAATGGCGATACCCATATACCAATACGCGGCCTCAAAAACTTAGCTCTAGGCTGCCAGTTTCGCATTCTCTTCATGGGTCGCGACGAATTCTCGTGTCTTGTTTTGGAGGAACTCTTCAAAGCCAGAGGTATGTCCCATAGCCAAGTTGAATCTTTTTCCGACACAACTTTTTCCTCAGACTGATTTAAACTCGTAGATGTATGGGAGGAGATTATAATTGCAACTCAACCTGATATGTACGTTGGACGACGAAAATCAATTCTATCTGTCTGTGAGTTGAATGTTTAGTCTTGGTCAAAACTCGCTCATAATGACAAAGCTTCATATGTGCATCAGCGCCCCTCAAAATCTTTGGCGAGAAGCTGAAGCTCCCAGTTCATACCATTCCTGAAACGAAACCCGCCTTCAAAACATGGGAGGTGCATGACGCCACCATGTCGCGTCTTTTTTTTTTTGTTGCTGATGGATTACTTCAATAGCCACCACATCCCTTCACCCCTGTCGATAAGTCTCGTGCCGTACCGCAACTCAGTCACTTACTTATAACGGCATCGTTTGGACGAATATTAACCGGCGCACAACTCGAGCTATTCCATCCGACGCGTAGGCTTAATGTACACCCTTCATTACTGCCTGCATATCGTGGTCCTGCACCCATACAACATACTATAATTAACGATGAAAAGGTCTCGGGCGTATCTGTCATCGAGATGTTGAAGAAAAAAGAAGGGATCGATGCAGGCTCTGTGTGGGGATCTATCAAAACGGTATTTCTCTTTTGGTCTTCCATCATGGAAAAGCATCTGACAACCACTCTACAGCCCGTTTCTATAAATGACAATTTCCCAGATTTATGCCATTTGCTTGCAATTGAAGGTGGAAAACTGCTTGTATCGGTCTTAAGAGACATGATGGTTGACAAGGTTTCTTTATGTGCTTCTTCAGAGTTTTATGGATGTCGTTGACGGCTAATTCTATGCAGATTGCTCCTGTGCCTCAAACTTCGGCTGAAGGGCTTCCATTTGCGCCCATGATTTCCACGAACGATGCCCTCGTCAAATTTTTCACCATGTCAGCAGACACCATTAGCAGACGACATCGGGCTTTCTCGCACCAGGTATTTTTGTTTGGCAATCTCGGTGATGTGAAGTTGGCTAATGCTTTTTTCTTTTTTCTTTTTTTTCACTGAAAAGAAACCTCTCTTTACCCATCTACCAACTTCACAGTCTCTTCAACTCCACGATTTGACTACAACGACAGCTACGTCGGCAAATCTTCCCTCTCAACCCGGTGCAGCTATATTCAACAAATCTACAAACTCACTCGTTGTCAGATGCGCAGAAGGCTCTATGTTAAACGTCGGCCAGGTAAAACCGGAAGGAAAGCGTTTGATGACTGCGAAGGATTGGTGGAATGGGTTGCAGGACGTGCAAGGCTTTGTCCTCCTTGGATTACCAACAAAATGAACAGGCAGAGCTCGGCGTGTTTCATAGACTGGAGACCTGATGAAATGTGGCGTATGTAGCATTCCGGCTCTCTTGCGCTTGTGGGACTGCCTTTTTTTTTGTTGTTTGTTGTTTTGCTTTAGACCAATGCACTGTCTCGGATCCTTTGGAGGGAGATCGTAGAGACGTTCATCGAAGAGTAGAAACGGGGTTGAATTTAAAAGGAATGACTAGTCGCACCCACAGCGCTCTCATCCATGGTTTATCGATTATTCTCAGAGGGCGTACAGGAACAATTTGGTAAATGATTCTCAGGGAACGCTGCGGGTGGCATCTGGGACGCCTTGACAACATTCACTACTTCCGACATTTGTTGCCCCTCCGCCAGTCTTCCATTGGATGACAAGGGTTGCAGCTGGCAGCTTTAGGTGGCCTTGCAAGTATTGCTTTGCCTTACAAAAATTGACGCTGGAGAACCCTAAGAAACCTAGTGATGCTGGCAACACCCTGTCTCTTGGCATCTGAGCGCTGTCCCGAGCTACTACCAAATCAAAATCCATTCAACTACTGCCACGATAACCGAGGGAGGCTTTCCCATGGTTTAAGTTTGTGCAACTTGGAATATCCCATCGCGCCAGACAAAGATACCCCCCCCAGCTTTTAAAGCCGGCTTGAGGACGGGACACGCCGAACGGCAGGCTCTCTCCCTTCGTTCTATATCTATACCAGAGATGGTTCCAGAACACTCTCGACTTTCGAAATCGCCAGGACCAGTCAACTTGAAATTTCCTGATGATCGAGGATTGAACCCAAAGTCAAGGTTTCTATTCAGGCAGCAGAGACTTGTGATACAATTCATTCATTTTGATTCTATTCTACCAACGGCATCTCCAGGGGTTGGATCCTTGATTTTATCAATTGTCACCTCATCGGCCGGACCGTTGCAAATTCACCATCGGTCATGCATATAAGCTTTGTTGATGTGTTGTATCAAATTAGGTTTTGATCAGTTCGTTGGAGGTTTTCTCAAGTACTACTACATACCTGAACGTTTCGCCGAGGGATATGGACCCAATAAGACGCTCAAGGATGAAATGATTGCGTTCATCGCCTCTGGGGATCGTTCAATGGGTTACTCTTGCAGGAGAAGGTTTGAACAAGAAGAAAACTAACATAGTCAAGTTGAAAATGTATATTCAATGCGTACAAAAAAAGTTACATCGAGAAGGGTGTAATTAAAAGAAACAAGCAGTAAGAGGCTGGCACACTTCTGAAGCTCTAAACACCGAAATATAATAGTTCTTTACTAGCGCTCTCCAACCTCTCCAATTTCTTCAGCAAATCGGCCCTGTCACGAGCGACAGCGGGAAACTCTTCTGCCAACTTTTGACAGACCCGGGTGGCATCTGGACCACTTACTCCAATGTGCGTGTATAGGGTGCTGTGAATGCCACGCTCTAAACCTCGGACCAGCTCAAGGTCAATGGCTAAAGGGATGTTATCTGCAAAACGTTTATATGCAACTGAAATTCAAACCAAAAGCCAAAAGAACGTTAATCAGTTTGCAGTACAAATAAAAAAGTAAATAAATACTGAATTGAACATGCCTTGAAAGTAGGCCCTTACATCTGCCATGATCGCCAATGCAGGTTCCATCTTGTCCGCCGGCAATAATTTCGGCAAGTCCTCTGGCTTAACACCATTTATCCCCATTTCTGCTAGACCTGCTAGAACTTTCGCAATCCCTGTCGGCAAACCATTAAACGACATTTTAAGACTTGAATTGCTTGAAGAGGAGAATGATCGAATCACTTTCATGATGTCTGTATGTTCGTATGATTCGCGAGAACCTTTGTAGTGGGCTAAAAATTTGCTCCTGTAGTCAGATAGGTAATGAGTGTTCATGGAAAAGGGTCTGTCTTCCATAGCGAGGAGCCACGAGATACGTTCTTCTGTACGTTTGAGACAATGTGTGACATGTTGCTGGATGACCCCCCTAGTATATTGGCCAGATATTATTAGTATGCGCTAAACGCTCGCTGTAAACAGGATACTCGCCTGACACGCTGTTCCAAATACCCTTGTCCGAAACTTGCAAAATGCTGTTTCACAAGGTTCTGAACGTGGTCAGATATGATTTTGTGGACGGTTTTGCAGAGATCTATGGCAGGCGAACTCCACTTTTTGGTCACAGCATCAATGAAAGTCCGCTGGACGACAAACGGATAATGATCAGGTAATTCGCGGGTGCGAGCTCTGTGAATCAAAAACAAGTTACGTTTGTATAAGTATATTGCAGTAAAAGAGGCTTAACTGATGCGCCCGCTCCATGACCGCATCTATATAAGTCGGACTATTCTCATCTGCTGGGTCGGCGTCCTCTTCATCTTTACTCCCAGTGGCGCCGTATCCCTCTTCCTCATTCAACAAAAACGACGGCGAACTCAAGCCCCCTTTCCCCTTGAATTCCTCCTCAAAAGGCAGAAAATTCGGCGCAGTTGCACGGATAGCCTTTCGAAACTTTTCGTGAGCAGGACGTATGGCCTGAAGCAGACCGTCCTCGTCTGGTACGCCCTCGACCTGTCGAGCAAGGTCGACAGTGAAATTATAGATCATGGTGCAGATCTCATTGACTGGGTCTGAGGAAGGTGCCTTTGGAAGCCTGCTAAGGCGTTCACGGGTTTCGGACATTGTTTTGTCCAGTTCATTGTGGATTTCGGGAAGTCTGCGCAGGATCGTTCAGTGCATGAGGGTAGCTGAGTGATCTGGATTAGATGATGAAACGAACCTTTTCGAGATCAAATCCGACAAGATCTCGCTAAGTCTTGCCACCAAATTTGAGGTCTTGAGGTACTTCTGGTGCATTGTGTCGAGATCGCACCACCCAGGCTCTGTTGTGAAGAATCGGTCTTCCTCTTCTCTCGCCTGCGCCCAGGTTATTCCATTCTCGATCGCCTGTGAGCCTGGCTGCTTGACGGCGTACCAACCATTTGTAAGAGGCTCTTTTTCGTTGCGTATGAAGGACAACCAATTCCCTGCCTCGCCTTCTGGAATTCGGTCAGGTTTTGTGAGAACACCTAGGCGTAATTTGAGCGGGGTAATTGGGAAGTAGTAAATAGAAAGGGTGGTACATACCAACTGTGCGCCTCCCGTCTGGGTCATGAGTTTTTGTGAGACGATTCGCTCCTTGATTCTCAAAATCGGCTAAATTGGACACAATTAAGGAAACAATAGTGAAGATTAAGATAAGCTCACTTTCGCATGTAACGGTCAACAAAATTATGCAACTTGGTTTCTTGATATAGCTGGTTACCAAATTCTCAACGAGACTGATATCATTGCTGCTTCCTTTGTTACTGACGTTGGCAATGAGGCCTTGTAAAAAGGATTAGGATGAAAACCAGGAAATAACTGGGACAAAAACGCACCAGGCAAATCACAAAATGACAAATCTGCTACGTCGGGACCACTGATCTGCAGAGACACACAGTTACTGGAAAAGGTCAACTCTGAATCCTGTATATCTTCATTGTCTACTAAGAATTGTCGACAAGGTTTAGAGGGATTCAGAATCGCTTTTTGAGCTCGTCGAATTCTTTCTTCCACTTGACCTTTATCATAAATAACAGGTCCAAAAATTTCGTTCCTTACTTGACCTTGTGAGTTGTTGGTGAACCGCAACGAAACTGTACATTTCCAAGGCGACTGTGAGCGCGAGAGACGACATTCAGTTGGGCAACTAAGTAAAGAAGAGTTGACCATCAATACATGCGAAGATAGCGAATACATACCGAGTACAAGTGCCTGATGACCTAGGGAGGGTAATTCCAGAGATGGCCTCGATGACCGAGGATTTTCCAGCGCTTTGTTGGCCAATGACGGCGATCTGGGGAAGATCCATATCGACTTGCACACTGTAAAGAGGGCGATGAGCAATGGGTTGAATAAGTACACACGACAATCATCACCCGGTGTTGTGCATGCGATTTATTAAGTCGAGCATCGTCCGCTCTCGTTCAAAGAGATGAGGATTGGAGAGGCCGATGCCAAGGCCAGAAGCTTGTGCAGAATCTCCATCACCTTCGTCGTTGGGAAGGTTTTGGAAAGTCGAGGGTGGGGAATCGTTTTCCAAGGAACTCATTCTATTTTGGTCCTTAGTTGTAGAGAAGAAGAACATAGGATGGTCCATGCAGTAGCTGCATTCGCTCTATATACTTCCTTCGACATCCAGCAGGAACAGTCGTGTTCTCCCTCGTGTAAAAGTTGGTGAGTTCAAGGGTGTGGAAGTAGCATGTACGAATGCCATTCTTGAAATAAACTGGTGATTAGCAGGATAAGTATATGATCGAGGGAGATTGGCGCTGGACAGTGAGAATCAAGATAACCGATATCGATGAGCAGATGTTCATATTGCTGTTGTAGGAGTAGGATAGAAAATTGAAAATTTGCCGGAGTGTGAGCGATTTCGATGATAACCATCTGTAGATTCACATTTGCATGTATATTCACGCTACAAAAAGAAGCAATTCGACGGGGAGAGCGATTTTGCCAACGAGAGACGCGACGGTGGCGATATGCGAAAGGAAGCGTGATGACGATGGCAACCCAAGATAATCGAAAATGTCGCAATGTCGGAATTTATGTTGGGTTTGAGGGATCCGACGCATCGAAATGATAATGTTGCCCTTATGCAATGGATGTGATGCCAGCAGAATCCATTGCTAGACCGACGAGGGTAGTCCAGCCTGGAATACTTCAAAGGATGATTGAGATCCTGATGGCGTATGATACAAAGTTGGATAGATCAGTAAATCCTGGTTGGCATGGGTCTCCTTGTTCGTACCTGTATACCATGGGTCCCTAGGTTTGTAGTGTACTGTCTGTACTGCCTGTATCAAAACCAGGGTTTACTGATGTAGATTGGATCGAACCTGTCAGTCAAAAAATCAATGCCCAGGGCCAAAGTTTATTGCGGTTGCACTATCAAGTCAGCTGATGCAGTTTTACAGAAGGTAAACTAATCCATATAGAGGTAGGATTGCACTCAGAAAATTGAAAGGTTATCTGCCTGACTGATTCTGGGCAAATAATTAACCAAGTATTGAATTGTAAACCAAAATTGGAATAATACAAAAAGGAAAATATATACAGTATCACATGGTCAACACAACCCATAAACATGTACTCAGCTTGCTCCTGTTTTACTTCTTATATTTGTGACTTCAAGTGTCAACTGCCTTGCCTCATTCCATCTTCCCTGTGTGGTGTATGTGTCTGCTAGATTCATCATACTTGTCAGGGTGTCTGGATGTCCTTGACCAAGCAGCATCTTCCTCTGTTTCATGACTTGAAGCTCTAGTTGTTCTGCCTCACTCCACCTTCTCTGATTAAAGTATGTGGCTGCAAGATTTCCCATGCTTATTAGGGTGTCTGGATGTTCTACACCAAGCAGCTTCTTCCTTATGTGCATGACTTGAAGATCAAGTTGCTCTGCCTCATTCCACATTCCTTGCTTACGGTATGCACTTGCTAGACTTGTCATGCTTGTGAGGGTGTGTGGATGTTCTGCACCAAACAGCTTCTTCCTCAAGTCCATGACTTCAACCTCTATCTGCTCTGACTCATTCCACCTCCCCTGATGACAGTATATGTCTGCTAGATTTGCCATGCTTGTCAGAGTGTCTGGATGTTTTAGACCAAGCAGCATCTTCCTCTTTTTTATGACTTGAAGTGCTAGCTGCTCTGCCTCATTACATCTTCCCTGATTATAGTATGTAGCTGCAAGATTCCCCATGCTTATCAAAGTGTCAGGATGTTCTACACCAAGCAGCTTCTTCCTTATGTTTATGACTTGAGCATCTAGCTGTTCTGCCTCATTCCACCTCCCTTGCTTCTGGTATGTGCTTGCTAGATTTGTCATGATTGTGAGGGTGTCTGGATGTTCTACACCAAACAGCTTCTTCCTCATGTCCATGACTTCAACCTTCATCTGCTCTGCCTCATTCCACCTTCCCTGATGACAGTATGTGTCTGCTAGATTTGCCATGCTTGTCAAGGTATCAGGATGCTTTAGACCAAGCAGCATCTTCCTCTTTTTCATGACTTGAAGCTCTAGCTTCTCTGCCTCATTTAACCTTCCTTGATCATGGTATGTGGCTGCAAGATTTCCCATGCTTATCAAGGTGTCAGGATGTTCTTCAACAAGCAGCTTCTTCCTTATGTTCAGAACTTGAGCATCTAGCCGCTCTGCCTCATCCCACTTTCCCTGCTTACGGTATGTGCTTGCTAGACTTGTCATGATTGTGAGGGTGTGTGGATGTTCTACACCAAACAGCTTCTTCCTCATGTTCATGACTTCAACCTTCATTTGCTCTGCCTCACTCCACCTTCCCTGATAACAATATGTGTCTGCTAGACTTGCCATGCTTGTCAGAGTGTCTGGATGTTCTAAGCCAACTAATATCTTTCTCTTATTCATGACTTGAAGTGCTAGCTGCTCTGCCTCATTCCATCTTCCCTGATAATAGTATATAGTTGCAAGATTTCCCATGCTTGTCAAGGTGTCTGGATGTTCTACACCAAGCAACTTTTTCCTTATGTTCATGACTTGGATATCTAGCTGCTCTGCCTCATTCCACCTTCCCTGCTTTTGGTATGTGCTTGCTAGACTTGTCATGATTGTGAGGGTGTGTGGATGTTCTATACCAAACAGCTTTTTTCTCAAGTCCATGACTTCAACCTCCATCTGCTCTGCCTCATCCCACCTTCCCTGATGACAGTATGTGTCTGCTATATTTGCCATGCTTGTCAGGGTGTCTGGATGTTTTAGACCAAGCAACATCTTCCTCTTTTTCATCACTTGAAGCTCTAGCTGCTCTGCCTCATTCCATCTTCCCTGATTATAGTATGTGACTGCAAGATTTCCCATGCTTATTAAGGTGTCAGGATGTTCAACACCAAGCAACTTCTTTCTTATGTTCATAACTTGAGCATCTAGCTGCTCTGCCTCATTCCACCTTCCCTGCTTCCGATATGTGCTTGCTAGACTTGTCATACTTGTGAGGGTGTCTGGATGTTCTGCACCAAGCAGCTTCTTCCTCATGTCTATGACTTCAACTTCCATCTGCTCTGCCTCATTCCACCTTCCCTGATGACAGCATGTGTCTGCTAGATTTATCATGCTTGTCAGAGTGTCTGGATGTTCTAGACCTAACAATATCTTCCTTTTTTTCATGACCTGAAGTTCTAGCTGCTCTGCCTCATCCAACCTTCCCTGATCATGATATGTGGCTGCAAGATTTCCCATGCTTATTAAGGTGTCAGGATGTTCTACACCAAGCAACTTCTTCCTTATGTTCATAACTTGGGCATCTAGCTGCTCTGCTTCATTCCACCTTCCCTGCTTCTGGTATGTGCTTGCTAGACTTGTCATGCTTTTGAGGGTGTCTAGATGTTCTAGACCAAGCAGCTTCTTCCTCATGTCCATGACTTCAACCTTAATTTGCTCTGCCTCATTCCACCTTCCCTGATGACAGTATATGTCTGCTAGATTTTCCATGCTTGTCAGGGTGTCAGGATGTTCTGAACCAAGCAGCATCTTCCTCTTTTTCATAACTTGAAGCTCTAGCTGCTCTGCCTTATTCAACCTTCCTTGGTCATGGTATGTGGCTGCAAGATTTCCCATGCTTATGTCTGGATGTTCTATGCAAAGCATCTTCTTCCTCATGTCATTGATTTGAATATCCAGCTGCTCTGCCTTACCCCACTTTCCCTGCTTCCGGTATGTACTTGCTAGGCTTGCCATGCTTTTGAGGGTGTCTGGATGTTCTGCACCAAACAGCTTCTTCCTCAAGTCCAAGACTTCAACCTCTATTTTCTCTGCCTCATTCCACTTTCCCTGATGATGGGATGCATCTGCTAGATTTCCCATGCTAGTGAGGATGTCTGAATGCTCTGAACCAAGCAGTTTCTTCCTCATGTCCATGACTTGAATTTCCAGCTTCTCTGCCTCATTCCACCTTTCCTGATCATAATATGTGGCTGCAAGATTTCCCATGCTTATTAGAGTGTCTGGATGTTCTATGCCAAGCAGCTTCTTCCTCATGTCCATGACTTTTGCATTCAGCTGCTCTGCCTCCTTCCACCTTCCCTGTCTGCCATACGCACTTGCTAGAATTAACATGCTTGTGAGAGTGGATGGATGTTCTGCACCAAGCAGCTTCTTCCTCATCTCCATTATTTGAATACCCAGCTGCTCTGCAGTTTTCCAGTCTCCATTTTCCCTCATCACTAGTTCAAAATTGGTGTATTTATCATCATAGTACTGCTTGATAAGTCCTATCTGACTTCCATATAACTCATTTTCCTTGATATGTGGAAAAATTGACCGTCGCAATGCATAATCCTGACTTGTAAATCTCCATGGAATTGCACAGGATAGGATTATGCTTCCTATCTGACATATTCTTTGTTGTTCAGATTTTGACATTTGCTCCCGACTCCAGCAGTGCACTAGAGGATGAATAGACAGCATTTCAGATGATTGTCCTCTTTTTATCAAGGAGAAGGAGAGAAGGACACTGATACCTTGTCCAAAGATGAAGTCATCCCAGTGACCATCATTGTCCAAGGCAAGCAGAGTATGATCCAGTAAAGTGATTGCCTGAGGTAACTTTCCAGCTACCTCACTATCAACAACCTGTTTCCCAGACTCCTCAGCAGCAGATTGAAATATCTCTTTAGAAATATTACTGTGATGATAGAAAGCACATATTTGAAGAATTAGAATGGCAGCCTGGGCAGCTTGTGCATTTCCAGTAGTGGATTGTCCACCAGCTCTCTTTTCTATTTCTTTGAAAGATAGATCCCAAGTCCCATAGACTGTCTGATTATAATTTGATGCTCCTTTGAACGTGGCATCGGACATAAGAGTCTGACGATGCAAGGAGAATTGTCTCAGATATTCATTGATATCACATCTCCCAGCTTCAATATAAGCACCAGCATGATCAACAGCAAGAGGAATGCAGCCAAGCTCAATAACAATCTGTTTAGCAGCCTGCAGATGCTCGGCTACTGAATCTAAACAGCTAGCTTTGAGAAGCAGCATTACAGCATCTGGCTCCTCCATTTCATTGATCTCAATGCTGTTCTCAAATGATACAATCCTTCCCATGGATCGGTTTCGACTAGTAATCAGAATATTACCTCTGTTACCAGGGGGGAGGAACTTGGCCACCACCTCTGGAGGTGGATCATCAGCATTATCATATACAATCAACCATTCCTCTTGAATAGAAGATATCCACTGGAGGACAGACTCAACTGAGCCATCCACACCAAAAGCTTGTGCAGCAGGAAGATTGGATATCCCCTTGAGAGACATTGTAATACTCTCATGAGAGGAGGCATCAACCCAGAACACATGTGAAAAGCTAAAGTAAGAAATGAGTTCAGTGTTGTAAATGGCTGAAGAGACTTACTTCTCAGACATTTCTTCTGTAAACTTGAGACAGATCTGGGTCTTTCCAATCCCTCCCATTCCCCAGAGGAGACAAGAGCACCTTGACATCAGTCTTGTATTAGCAGAATGAACAAAAATCTTCCCAAGTTTGTCGAGCACATCTTTCTGTCCAGTAAATAGTGGACTGGAGTTTGGTTTTTGAGGCACAGGGATCTTCATCTGCCCTTCACCAGCATTGGCAGGGAGGATATTGACATTATAGGTCTCGCAGCCAACCTATATACAATTATTGCTAAATTGTTTACACAGCCTATAAGAAAGACTTACAAACGTGCCGCCAATGAAGCATAAATCCTGGGCATCCGGAAAGAGACCCAAGCCATCATTCTGCTGAGTCTTTTGATCATCAGCAAAAGTGAACGCAGAACATATGGTGTACGCAACTCACCGAGTGAACTTGTTCTGATCCCGCGGATCGTTGCATTATGGCATCACGCGATGAGGGTGGTTTGTCGCTAGTTTCTTCCCCATGGGTTACAGGAGCAAGATCACTGATCGCCAAAGCAGAAACCGAACCGGAGCCGTGGAGCTCATCGGCAGTCTGATCGATGAAGATTGAGTAATTTGCCAATATTATCGATGTGATGAACACTCACAGTAACAGTAACGCCAGCGGTTTGGATGACTTGAACGCTCGCGGTCACAGCACTAGCGGGAAAGCATGGGATGGGATCAGCGGTGCTGATCGTCGACGTCGAAGTTGCTGGCTCAGGATTTGAACCAAGACGTTCGGTGATGGTCAGAGATGGTTTCTTGAATTTGCCATGTTTCTTAAAAAAGGGTATCATAATCAGTGGGTTCTCAATGCGCAGTGATTGAGGTGGTAAAAAGAAGGATGCTCTCGATTACATAAACACGGTTCTGTCTGCTCTGTACCTCGAGGCTGTTTCTCTTCGGTTCTTCCCTCCCAAACCGATGAATCGATCATCTGTCCCAGAGTCAACGTTGCACTAGCTAGTGTCGTTGTGATCTACGAGTGACTTGAACTGACACTTACCTTTATTTAGTTCATACCAACCGTCTGATGGATGGGCCTCAGCACCCTTCAGACAACAAGAGCTACAATAGAGTTTCATGCGCTTGGCGTGATTTAAACCCACCATTTTGCGTCTACTGCTACGGAAACATCTCCAATGATCTTATTTTCACTTTTGTGTAGCTCCACATCACCACCACAGCTACTATCACCTCCCGCTCATCCATTTGCATCAGCATCAACGCTGGCGCAACGCCATATCGGGACGACCTAAGCCTCCTTCTCTTCTTGCTACTGTGGCGGTCCTGTTGGTATTTCGAAGATAGAACAGCGAAATTTCGTGCTGGTATGACAATCATGTCAAAACAACAAAACAAATTTTATCGATTTACTTTTCTTTCGCTGGCATGTCACCGCGTTGCAATCACTTTCTACCACATCTCACCGTCATCAACATCAGCTATGGCGGCCGGCTCTGGCTCAGCGCCATTCGGACAAGGGCTTCTATCAGCCTAACTCGGTACAATGTATTCTGACTTAGTAACTTACAAACCAACGTTGTAGAGATACAAAGGGCCATTGACATCACCTTCATCGACGCTGCCGGACACGTGAAATTGCACCCACAGCGTCTAGGGAACAAAGTGCAAGAGCGAGAGGAAAGATCCACTATTGTCTGATATTTCCTATACTCTTGAACCTAATGCTATTGACGAATGGAGAGAGGAACTCCAGTGGTAAATGTCAAAGAAATAGATAAATAAATAATAAAAACATCTCTTAAGTAACCTGATTAGTAAAACCCTGATTGAGAGAGAGAGGGGAAA
>Ga0193742_1001660_pt1 | contig 13186 bp, 11 predicted proteins | sample L2c1metaG_FD_165511 | JGI IMG/M metagenome (GOLD analysis project Ga0193742, IMG submission 165511) | Soil microbial communities from a riparian zone of the East river system, Colorado, United States - L2c1 | ecosystem: Environmental > Terrestrial > Soil > Riparian zone | place: USA: East River... | reverse complement strand
AAGGAGCACCCGAGATGCAGTCCGCTTCACTCGGCAGCCAGGGCCTGACCGTCTCCCGGCAGGGCCTCGGCTGCATGGGCATGTCCGAGTTCTACGGCCCGCGCGACGACGCGGAGTCCATCGCCACCATCCACCGCGCGCTCGAGCTCGGCGTCACGCTGCTCGACACCGCCGACATGTACGGCCCGTTCACCAACGAGGAGCTGGTCGGGCGAGCGATCGCCGACCGGCGCGACCAGGTCGTGCTGGCGACGAAGTTCGCCAACGTGCGCGGCGAGGACGGCGCGTTCCTCGGCGTCCGCGGTGACGCCGCCTATGTCCGCGAGGCGTGCGAGGCCTCGCTGCGGCGGCTCGGCGTCGACCACATCGACCTCTACTACCAGCACCGCGTCGACCCCAACACGCCGATCGAGGAGACCGTCGGCGCGATGGCCGAGCTGGTCGCGGCGGGCAAGGTCCGCTACCTCGGCCTGTCCGAGGCGGCGCCCGAGACGATCCGCCGCGCGCACGCCGTGCACCCGATCTCGGCGCTGCAGACGGAGTACTCGGTGTGGGCGCGCGAGCCCGAGGCCGAGATCCTGCCCACGCTGCGCCAGCTCGGCATCGGCTTCGTCCCCTACAGCCCGCTCGGCCGCGGCTTCCTCACCGGCACGCTGCGCTCGCTCGACCGGCTCGCCGACGACGACTTCCGCCGCGCCCAGCCGCGCATGCAGGGAGACAACCTCGAGGCGAACATCGCGATCGTCGAGCGGATCGACGCGCTCGCCGCCGAGCGCGATGCCACGCCTGCCCAGATCGCGCTCGCGTGGGTGCACGCGCAGGGCTCGGACGTCGTGCCGATCCCGGGCACGAAGCGGCGCGGCTACGTGGAGGAGAACGTCGGCGCGCTCGACGTCGAGCTGACCGTCGACGACCTCGCCTCGCTCGACGCGGCCGGCCAGGCCGCCGGTGAGCGGTACGCGGACATGTCGAGCGTGAACCGCTGACTTGGTCGGTGGGACGTGGAGCGGCTCGGCGGGATCGGCCAACGGCAACGGCGCATTGACCGGAGGACGTGGAGCGGCTCGGCGGGATCGGCCAACGGCAACGGCGCATTGACCGGAGGATGTGGAGTGGGTCCGCAGCTTCCGCGCGTGGGGCCTGCAAAACGTCGATCGTAGGCGCGCGCGCCGGGGTCGCTCGACGTTCTACACCACATGGGTGCAGAACGTCGAGCGGGCTCGCGACTTCGCGCCGAACTCGACGTTTTGCACTTGTTCAGACCGAAAACGTCGATCGGACCACCGAGATCTGGGCTCGCTCGACGTTCTCCTCGCTATTGAACGAGAACGTCGAGCGAGCGCCGGCGACGCGGTCGATCTCGACGTTCTCGTCGCTCCCGCCGACCCGAACGAACCCTCTCCCTCACTGCCGCCGTTCGCCGGCGCCCGGCCCAGCGATCACGGACGCGCAGGCGGCGGCGTGACCGTCGCCGCCTGGGCCAGCGCGGCGCCGAACAACGTCGCCGGATGCGGCGCGCCATTCGCCAACCGGGCTCGGACGCGCCGGCCTCCGAGGCGGCCGCGCAGCCGCCCGCGCCGGCTGACCTCGATCCGCCCGTGCGCCGCCGCGCTCCCGGCCACGCGCAAGCGCATCCCACCGGAGTGCAGCTCGCGCCCGCTGACCCGCACACCCGGCACGACGACGACCTCGCTGAGCGTCAGGCGCCGCCCGAGCCGGTAGCTGCCGCCGCGCAGCCCGCCGCCGCGGCCCTGGAAGTCGATCGCGGGCGAGAGCGCGAAGTCGACGAAGTCCAGCGTCGCGTCGATCGCGCTCACCGTCTGCCCCGCCTTCCCCGTGAGCCCGGGCGCGGGCGGGAGCTGGGCGAACGAGGATGGCGGCACGCCGGTGGCCGGCACGTCCGTCGGCACCCGCGGGCAGCGGTCACGCACGCTCTTGTCCGCCAGGAAGCGGAGTAGCTGCCGGCTCCCGCAGCCGCTCGTGTCGGCGCCGATGATCGCGTGACCGACGCCCGGCACCGTCACGCGCCGCGCGCCCGGGATGAGCGTCGCGACGCGCGCGGACACCTCCGGCGGCGTGCGCAGGTCCTCTTCCCCTTGGAGGAACAGCGTCGGCACGGCGGGATAAGGAGCGCCGACCGGGCGCGGCGGCCGGCCGGGGTCGGGCCAGCGCAGGCAGAGGTCGATCTCGTCGGCGTAGGCGACCTCCGCGTCGAACGGGAAGTACGCCGACGGCGGCAGCGCCAGCGCGCGCTCGCGGGCAACGCGGGACCGGTCGGCGAGCGGCGTCCCGCGCGGCCAGGGCAGCGGCGTCTCCTCGCAGACCGTGGCGTAGCGGGCGGCCGAGAAGTCGCGCGGGTCCGACGGCAGCGCGTACTGGTCGGACGCGTTCAGCAGCCGCAGGAGCGGCGCCGCGTCGTCGTGGTCGAGCGCGGCGCGGACGGCCATCGGCAACCCGGCGCGCAGGGCCGGGTTGTAGTCGGCGTCGTACATCAGGTCGGAGAGCGCCGTCGGCCGCACGGTGCCGCGCCGTGACCGCCCGCGGGCGTCGTACCACCTGCCGCGCAGCGGCGCCGCGCGGAGCTTGGCGACGAGCGCCGAGAGGTCCGCGGCCGGATCGGCGCTGACGCCGCTGCAGCCGGCCGGGCACAGCGCCCGCAGCGTCGGGGGCATCGCGCGGAAGCCGGCGAGGCCGAACGGGTCGGTGTCGTCGGGGTCGACGGTGGAGTCGAGGATCATCCGCTCCACGTGGGTCGGGTACGCGCGTGCGTACTCGAGCGCCAGCTCGGTGCCGTAGGAGATGCCGAACAGCGTGAGCTTGTCCACGCCGGTGGCCTTCCGGATCGCCTCCATGTCCTCGACCGAATCCGGCGTCGTGTAGAAGGCACGCTTAGGCCCGATCCGGCGCGCGCATGCCTCGGCGGCGCTGGTGGAGCGCAGGCGCGGGTCGTGCTCGATCGCCGGGCAGCGCAGCAGGCCGCTGCGCCCCGTGCCGCGCTGGTCGAAGCCGAGGACGGTGAAATCGCGGATGAGCTGCGGGACGGTGAGGAGCACGTCGATCATCTCGATCACGCCCGCTCCGCCCGGGCCGCCGGACAGGTACATCATGTAGTGGCCGCGCCGGCGGCTCAACGCGACGCGCGCGACCCGCAGCGGGATCTTGCCCGGCGTCGCGCCGGAGCGGTCGAGCGGGACGCTCAGCCGCGCGCACTTGACCCCCTCTGCCTCCGGGCATCCGCGCCAGCGCAGCTTCCCCTCGGCGGGCGCGGCCAGCACGAGCAGGGCGAGCACCGCAGTCGTCATGGCCGGCCGCATGGTCATGAGGGAGCGACTCTAGTGGTTCGGCTCGCGATTCCCAGCCCGGAAAACCGTGCGCCGCCGTGCGACGCTCACGCCAGCCTGCGCGTGACGAGCGGCTCGTACGTCGCGCCGCCGCGGCGGACGTGCGAGCGGTACAGCACGACGTCGCCGGCGGTGAACGCGATCGGGTCGGGCCGGGCGTCGACCACGCGCCGCGCACGGGCGCCGGGCCGGATCCGGGCGACGGTGACGTGCGGGCGGAACGGTCGCGCCTCCGGCGTGTAGAGGCCGGCGGCGGCCAGCCCGCCGGACAGCTCGGCCTGGAGGGCGGACGTGGCGCCGGCCGCATCCTCGAGCGCGACCGTGAGCACCCGGGCGCGCCGCGGTGGGAGGAGCAGGGCCTCGCCGAGCGCGAGGGCGGGCGGGTCGCGCGGCTCGAGCGCGCCGAGCACCTCCGCCACCCCGGCGACGTCCGCCTCCGGTCGATGGCCGAGGAACGCGAGCGTCACGTGGAAGCCGGCCTCGTCGAGCGGCCGCCACACAGCCGGGTCGGCCGCCGCGTCGCGGAACCGCGCGAGCGCACCGACGGCGGCGGCCGGCAGGTCGAGCGCCACGAAGAGGCGCAACCGGGGCGGGTGGGCGGACGAGGCGGCCGGGGCGGCGCCGGATGACGCGCCGGGCCGCGGCCCTGCCGTCACGGCCGCGCGGCGCCGAGCCTGAGCAGGAGCCGCCGGAGCAGGTGCAGCGTCTGCGTCGTGCTGCGCTCGCGCACCATCGCGCGGTCGCCGGGGAGCTGCACCGTGCGGTCCTCGCGGTCGCCGCCCGCGTGCGCGACGCTCAGGCAGACCGTGCCGACGGGCTTCTCCTCCGTCCCTCCACCCGGCCCCGCGATGCCGGTGATCCCGATCCCCAGCTCGGCGCCGAAGCGCGCGATCGCCCCGTCCGCCAGCGCGGCGGCGACCTCCGGCGAGACCGCGCCGTGGCGCTCGATCAGCGCCGGCGGGACGTCCGCGAACCGGACCTTCGCGTCGTTCGAGTACACGACCACGCCGCCCAGCACGTACGCGCTCGAGCCCGCGCGGTCCGTGAGCCGCGCGGTCATCAGGCCGCCGGTGCACGACTCGGCGACCGCGATCGTCCGGCCCGCGAGCAGCCCGGCGACCTGCTCGTCGATCGACGAGCCGTCCTCGGAGAAGAGCGTCCTGCCGTGCCGCTCGCGGATCCCCTCCACGAACGCGTCGTAGTCGCCCGCGGCCTCGGGGGAGAACACCGTCGCGATCTCGATCTCCCCCCGCCGCAGGCACGTCGTGATCTCGAGCCGGTCCAGCCGCACGCCGTCCTCCTCGATCGCCCGCAGCGACAGCGCGATCTCCGACTCCGGCACCCCGAACAGCCGCAGCATCCGCTGCTCCAGCGTCCCCGCGCGGTCGAGCACCGCGCGCAGCGGCGCGGTCTCCACGGCGACCTGCCACATCGGCCGCAGCTCACCCGGCGGCCCGGGGAGCACGACGACGAGCGGCCCGTCCCTGTTCGCCGGCGGCACGACAAGGCCCGGCGCGGTGCCCACCGGCTCGAGGATCGTCGCCCCCGCCGGCACGATCGCCTGCTTGCGGTTCCCCGCCCGCATCGCCTCCTCGCTGTACGAGCGCCAGCGGGCCCGGTTGCGCCGGAGGATGTCGAGGATGCGCTCCTCCAGCGCCTCGTCGAGCACCATCGCGCGCCCCGCGAACCCGCCGACGACCTCGGCGGTCAAGTCGTCCGCCGTCGGGCCCAGCCCGCCGGAGGTGAGGATCAGGTCGACGCCCTCGCGCGCGAGGAAGTCCAGCGCGGCCCGCACGTCGCGGGGCCGGTCGGCGACGACCATGATGTGCGCCAGCTCGACGCCGCGCTCGCGCAGCCGCTCCGACAGCCACGGCCCGTTGCGGTCGGCGATGATGCCCGACAGCACCTCGGTGCCGGTGACGACGATGCCCGCGCGGACCGTCATCCGCAGGTGGGGCGCTCAGCCTCCGGCAGCACCTTCGGCTTGCCGCCCGCCCGGACCTCGTAGCCGATCGGCGCGTTGTCCGAGACCGGATACGCCTTGCCGTCGACGCGCATGACCGCCTCGCCGGTGCCGAACGACATCACGAAGCGCTTGGAGCGGAACGTCTCGGTGTCCTCGTTGGCCTGGAGCGTGACGTTCTGGATCAGCGGCTCGCCGGCGGCGTTCTCCAGGCACACGCTGACGGGGCCCGTGGGCTGGATCTGCAGCCGCACGACGGTCTTCTTGGGCGTCCGCTTGCTCTTCTGCTGCTGCTCGCCGTCGCCGTTCCCGGACGCCGGCGCGGCGCTGGGCGTGGGCGTCGGCGTCGGCTTCCCGGCCTGCGGCTCGCCGCCGTCGTCTCCCCAGTTCCCGAGCAGCCAGAGCGCCCCGAGCAGTACGACCACGCCGGCGAGCACCGCCATCCACGGCGCGAGGACGGGGCGCCGTGGCCGCGACCGGCGGCTGCCGATGTTCGTCCCGAACGGCGTGAGCTCCTGGGCCGCGGGCCGCTCGTAGCGCGCCCGGTACTCCTCGACGAGGTTGCGCGCGTCGAGCCCGAGGTAGTCGGCGTAGGTCCGCAGGAACGTCTTGACGAACGTGGGACCCGGCAGCAGGTCCCACTCCTCGTTCTCGAGCGCGCGCAGGTACTTCGCCCGGATCTTCGTCGCCGCTTCCACCTCGGTGATATCGATCCGGTTGCGCATGCGCGTCTCGCGCAGCTGGTCCCCGATCTCCGGCATCCGGCGCCTTAGGCTACGTCACTGTCCTCGTCATCCGGCACGGGGACGCCCGCGCCGCGCTCCTCCAGTGCCGTCAGCACCCGCGGAACGTCTCCCTCGGAGATGAGGACCTGGCGCGGCTTGGACCCCTCGTAGCCCGAGATCACCCCGCGCCGCTCGAGCATGTCGATCAGCCGGCCCGCGCGCGTGTAGCCGAGTCGCAGGCGGCGCTGGAGCATCGAGGTCGAGGCGGTCTGCATCTCGGCCACGAGCCGGATCGCGTCGCCCAGCAGCGGATCCTCGTCGGGATCGAAGCCGTCCTCGGCGCCGCCCTCGACGACCTCCTCCTCAGGCGCCTCCAGCAGCTCCTCGCGGAACTCCGGTTCGCCCTGCTTGCGCCACAGCTCCGTGAGCTGGGCGATCTGGTCCTCGTCGACGTAGGCGCCCTGGATCCGCTGCAGGCGGGAGGAGCCGACCGGCGCGAACAGCATGTCGCCCTGCCCGAGCAGCGTCTCGGCGCCGTTCTGGTCGAGGATCACGCGCGAGTCCGTCTGCGAGGAGACGGCGAACGCGATCCGGCTCGGGACGTTCGCCTTGATCATGCCGGTGATCACGTCCACGCGCGGGCTCTGCGTCGCGAGCACGAGGTGGATGCCGACCGCACGCGCCTTCTGGGCGAGCCGGATGATCGAGTCCTCGACGTCGGCGGGGGCGACCATCATCAGGTCGGCGAGCTCGTCGATAACGCACAGCACGTACGGCAGCGCCGTCTCGCCGCGCCGCTCGCGCACCTTGTTCATCTCGACCAGGTTGCGGGTGCGCGCGAGCGCCATGTACGAGTAGCGCTGCTCCATCTCGCGCACCAGGTTCTGCAGCGCGACCGCCGCCTGCTTGGGCGACGTGATGACCGGCGTGAGCAGGTGCGGGATCGAGTCGTAGTGGTTGAGCTCGACCTGCTTGGGGTCGACCAGCACGAGCCGGACCTCGTGCGGCGTGGCGCGCAGGAGGACCGAGGCGAGCATCGCGTTGATGCAGCCGGACTTGCCGGCGCCGGTCGTGCCCGCCACCAGCAGGTGCGGCATCTTCGCCAGGTCGGCGCCGATCGAGCGGCCCGCGACGTCCTTGCCGAGCCAGACCGTGAGGGGCGACCAGCCCTCGGGCGGCGCCTGCACGACATCGCCGAGGTGCACGATCCGGCGGCGCGCGTTGGGGACCTCGACGCCGACCGCCTGCTTGCCGGGGATCGGCGCGAGGATGCGGATGTCCGAGGCCGCCAGCGCGTACGCGAGGTCGTCCTTGAGCTGCGCGACCTTGGCGACCTTGATGCCCGGCGCCAGGCGCAGCTCGTAGCGGGTGATGTGCGGGCCCGCGACCATGCCGATCACGCGCGCCTCGACGCCGAAGTGCCCGAGCGCCTCGACGAGCTGGGCGGCGACCTTCTCCTGCCCGACGGTGTCCGGGCGGTTCGCGTCGGCCGTGGAGCGGGTGAGGAAGCGGGTGTCGGGGACGGTCCAGACGAAGTCGGGGGAGTCGGTGACCGAGTGGCGCAGCCGGCCCTGCGGGGTGAGGTCCTCGGGCTTGATCTCGCGCGTGCTGCGGGTGACCCCGGGCTCGTCGGTCTCAGGGTCCTCCGCGAGGGTTTGCGGGGCCGGGGTGGCTGGAGCCCCGGCCGGGGTTTCCCGAGCCTCGGCCACGGGGTCAGACCCATCGGTCGCAGTCACCGGGTCGAACGGCTCCGTGGGCGGGTCTGACCCCGCCGCGAGCGGGGCTGAGGGCTCGCCCTCGGTCCCCGCGTACAGGTCGGGGAACCGCTCCTCGCCCGACCAGAAGTCGCGCTGCTCGGCGCGCGTCACCGCCGTCGCCTCGGCGGCCTCCAGCTCCTCCAGCTCTTCGCGCGGCGAACGGCGACGCGTGACCGCGGTGCGGACCGGCTCGGCGCCCTGGCGCACCCGGCGCCCCGCGTGGGTGACCGAGTCGCCCGTCGCCTTGAGCACGCTCGCCACGCTCGCGCCCGTGAGCAGGAGCACGCCGGCGAGGAAGAGGAAGACCGCGACGATGTGCGAGCCGACGTCGCCCAACAGCGTGGACGTCAGGTCGTAGAGCCCGTCCCCCACGATCCCGCCGTTGTCCTCCCGCGCGGCCGCGCCGCCCAGCCCGAGCGTCCCCGCCGCGAGGCCCAGGCAGCCGGAGATGAACAGGCACGCCGCCGCCGCGCGGAACGGGCGCACCGCCGGCAGCACCGGGCGCATCACGAGCACGGCGCCCGCGGCGAGGAGCGCGACCGGCACCAGGTAGTGCATCTCCCCGACGAGGTCGCGCAGGCCGTCGACCAGCCCGCTGCCGGCCTGCCCCCCGTCCCAGCCGAGGTAGACCAGGAACGCGAGGAAGACCGCGATCGCGACGAACGCCAGTCCGACCAGGTCCCAATGGCGCTGCTCGAGCGCGGGCATGCGGCCGCGCCACGCCGAAGGCGGCGCGGAGCGTCGTGCGCGCGGCTTGCGGCGGGCGGCAGGCATGCGTCCGGTCCCGGTTCGACGCCGGATCGCGGGCTCCTTCCCGCCCGTTATCCACTCGTAAGGCGCTCGCGTAGTCTCTACACCGATGGAGGCATCCGATCGCCAAGTCCGCGTGCTCGTCGTCGAAGACGACCTGGAGATCGCGCAGGTCCTGCAGCGTGCGCTGCGGCTCGAGGGCTACGACGTCAAGCTCGCGGGCGACGGCATCGCCGCGCTCGACGAGGTGCATGCCTTCCTCCCCGACATCATCGTGCTCGACCTCGGGCTCCCGCGGATGGACGGGATCGACGTCGCCCGCCGGCTGCGCAAGGACGAGGACGACACGCCGATCCTGATGCTGACCGCGCGCGACGCGCTCGACTCGCGCGTGGAAGGGCTCGACGTCGGCGCCGACGACTACCTCGTCAAGCCGTTCGAGCGCCAGGAGCTGCTGGCGCGCATGCGCGCGCTGCTGCGCCGGCGCCCGCCGCGCGGGATGGCCCCGCTGCGCGTCGGCGACCTCACGCTCAACCCCGACACGCACGAGGTGCGGCGCGACAGCCGCGAGATCGAGCTGACGCAGCGCGAGTTCGAGCTGCTCGAGTACCTGATGCGCAACGAGCGCCTGGTGATCTCGCGCCAGAAGCTGCTCGACGAGGTGTGGGGATACGACCCGTTCTCGATCACGAACACCATCGAGGTGTTCGTGTCCAACCTGCGCAGGAAGCTGGAAGCCGGTGGCGAGCCCAGGCTCCTACATACGGTCCGCGGCGCGGGCTACGTCCTCCGCGTATAGACGGCTACCGATCCGCTGGCGCCTGGCCGGCGGGTCGGCGCTGCTGACGCTCGTGATCCTGCTCGGCTTCGCCGCGATCGTCGGCGTGCTCACGACGCGCAGCCTCCGGGCGGACTTCAACCGCGAGACGGCCTCGGCGGCGGACGACCTGAGAAAGACGATCTCGCTGCAGATCGTCACCGAGGGCGAAAACCAGTTCCGGGTCCGGCTCGACGCCGACAGCCCGAAGCTCAACGACTACGACGCGAGCCTGAACCCCGTGATCCGGGTGGTGTTCCGCACGGGCGAGGTGGTCGCGCAGACGACGAACGCGCCGTATCTCCCGCCGCCGCGGACGTTGCGGGAGGACTACGCCGGATACCGCATCGAGTCCCGGCCCATCCCCACCAGCGCCGGCACGTTCTTCGTCCAGTACGCGCGCCGGCTCTCCGACGTGGACGCGAGCGCCAACCGCGTGCGGGTCTTCCTCGGCCTCGGCGTGCTGGGCGGCGCGGCGCTCGCGCTGCTCGCCGGCCTCGCGACCGCGACCCGCGCGATGGCGCCGATCACGCGGCTGACGGACACTGCGCGCACGATCGCGCGCACGCGCGACCCGTCGCTGACCATCCCCCACCCGGAGTCCAGCGACGAGGTCTCCGAGCTGGCGAGCACGCTGGAGAGCATGCTCTACGCGCTCAACGAGGCACGCGGCGAGACCGAGGCGACGCTCGCCCGCCAGCGCCAGTTCGTCGCCGACGCGTCGCACGAGCTGCGCACGCCGCTCACATCCGTGCTGGCCAACCTCGAGCTGCTCGAGATGGAGCTGGAGGGCGAGCAGCGCGAGGCGGCCGCCTCCGCGCTGCGCTCCTCGCGCCGGATGCGGCGCCTGGTCGCCGACCTGCTGCTGCTCGCCCGCGCCGATGCCGGCCGCATGGCGCCGCGCGTGCCGGTCGACCTGTCCGAGGTCGTCACCGAGGCCGCGGGCGAGCTCGAGCCGGTCGCGGGCGACCATCAGATCAGCGTCTCCGCGCCGCCGGGCGCCGAGCTGGAGGGCGCGCGCGACGAGCTGCACCGGCTGACGCTCAACCTGCTGGAGAACGCCCTCCGCCACACCGACCCGGGCACGGCCGTCGAGGCGACGGTGGAGCGGATCGACGGCGAGATCGTGCTCTCGGTCGAGGACGACGGCCCGGGCATCTCGCCCGAGCTGCGCGACAAGGTGTTCGAGCGCTTCTTCCGCGGCGACGGCGACCGCAGCGGCTCGAGCGGCCTCGGCCTCTCGATCGTCCAAGCGGTCGCCGACTCGCACGACGGCACGGTCTCGCTCGAGGAGCCGCTGGACGGCCGCGGCGCCCGCTTCGTGGTGCGCTTCCCCGCCCGTCGCTGATTCAAGCGACCGACCCGGCTGCCGATTGCCCGGGTCGACATGTCTGAGATCAGCTCACAGCAGCTCGTCGTGTTCAGCCTCGGCGCCGAGGAGTACGCGCTCCCGATCGCTTCCGTGCACGAGATCATCCGCTTTTCCGAGCCGCGGTCGGTGGTCTCCGAGGTCGCCTGGATCCGCGGCGTGATCGGGCTGCGGGGGAAGATCATCCCGATCTTCGACCTCGCCGCCCGCCTCGACCTGGCCGACACCGGCACCGAGCCGGGCAAGATCGTGATCCTGGCGACCGGCGACGGCCAGGTCGGCGTCATGGTCGACGAGGTCGAGGAGGTCCTCACGGTGGCGTCGGACCAGCTCGAGCCGGTCCCGACCGCCAACACCGACACGATCGACGCGATCGCGAAGATCGACGACCGCCTCGTGATCCTGCTCAACCCGGAGGGCTTGTTCGCGGCCACGCCGGTCGCCGACGACCTCGCCGCGGCCGCGTGAGCGACCCATGGCCGGCCCCGTCACCACGCCCGGCACGCGCCGCGTCGTCGTCGCCGACGACTCGCGGCTGATGCGCCGCATGCTGGCCGACGCGCTCGGCCGGCAGGGGTTCGAGGTCGTGGGCACGGCGGCGGACGGCGACGAGGCGCTGGACCTGTGCCGCGCGCACCGGCCGGACGCGCTGACGCTCGATCTCCACATGCCCGGCCTCGACGGCCTCGGCGTGCTGCGGGCGCTGCGCGACGGCAAGGCCGAGCCGGTGCCGGTCGTCGTGGTGTCGGCGTTCTCCCCGGCCCACGGCGCGTACGCCGTCGACGCGCTCGCCGAGGGCGCGTTCGACCTCGTCGCCAAGCCGGTGCTCGGCGAGCCGCTGGAGACGTTCACGAGCGAGCTGGGCCGCAAGGTCGGCGAGGCGGCGCACGCCGCCGGACGCATCCGCCGCCGCGCCCAGCGCAACCTTCCCCGTCGGCCAGCTCCCGCCCCCGCCCGGCTGCGCACGCCGGCGCTCGCCACGCGCCGCGCCGGCGCCGGCACGCTGCTCGTGATCGCCTCCTCCACCGGCGGCCCGCGCGCGCTCGGCGAGCTCGTTCCCCGCCTCCCGGCGCAGCTCGGCGCCGGCGGGCTGCTCGTGCAGCACATGCCGGCCGGCTTCACCGCCTCGCTCGCCGCGCGGCTCGACGGCGCGAGCGCGCTCGCGGTGCGCGAGGCGCGCACCGGCGACGTGCTCGACCCCGGCAGCCTGCTCGTGGCGCCCGGCGGCTCGCACCTGCGGCTCTCCGACGACCGCCGCCTGCGGCTGGCGGACGACGCCCCCGAGGGCGGCCTGAAGCCGCGGGCCGACTTCACGATCGCCGACGCCGCGCGCCTGTTCACCCGCCGCGTGCTGCTCGTCGTCCTCACCGGCATGGGCAAGGACGGGCTCGAGGGCGCCCGCGCCGTCAAGCGCGCCGGCGGGCGCGTGCTCGTCGAGGCGGAGTCGAGCTGCACCGTCTACGGCATGCCGCGCGCGGTGGCCGACGCCGGCCTCGCCGACGCCGTGCTGCCGCTCGACCGGCTCGCCGACGCGATCGCCGGGGAGCTCTAGATGGGCGTCGTCCAGCCCACGCGCGCCGCGGGCGTGCCGAAGTTTCCTGCCTCGGTCGTTCCTCCCTCGTCACCGGCTTCGCCTCGCGTCGACGACTTCACGCCGTTCTGCGAGGCCGTCCGCACGATCTGCGGCGTCGACCTGCTGCAGTACAAGCGCGCGCAGATGGAGCGCCGGATCCGGACCTGGACGGCGCGCCGCGGGACCGAGGATCTCGGCGAGTACGCGCGCCGGCTCCGCGCCGACGCCGCGGAGCTCGACGCGTTCCTCGACCGCGTCACGATCAACGTCTCCCAGCTCTGGCGCCATCCCGAGCAGTGGACCGCGCTGGCCACGACGATCCTGCCGGAGCTGGCCGAGCGCGGGCGCGTGCGCGCCTGGAGCGCCGGCTGCTCCTACGGCGCCGAGGCGTACACGCTGGCCGCCGTCTGCCGCGAGGCGATCCCGGCCGCGCGCGTGGAGATCACCGGCACCGACCTCGACCACCGCATGGTCGCCCGCGCCCGCCGCGGCGGCTTCACGCCCGAGGACGCCCGCGGGGCGCCGCAGCGGGCGCTCGAGCGCTACTTCCCCGGCGGCCAGTCGACCGAGGAGCTGCGCCGCATGGTGCGGTTCGCGACCGGCGACCTGCTGCGCATGCCGGTGCCGCGCGAGCGCTACGACCTCGTGCTCTGCCGCAACACCGTCATCTACTTCACCGAGGCGGTCCGCGACGCCCTGCACGTGCGCCTCGTCGACGCGCTGCGGCCGGGCGGGTATCTCGTGGTGGGAGCGTCCGAGCGCGTCGCCGACCCCCGCGGCCTGAACCTCACGTCCCCCTTCCACTTCATCTATCGGAAGGGCTGAGCCGTGGACGTCTCCGAGTACCTCCCGATGTTCCTGGCGGAAGGGCGCGAGCACCTGCAGGACCTG
>Ga0193742_1001659_pt1 | contig 13206 bp, 17 predicted proteins | sample L2c1metaG_FD_165511 | JGI IMG/M metagenome (GOLD analysis project Ga0193742, IMG submission 165511) | Soil microbial communities from a riparian zone of the East river system, Colorado, United States - L2c1 | ecosystem: Environmental > Terrestrial > Soil > Riparian zone | place: USA: East River... | reverse complement strand
TGGTCGATGTGCCACCAACCTGGCGGCCCCGGCCTCCGCCGGGGCGACGGACGTTTCTGCCCTCACCGCGCCTCATCCATCAGTGCGCGCATCTGGCGGACGCTTTCGGCAAGCCCGACGAACATCGCCTCGCCTATCAGGAAATGCCCGATGTTGAGTTCCGCCAGCTGAGGGATCGCGGCGATGGGCTGGACATTGTCATAGGTCAGGCCGTGCCCGGCATGCACCTCTATGCCGTTCTTCGCCGCCAGCGCCGCGGCATCGGCCAGCCGCCGGAGTTCCGCCGCCTGCGCCTCGCCTTCCAGTTCGGCATAGCGGCCGGTGTGCAGCTCCACCACCGGCGCGCCCAGCCGGATCGCCGCATCGATCTGGCGCGGATCGGGTTCGATGAACAGCGACACGCGGATGTTCGCGTTCCTGAGTTCGTTGACCAGCGGCGCGAGGTGATTGTGCCCGCCCGCCGCATCCAGCCCGCCCTCGGTGGTGCGCTCCTCGCGCTTTTCGGGGACGATGCACGCGGCATGCGGGCGGTGGCGCAGCGCAATGCCCAGCATTTCCTCGGTCGCCGCCATTTCCAGATTGAGCGGGATGGTCAGTTCGGCCGACAGCCGCGCGATATCGTCGTCGGTGATGTGCCGCCGGTCCTCGCGCAGATGCGCCGTGATGCCATCCGCCCCGGCCGCCGCCGCCGCCAGCGCCGCGCGCACCGGATCGGGATAGCCCGCCCCGCGCGCGTTCCTGACCGTCGCGACGTGATCGATATTGACGCCCAGGCGGAGATAATCGCTCACGCTGCCGCCCGGCTCCCCGGCTTCACCGCCGGGATCGCGGCGAGTTCGGGTGGCAGCGAATCGGGCTCATAGGTCGGCACGGCCAGCCGGATCAGCGGATAGAAGGGCACGCCCAGATCGGCGGTCCCGCCGGACCTGTCGACCAGCGATGCTGCTGCGATCACCTCGCCGCCCGCCCGCGCTATCGCGGCGATGGCCTCCCGGCTGGAGAGTCCGGTGGTGACGACATCCTCCATCATTAGCACCCGCGCGCCGCGATTGAGACGGAAGCCGCGGCGCAGTTCGAACACGCCGTCGGGCCGTTCGAGGAACATCGCATCGACCCCCAGCGCGCGGCCCATTTCCTGGCCCGCGATCACCCCGCCCATCGCCGGGGACACCACCGCATCGATCTGAACCTTGGTCTGATCGGGAATTTTCATCACTAGCGCCTCGATCAACCGCGCGCCGCGCGCCGGGTTCATCAGGACGCGCGCGCATTGCAGATAACGCGGGCTGCGCAGACCGGAGGAAAGAATGAAATGCCCTTCCAACAGCGCCTCGGCCGCCCGGAACTCCGCCAGAATTTCGTCTTCGGTCATGCGTCGAGCGGTCCCATATCGTCGTCAGGCGTTGAATAGGGACGCCGCCGCCGCCACGCAACGGCTTCACAAAAGCGGTCTGCCGTGCTTGAGGCGCGATGATACCGCGCGTATAGGCCCGGCACGAATTGCCGCGCGCCATCCCCCGCCCGCGGAAAATGTCTTGAGGGAAGCGACGTAAGAATGCGCAAGACCGGGTTGAAGTCATTGCTGCTGGCCGCGGGCCTTGCCCTCGCGTCCACCGGCGCGATCGCGCAGGAAGCAGCGCCTGCGAACACCACCGCCCCCGCTGCGACGGCGATCGCCGATCCCGCAGCCGCGGCCAATGCGATGGCCCCTGCGGTTGCCGCGACTCCGGCGGTTCAGGCCCCGGCGCTGGTGCAACCCGAATCCGAATGGGGTCAGCCGATTCCCAGGGGTATCGCGCTGCCAGAGCAGGTCTCGCCCAACGGCAAGACGGCGCTCTGGCTGCATGACGTGATCCTGATGCCGATCATCGTCGTCATCTCGCTATTCGTCCTCGGCCTGCTGTTCTGGGTATCATGGCGCTACCGCCGCAAGGCGCATCCCGTGCCGTCGAAGACCACGCACAACACCTTCATCGAAGTGGTGTGGACGGTAGTGCCGGTGCTGATTCTGGTGATCATCGCGGTGCCGTCGATTGGGCTGCTTTCCGCCCAGTACAAGCCTGCGCCGGCGCATGCGCTGACGATCAAGGCGATCGGCAATCAGTGGTACTGGACCTATCAATATCCGGACAATGGCGAGTTCGAAGTAACCGCCAACATGCTCAAGGAGCAGGATCAGGTCGGCAAGGGGGAGCGTTTCCGCACCCCGCTCGACGGTCCGCGCCTGCTCGCGGTGGACAATCGCATCGTCGTCCCCGTGGGCCGTCCGATCCGCCTGATCACCACGTCCAACGACGTCATCCACAGCTGGGCGCTGCCCGCCGCCTGGGTGAAGATGGACGCGGTTCCCGGCCGCTTGAACGAGGTCAATTTCCAGATCGACCGCCCCGGCGTCTATTTCGGCCAGTGCAGCGAGCTATGCGGGGCGCGCCACGCCTATATGCCGATCGCGGTCGAGGCCGTGCCGGTTGCGCAGTTCAACCAGTGGGTGTTGTCGAAGGGCGGTACGCTCGCCCCGCCGGCGGCATCGGCCCCCGCGCCGACCGAGCAGGATGCGGCCAACACCGCCGACGCTTCGTCCGAAGCGACCCCGGCCCCCGCAGATAACGGCACCGAAGCCGCCGTCACCACCAATCAGGCCGCAACCGCCAATCCGGCGGGCGCAGGCAACGCGGAATAACCAGCCATGACCGACACCGCCATTCCCGCGCCCCACGCCTTTGAGGCGGCGCATGCCGATCATCACCATGATGCGGACCACAAGCCGGGCTTCTTCGCCCGCTGGTTCATGTCGACCAACCACAAGGATATCGGCACGCTCTACCTGATCTTCGCGATCATCGCGGGGATCATCGGTGGCGTGATTTCGGGCATGATGCGCGTCGAGCTGGCCGCCCCCGGCATCCAGTATCTGGAAGCCTGGTCGGGCGAATCGGGCGACGCGGCGCTGCATTTCTGGAACGTGCTGATCACCGCGCACGGCCTGATCATGGTGTTCTTCATGGTCATGCCGGCGATGATCGGCGGCTTCGGCAACTGGTTCGTCCCGATCATGATCGGCGCGCCGGACATGGCGTTCCCGCGGATGAACAATATCAGCTTCTGGCTGCTGGTTCCCGCCTTCGCGCTGCTGCTCGGCTCCACCTTCGTCGGCGGCGCCGGCACCGGCTGGACCGTCTATGCGCCGCTATCGACCTATGGCGAGCCCGGGCCCGCCGTGGATATGGCGATCCTGTCGCTCCACCTTGCGGGCGCCAGCTCGATCCTGGGCGCGATCAACTTCATCACCACCATCTTCAACATGCGCGCGCCGGGGATGACCATCCACAAGATGCCGCTGTTCGTGTGGTCGGTGCTGGTCACCGCCTTCCTGCTGCTGCTGGCACTGCCGGTGCTGGCCGCGGCGATCACGATGCTGCTGACCGATCGCAACTTCGGCACGACCTTCTACGATCCCGCCGGCGGCGGCGATCCGATCCTGTACCAGCATCTGTTCTGGTTCTTCGGCCATCCCGAAGTGTACATCATGATCCTGCCGGGCTTCGGCATCGTCAGCCAGGTCATCGCGACGTTCAGCCGCAAGCCGGTGTTCGGCTATCTCGGCATGGCCTATGCCATGGTCGCGATCGGGGTGGTCGGCTTCGTCGTGTGGGCGCACCACATGTTCACAACCGGCTTGAGCGTGAATACCAAGATGTACTTCACCGCCGCGACGATGGTGATCGCGGTGCCGACGGGTATCAAGATCTTCAGCTGGATCGCGACGATGTGGGGCGGCTCGCTGTCCTTCAAGACCCCGATGCTGTGGTCGATCGGCTTCATCTTCATGTTCACCGTGGGCGGCGTCACCGGCGTGGTGCTGGCGAATGGCGGCGTCGACGACATCATGCACGACAGCTACTATGTGGTGGCGCATTTCCACTATGTGCTGAGCCTCGGCGCGGTGTTCTCGCTGTTCGCCGGCTTCTATTACTGGTTCGCCAAGATGTGGGGCCGGAACTATAACGAGTTCCTGGGCCAGGTGCATTTCTGGCTGTTCTTCGTCGGCGTGAACGTGCTGTTCTTCCCGATGCACTTCCTCGGCCTGGACAGCATGCCGCGCCGCATCCCCGACTATACCGACGCGCACGCCTATTATAACCACATCGCGACAATAGGTTACGGGATCATGGCGATCTCGATGGTGGTGTTCTTCGTCAACGTCTTCTGGTCGCTGTTCGCGGGCAAGAAGGCGGAAAGCAATGTCTGGGGCGAGGGTGCCACGACACTGGAATGGACCCTGTCCAGCCCGCCTCCGTTCCACCAGTTCGAAACGCTGCCGGTGATCGACGATCGCGGGCATCACTGATCGGGCTCAGCTAGCCTGACAACGAAGCGCCCCGGCAATCGCCGGGGCGTTTTCGGTTTGGGGCTGAGGTTGCCTGTCCAACGGCCTGGCGCCGGCGGACTGGCATCCAGCCCTTTCCCCCGCACGCCTTCCGCCCTATAGGCCCCGCTTGAATACGATGGACGCTGCCGCCCCGATGACCCTGCCCGCCGATTGGCGGGATTTCCTCGCGCTGACCAAGCCGCGGGTGATGAGCCTTGTCGTGTTCACCGGGCTGTGCGGCATGCTCGCCGCGCCGGTGACGATCAACCCGGTGCTGGGCTTCGTTGCGATCCTGTGCATCGCCGTCGGCGCGGGCGCGGCGGGGGCGCTCAATCAATGGTATGAGGCGGATCTGGACGCCAAGATGCGCCGCACCGCCGCACGGCCGCTGCCCGCCGGGCGGATGGACCGACAATCGGCGCTGCACTTCGGCGTCGGCCTGTCGGTGTTCTCGGTGCTGCTGATGGGCCTGGCGATCAACGTGCTGGCGGCCGCGATCCTTGCCGGATCGATCCTGTTCTACGTGCTGATCTACACCGTGTGGCTAAAGCGGCGGACACCGCAAAATATCGTCATCGGCGGCGCCGCGGGTGCTTTCCCGCCACTGATCGGCTGGGTTGCGGCGACGGGCGACGTCGCGCTGCTGCCGGTCCTGCTGTTCGCACTGATCTTCCTGTGGACCCCGCCGCATTTCTGGGCGCTCGCGCTGTTTGTGAAGACCGATTACGCCAATGCCGGGGTGCCGATGCTGCCGGTCGTTTCCGGCGAGCGCACCACGCGCACCCAGATTGGCCTGTACACTATTCCGATGATCGCCTGCGCGATCGCCCCTTGGCCGCTGGGATTGACCGGCGCGATCTACGGGGTGGTGGCGGTCGCGACCAGCATCGTGTTCGCCCTGTTCGCGCTCGACGTGGCCACGCGGACGACCCAGTCCGAAGACGCGATGCGGCCGGAAAAGCGGCTGTTCGCCTATTCGATCCTCTACCTTTTCATCCTCTTTGGCGCGCTGGTCGCGGACAGGTGGCTTTGATGGACGACCCCCGCACCCAAGCGGACGCGGTGCGCAAGCGCCAGCGTGCGCGGGCAACCGTGATGGCATGGATATTGGGCGGCCTCGTCGTCCTGTTCTTCGCCGTCACCATCGTGAAGATCCAGGCAGGAATGGGCCGATGACACGCAATCTTCGCACGGCGTTGATGGGCGGCGCACTGGTCTGCGGCATGACCGGCATGGGTTTCGCCAGCGTGCCGCTGTACCGCATGTTCTGCCAGGTCACCGGCTTCAACGGCACCACCCAGCGCGCGGAGGAAGCACCGGGAGCAGTCAACCGCAAGGTGGAGGTGCGTTTCGATTCGAACGTGTCGCCCGCGCTCGGCTGGTCGTTCAAGCCCGAAAAGCCTTCGGAAACCGTCGATATCGGCGGGCGCGACATGGCGTTCTTTACCGCGACCAACAACAATTCGGTGCCCGTCACCGGCACCGCGACGTTCAACGTCACACCGTCCCAGGCGGGCAAATATTTCACCAAGATCCAGTGTTTCTGCTTCACCGAACAGACGCTGCAGCCCGGTGAGACGATACGCATGCCGGTGATCTTCTTCGTCGATCCCAAGATGCTCGACGATCCCGATGCGGCGGACGTCAACGCGATCACGCTCAGCTATACATTTTACCCGGTGGACCAGCCCAAAACCGCAAGCTAGAGCGACGGACTGAAACGCCCAAGACAGCTACAGGAAATGCCCATGGCCGGCGCCAAGAACCACGAATACCATATTCTTCCCCCCAGCCCCTGGCCGCTGATTGGCGCATTCGCCGCGCTCGCCATGGCGGCGGGCGGCATCATGTGGATGCATGAGGCGGCGGGCGGCGGCTGGGTGTTCCTGGCCGGCACCGCGGGCGTGCTGTTCACCATGTACAGCTGGTGGTCCGACGTGATCCGCGAAGCCAATGGCGGCGATCATACCCCGGTGGTGCAGCTCCATCTGCGCTACGGCATGATCCTGTTCATCGCTTCGGAAGTGATGTTTTTCGTCGGCTGGTTCTGGGCGTTCTTCGATTTCGCGCTGTTCCCCGTGCCGATGCAGGTGACCGACGGAACGGTCGAGATCCTGACCGGCGCCGCGGCGGCCGCACCGAGCTTCCCCGCCCTAGGCATCGAGGTGATCCCGGCATTCGAGCTGCCGCTGCTCAACACGCTGATCCTGCTGCTATCGGGCACCACCGTCACCTGGGCGCACCACGCACTGATCCATGGCGACCGCGAAGGGCTGAAGAAGGGCCTGTGGCTGACGATCATCCTGGGCCTGATCTTCTCGTCGATCCAGGCCTATGAATATGCCCATGCACCGTTCGGCTTCGGCGGGACCAACTACAGCTCGGCCTTCTTCATGGCGACCGGCTTCCACGGTTTCCACGTGCTGATCGGCACGATCTTCCTGATCGTCTGCCTGATCCGCAGCTACAAAGGCGACTTCACGCCGCGCCAGCATTTCGGTTTCGAAGCCGCCGCCTGGTACTGGCACTTCGTCGACGTGGTGTGGCTATTCCTGTTCGTCTCCATCTATGTCTGGGGCGGCTGGAACGCGCCTGTCCACGGCGGATGATCCGGTGAGCGAACCCGCACCGGCACAGGTCGCCTTTGGTGGCCTGTGCCCGGCCTGCGGGGCGAAGACACTGTTCGCCGGCAACCTGCGCTTCGCAGATCGCTGCCCGGCCTGCGGGCTGGATTTCACCCGGTTCAACGTCGGTGACGGCCCGGCGGCGTTCCTGACGCTGATCATCGGCGCATTGATCGCGGGGCTCGCCATCTGGCTGGAGCTTGCCGCGTCACCGCCCTGGTGGGTCCATGTGATCATCTGGCTGCCGGTGACGGTCATCGGCGTGATGCTGAGCCTGCGCGTCGCCAAGGCGGCGCTGCTCGCGCTGGAATATCGCAACAAGGCGCGCGAAGGGCGGATTGCACCATGAAACGGCTTCCGCTGATCCCCACCATCATCGTCGCGCTCGCCATTGCCGCGATGATCGGTCTCGGCGTCTGGCAGATCCAGCGCGCGGGCGAAAAGGATGCGCTGCTCACGCTCTACAACGCCAATCTTCGCCAGCCGGCCATGGCCTTTCCGCGCGGTGCTCCCGTTCCGGCAGACGCGATGTTCCGCCCGTCATCGGTTATGTGCCTGGAAGTAACCGGTTGGCGCACCAGCGGCGGCCGCGCGGCGGACAGTACCACCGGCTATCGCCATATCGCCGAATGCCGCACCGGCGGGGGCGAGGGGCCGGGCGCGCTGATCGACATGGGTGTCGCGCGCGATCCGAAGGTCAAGCCGGTATGGGGCGGCGGGCAGGTGGCGGGCATCATCACCACCGAACCCGATTCGACCAGCCTGATCGGCAAGCTGTTCGGCCGCGCGCCCGCGCTCGCGCCGATGCTGGTGGCGACCACCCCTGCGCAAGGGCTACAGGCCTCGGCCCGGCCCAGCCCGGAGAACGTGCCGAACAATCATATCGCCTATGCCGGGCAGTGGTTCTTCTTCGCCTTGGCCGCGGGCGTGATTTACTTTCTGGCCCTGCGCCGCCGCGCCCGCTAACCGCGTCCGCCATGCGCTACATCAGCACCAGGGGCACCGCGCCCACTCTCGATTTTCGCGGAGCGACGCTCGCCGGCCTCGCCTCCGATGGCGGACTGTATCTGCCCGAAGCTTGGCCCACGCTGTCGCCGGACGAGATCGCCGGTCTGACGGGCCTCTCCTATGTCGATACCGCCGTCGCGGTGATGGCGCCGTTCATTGGCGACGCGCTGACCCGCGAGGAACTGCGCGATCTGTGCACCCAGGCCTATGGCCGCTTCTCGCACAATGCCGTCACGCCGCTGGTCCAGCTCGACCAGAGCCATTGGCTGCTCGAACTGTTCCACGGTCCGACGCTCGCGTTCAAGGATGTCGCGCTCCAGCTGCTCGGCCTGTTGTTCGAGAAATTCCTCAAGGGCACCAGCGATCATCTGACGATCATCGGCGCGACCTCAGGCGATACCGGCTCCGCGGCGATCGATGCGGTCGCCGGGCGCGAGGGTATCGATATCTTCATGCTCCACCCACAGGGCCGGGTATCCGACGTCCAGCGCCGCCAGATGACCACGGTGCGCGCGCCCAACGTCCACAATATCGCGATCGACGGTGATTTCGATTCCGCGCAGGCGCTGGTGAAGGCGATGTTCGCCGATACCGGCTTCGCCGGGCGCTTCCAGCTGAGCGCGGTCAATTCGATCAATTGGGCGCGGCTGATGGCGCAGGTGGTTTATTATTTCTATGCCGCCGTTCGTCTGGGCGCACCGGGCCGCCCGGTGGCCTTCTCGGTCCCAACCGGCAATTTCGGCGACGTATTCGCAGGCTATGTGGCGAGCAAAATGGGCCTGCCGGTCGAACGGCTGATCGTCGCGACCAACGTCAACGATATTCTCCACCGCGCGCTGAGCGACGGCGACTATTCGCAAGGCACCGTAGTCGCCACGGCCACCCCGTCGATGGACATCCAGGTCTCATCCAACTTCGAACGCCTGTTGTTCGATCTCGGCGGGCGCGCCAGTCTTGCGGACCAGATGGCCGGCTTCGAATCCACCCGCGCGATGCGCCTGACCAACAGCCAGCGCGAGGGTGCGAGCCAGCTGTTCACCAGTGCGCGGATCGATGCGGACGGCATGGCGCGCGCGATGGGCTGGGCGTGCGACCGCACTGGCCAGCTGATCGATCCGCACAGCGCGATCGGCCTGGCCGCTGCGCGTGAGGCCGCCGGGCTGGCGGCGGACACGCCCATCGTTACCCTCGCCACCGCACATCCGGCCAAATTCCCCGACGCAGTCGAACGCGCTACCGGGCAGCGCCCCCGCCTGCCTGCGCGCATCGGCAACCTGTTCGATCGCGAGGAAAGCTTCGCCACGCTTCCGGCCGAGATCGGCGCGATAGAGGCGTATGTCGCGGAGCGCGCGACGCCGCGCGGATGACCCAACTCCTCACCCTCACCGGCGAACCCTGGGCCGATTACGGCCTGATCGATTCGGGTAACGGCCGAAAGCTCGAGCGCTACGGCCCGCACCGCTTCATCCGCCCCGAGCCGCAGGCGATGTGGGCGCCCGCATCCGAAGACTGGGATTCGGACGCCGAATTCATCCCCGGATCGGACGATGAAGGCGGCGGGCGCTGGTATTTCGACCGCCCCACCCCGCGCGACGGCTGGCCGCTGGCGTGGGACGATGTCCGCTTTACCGCGCAGACCACCCCGTTCCGCCATCTCGGCTTCTTCCCCGACATGGCCCCCGTGTGGACGTGGATGCGCGAACAGGTCGCGGACATGCCGAGCCCCCAGATCATGAACCTGTTCGGCTATACCGGCGTCGGCAGCCTCGCGATGGCCACACGGGGGGCACAGGTCGTCCATGTCGATGCGTCGAAGAAATCGGTCGAGGCCGCGCGCCGCAACGCCGAGCTATCGGACATGGCGGACAAGCCGGTGCGATGGATCGTCGATGATGCGGCGAAGTTTGTTGCGCGCGAGGTCCGCCGCGGCCGCCGCTATGACGGGATTCTGCTCGATCCGCCCAAGTTCGGCCGTGGCCCCGAAGGCGAGGTCTGGCGGCTGGAGGAACATCTCGCGCCGCTGATCCGTGATTGCCGTGCATTGCTGGACGCGGATTCGCAGTTCCTGTTCCTCACCGTCTACGCCGTCCGCATGTCCGCGCTCGCCATCCGCGAGCTGCTGGCGCAGGCCTTTGCCGATTTGGGCGGCACAGTCGAAGCGGGCGAACTGGGCGTGCGCGAGGAGGCGCGCGGCCTCACCCTGCCCACCGCCATCTTCGCGCGCTGGAGCCGTTAGGACCGTCCCGCCCGGATCGCCGCGCCGGCCACGAACGGCGCACCGGCGACCAGCGCGAGGCTGGTTGCCGCCAGCAGCTTGATCGCGCCTGGGCCGTCTCCGCTGGCGAAGATCAGCAGCGGCACCGCGATCGGCAGCATCACCAGCCCGGCCAGCGCCCCGGCGCCGCGCAGGCCGGCGATCAGTGCGGCGGTGGCGAGCGCGAGTGCCGCCAGCCCCGGCGTGCCGATCAACAGCGCCAGCTCCAGCCGCCACAGCGCGTCGCCATCCAGCCGCAACAACGCGGCGGCGGGGATGGCCGCCAGCATCAATGGCGGCCCAAAGCTCAGCCAGTGCGCGGCGACCTTGGCGGCGGCCACCGCTTCGTCCGAAGCACCGCGCACCGCCAGTTGATCGAGCACGCCGTTCTCCATGTCCGGCGCGACCAGCCGATCGATCGGCAGCAACGCCGCAAGCAGCGCCGCGACCCATGCCGCACCGGGGCCGACGCGCGCCAGCGTCTCGCCGTCCGGCCCGATCGCAAACGGGAACAGCGTCGCCACCAGCAGGAAGAACGCGACCGGCATCCACACTCCGCCGCCACGCCATTGCCGCCGCAGATCGCGCAGGATCAGCGCGGCGATCACAATATGATCTCCAACGCACCGGGCAGATCGAGCGGCTGGTGCGTCGCCACCAGCGCGATCCCGCCCGCCGCCCGGTGCCGCGCGATGAGCCCCGCGACCAGATCGACCGCTGCGTCGTCCAGCCCGCTGGTCGGCTCGTCGAGCAGCCAGATCGGCGCGCCGCTGACGACGACGCGTGCCAGCCCGCCGCGCCGCCGCTGCCCGGTCGAAAGGATACGCACCGGCGCATCGGCGATGGCGCTCAGTCCGACTGCGTCCAGCGCCCCGGCCACCGCGCCCGCTCGCCGATCGATCCGCGCCCAGAAAGCGACCGCCTCGGCCAATGTCGCATCGCCGTCCAGTGCCGCCTGTTCGGCAGCTGGTGAGAGCAATCCGGCGGCAATCCGCAACAGACTCGATTTGCCCGCCCCGTTCGCCCCCGTCACGCGCGCCGCATCGCCCGGAGCCAGCGTGAACGACAGCGCCTCGAACAGCACCCGCTCACCGCGCACGCACGTCACGTCGTCAAGCGCGAGCGTGGCGTTCACCCCGCTGAGTCTTCCAGCGCATGCATGTCATCGTCGGACAGGCCGAAATGATGCCCGACCTCGTGCACCACGACATGGTTGATCAGATCGGCGAGATCGACACCGCTCTCGCACCATTCCGCGAGCAGGGGCTGGCGGAACAGGTGGATCATGTCGGGCTCGCGCGGTGTATCGAACGCCGATTTCTCGCCCATCGGGATACCGGTGTAGAGCCCGGTCAGCTCCCATGGGTCGTCCAGGTCGACGCTTTCCAGCTGTTCGGCGTCGGCGAATTCCTCGATGCGGATCACGACATCGCCCAATTGCGCGCGGAACGTCTCGGGCAGCCGCTCGAACGCGGCGCGCGCCAGCGTCTCGAACACGTCCGCCCCCGGCGCAATCTGTTGACCTCGGCTCATCATCGCTGCGACATAGGCCGGAACATGAAATGGAGGAAGATGTGGTCGAGGCCCTGAGTGAAGCCGAACGCGCCGATGCGCTGGATGGCCTGCCCGATTGGGATTACGACGAGGGCCGTGACGCTATCGCCCGCGAATTCATGTTCGACGATTTCAACCAGGCGTTCGGCTTCATGACCCAGGTCGCGCTGCTGGCGGAAAAGGCCGATCATCACCCCGAATGGTCCAACGTGTACAACCGCGTGACCATCCTCCTCACCACTCACGAAGCCGGCGGCCTCAGCGCGCGCGATATCGAGATGGCTGAGGCAATCGAGGAACTGATCGATTAGGTCAGGCCGCGCGCCTTCAATTGCTTCCTCAGTTTGCCGGGCAGCCAGCGTGCGGCGAACGCGAGCTTCCGCGCGGTCGGGCCGATATAGGCGTGCAGCCCGCGCTCGTTATGGATCACGTCCCATGCCGCCTGTGCGACATCCTCCACCGGTGTGAACTCCAGCCCCGCCTCGACCACCTTTTCGCGCGCTGTCGCATTGCTGCCACCGATATTGGCCTTTAGCAGCGGGGTATCGATGAAGCCCGGCATCAGTGACCGGACGCGGATGCCCGCCGCCGCCCATTCGCCGTCCAGCGCCTCGGTCAGCCCACGCACGCCGAACTTGGTCGCCGAGTAAGCCGAAAGCCCCGGCGCCCCCCAGATAGCCGACGCGGACGCGGTGTTGAGCAGGCACGATCCCGGTGTCCGCGCCAGATGCGGGAAGGCGGCACGCGCGCCGTACAGTACGCCGCGGAAATTGATGTCGGTCACCCGGTCGAGCTCCGCCCGGTCGATCTCACCGAACGGTCCGCCCACCGCGATACCGGCATTGTTGTGCAGCACATGCAGCGGCCCGCCGCGCGTGAAGGCGTCCAGCACCGCGACCCATTGATCGAAATCGCGCACGTCCAGCGCGTGCGTCTCCACGCCCAGCGCCTCCGCCGTCGCCGCCATCGCGCCCGCATCGACATCGCCGATCCCAACGCGCCAGCCCCTGGCGGCGAACAGGGTGGCCACCGCCCGCCCGATGCCCGATGCGCCTCCCGAAATGAAGATCGCCTTCTGATCCGCCATGCCCCTCTCCTTTGCGGACGCGTTTGACCGCATGACCGCCACGCTGTCTATTGGGAATCCATGACGACCACCGGCCCCGCCGTCCGCTTCGCGGGCGTGACCAAGCGCTATGGCGAGGCCGTCGCGCTGGCGGGCATCGATCTGGAGATCGTCCCCGGCAGCTTCGTCGCGCTGGTCGGTAGTTCGGGATCGGGCAAATCGACGCTGCTCAAGACGGTCAACCGCCTGATCGAGCCGACCGGCGGCACCGTGCTGATCGACGGCAGGGATGTGGCGGTGGACGAGCCGTACCTTGTCCGCCGACGGATCG
>Ga0193742_1001658_pt1 | contig 13210 bp, 11 predicted proteins | sample L2c1metaG_FD_165511 | JGI IMG/M metagenome (GOLD analysis project Ga0193742, IMG submission 165511) | Soil microbial communities from a riparian zone of the East river system, Colorado, United States - L2c1 | ecosystem: Environmental > Terrestrial > Soil > Riparian zone | place: USA: East River... | reverse complement strand
GCACCTCGGTCGGCCTCGTGGTCGAATCCGGCGAACCGCGCGAAGTGCATCATTTCGCATGTCTGGCCGGCTACGGCGCCGAAGCGATCAATCCCTATCTGGCGTTCGAAACCATCATCGCGATGAAGGACCGCCTGCCCGGCTCGCTCGACGATTATGAAATCGTCAAGCGCTACATCAAGTCGATCGGCAAGGGTCTGTTGAAGGTGATGTCGAAGATGGGCATCTCGACCTACCAGTCCTATTGCGGCGCGCAGATCTTCGACGCCGTCGGCCTGAAGGCCGATTTCATCGCCAAGTATTTTGCTGGCACCCATAGCCGCGTCGAAGGCGTCGGATTGGCCGAAATCGCCGAGGAAACCTGCCGCCGTCATGCCGATGCCTTCGGCGATGCGCAGGTCTACAAGACCGCGCTCGATGTCGGCGGCGAATATGCCTACCGCACCCGCGGCGAGGATCACGCCTGGACCGCCGAAACCGTCGGCATGCTGCAGCATGCCGCGCGCGGCAACTCGCTGGAGCGCTACAAGGCGTTCGCGAAAATCCTCAACGAACAATCCGAGCGGCTGCTGACGCTGCGCGGCCTGTTCCGGATCAAGACCGCCGAAGACGAGAAGCGCAAGCCGATCAAACTCGACCAGGTCGAGCCCGCCAAGGATATCGTCAAGCGTTTCGCCACCGGCGCGATGAGTTTTGGTTCGATCTCGCGCGAGGCGCACACGACCTTGGCGATCGCCATGAACCGGATCGGCGGCAAGTCCAACACCGGCGAAGGCGGCGAAGAGTCCGATCGCTTCAAGCCGCTGCCGAACGGCGATTCGATGCGCTCGGCGATCAAGCAGGTCGCCTCGGGCCGCTTTGGCGTCACGACGGAATATCTCGTCAATTCCGACATGATGCAGATCAAGATGGCGCAGGGCGCCAAGCCCGGCGAAGGCGGCCAGTTGCCCGGCCACAAGGTCGACGCCGTGATCGCGCGCGTGCGGCATTCGACGCCGGGCGTCGGCCTGATTTCGCCGCCGCCGCACCACGACATCTATTCGATCGAGGATCTGGCGCAGCTGATCTACGACCTCAAGAACGTCAATCCGGACGGTCAGGTCTCGGTCAAGCTGGTCTCCGAAATCGGCGTCGGCACCGTCGCCGCCGGTGTCGCCAAGGCGCGCGCCGACCACGTCACCATCGCGGGTTTTGAGGGCGGTACCGGCGCTTCGCCGCTGACCTCGATCAAGCACGCAGGTTCGCCGTGGGAAATCGGCCTTGCCGAAACCCACCAGACGCTGGTGCGCGAGCGGCTGCGCAGCCGCATCGTGGTGCAGGTCGACGGCGGCTTCCGCACTGGACGCGACGTCGTGATCGGTGCGCTTCTGGGCGCCGACGAGTTCGGCTTTGCCACCGCGCCTCTGATCGCGGCCGGCTGCATCATGATGCGCAAGTGTCATCTCAACACCTGCCCGGTCGGCGTCGCGACGCAGGATCCCGTCCTGCGCAAGCGTTTTACGGGCCAGCCCGAGCACGTCATCAACTACTTCTTCTTTGTTGCGGAAGAGGTGCGGGAAATCATGGCCCAGCTCGGCTACCGCACCTTCAACGAGATGGTCGGCCAGACCCAGATGCTCGACCAGTCGACGCTGGTGGCGCACTGGAAGGCCAAGGGCCTCGATTTCTCAAAACTGTTCGTGCGCCAGAAAGAGCTGCCCGGCCAGAAGATCTATCACTCCGAAAAGCAGGACCATCATCTGGAAGCCGTGCTCGATCGCCGGCTGATCGAGAAGGCGCGGGCCGCCATCGACCGCGGCGCGCCGGTGAAAATCGAGGAAGAGATCAACAACACCGACCGCTCGGCCGGTGCGATGCTGTCGGGCACGCTGGCCAAGATCTACGGCCATGCCGGCCTGCCGCTCGACACCATCCAGGTCAGCCTCAAGGGCACCGCGGGCCAGGCGTTCGGCGCCTGGCTGACGCGCGGCGTCACCTTCGATCTCGAAGGCGAAGGCAACGACTATGTCGGCAAGGGCCTTTCCGGCGGCCGCATCATCGTCAAGCCGCCGCGTAATTCCGGCATCGTACCGGAAGAATCCATCATCGTCGGCAACACCGTGATGTATGGCGCGATCGAGGGCGAATGCTATTTCCGCGGCATCGCCGGCGAACGCTTCGCGGTGCGCAACTCCGGCGCGGTCGCGGTCGTCGAAGGCGCCGGCGACCATTGCTGCGAATACATGACCGGCGGCATCGTCGTGGTGCTCGGCAAGACCGGGCGCAACTTCGCGGCCGGCATGTCCGGCGGCATCGCCTATGTGCTGGATGAAGCCGGCGACTTCGACAAGCTGTGCAACATGGCGATGGTCGAGCTGGAGCCGGTGCTCTCGGAAGAGATGATCAACCAGAACACCTATCACCACACCGGCGATCTCGAAGCCCATGGCCGGGTCGACGTGTTCCAGAACCTGCTCGAATCCGACGTCGAGCGGCTGCACGTCCTGATCACGCGCCACGCCAAGCTCGCCGGCTCGAAGAAGGCCGCCGAGATCCTCGCCGACTGGAAGGCCTGGCTGCCGAAATTCCGCAAGGTGATGCCGGTGGAATACCGCCGCGCGCTGAAGGAGATGAAGGCGAACGCCGACGCCGAACCGAAGATTGCGATCGGGGCGTGATGTTTATCGACCGTCATTGCGAGCGCAGCGAAGCAATCCATAGCACCGCGAAGAAAGAATGGATTGCTTCGTCGCTTCGCTCCTCGCAATGACGGTGAGCAATAACGAAGACGAAGCTTAAGTGGCAGGGACGTCAGGTTTAATGGGCAAGATCACAGGTTTTCTCGAGATCGACCGGCATGACCGCAAGTATGCGCCGGTTACCGACCGCGTGCAGCATTATCGCGAATTCGTCATTCCCCTGAGCGAGAAAGACACCCGCGACCAGGCCGCGCGCTGCATGAATTGCGGCATTCCCTATTGCCACGGCACCGGTTCGGTTCAGCCGGGCACGCCGGGCTGCCCGGTCAACAACCAGATCCCCGATTTCAACGACCTCGTCTATCAGAACAATTGGGAAGAGGCCTCGCGCAACCTGCACTCGACCAACAATTTTCCGGAGTTCACCGGCCGCATCTGCCCGGCGCCGTGCGAGGCCTCCTGCACGCTCAACATCGACGACAACCCGGTCACCATCAAGACCATCGAATGCGCGATCGTCGACCGCGCCTGGGACAATGGCTGGCTGAAGCCGGAAATCGCGCCCGCGAAAACCGGCAAGAAGGTCGCGATCATCGGCTCCGGCCCCGCGGGCCTTGCCGCAGCCCAGCAGCTCGCGCGCGCCGGCCATGACGTCCACGTCTATGAGAAATTCGCCAAGGCCGGCGGCCTGCTGCGTTACGGCATTCCCGACTTCAAGATGGAAAAGCACATCATCGACCGCCGCGTGGTGCAGATGGAGGCCGAGGGCGTCACCTTCCATTACGGCGTCCATGTCGGCGGCTCCTCACCGGGCGCGATCGATCCGCGCGAGCTGCACCGGCAATACGATGCGGTGGCATTGACCGGCGGCGCCGAAGCCGGCCGCGATCTGCCGATCCCGGGCCGCGACCTCGACGGCATTCATTTCGCGATGGATTTCCTGCCGCAACAAAATCGCCGCGTCTCCTCCGAGTCGCTCAATGGCGTCACCGACATCCTCGCCGACGGCAAGCATGTCGTCGTGATCGGCGGCGGCGACACCGGTTCGGACTGCATCGGCACCTCGTTCCGGCAGGGCGCCAAGTCCGTCACGCAATTGGAGATCATGCCGGCACCGCCCGAGCATGAGAACAAGGGCCTGACCTGGCCGAACTGGCCGCTGAAGATGCGGACCTCGTCGAGCCAGGCCGAAGGCGCCAAGCGCGAGTTTGCCGTGCTGACGCAAAAATTCTCCGGCCACGACGGCAAGGTGCAGAAGCTGCATTGCGTGCAGGTCGACGACAAGTTCAAGCCGATATCAGGTACCGAATTCGATCTCGATGCGCAACTGGTGCTGCTGGCGATGGGTTTCGTGCATCCGGTCCATGACGGCATGCTGAAGACGCTCGGCGTCGATCTCGACCAGCGCGGCAACGTCCGCGCCAATCTGATCGACTACCAGACCTCAGTGCCGAACGTGTTCTCGGCCGGCGACATGCGCCGCGGCCAGTCGCTGGTGGTGTGGGCGATCCGCGAGGGCCGCCTCTGCGCCCGCGCCATCGATCAGTATCTGATGGGATCGACGACGCTGCCGCGGTAAGCGGAGCCGGCTGCAATTGATCAAAAAGAGAATGGTGCAGTGTGCTCGCACACTGCACCATTCTTTCGAATATCCGTTCTACGGAACGTCGGTCCTACGGGCAGATCCGTACCGGGCCAGCCCAGTAGCACTCGGGCTCGACATAGTAGCCGCCACCGTAACCATAGCCACGGCCGTAGCCATAACCACGTCCGCCGCCGCGACCGCGACCACCACCGCGACCACCACCGCCGCCACGACCGCGACCACCGCCACGACCACCACCGCCGCCACGACCACCACCGCCGCCGCGACCACCGCCGCCGCCACGACCACCACCACCGCGGGCTTCCGCCGACGTGCTGGAGCCTGCAACCATGAGCGTCGTCACACCGACGATGCTGAAGCAATAGAGACCGACCAGAATAATTGTCGCCAAACTACGTGATAAAAAATTACGAGTACCGGGTTTGCCGTGGGCCATTTAAACTCCTTCTGTAAGGCGCGCAGAGTGGGGCTGCTAGCCCCCCCGGTCAAGCACGTTCGGTGTGATCCGCCTCACATACCCGATGAACGATATGTGGCAGCCGGGGCGTCATGAATCCGACATGACAGCGGAACTCGCCATCGCTTCATGGAATTCGGCCGCGCGCGGCGTTAACCATAAATTCGCGCAGGGAACGAAGACCGCTGCCGATGCGCGATCAGTGCTGCAATCGTACGCCGAGCATCACGACCGTCGACGCCGTGCTGTTGCCGGGCAGATTTGAATCCAGCCAGTCGCGGCGCAGCGTGCCCTTGATCCAGAGATTGCGATTCAGCTTGTAGATGAGATCGCCGGACACCGTGTAGATCTTGTCCTTGCGGTTGTCGCCCTGGTAGTCGAGCGTGCCCCAGGTGAACCTGCCGATCGCGGTCAGCCAGCGCCGGAAATCATGATCGACCTCGACGGTGTAGATGTGCGTCAGCACGCCTGAAGTGCCGGGCAGCGTGGTCTCCGAGATCGTGGTGTCGGAATAGAACTTGGCCGTGGTCAGCGGCGTCGCGGTCCAGGTCAATGAGGCCGAGGTCAGCAGGCCCTCCAGCCGATTGAGGCGGTTGTCGACATAATCGCGCGCGGCGTAGCCGACCCCGATTTCGCCGGTCAATAGCCGCGAGAATTCGAAGCTGGTGCCGCCCTTGACGTAGCCGCCGGTGGAATCGCGCGCATAGCCGTTGCGGTCGAGCTTCAGATCGTGCACGCGGCTGTCGGCCTGCACTTCCACGAACGGTTTCACGCCCGGGATCAGATCGTAGCTGACGCGGCCGACGCCGCCGAACTGGTTGAAGTTGCGGTCGTCATTGCTGGTCGAGGTGCCGTCGGTGAGTTTTGAATCGGTGTAGGCGGTGCGGTCGACGGTGGCGCCGCCGGAAACCTGCAAGCGGTTGAAATTCTGGTCGAAGCCGAAGGTGCCGCCGAACGTCGCGTAAACCGGATATTTTTGCAGGCCGGCCTGGATGTTCGGGCTGCCGGGATTGTCGGTGGCGAGGCGCAGCCGCGCCTGCACCAATAGCCGCGTGTCGCGCGAGACGTCGAGGCGGCCGTCGACATGGCCGGTGAAATCCGGGCGATCGACCACGACCGGCGCCGACGAAATCGTGCCGTCGGTCGGCGGCGGAAAGGTGTTGCCGTAGCCGGTGAACGATCCGCGAAGGTCGGCGACAACCGCGTGGCGTTCCCAGTCGGAGATGGCGAGGAATTCCGGCGCGATCACATAAAACGGCGAGCCCTTCGAATCCTGGACGCGGCGCGGGTTGGTGTCATAGCCGCCGGAGAGCTCGACCGCCGATTTGATCAGGAAGCTGCCTGCATAATCGCCGACCGCGCCGAACGGATCGTCATCGACCTTGAGCCGCTTGCGCAGCGGTTGGCCCACCACCGTGCCGGCCATGGCGGGCGGGATCGGGGCCTTGTTGGCGGATTGCGACGGCGGAATCGAAAGCCGCAGCGGCGTATTCGACATCAGCGGCGCTCGACTGCCGGGACCCGGCGGCGGCTTCGGTTTGGCCTGACCCGGATAAAACTTCTGCTTCTGACGCTTGCGATTGAGCGAGTCATAACCGGAACTCGACGCCCCGCTGGCGGCAGGCAGGCCGTAGCGCGGGATCTGGCCGATGCGCGACGACGCGGGCTTGTCCGTGCCGTTGTCACGAACCCGCGGATTGTTGAGCGGATCGTTGGTCTCGGCCGCCGTCCGTCGCAGCGGCGATTCCGTCGATATCAGCTGGCTGCTGCGGGTCGGGCTGAACAGGTCAGGCGTAACGGTTTGGGCCTGCGCTGCGGTTCCGGACAGCGCGATCAGCACAAGGCATGGCAAAACCGCGCGGAAGGCGGTCGCGCGCCTGCTATGGCCCCATGCTGGACCAACCATCACGATGAAAATACTCCAACAACGTCAGATACTTGTCGGACGGGTTCCGATCGGTCACGGAAAACGTCGTTAATGGAGTTAAAACAATTATGGTTAATGACCCGTTGAGAACCGGGGGCCGCGTCGCATCGCCAAATCGTCCGTGCTAGAGTGGGGTCCGGGCTTACCGCCCTCCTCCCTGGACGTGAGACATGGCCAATCCGAAACCGCTGATGGCAAAATCATCCGGCACCGATCATGCGAATACCGCCGTCGAATCGGCCCTGCGCACGCTCGAGGCCGGGGTCAGCGGCGTCGGTGCGATCGCCACAGCCCTGCAGGGACCGCTGGGGCCGGCCTTCACCGCCGCCATCGATCTTATTCGGAACGCCAAGGGCCGCGTCATCGTCACCGGACTTGGCAAATCCGGCCACGTGGCGCGCAAGATCGCCGCGACCCTGGCCTCCACCGGCACCCCCGCCTTCTTCGTCCACGCCGCCGAGGCGAGCCACGGCGATCTCGGCATGATCACGCCCGACGACGTCATCGTCGCGCTGTCGTGGTCCGGCGAGCAGCCGGAAATGAAGAATCTCGTCAATTATTCCAGGCGGTTCGCGATTCCGATGGTTGCGGTGACCTCCAATGCGGGCTCGCCGCTCGGTGAAGCCGCGCAGATCGTGCTCGAATTGCCCAAGGCGCGCGAAGCCTGTCCGCATAATCTGGCGCCGACCACTTCTTCACTGATGCAGGCCGCGATCGGCGATGCGCTGGCGATCGCGCTGCTCGAAGGCCGCGGCTTCACCGCGCTGGAATTCGCCAATTTCCATCCCGGCGGCAAACTCGGCGCGATGCTGAAATTCGTCCGCGACATCATGCATACCGGCGACGCGATCCCGCTGAAGCCGCTTGGCACCAAAATGTCGGACGCGCTGGTGGAAATGTCGGCCAAGGGTTTCGGCTGCGTCTGTATCGTGGACAAGGCCGGCGAGATCGCCGGCATCATCACCGACGGCGATTTGCGCCGTCACTTGCACATGCGGCCCGACCTGATGACGATCCCGGTCGAAGAGGTCATGACGAAGAATCCCAAGACGATCGCCCCGGGCATGCTCGCCACCGAAATCATGCGGGAGAGCGTCGATTCGTCGAGGCCCGCGGTATCGGTGCTGATCGTCGCCGAGGGCAAGAAGCCCGTCGGCATCGTTCACGTGCACGACGTGTTGCGCGCGGGCGCGGCGTAGCCTGTCGTCCCGGCCTTGAGCCGGGACCCACACGCCGTGTCCTCTCCGGTGAGAGTACCGGCGTTAAATACCTTTCGAGACAATTTTGGCCGCGGAGTATGGGTCCCGGCTCAAGGCCGGGACGACGATGATAATTCGAATCTCACTTCGGAAATCGCACCGCTTTCTCCTCCAGCGGCAGGGCCAGCGCGTTGGCCAGATATGACACCGTGCGATAGAAGCCGCAGAGCTGAATAATCTCGAAAATCTTTGCGTCTTCATAATGCGCCGACAGCGCCTTGAATTCGGCCTCATCGAGCGTGGCGCGGTCGTGCAGGGCATCGGCGGTCGCGATCAGCACCTGTTCGGCCGCCGACCAGCAGATGGCATTGGCATCGCCGAGCACGGTGGCGCGGACCTGTTCCTCGGTCAGGTGCGCGGCTTCTGCAAACGCTGCGATATGCACGCCCCATTCGTACTCGCACCCGGTCCGGGCGCAGGTGCGGTCGATCACGATTTCGCGCTCCCTCAACGTGAGCGGGCCGCGGTCGAGCAGGCTGCCGGCGCGGAATTTTTCCCAGGCGCGGGCGTGGCCGGCCACGACCCGGAACAGCAGCAGCGGCGGTGCGCCGTGCATGACGCGGTCGAATTGGGTTTGAATCTCGGGTGGATAAGGCGGCTGCAGCGGCGCGATGCGGGGCGCGGCCTGTGACATGGCAAACTCCTGTGCTACAATAAACGTAGCGAAACGCTACGCTTTCTGTAGCAATCTGCAAGAGGGTTTCCGATGCCAAAACAGGTCCCTGCCATGAAGAAACGCGCCGTCCGCGGCTCACGCACCGGCCGGCCGGTCATGGCGCTGCTGGATCTGCTCGGGCGCCGCTGGACCTTGCGCATCCTGTGGGAGCTGCGCGAGGGATCGCTGACCTCGCGCGCGCTGCGCACCGCCTGCGACGACGCCTCGCCGACCGTGATGCAGACCCGGTTGACCGAGCTGCGCGACGCCGGCCTGATCGAACTGCTGCCGGGCGATGGCTATGGCCTGACCGGATTGGGCCGGGAATTGAATGAGACTTTCCTTCCCCTGCACCGCTTTGCCGAGCGGTGGAGCAAGCAAATGCAAATGACGGGCTAAAGCGTTTTCCTGCGAAGTGGACACCGGTTCGCGTGAAGAAAACGCGTCAAATCAAGAATCTAGAGCCCGTTCCGATGCAATCGGAACGGAAAAGGCTCTAGGCCACCGCCACCGTCAGGCTGGCACCATCGGCCTGCACGACCTTGACGCGGCTGCCGGCCGGCGCATCGGGGCCGGCGACGCGCCAGATCGTGTCATCGATCCGCACCGTGCCCGTGCCGTCGACGATCGGCTTTTCCAGCGTGAATTCGCGGCCGATCATGGCTTCGGTCCGCCGGTTGAGGAACGGATTGCTCGCGCTGTGGCTGGACGCGCTCTTGGCAAAATGCAGCCATGCCGGCACCGCCGCGACCGCGAACACCGCGAACATCAACAACTGCGTCTGCCACGATGGATTGATCGCGAACGACACCAGGCCAACCATCAGCGAGGACAGCCCGAGCCAGAACAGGAACACCCCCGGCGCCAGCAATTCCAGCGCCATCAGGATGAAGCCGAAGATCAGCCAGTTCCAGGTGCCCAGGGTAGCAAACATGTCGGCCATGACACGACCTCTCTATTATCTCGCGCGATCTATCAACACACCGGCGGCAGTGAACTCCCTCTCCCGCTCTTGCGGGGGAGGGTTGGGGTGGGGGCTCTCTCCGCGATACGACTCGTTGAGAGAGCCCCCACCCGCCTCGCTTTGCTCGGCACCCTCCCCCGCAAGCGCGGGAGAGGGAAGGACTACCGCTGCGGCGAGAACGGCGACGGCGGCGGTGGCGGCGTGGCGGGACCGGTTGATGGCACCGAGCTGCGGCGCGCGGCGGCTGCGGCGGACGCCGCGCTCTCGCCGAACGTCGCCTTGGCGATCTCGCCGATGCCGGCGAGCGAGCCCAAAATGCTGGTGGCTTCGATCGGCAGCATGATGATCTTCTGGTTCGGCGAGTCCGCGAGCTGTCCGAACGCCTTGATGTATTTGTCGGCGATAAAATAATTCAGCGCCGCCACGTCGCCCTTGGCGATCGCCTCGGAAACCATCTGCGTCGCCTTGGCCTCGGCTTCGGCCGAACGTTCGCGCGCCTCGGCGTCGCGGAAGGCGGCTTCCTTGCGGCCTTCGGCCTGCAGGATCTGGCCCTGCTTGGCGCCCTCCGCGCGCAAAATCTCCGACTGCCGCTGGCCTTCCGCCTGCAGAATGTCGGCGCGCTTGACGCGCTCGGCCTTCATCTGCCGGCCCATCGCTTCGACGAGGTCGGCCGGCGGCACGATGTCCTTGATCTCGATGCGGTTGACTTTCAGACCCCATGGCGACACCGCGGCGTCGACCACGCGCAGCAGCCGCTCGTTGATCTCGTCGCGATGCGACAGCACCTGGTCGAGGTCCATCGCGCCCATCACCGAGCGGATGTTGGTCATGGTCAGCACGATGATCGCCTGGTTGAGGTTGGAGACCTCGTAGCTGGCCTTGGCGGCGTCGAACACCTGGAAGAACGCGACACCGTCCACCGTCACGGTGGCGTTGTCCTTGGTGATCACTTCCTGCTCGGGAATGTTGATCACCTGCTCCATCATGTTCATCTTGCGGCCGACGCGGTCGAAATAGGGAATGATGAGGTTGAGGCCCGGCGCCAGCGTGCGGGTGTATTTGCCGAACCGCTCGATGGTCCAGTCAAAGCCCTGCGGCACGGTCTTGACGCCGGCGAACAGCGTCACGATGACCAGCAGCAAAAACGCAATCGCGAAAATGTCGAAACCAGTCATGAATTCCCTCCAAAACCGGCAAGAACCGTTGCCGGACGCGGTCGTCCATATGTCTGCCTGATGGCATCGCCGGTTCAGCCGGCTGTTCTCAACTTAGCATTACGTAGGAAGCGGTTTACCGGCCGCCAGATGGTTGGCGTGTGGGCGAAGCGCTATGTTTTGACGCGTTTTCTTAACGCGAACCGGTACCCACTTCGCTCGAAAACGCTTCGTAATCAAATCCAGCCCTGCAGCTCGCGCAAGACGAGCTGGCGGATCACGTCCATGCCGGGCTCGGAATCGTTGAGGCAGGGGATCGCCGCGAACTGCTCGCCGCCATTGTGCTTGAAAATCTCGGCGTTTTCCTGCGCGATCTCTTCCAGCGTCTCCAGGCAATCGGCGGAGAAGCCGGGGGTCACCACGGCAATGCGCTTGACGCCATCCTTCGCGAGCTGCGCGATGGTCTTGTCGGTATAGGGCTGCAGCCATTCGTCGAAGCCGAAGCGCGATTGAAATGTAAGCTTGAGTTTGGACGCATCAAGCCCCATGCGTTGGCGCAGAGCGTCCGTTGTTGCGATGCACTGCGCCTGGTACGGATCGCCCTTGTCGACATATTTCTGCGGCATGCCGTGAAACGACGCCAGGATCAGTTCGGGCTGAAACGGCAAGGTTGCCAGATGCGCATTGATTGAGACCGCCAGCGCGTCGATGTAATCGGGATCGTCATAGTAAGGCGGCGTTACCCGCAAAATCGGCTGCGCCCGCATGCCGGCCAGCACGCGGAAAACTTCGTCGCACACGGTGGCCGAGGTCGCCGCGGAATACTGGGGATAGAGAGGCACGACCAGCAGGCGGTCGCAGCCTTGCGCGGTCAGGGCATCGATGCGCGAGCGGATCGACGGATTGCCGTAGCGCATCGCCCAATCGACCACGACGTGGTCATGGTCTGATATCGCCTCCGCGAGCTTTTCGGCTTGTGCGCGGGTAATCGTCTTCAGCGGCGATTCGTCTCGATCGACGTTCCAGATCTTGCGGTAGTCACGCGCCTTGCGGCGGGGGCGGATGCGCAAAATGATGCCGTTGAGGATCAGCTTCCAGCGCAGTCCCTGATCCTCGATCACGCGCGGATCGGACAGAAATTCCTTGAGGTAGACCCGCACGCCCCGGGCATCGCAGGTATCGGGCGTGCCGAGATTGACCAGCAACACGCCAACGCGCTCCGGCTTGGCGACCAGTGCAGGCTTCGCACTTCCTATGGGGACGACCACGGTCATGATTTCCGTGGCTTCGCGCGTTGCACCATCCTTGTCAAGATAACCATCGGTTCGGTACGCTCCGTCCAGAGCATGATCCGGAAAAGTGGATACCGGTTTTCCGAACAGATCATGCTCCTGCAATAATCCCGCGGGCGGGAGGAACCATGACGGTCGCCGAATGGTGCGTTTTTGGAACGCTGATGCTTTATTTATTGACGATCGCCTCGGTCAAATGGATCGGGTTTCGCCGTTTCGACAATGCCAGGCCGCGCGACCCGGTATTCTATGACGACGCGATCCGCGCCCGCGCGCTCGGCGCCCATCAGAACGGCATCGAGGCCTTTCCGTTTTTCGCGGTCGCCGTGCTGCTGGCGGAATTCCGGCTGGGGCCGCTGAGCCTGATCGACGAACTGGCCGTATTGTTCCTGATCGTGCGGATCGCCTACGTCTTCACCTATCTCGGCAACCGCCCGACGCTGCGCACGATTCTGTGGAGCCTCGGCTTTGCGATCAATATCGCGATCTTCTTCCTGCCGGCGGTGCGGGGGTATTTGCCGGGGTAGTACGGGCGTTGCCGTCCAACGTTGAACCTTCACGCGGCACGATCGCACCAAGGCTGCATTGGCGCGGTTCACCCGCTTGGGGGTGACGCGGAGTTTTCATGTGATGGAACCTGTCAGACAATCCCGCCGGCTCGGCATCATTGGATGCATCGTAGGCCTGTTGGCGCTGTTGACCTCGGCGCTGACGCAGTTGTTGCCGGCGGCGCAGCTTGCCCAACCCGTCGCCGGTCAGGCGACCGAAGCGGCCGCACCGAAGGCCAGGGACCAAGTGATTTTTCATACCAAGCGATTTGAAATCACCAGATCGCGCGAAGCTCCCGAGCCGCGTGCGGCCGGCACGACCTGGAACGACGTCCTGTCAATGACGGCGGCCTCGCTCGGCGTGCTCGCCATCGCTCTCGCGGTCCTCGCGGTGATCTTCAGGGAAGAAAAACTCCTGGCAGGCATCGCGGCCGTCCTCGGCGCCGCCGCCATCGCCGTGCAGATATGGTGGGTTTTGATCATCGTGGCGGTCGCGATCGTCATCCTCAACGGTATCGTGGGGTAAACGGGTCGGTTCACCCATCATCACGCCAGATGCCGCTCCCGCGTCGCGATCAGGTCACGCATCGATTGCGGAATCGGGACCGGACGATGCGATTTCTGATCGGTATAGACCCAGACGATCTCGCCGGTCACGAGCGCGTCATCG
>Ga0193742_1001657_pt1 | contig 13222 bp, 14 predicted proteins | sample L2c1metaG_FD_165511 | JGI IMG/M metagenome (GOLD analysis project Ga0193742, IMG submission 165511) | Soil microbial communities from a riparian zone of the East river system, Colorado, United States - L2c1 | ecosystem: Environmental > Terrestrial > Soil > Riparian zone | place: USA: East River... | reverse complement strand
AATCGGAAAGCGCTTTAAGCTCTCGATCGAATCGGGCCGAATTCATGTTCAGTCCGTTCAATAACAACCAGGTGAGCAGCGAAAGCAGGCACAGTACGCCGACTGCCCCGGGAGCAACCTTCATGGTGGAGCTCCGACGGGCTTACCGCGATAATTCCCGGTTAAACTTTGAAGATAGGCCACGATTGCTGTCACCTGCGAATCCGTCAACGTCGCGTTCAGTTGGGCTCTGCCCATCTTGCGTACCGCATCATCGAGCGTTGGCGCGCTGCCGTCGTGAAAATACGGTGGCGTCGTCGCGACATTCCGCAAGCTAGGCACGCGCAACACCGCGGGATCGGGTGACGCCAAAGGATGAAATATGCCGTGGCGCTGGAACAGGTTGCCGCCGACATTGACGCCCTGATGACAAGAGATGCAGCCCAGGGATTTGAATAACCCGTATCCGTCCTGTTCGTTGGCCGACAGCGCACCGGCATCGCCGGCAAGCCACCGATCGAAGCGGCTGCCTGGAGTTACCAGCGTTCTCTGAAAGCTTGTGAGGGCGTCGATGATGTTGTCGGCGTCCGGGCGGCGACCATAGGCGGCGAAAAACCTGTTGCGCATTTCGGGATCGGCACCGAGTTTCTCGGCGGCCTCGGAAGCGCTACTGCCCATGATCAGTGGATTTTCCAGCGAAGACTTGACGTCGGCTTCGGCGGTGCCGAATTTTCCCTGCCAACCGAAGCGGAAACTGAGCGACGCATTAAAGACCGTAAGCGTGTTGAGGGGAAGTTCCGTGCCGTCAAGACCGAGGTCGCGTCGTCTCTGGCTCGCGCCGTTTGTACTGAGATTGTGGCATGACGAGCAATTCCGGGAATTATCATGCGACAGGCGGGGGTCATTGAATAAACGCTCTCCGAGTTTGACCTTCAGCAGGTCGATCGCGGGCGGTTTGAGTATAGGAGTAATGGGTTCGTCGGTACTGGCTGGCGCCAACGCCGATCCGGCTGACTGCGGCAGTGCCGGAGAAAACAATAAGCAACCCGCTATCAGCGTGCAGACCGCAATCGTCCGACGCCCACTCGTGGCTCGTATGATGGCGGTCTCACCAGATTGAGGAAATTGCTGCAAGGAAGCTAAGCGCAACATGCCCGATAATGTGTGGTCGCAATGGAAATATGCGGCCCCTCCTCAAGAATTGTTGATCGGGCATTTCAGTTCCGTGATCGGCGCCGCCTACCAAACCAGCTCTTCGGCATCAGGGCCGTTAAGCGAGACCTCAATTTGCTGGAGATGATTGAGCGGCCTGCCGCATGACAGAAGCCGATTCCCGCGATCGCCAGATAGACCGCATCAGCAATCATGGCAGAACCTGACGGCCTGCTCGATCTCGGATCGGCTGGAAATCCCCATATCGCGCAACGTCCGCTCATCGAACTGAGCCAGTGCGGCGACCGCCTTCTTGATTTCCCGCTCCCGGCGCCAATGATCCCAGAGCGTGACGGCCCCGTCATAAGGCGACGCGGATGAATTCCAGCGGCGCGGCAGCCCAGAAGTGGGCGCCGAGATCTCGCCAGATCGGATGACGTTGCTGTTTTGGGACGATAGACGATTGCCTTGCTGATGATGGTCGGCAGTCATTGCGCGACTTGTCAGATATGCGTCATAGCCTTCCACGAACGAAGCCAGCACCGACAGCCAAAGCGAGACCAGCGTGTAGCCGGCTCCCGCGACCGTCGATATCGCGGCCGGGTCGGATTTCGGCGAGCCCGACTCCGCAGCCGGGGCACGACCGGCAATATTGCAACTATCCAACGGCATAGCGCGGACCGCGCCACTGTTCCGCGGATCCTGCGGCCCAACGACACGATTCACATTTTGAGACGGGTGTATCTTCAACATCAACGTTCTCCCACGACATGTTTGCAGGAGAACCCTGAAGGCTGGCTGTTACACCGCCGTCACCGCTTCGAGAAAAATAGTTACAGGTGAAGTCAGCGACTGCCTTCCTTTCGCCATTGCGAGCAGTGTAACCGCTCTGAAACGCGGCTCAGAACCGATTTCAGAATGGCTCCACGGGCAATGCAAAGACGTAACCAACTCCGCGCTCGGTCTGAATGATGCGTGGCGCCCTCGGATCGATCTCCAGCTTGCGCCGCAACCGCAGGACCTGAACGTCAATGCTCCGGTCGAAGATATCTTCATGAACCCGCGTCGCCTGCAGCAAGTGCTCGCGCGTCAGCGGTCGCTGCGGAGCCTCAAGGAACGCCAGCAGCAACGCATACTCGCCCTTGCTCAGCATGATCGGAGTCCCATGGGTATCCAGCAGCTTTCGGCCCCGACGTTCGAACGTCCAGCCGTTAAATCGGTATCCGCCGCGCTCGGGATCACGGGAACGAGCGGCCCGTCCCATTTCCTGTCGTCGCAGCACCGCGCGGACACGCGCTAGCAGCTCCCTAAGGCTGAACGGCTTGATGATGTAATCATCTGCCCCAAGTTCAAGGCCGACGATGCGGTCGATTTCGTCGGGCCGGTGACCGGTGGTGATGATGACAGGTACATCGGAACGAGAGCGAATCTCTCTCAAAAGATCGAGGCCGTCCTCCTGTCCGAGCCGCAGATCCAGAATGATCAGGCTAGGTTGCGCCGTCTCAAGATGTCGATTCAATTCACTTCTGTTGGACGCAGCCAAGGTCGGCACGTCGTGCTCCTGCAAGTACCTGATCACCATCTGCCTTAACGTCGAATCATCATCGACAACGATTATGTGACCGGCATCAGCTGACATGGGTCTATCTCGTGTACTCTCTGTCTCCAACCGCGTTGCGCTGTCTGGATTTAACTCGAACGGTAAGGGACGAAATGCGTCTAACATTGTCATTAGCTCATTGATGGGATGAAAATCGAAGTCCGTAATCCCCATTAGCCTGCCAAACGAAGCGCCAGGGCCATCGAAAGCACAGCAGGCCAAGTCAGCTAGTTTTTCCTGACGCCATAACCAGCAAACTCTCAAGAACGTGATCGATCGTGATGTTGCCAAGTGCGACCACACCCGACGCAGGCTGGATCGACAAGGATCCCCGTTGGCAAACACACCTCGAATATTTGCGATATGCACCTCAATAATCTGAGGGCGTACGGCCGCGGAATTACTACGGCGTTTCGACGCTCACCGCTTGGGTTACGGCCGTAACATTCGGAGCGTTACCCGCCGTTGCCACCGTCGACGCGGCATCGCCTTCACACCGCCATCGTGCATTGCAGCGGTAACCATTTCGCGCCGAGAGGAAGCCACAGCGTAACGGTGCCCTCCCAACCTGCCTGTCCGCTTCAACCGGAATGTTTTCCGGGCGCGGTCACCGTACTTCGACGTTCCAGAGGACAGGTCTCATGAATATTCTCTTCGCTTCGACCCCCGCAACGGGCCATCTCAATCCGCTGCTTGCCATTGTACGTATCCTGATGGCGGAAGGCCACCAGGTCGGCTTCCTGACGGGCACTGCCTTTCGCAACCGGATCGAAAGTAGCGGTGCACAATTCTACGCACTGCCGCCGGAAGTGGACTTCGACTTGCGAAACATACTGTCTGTGGTGCCGGAACTGAAAAACATTCCCCCGGGAATGGAATGGTTGCGCGTCGCGTGCGAGCGCATCTTCGTCGACGCCATCCCGGCGCAGCACATGGGCCTGCTGAACGCGCTGCAGGCTTTTTCTGCCGACCTCATCATCGGCGATGACATGATCTTCGGTGTATTGCCGATGCTGCTAGGACCGCGAGCGAAGCGACTACCCATCGTGCTCTGCGGTACCTCGTTTCTGCATTGGGCCCGTGACGACGGCGCACCCAATTTCCTCGGTCTGGCGCCGGCGGCAACCCCACAGCAGCGCGAGGAGTATGCAACCGTTGCGAGAGAATACGATAAAGCAGTAGATCAGCCGCTGACACTGCGTCTCAATCGGCGGTTGAAGGCTCTTGGCGTTGGATCTGTAGCCCGGCCGCTTTTCGAAACCGTCATCGAGCTCGCGGATGCTTACCTGCAATTGTCCGTTCCAAGCTTCGAGTTCCCGCGCAAGATCCCAGACTCTGTGCATTTCGTCGGTACACCACCGATCATTCCCGGTCAGGTTCCGCCTCCCGCCTGGGCGCACGAACTCGATGGCTTACGCAAGGTCGTCCTCGTCACACAGGGAACGGTCGCCAATCACAATTTCGAACTTCTGATCGAACCCACACTGGCCGCCCTTGCCGATCAGTCCGATCTGCTTGTGGTCGCCACGGCGGGGGGACGCCCGGTCGATGCCATTTCCGGGAAGATCCCGCACAACGCACGGCTGGCCAGCTTCTTGCCGTTCGAATGGTTACTGCCAAAGGTCGACGTGCTTGTCACCAACGGTGGGTATGGCAGCGTCAACCAGGCTTTGAGTTTTGGCATCCCCTTGGTCACCGCAGGTCAGACCGAAGACAAGGCGGACGTCAATGCGCGCGTCGCATGGTCTGGCGTCGGCTTCAACCTGGCAACCAACAATCCGACGCCGGACGCTTTGCGCGCAGCTGTTCGGAGCGTGCTCGACAAGCCAAACTATCGCCTGCGCGCATCGCAAATGGCCGCCGAGTATGCCGCGATCGACACGCGATCCGAGATCCTCAGGATCATCAACCAGGTCGTCAATCAGTCGAACGAAGTTCCCGTACGACGCGGCGCGATGGTAGCGGGTCGAGGCCGGCGCGCCGCCCGGTAGCGGCGGGACGTAATCAAACAATCAGCGAGGACGGGGAAATAATTCCCCTCCTCCGACTACCTCGGTTCCCGCACGAGACCAGGCATTCCGCATTATGCAAATTCAACAAGCATCCTTTGCCTTCACCCTGCTGCTCGGATTTCTCGCCGCCGTGCCTTATTCAGGCATCGACATTAATCTGCCGGCGCTGGCGTCCACTGCAACGACGCTACACGTGCACCCCTCGGATGTCGGCCTGACGATGAGCGCTTTCATGCTCAGCCTTGCCGCGGCACCGCTGATCTATGGCCCCGTGTCCGATCGGGCCGGCCGCAAGCCCATTGTCGTGTTCGGTATCACGTTGTTTGCGTTCGCCAGCCTCGCCTGCGCGTTCGCTCCGTCGCTGCCGGTGCTGCTGCTCTGCCGCTTGGCTCAGGGCGTCGGTGCAGCGGCTTCTGTGGTGACATTTGCCATCATTCGCGATCTATTCGACGAGAATACCGGACGTGCGAAGATAGCCAATGTCGTGATCGCCATCAATGTGGCGACCGTGATCGCACCCACGGCCGGTGCAGCCCTGCTCATACTCGGCTGGCGCCAGATCTATGCGGTGCAGGCCGTCATCGGCCTCATTCTGCTATTTGTGGTGTTGTTGGGATTTGCCGAAAGCGCAAGGATCGATACCGGTCTCCGCCTAACGCCTTCGGCCGCTTTTGGGAGTTACCTTCGTGTCCTGAAACACCCGATTTCGTCCGCGTACATCCTGGTAGGCGCCGCTGCCGGCGCGACGGTTTTTGCCTATGTCACCGGCTCCTCCTTGTTCTTCATCAACGTCGTGGGATTGCGGCCCCAGCAATATGGCTTGATTTTCAGCGCCTGCTCTGCAGCGGTGATGAGCGGCGCCTTTCTCGATAGCCGAATGGGTCGCTGGGGAATATCATCCGCCCAGGTGCTAATGATCGGCTTGATGCTGTTGGCGTCGGCTTCCGCAATACTGCTCGTCTTGACCTTGGTCGGCTGGACGTCCCCTCCTCTCGTTGCGGGCCTCTTGATGGCGGTGGCGCTCGCCTTCGGCTTGAGTTTGCCTAACGTGATGAACGCGACGATGCGGCCACTACCTGAGATCGCCGGAGCCGTCGGTGCGGCAGCCGGAAGCGTCCAGATGACGTCCGGCGCGATTTCCAGCGCAATGGTCGCGGTCTTTTTTGACGGACACTCCGCGGTCTCGATGACGACCGTGATGGCGGTGAGTTCCCTCCTCGCATTGACCACGTATTTGCTTGTCGCCCGTCCGGCCGAGCGCCGCCATCGTTCCGAGATCAATGAACCAATCGAGCCCGTTGCGAGCCCGACCCATCCGTAACTCGCGGCGAGTTCAGGCCGCCTTTGGCACTGCCGTTGTACAAGGGTGCTTCCTTGACCGTCCTGCGGATACAGGCAGAAAGGAAAAGATTTCGTTCAGCACCCAGATTGTCGACCGGATCCAGAAGTCCATCGGACTGCGGATTACAGTGCACCAGTTTCGGCACGCGGCCGGGGCCTTGATTCTTAAGCATCGCCCCGGTGAATACGAACTCGTCCGGCGCATTCTCGGCCATAAGAGCGCAGAGACGACAAAGCGTTTCTACTTGGCTTTGGAGACAACGCAGGCGAGCGAAATCTTCACTGACATTGTCCGCAACAAACTGGACTTTGGCGCTCATGCGAGGTGACATGGATACGCAGACTCGACAAACGACTTTGCGCGCCGCGGACCCGCGCGGCGGGCGATCTGGGTTGGCGCCAGGAAAGCCACGATCGTCGCCTATCCGTGAATGGCCGGAAGCTGATCGGCTCGGCTGGCTGGAATCCATCCGGCCGGCGCAGCGCCTCAAACGCGGTGGGACGGCTAGTCACCTCGCTCCCGTCAGCCAGGCCGATATCGCCAACCGATACGGCATGTATCTCGACTACCTGCAGCGTAACGGCCGGCTCGACTTGGCGGCCAACGCGACTGCATTGGTCGGGCCAGAAAACGTGCAGGGGTTCGTCGCCGAGTTAAGGGTCGTGTGCGTTCCGTCACAGTCTGGAACTCGGTCTACAAGCTCCGGCGCGCCGCTCAATTGATCGCGCCGTCTGCCGACTTTCAGTGGCTAACCGAGATCGAGAAAGACGTCGCGTTGCTCATGATACCCCGGTCAAAGGCCGACCGGCTGGTTCTAACCGAGCGACTGGTCGAAGTCGGCCTCACGATGATCAAGGAAGCGGAGATGTTCGGGAAGAGCGCGCTGGCACGCGCAGCAGGCGCGCGCAACGGCCTGCTAATCGCGTTACTCGCCCTGCATCCCATCCAGGTGAAAAATTTCGCGGCTCTCGCGATCGCTGAAACCTTCATCAAAGTAGACGGTCGGTGGTGGCTACATTCCATCCGACGATACCAAGTCTCACCGTACGGATGAACGTCAGGTTCCGCAGTTCACGACGCACGTAGTCAACAGCTACGTCGAAAAGCACCGTCCGGTCCTGTCCCGTCGTGGCGACCACCCTGCGCTGTGGCTTTCTTCAACAACTGGGCGACCAATGACGACCAAAAACCTCGGCACCCTGATCTCGAAGCTGACCCGCGAGACAATGGGGGTAGACGTCTCGCCGCATCTGTTCCGGGCCGCGGGCGCATCGACTGCTGCGATTTATGGTGGCGACCGTCCGCACCTCGCTAGCGCACTTCTCAATCACCGCGGCCAGCGCGCCACCGAAGAGCACTACAATTTTTCGACCAATCTCAGCGCGGGACGAGAATATGCCCTCATCACTCAATCTTACCGCTCGCGGACGTAACGCCGTTTACCACCTAGTCGCTCTTAGCTCCATGATCGGGCAGCCAGGACCGCGCTACGGCCTCCGCGACGCAGTTATCATGTTCAATGACCTGGCCCGCGACACCCTAATTCTCCGCCCCGCTGCAGCTGCCTCAAACCGTCGACCGGCAGTTTGCCGCTAAAGATCGCTGGCTTGCCGAGCGGCGTCTCCTGTGCACCTGACATAGGTCTGGGTACCACGCTGACCGGACCACTTGAGCTTATTCCCCGAGACGGAGAGACGGACAGTCGATTCCCAGCGGGCGGATCCGTCCGCACATGCCGCTTTCATTTCCCACTCAGAGTTGCCTAGCTGCTTCTGCTCCTTGAATACGCAGTTGCCGCCTTCCGCCCGGGCACCTCGCTCGTCAACAACAGTGAGAAGGTCGTTTTCCGTTCTCGATCGAGTTTCGCACGCGCGCGCATCGGCTGCCCATAATCCGACAAAACCGTTCTTCAATTGCTGGGGACTGATGCCGCGCGTAACCTTGGGACGACTGCCAGCAGAACCATCCGCACTTTCAGCGAAATCCAACAACTCCAGTTCCGCCGCATTGGCGGAGCTTACCAATACCGTTCGCTCAATGACTTTTCCGTCATTCAACCACACGGCAGTTGCTGCTGACTCTCCAAGCGCTCCCATGTGCGATTGCTCCTGCTCAAAACGGGAACGGTCGGCGTCCTTATCGGTTTTTGACGAAGCGTGAGCCAGATCGACTCTTCTGGACGCTGAAGCAACTTTCGATTCACCGGCTAGCTCTCTCTTTGCCGAATCCGCGAACGCTTCCCCGTTATCAGTTGCCCTGGTCATGAAGAAAGAGGCGCAGATCAGTGCGAGGACAAGCGCGAACGATCCGCGCAGTATGTTCATTTTGCTCCGATCAGAAACGACCGGCACGGAATACCCGCCGAGGAAGAAGGCGATCGCTCCCTGTATGACCGTATTCACGGCAATCAAAAGCAGAGCGTAGCTGATCAGAATTACTTCGGCAGGAACAACAAAATTGAGCTGCGGAATTGCTCCGAGCATCAAGGGAACATACCAGGATATCGCCGACACCGTGCCGGCCAGAAGCAAAAGTGAACAATGAAAATGCGATAGTCCGTCCAGCAAGCGTTGTCCAACCTGGCTTCGAATGCGGGGCAGCACAAAATAGTGCACAAGAACGCCGTTGATACTGAGCACTGCCACGATTGCAATTTTTGCCCAGATCTTCGGATTCTGCAGTTTAGCGGGGTCAAATAGACCGTAGTGAATCAAGAAACCGATTCCAGATATCCAAAGCAAACCGAGCCCGACCGTTACAATCTTGGAAGCAAAATCAATAACGTGAACGTGCTCTGTTGAGATGCCCCGCATCAGGACGAACCGAGCGATGATAAGGTCCAAAAGCGTTGCGGCGCCAACTCCCAGTACGAGTCCGCAGAAGTGAGCTACTCTCAGCCCCGTCTTTACCCATGCTATGGGATCCGACGAAAACAGATGATGTACGAAAGATAGCATGAACCCTGCTCTCCTGATGCGAAGCAAGGATTCGCTAATAAGAAAAGATGGCGGTGCCGTATTGGGAAGGTGGCATCCACGTGATGGATTAAGTCAATCTGCGCCGCAATCTGTTTCCTTGATGTTCCCGACATGGATGCTGCCGTATGCGCACGGGCGGTAAAGAACCGCTACTCCGAAACAGTGAACGAACGAACGTTCGATGCAATCCGTTTTTCGCCGTTGGTTATTTCGACACTCAATTGATATGTCCCTGTTTTAACACCCACTTTCCGACCAACGTAAGCCAGATAGTTCGCCTTGCGACGCGAGAGCGCCGTGGTTGCGTGATCAATCAAGGTAATTTCGCCTGGCCCAACCAGCTTGATTCGGAAGCGCGACCCTTGATCGACATTGATTGCCCACGCCCATGCGACGGTCGAATTGCCCCCGCCCGTCGCTAGAGGCGGCCCACCTGATCGGACAAGATTGGGCAGCTCGGGCGGAGCATTGGCCAGCCCAGTATCAAGGATGGTAACGGGAGCCTGAACCAACGCTTGCTTGGATACTGTATCAAACAGACTTCCCGACAGGTCGCCGCAAACGGGGGATTCGCTTCGTAACGCCTTCCCGGTGAGGGGCTCAACCAGCTTGCCATCCTGACGCACCGACAGATGAACATGCGGAAATTCCGCGACGCCGGAAGAACCGATGGATCCGATACGTTCGCCCTTTCGAACCTGCATGCCCGAACGAACGGCCAGGCTGCCGTTCTTCAGATGGCAATATTGAGAGGAAACGCCGCCTTGATGATCGATCTGTATTCCGTTGCCGCACTCCTTGTCGTGCAGCCGATGGCGATCATTCGCAGCATCAAAGATCTGATCAGGGACGCCGTCCCTAACTCGGGATACCGTCCCGTCGGCGACGGCAATCACTGGAACATCCTGGGCTATATCGCTCAGCGTTCGCAAGCGGATATCCCACCCGGTATGTCCCTGATAGGTCGCCTGACCGCACAAGGGATCGAGTGTACCTTGGCCAGGATCAATGTCCGGCATCTGTTGGACAAAACAGTCGAGGCCCATTTTGCAATTGACCGGCAGGCCCAAACGCATCTGCTCCTCCGCCCCGGCCATCGATGGGAACGATCCATTGCCAATGATAGAGATGCCAATCGTGAAAGCGAGACGATACAGGCAGTGGGTCATACGCCGGGACGTCAAACCATCGCCGGCCGACGCTGCGGCGAACGGTCTTCCAACACGGCTATTCCTGTTATTCGGGTTCAAGATCTGCGCCTTGCTCAAAGGAAGGAAACAACATCTGCTCAGGGTTCAAAAACTTCTCCGCTAAATCGTTCGGCGAACTCTTTCGCATTCTTCGGATCGCGGAAGCAGAAAACAATCCAATCCCGCTGATTGGCTCGCGTTGTAAAACACCCGAATTCCTCGCTACATTTCAGACAAAACTGGACCATCTCGTCAAAGTCGTAACCAACGCAGAACTCAGGTACACTTAGCCGGACAAAACGCGCATTCGCGAGATTCTTCGAGGCTACTCCTCCGTTAAGACTTGACACAACTCGGTCCTCTGACTGCTGCAAGAGCCTTCTCAGCGTTCGCGAAATGCGCGATTCATTTGATCGGTAAATGGCTTCGCCAGATACGACACCACTGTTCTTTCCTGAGTCGAAACAAAAACCTCTGCCGGCATGCCGGGCACCAACTTCATGCCATTCAATTGCACAATTGCGTCCTCGGTCGGGAGCAGGTTGACGTATGCGATGTAATGTTCCTGCCCGTTCGCCGGATCGCGCGCCGACGCCGGTGAGACCATGACGACCCTGCCCTTCATCTCCGGTGTCGTGGTTCGGTTAAACGCGGTGAGGCGAACGCGAGCCGGCTGCCCTTCCCTTACCTGATCGATGTCAGCGGGTGCGATTCTGATCTCGAACTTTAGTTCTGCGTTTTGGGGAACGATCGTTGCGATCTTCGCCGCGGGCGTTATGACGCCGCCGACCGTATGGATGAACAGCTCATTCACATAGCCTGAAGCAGGAGATCGGATGTCGGTGCGGGACAGACGGTCCTCGATCGCCAATCTACGCTCGCTCAATTCGGAAATGCGGGCGTCCACCGTGCGCAAGTCGCGCTGCGCCTCGGTGCTGGCGTTCTGGTCGACCGCGATGATCTGCACCCTGATTTCGCTGGCGCGGACCTTGGCACGAGCAATGCTTGCCGATATCTCGCCGCGCTCTCCCAGTATCCTCGCCCAATCACGGTGCGCCGAATAGACCCGCGTGTATTCGACAATCTTCTTCTCGAACAGAAGGTCGAGCTTGTCGCGTTCGGCACCTACCAGCTTGATCTCCTGCTCTTTGGCAGCGAGCCGCGCTTCCATTCCCTTAATCTCCTCCTGGGTCTGGTCAATGCTGAGCTGCAGTTGCTCTTTTTGACTGTCTCTGCCCAATTTATTCCCCGCAAACAGGCGGCTCTCTCCGTGGATCACCACGTCTGCGGCGCTCGAAACCCGTCCGAGGTCAGTCGGGAATTCGATTGAGGGAAGGTTGTCGCGTTCCGCGATCAGCCGCGCCTGGCGGCCCAGGGCTTCGCCCAGCTGCGAACGCACGATAAGGAGCTCCGCCTTGATCTGGACGTCGTCTAACGTCGCCAAAACCTGCCCTTCCTTGACGAGATCGCCCTGGCGGATCGCAAGCATTTTCACGATGCCGCCGTCTCGGTGCTGGACCTCCTTCAGGTTCTGGTCGACTCTCACGATACCGGAGGCGACGACAGCGCCTTCGAGCCTCGCAATCGCGGCCCATCCGCCGCAACCGATCACCAACAGAACCACAAGTGCCAGACCGCCCAGCACCCTTGGCCACAGCCGGAAGAATTTTTCTGTCGAGTGAGCGGCGGGGGCTGGTGATGCGCCGGCGGCGAACTCTTTTGAATCATAATGTTTCATGACCTGAATTCCTCGGTCGCTTAGGCGACTGCAACGGTGAACTGAAGCTGATGATGACCAACAACTTCGATTGTGTAGAAGTCATCAGTGTCGGGCCGGTCATGCACATCGACGAACGTCAAATGGGCGCCGTCGATTTCATCGAATCGGAAGCGTACCGGACGATTGTCGCCGTCTGCCGTTAGGTAGATGTCGTCGAACATGTCGGAGAGCTGGTCTTCGGCGGCGTCTCCCTGGAGGTAGGTGATCTCGTAGGTTGCGGCCACGATCCGGTCACCGACCGTGAAGTCGGTGATCTTGCGGACCGTCATGGCCGGCTGATCTTCCTCGGCCCTCTGAAACTCGAAGGTGTCGTTGCCGTCACCTCCAGTCATCGAGACCGAGGTTGATCCGGCAACGATACGGTCATCACCGGAACCGGTAATGATCTCCTCAAAGGCAGCGATCAGATCGTGGCCGATATCGGCGCCGTCAGCCGTACCGCTTCCCATGTCGACCGAAATACTGAATGTCGCGGTCGAATAGTCCAGTTTGTCCTGACCGGAGCCTCCGTCATAGCAGTCGTTAGCCGCATCGGCCGCGGCCACGACATGGTCGTCGGCGCCGCCGGCGCTGACGGTGTCACATCCCGTGCCGTCCGAAATGATGTCGTTTCCGGCACCGCCTTCAAGTGCGTCATTCCCCGCGCCGCCGCTGATGGCAACAGACGTTGACCCTGCGATGATCTGGTCGTCGCCGCTCCCGCCGATGACCTCCTCGAATCCTGCGATCACATCGTGACCGGTCTCGCAGCCGTCGGCGGTTCCATCTTCAAGGTCAACCGTGACCCGCTGAGTAGCCGCGGAATAGTCCAGAGTGTCCCGCCCAGCGCCACCGTCGTAGGTATCACGGGCTGCGTCGGCCGCAGCCACGACATGATCGGCAGCAGCGCCGCCATGGACCGTGTCGCAGCCCGCTCCGTCCGACAATACGTCGTTGCCGTCGCCTCCCGACAGACAGTCGTTGCCGTCGCCTGCGATTATCACATCGTTCCCCGCGCCTCCGGAGAGGTCATCGTGGCCGTCGCCGCCATCGAGCGTGTCGTTGCCGTCCTCTCCAGACACGCAGTCGTTGCCCGCTGCAGCGATCATCACGTCGTTCCCCGCACCTCCGGAGAGATTGTCATGGCCGTTACCGCCGTCGAGAGTGTCGTTGCCCGCGTCACCGTGGAGGGTATCGTTGCCATCGCCGC
>Ga0193742_1001656_pt1 | contig 13234 bp, 13 predicted proteins | sample L2c1metaG_FD_165511 | JGI IMG/M metagenome (GOLD analysis project Ga0193742, IMG submission 165511) | Soil microbial communities from a riparian zone of the East river system, Colorado, United States - L2c1 | ecosystem: Environmental > Terrestrial > Soil > Riparian zone | place: USA: East River... | reverse complement strand
TAGAGCTATTAAACTACCTCGCTGCGCTTGACGACGAAGGCAATATTACGCCGCTTGGCTCAATAATGGCCGAGTTCCCGCTTGATCCCCAAGTAAGTTACGAGCTTCTCTAGAGTTCGAAGTGAAGTTAAACTCATGTCATCATTAGCTGGCAAAGATGTTGATTGTCAGCCCCGAGTTCAAGTGCAGTAATGAGATTTTGACTATTACGGCAATGATGTCAGGTATGTTGATTAATATCTCATAGTGCTATTGTCTTATGTTCTTTTTGTTTGTCCTGTCCAGTTCCTAACATTTGGTTGCGTCCGAACAATCAACGACGTGAAGCTGACGCTGCGAAAGCACAGCTAACGGTTCCCGATGGTGATCATCTAACCTTGCTTAATGTTTACAACCAATACGTACAAAGTGAGTCCACACATCTTGGGGTGTTTAAAACCGCCGCTGACATTTCGGCACCGCGTTTTTTATCTAGATATGCATGACAAAAATTGGGCATGGACAAATTATATTTCATTACGTGCACTTCAACAAGCGGAAAATGTTCGCGCTCAATTACAAAGGACAATGGAACGTTTTGAAGTTGAAGTCATCTCTTTGCAAGACGAACAAAAACTTTTTGTCAAGATTCGTCAGGCCCTCGTATGCGGATTTTTCATGCAAGTTGCTCACAAGGAAGGTGAGAAAGGCAATTACCTAACGGTGAAAGATCATCAGGTAAATTTTCGATTCCTAATGGGACAAAATGATTGTTATGTACCTGATGACCATGATGCAACCATAGGTCGTAGGTCTGCACCCATCCTGTGGCTTGGATACCCAGCCAGAATGGGTCATTTTCAACGAGTTTGTTTTGACCACTCGTCCGTACATTCGAACGGTGTCTGAAGTACGGGTTGACTGGTTTGTGTTCCTGCTGATCACAAAAGTGAGATAAACTGATGATTCATTAGGCTTAGTGAATATGCGCCCAATTACTTTGATCTGGCTAGTTTCCCGGATGGAGAGATGAAACGAGCTTTGCAGAATACTGCGTCCAAAAAAGCTGGTAAACCGTATATGCTCGATGGCTCCGATAACAAAGGAAAGTTATCAAAGAAGGAAAAACGTGGAATGCCGCCTGCCAAGAAGCCGAAACTCAAGGCGAATTGAAAGATGAAACTGTGTCAACGCAACTTCTTTGTCCGATTACGCCCTTTTTGGCCAGATTTGTTATACAATTTGTTTGATTAATCTTTACTAGAACCCAATCATTGCGTCTCCCCGATACTTATCATTCACATTTTGTGCCACAATGATCGCGTCGGTGGCTTGCATCTGAGAAGTTGTAACACTTGCTTTATTAAAAAAGCAAAACTCACTTTAAATAAATTAGTCTTTTCGGGATCCAGGTTGATCGAGGTGACGAGTTAGTAGTGTCGTGATTATCTGGCAGAGGACTTCTGGTTGCCTTCCTACTTACCTTGAATATAAATCAGCTACCTACTAAACGAGATATAATGATTCTGCCAACCCCCTTTTGAATTAGATGTGAAAATCTGCCAATCACATGATTTTGATTTCTTTTTTTGTATCTAGTGTGATTTTGTACCTTGTGTTATTCAGAATGCTACCAGAGACATAAAAAAAAACCTTTTTAAAATACTGCAGATTGCAATGAAATGTTAGCATTGCAAGGTACGACGCAAACGTCGCGGTGAGAACTTTGTATGTTGTGGACAGTCATGTGGACAACCCAAGGTCCAACCCGGTTATGTAAATTTTTGATTTTGGCAGGGAAACCGAACCCTAACCGAGTGACCGGTCTTATTATTAATCATTGTAAGTACCGGATGACCAACACCCTTTGACTCTACCTTTTGCTTGGTTTCAAAGCTTTTGCCCGGGGCCAGCATGTACAAAATATATTAAATAAAAATCTTTGGTCCATTCTTTTTCCTATCGATTTTAATTCTATTTTTAGCATGTCCTTACAACTCCCCCACTCGCGACCCCGAATATTTAGTACTACAACCTTGGGGTACGCGCCAAAGTCCTCCGCACCCCGAAACGGATGTTGGCTCCACTGGTTGCCTGGCACCTGTAACATCAGTGGAGCGCCCTCGGTAGTGTGGAGAGGGCGGTGCTGGTCGGTGATGCGTTACAGACTTGGCTATAAATAGATTTTTCAAAAGAAACAAAAAAAAAAAACCTTTGATTTTTCGAGTATACAGTACTGTGCAGACGGGTATCTTGGCAGGCCTGACTGACGCGCAGCTGTAGACCTTTGGTTGAAGTTATAGTTTCAGGTTGAGCCAAGCTTCAGGTTTACTGTTTCGATGGCCCGAATAGACATCGCGTACATCACCCCAGCCATGCATTCCCCTTAAAATTGATGATCCATGTGACTGTGTATTATCCCCGAAGACCGCTAGAAGGCTCCACATACTCCACCGTAAAGATCCAGTCATTTTGGGAAATAGAAGTCCTACATAAGCTGTGAATATTTTCGGGATGGGTGAAGCCTGAGATTCTTGCTCTTTCCTGATTCTCTTTATCCAAACCCTATCGCCATGAGCAAGGACAGCAGTGCCGACAAAGTCGGCCTCGATGAGGAGAGACTTGAAGACTCTAAACGCCAAGCCTTGGCTAATAATGTTCAAGCTAGGTACGTCCTTCTTCACTGTCTATCCGCGTTGAATTGGTCAGCTAATGACCCTTGAAGGTTGCAAAACCCCCTTCGAGACATCCCTCGGGCGACCCTCCTAAAACAGGTCGAGGCCTTCGTAGAGGAAAAGGGTCTTCAAGACAAGACAGACTTGTTCAAAAAAGCTGCCGTCCTGGCCCAAAATCCAAAACTTTTTGAAGAACTCGACGTATTGACAGAAGAAGATAGGGCTATCATTCGTCGTGAAACTACTCGTCAGTTCCTTCTCTTCTTCCCGCCTAAGCTTAACTGACGTTGAAAAAACCTTGTAGATAAATGGCATCAACCTCGAGACCTCTACCTCACCGTTGTCATCTGTAGTTTAGCTGCAGCCGTCCAGTAAGCATGACACCTTCCAACTTTTCCTGTCAAAGATACTACAACGCCTTTTTAATAGAGGATGGGATCAAACTGGATCAAATGGCGCTAACTTGTCATTCCCACAAGTCTTTGGTATCTCATCTGAGCCAGGCAACCCAAATGCAAGTAGAAATGAATGGATAGTCGGTATCATCAATTCTGGGTAAGCTCTCGAGGACAGGTCACGCGAGGTTTACTAAACAAACTCATCAAACAGCCCTTATATTGCTTCGGCTTTAATTGGATGTTGGCTCACCGATCCACTCAACCACTTCTTTGGACGTCGTGGAACACTCTTTTGGTGTGGTATTTTCTGTACACTCAGTGTCATCGGTTCAGCATTTGCGCAAACATGGCCCCAGCTCTTTGTACGTCCACTTCTTCCCTATGTATTCTCTCGATAAACTTACAGTCTAATAGGTCTGTCGTCTATTGCTGGGCTTGGGTATGGGTCCTAAAGCTACCACATCCCCTGTCTTTGCCGCCGAAAATACACCGGCCAACATTCGAGGAGGCCTGGTCATGTCCTGGCAACTATGGGTAAGGATTATCTACCATCTCACAACTGCTCATCATGCTCAACATTGACAATCAGACTGCGTTCGGCATTTTCCTCGGATTTTCTGCCAATCTTGCTCTTCAAGGGACTGGTGCTATTGCGTGGCGTCTTGAATTGGGCTCTGCCTTCATTCCTGCCGTTCCTTTGGTCCTCGGGATCTACCTCTGCCCAGGTCCGTCGATCCACTTTTATCATGATATGGCGTTTTTCTAATTAAACCTTCTGTAGAATCTCCTCGTTGGTACATGAAGAAAGATCGTTACCTCGAGGCCTACAAGTCCTTCTGCCGTCTAAGGAACAGCGAGCTCCAGGCTGCTCGTGATCTCTACTATGTTCATTGTCAGCTTGCTGAAGAGATGGTGATCCTCAAAGGAAGCACCTACATCTCCCGCTTTATCGAACTCTTCACCATTCCCCGTGTTCGCCGTGCTACTCTCGCCAGTTTTGTTGTCATGATCGCGCAACAGATGTGTGGAATTAATATCATCGCCTTCTACTCTTCAACCATCTTCGTCCAAGCTGGGTACTCCCCAAGGCAGGCACTTTTTGCCTCGTGGGGCTTCGGTCTCGTCAACTGGATCTTTGCATTCCCGGCAGTTTGGACAATTGACACCTTTGGACGTCGTAACCTTTTGTTATTCACTTTCCCCAACATGGCTTGGACGCTGCTTGCAGCTGGTTTCAGTTTCTTCGTCCCGAATGGTAACCCCGCGAAAGTTCCCCTTATTGCATTATTTGTCTTCCTTTTTGCCGGTGAGTGATGTCCTTCTTTTCCTTGTACCTTGTTCGGTCCGGATATTGAATTCCGTTGCTTTCCAGCCTTCTATTCCCCGGGAGAAGGTCCTGTACCATTCACGTATTCAGCCGAAGTCTTCCCTCTAACCCACAGAGAGATGGGAATGTAAGTCGTCCGGTTCACATCGCAATATCACTATCTTACTGATCCATTGATGTCATTAGGTCATGGGCTGTCGCAACATGTCTTTTCTGGGCTGCGGTTCTCTCAGTGACCTTCCCCCGTATGTTGGGTGCCTTGGGAACTTTAGGCTCATTCTGCTTCTACGCTGGATTGAACGTTGTTGCATTAATTTTGATTTTCTTGGTGATGCCTGGTGCGTTTTCAGCCATCATCATAAATAGGTTTTATAACTAAATTTTTTTTTCATTTTTCAGAAACGAAACAACGAACTCTTGAAGAACTGGATTACGTTTTCGCCGTGCCAACATCGAAACACATCTCCTATCAAGTCACTGTATTCCTTCCTTACTGGATTCGTCGTTACGTCTTCTTCCAGAAAGTCGAACTCACACCACTGTACAACTTTGATGAGGTTGAATCCATCACTGTTTATGAAAAGGGTGCTGGGCACTAGAAAAACACACCACTCTTTCTCGTTTTATTGCAATTTTTTTATTATGTTTTAATAATGAAGCTCAATAACGATCCAACCATTCTTTTCTTCTTTTTTTTACCTTCCCGCCCATCCATTTGTCGATCGTTCGAGAAGTTTATTTATTATTTAAACTGGTCGCTCCTGGGAGGCAGGGGTAAATTGTATTTCTTACTCTTGAACTCCCCTTCGTATGCATCCCTGGTTACAGTAAAATACCATAGTATCCTGGAGTTTTGAGATTCTCAAATCCTGATACCCTTTCCTTCTTGCTGGGAATTAAAACCAAAAAAAATGGAAATTTTGAAGGCTTGATTCTAAACCGAATAGATAACAGAGACGACACCGAATAGATAACAGAGACGACACCGAATAGAAGAAGATGACACCGAATAGAAGAAGACGACACCGAATAGATAAGAGGTTAATTTTTTTAAAGACCGCTCCACCTCTGACGATCTGACGTCCCGTTCCCTGAACAGTGCCGACGGATGGGTCCAGTATGTCATAAGTTAATTTTAAGTGTGAACGTCAGTTCAGAATAACTCGAATGGCTGCATATTGCGTCAAAGCTCGGAACAGGGCATTGTACATACATTAAGTACTGTGGAGTCCATCAAAACGTTTTCATTACCTTATAGAAGAGAACCACGAGGACCAAGGTGGAAACTGGCAGGCGGTGGAGCTCGTGATATCGTGGCATCTAGCTGCAAATTGGATTCCACATGGTCACGGGCGTCTAAATTGAGGGATTTTTTTTTTGTTTGACTGAAACTAAAGAACTATAATAATATTGCGTGATGCTCTGCTAGTGCACCTGAATGGCATACACAATCACACGAACCGATTCCTTGGTGAATTCATGGTAATATTAGGATCGCGACACCATAGTAGTCTATCGCTGTCAAAAAAAAAAGAAAAAGAGCACATCCATAACATACGCAACGAGACTCGTCCTTGTCTCCACGGGATATTCGCTTTGGAAGCTTCGCAGTTACCTAAATCTCTTCTATGATAATTGCACGGGGTAGATGGTAGGTATTCAATAGCCGTAAAGAACCAAGGGTACTGCTTGTTAACCTGGCATCAGACCATGCGTAGTTGGAGGTGATAACAGCACGAATTACCATTTCCTATAGCATCCGCTACAAGCTTCATTATCTGTCGCGAGAATCGATACGTTAGTTGATTTCGAAACTATCGATCGGATAGAAACCGCGAAATAAATTACGGTCATGGTTGATAACAATCGGATTCAAATCCTACGCCGAGATTAACCGAACCCTACTTTACCAGGAGAATATGTATGCGGTATTGGCGGGTTTTTGAGCATGGAGCTGAGCGGTGATCGTATTGCGTAACATTCACGATAAGTGTTGGATAACAGCTGAGCTCCCTGCTCAGTTGATCGATTTTGGAAGTGACAAAATCTTATCTCCCTGAGGGCGGCTATTTCGAACTTTTGTCCATATTTACTTATTAAAATCGGGAAGCCTACCTTTTGCTTATTTCGATTAGCAGGTGGTTTCATGAGCGTCACTGACACACCTAATAATAAACTCCTTTCTCGTTGAAGAAAGAGGACTTCAGCTTTGATGATACCTTCGGGCAGTTCGATGTCATTGTCACGGGCCCACCACTACAAGGTAATAATTGCGAGTTTGTTGTGGGTCACGGTCACGGACCACGGTTGTGCTACCTGCATTGTGCAACGAACGTAATAATGTTTTCTGGCTTTCGAAACGCGGTTGTAAACGGAGGAACATTCATATATACCCCAATATATGAGTCCCATCCAGAAGCGTGCACATCGGTGGGACCCCAATCATGTAAAGGTCTGTGGATGGGTATGAGACTAAGTATACTTTCTTAGGTTGAATTAATAGTACTGCTGCAGGTATTGACTTTCTGTATAGCAAAATTGCTCCAGGCGCATTCCATGACTCTGGAGAGCGCTTTGATGCGCCCAAATGTCATCCGAAAACTCGTTTAGTGGTTTTAGACGAACTCATGCGGTGGATACAAGATTTAGCCGATTTGAAGGGTATTTTATGGCTTTATGGCCCTGCTGGAGCTGGGAAATCGGCCATTGCACAAACCATTGCAGAGATGTGCGCTCAACTGGACTTGCTCATTGCCAGCTTTTTCTTCTCCCGGACAGCCCCGTCGCGGAATCACGAGGCACATCTCATTGCCTCGATTGCATATCAACTTGCACTTTCAATCCCAGAGACACGACCATACATTGAGTCAGCTATCCAATTCGACCCTTCGATATTTGACAAGTCTATGCAAACTCAAATGGAAACACTTGTTATCCTTCCTTTAGAAAAAGCGCGTTCCACAGTCGCTCGTGTTGTAGCAGACGGATGGCCAAGGCTCATCATCATCGATGGGCTTGACGAATGTAATGGTCAACAAGTTCAGCGTTCTATTGTTCATGTCCTATGCTCCGTGCTTCTTTCCCGGCGCGTACCTCTAATCCTTCTCGTGGCAAGTCGTGCAGAGCCACATATTTGCAGTGTTTTCAATGCTCCCGAAATCTGCCGCTCATCCCATCATATCGTCTTAGACGATTCATACCACCCAGATGCCGACATCAAAGAATTTCTTCTAAGTAGATTTCTGGAGGTCAAAAAGTGTCACCCACTGAAATTCTACATTCCCGACTCATGGCCTTCTGCCAAGGTGGTCGACCTACTTGTACGAAAGTCATCAGGTCAATTTATCTACGCTTCGACTGTCATGAAATACGTCGGGTCACCTACTCATCGACCCACCAAACGATTAGACGTTATACTTGGGTTGACTTCTGTGCCCGATGATATGCCTTACAAACAACTGGATGCCTTGTATACTCACATATTCTCCTCCGTCATACATATAGCTGGTGCTCTACGAATACTTGGGAGCATGCTATTCGTTGGAAGTGCTGTTTCATACCTAACCCCAACCTTCTTGGAAAATCTGTTATGTTTAGACGAAGGCGACGTTCATCTCTACCTTTCTGATCTTCATTCGATTCTCTATGTACCTACCCCTCAGCTCAACATGGATGATGATGAAATCAGAATACTACACGCGTCCCTTGGGGATTTTCTTATTGACAAATTACGATCTGGGGATTACTACGTTGATGAAGGGAAGGTACATGCGGATATAGCGCGATGTTGCCTGCATTCAATCAGTATGCATTCCATACTGAGTGGTGATAAATGTACCGATACGCAGCTCAATGACGCCAGATCCCGGAACATTACAAATTCGCGTCGGTCAGACTCTGCGCAAACATATTCGACTTGGAGTTTTGTATACCACTGCACTCGTGCATCAACATCAGCCTCCGAGTCTGCAGCTCTGATAAATGATTTATTCCGAGTAAATCTACCTGATATATGGTTTGCTGAACGACCTGCAAAACTATGGGATGACCTTCCGCCTTTGTTTGAATGGTTGAAAAAGGTTTGTACTTGTATTTCTATGGGATTCCATCATGGGTAACGGCATTTACTTAGGCTGATAAATTTGAAAATCATTTCCACCACCATCGATCGCTCTGGGATCAATGCCTTTTGATAAGGCTTGAGAAATACCCGTTTAGCGAAAACAGCCTTCAGCTTGTCGGTATGCTTCATCTTTCTCCCCGTTGGCATATGCAGTGGCTTGTTCTTGCCTCAGAGACGCTCTACACAGCAGACAAACTAGGGAAAGCTGATCAGCATGGGATTCAGCTATGTTACATGGGAGCACATGTGCCATATCGTTGTATCCTTGTCGATTTTTTTGAGGACGCTAGGTCTGGCAAATACCATTTAACTGGAAGCGTCTATGCTCGTGCTGCGTTGATATCTATCAAAACCCTTTTTAATCCATCTCAGCTTGGGTACGCCATGCATGACCGCTCTCTTGATTAAATACTGATGAATTCCATGAACAGACATCTGTACGATCCTGGACCTTTCTTGGAAGGAATCAAGAACCCAGACGCATTGATATTTTCACATGAAGCAAGCAATGCCCATCCAGAAACAGAGTTATTCTATGACTCCGGCCTTCAGTTCGTCACATTGTTGCTCTCCAAGGCATCCGCTTCGATGAATCTTTATTCCTTATTACGGGACCACCCTCTCCAGTGTCCCACGCAAACAGCCATCCATGACAAGCAAGGGCTTTCAGAGCTCAGATTAGAAGTGGGAAAATACTTGAAGGTGAGGCCTGAGGATCTACGACGAATAATGAATATTTTCTTATGAAGGTATAGAATTGCGATAATCAACTATCTGAAAAACGGGAATCGATACTGTTAGATTCGCAGAGGAGGATTCGAAAGTTGTTTTGCTTTTAAGTAGTCTACTTCTGTAAGTGTAGTATTGATAATTTAAATAGATGAATAAATGGGATTGCCACAGTGCAAATAGTGGCAAACAAAAGTCGTTCTCAAACGATTTCGTTGCTTCTTGACTTTTGCTCGTCGACATCGTCGTTGTTCCCCTCATCTTCTTCTTCCCTCCAACAACCCTTTATTATGTCCGTCCCTGCTCAGTCCGTTGATGGTATTGGCATTGCCAATCTGCCAAACCAGGTTCGTCTTCTGACAGTTGTCAATGAAAAACCCGAACCTCTGACGCGTTCAACCAACTTAGAGGCACAAGATTGTCGCAAAACGTGGTGCTCACTTCACCATCATGGTTGTTGGTAGGTTCAATGGGACTTTTTTCTCATAAAAATATGCCCTTATGCCGTACACTTAGGTGAATCGGGATTGGGCAAAACCACCCTCATCAATACTCTCTTCTCCACCGAGCTGTCACCCCCTAAAAACTACAGCAGACGCCACTACAAGCAGCTGGATAAACTGACTGAGGTCGAAATCATTAAGGCTGAGCTTGAGGAACGTCAGTTCAAAGTCAAACTCACGGTCATTGACACCCCTGGATTTGGAGACTATGTCAACAACCGCGACTCATGGCTTCCAATCGTTGAGTTCATTGACGACCAACATGAAGCTTATATGCGTCAAGAGCAACAACCCCAAAGGCACGAGAAAACGGACTTGAGGGTTCATGCTTGCCTCTACTTCATTCGACCCACAGGACATACGTATGCATTGTTTTGTCACCCTTCCTGTGTCGGGGGGTTTTTTTTTCTGACATGTCTGTTAGACTAAAACCTTTGGACATTGAGATCATGAAGCGTCTGGGAACGCGCGTGAATCTCATCCCTGTCGTCGCCAAGGCTGATACCCTTACCCAGAATGATCTTTTCGTTTTCAAGCAACGTGTATGTGGCAAATTTTCCTTTCCTTCACTCCAGCTCAAGCTCCTTACATCTTCTCCTCTCTATCTATTTTAGGTTCGCGAAGTTATTGCTGCTCAAGGCATCCGGATCTACACTCCTCCAATGGAGGCTGATGACGAGAATGCTGACCATGCACGCGTCCTTATTGACGCCATCCCCTTTTCCATCATTGGCTCGACTGAGGATGTCAGGACGCTTGATGGTCGTGTTGTAAAAGGTCGCGAGTACATTTGGGGTGTAGCTGAAGGTTGGTGAATATTTTTAGTATCTTGTCACGTGATGGTGACGATATTTCAGTCGAGAACGAGGAGCACTGTGACTTCAAGAAGCTGCGATCTCTACTCATCCGGACGCACATGCTTGACCTCATCTCAACGTCAGAGGAGCTGCACTACGAGAACTATAGGCAGGCGCAAATGGAGACACGTAAATTCGGCGAGCCGAAGGTGAAGAAGCTGGACAACCCCAAGTTCAAGGAAGAGGAAGAAATGTTGAGGAAGAAGTTCACCGAGCAAGTGAAGGCGGAGGAAGCGAGATTCAGACAGTGGGAGCAACACGTAGGATTATTTTGGTTTTTTTTCCATTGGCTCAGAGACCTGATATGCTTGCCTTTTTATATAGTTGATTGCGGAGCGAGACCGTCTAAACAAGGATCTCGAAATGGCCCACAGTGCTATCAAGCAGCTCGAAGCGGAGTTGGAGAACCTCCAGGTTGGGTATGGCCGAGGCTCAGCCAGGCGATGAACATCCTCCCATCTCTCGAGTATCGCCACATCCCCGCCCTTGGAATAGGTTGTGCGCGGTCCCTTGTTCGGGCATTATAAAAATAGTCATCTTGCTCTAGGATACTTTTTGTCACCTATCATATCGTATACCCACCCCCCTCCTTCTCTTGTTCGTATTTTTCTTCTTTTAGCTGCGGAACATACCTCTTGTTGTTGAGCCGTCCCCCCCCCTCCTTCCGCGCCTTGTGCAATGTATATTTTCCTCATACATACTTTCCATCGGGGGGTCGTTTTCGACTTGCCGCTCACTGCAGACTGACTGCCCACCCGGCATTGTTCCTTTTGTCTGCGTCTCTTTTTTTTGCTTTTCTTGTAGATGAAGATTGCTGAACAGTGAGGATGATGATTATGATTAGTTACTGGGTTGGATTAATTAATTACCTTGTGTGTGCGTTTGGATTGTGTACTGAGTGCAATTATGCATGCAGCATGAGACTAATAGCACATAAAATGGGATCATGAATGTGAAAAGTAAATACGACTGGCATTCCATGTTGGGCTTTTGTGCCTTTATCCTGGGCCATCATGCAAGAGCAAGGTAGTCCTCCTTTTGTTTCAGTGATCACCGGTGCAAAGCAGGGTCTTGTTAGACGCCAATTCGAATAACATAATTTGAATCCTCATCCCCAATCGTTAGCGGTCCAAAGCTCGTTTGAAAGTCTAGAGACATCTTTTTTCCAAAGCTTTGACACTTCCGATTTGACGATGCAGTTAGCTCTTTTGCTGTACTAGTGACTTAAATGTGTGGTTGACATTAGCAGTGTTGGGTAGAAATGCAAGCACCTCAAAATATATCATCTTCATTGGTCCACTGAGGCGAAATCGAAAACACAGACACCACATATAAGCATCACATTCCAGGTGTTCATTTGAGGAAAACAAGAGATTCAGGATTGCGGGAATTGATACAAAGTCGGGGGGGGGAGGGGAAATAGAAAGGATTACTGTGTTTGACTACCGTACCCTCGAATGCCCTCCGCAAACGACCATGAAGTTTCCAGCTGTTTCGATTCTGAAATGTTGATACCTGCATTGGTGACCGTAGCCACTTGATACTAGAAGTAGGATCATTTAACAAGGTAGGAAGGGTAATTTATGGAAAGAGCTTACCTTGTTGATACTCCTCGCATCTCGATAGTACAACACTCTCATGCTGTTCTCGATAATCTTGTGGGCTTCTTCTTCTGTCAATGTATCTTCCCGTCCTTCAACTGATTTACGTAGGAGGGGTTGAGCGATATGTGCACCATAACCGGTTGCGAGTGTTGAAGCTGAGTAGGTCGTTCCCAATAGATCTACAAACGACAAAAATCTTGACAGAAAGAAAAAAAGGTACATCAGCGAGATTTTTCCCTACGACAAAACCACGAGACATACTTCTTCCCGTTTTTGACACCTCCGACAAGCAAAGCATTCCATAAGGGGTCCATCTTAGTCCTCCGGGCATACATCACTTGGGATAAGTATTCATGTATCTCTGCAGGACCTAGGGTATGGCCGTCTTGAGCTGTGAATTCATCAACGATGAGTTCGTCGAGCAGTCTTTGGATGTATTGGAAGTCAGACATATCACCGCCTGCGCCGATGATAGTGTGTGCGCCGACAGAGTAGAGACGTGATACATCCTTGAAGCGGGCGAGAGAACCGAATGAAGCTGCAGGGGTTATCAGTAAGTATTGGAGAGCCGACTATAACGAAAGGGAAATGCGCACCGAGGTTATCAGCAGCCATCATAATTCCATCTTTGTACTTGATAGCTAGAACGCTCGTTCCAGTTATTAGTGGTTGCCTTGAAGAGCTTTTATCAGATCCAATAATTAAATCATGTGAATAGAAACTCACTGTGTCCTTTGTACGCCTAAAGAGAATGCATCTTTGGGACCATTTTGCGGTCGTTGAGCAATAGGATAAGTTCCATACGCGTCAAAGGCATCATTACGCTGCAGACAGATTTTTTTTTGATAAATATATATATATACAGGTACGTTTGAAAGTTTTTTACGCACAGGACGACCCCAGTTTGTTGGAAAGTGATCCATTTCTTTGGTTTCTTTGAAATGGCTTTGGTAGAAGAAGATTCACCAATACGCGCAAGCAGAGCGACGCGTACTACCCTCGCTGACATAATCAGATCATTGCTCAGCTATACTCTACA
>Ga0193742_1001655_pt1 | contig 13238 bp, 16 predicted proteins | sample L2c1metaG_FD_165511 | JGI IMG/M metagenome (GOLD analysis project Ga0193742, IMG submission 165511) | Soil microbial communities from a riparian zone of the East river system, Colorado, United States - L2c1 | ecosystem: Environmental > Terrestrial > Soil > Riparian zone | place: USA: East River... | reverse complement strand
TCGGAGTAGCCTGAACGATCCCGCCCACCGGGGCGCATAGCTCAGTTGGCTAGAGCACTGCCCTTACAAGGCAGGTGTCGGGGGTTCGAGTCCCTCTGCGCCCACCAGCCCAAACGCCCAGGACGACGGTTCAGGGCGTTCGCCACGACGGAGTCCATCGCGCGTCTATCGCGCGCCGTCCGGCATGAACTGTTCGGCCAAGGCGTCGACAGCCGCCCGCATCGCTTCCAGCTCCGCCTCGGAATAGATGTCCATCGTCGTGCGACTGTCGGCGTGCCCGAAGATCGCTTGCGCAGTCTTCGGGTGGACCTTCGCCGCGACCATGCCTCGACCGCTGTTGCGTCGCAGATCGTGGAAGTTGAGCCCCTCGTACCGCCGCTTGCCTGTTGCGGGGTCGGTCACCATCCGACCGAGCCCGGTCACAGTGCACGCCGGGTACCAGCTCCGGCGTAGCCAGTTGTTGTAGCGAAGCATGGCCCCCGTGGGCGCCGTGAACAGCAAGGCGTCCACGTCCGCCACGGTGAGACCCTTCGCGGCCATGTGCCTCAGAACCACGCTCATCAGTGTCTCGCCGAACGGCAGGAACCGCCGTCCCTTCCTCGACTTCGGCTCACCCACCATCGTGCGACCCTTGTGGCCCCGAGTGATCGTCTCGTCGACCCAGCCGCCACACCTCTCAAAGTCAAGGTGACCCACCCGGAGAGCGTGGACCTCGCCCCAGCGCATCGCGGGCACCGTTCCCAGGTACACGGTCGGGCCGAGTGCACCAGGACCTCCCAGTTCGCTCGACAGCCGAGCCAGGTCATCCGACGTGACGCGCCGCCGGATGCCAGGCACGACCTCCGGGAGCTTGACCCCTCGGCACGGGTTTCGAGGTCGCATCTCGTTCATTACGGCGTAGTTGTAGATCGCCCGCAACACGCTGAACTGCCTCGCGACCGTGCTCGGTGCCAGATCAACCGCCCACTCGTTGACCAGAGCTTGCACGTCACGGGTGTCCGGCCCGGCGATCGGCTCCCCGCCACATGCCGGTCTGATGTAGCGACGAACGATGATCTCGTCTCGGGCCACCGAGCTCTCCCGCTTGCCAGGGTCCGACGCCAGCCACTGGTCAGCTACGACCCCGAACGGTGTCCGAGCCCGCTTCGGGTCAGTAAACAGACCGCGGTCCTTGTCGACCTCGACGGAGCGGGCGAATCGGTCCGCGTCGCCTCGCCGTCGGAACGTCTTGGTCCGAGGCCGCCCACCAGGCTCGCGGTAACGGACGTCGTAGCGCACGCCACGGGTTGTCTCTCGCCGCTCGACACTCGCCATGCCGACCTACAACCCGTCCAGGCCGGCGACGTAGTCAGCCAGCGCGGTCGCCGAGACGCGGCGAGCCCCACGGATCTTCACTGATCGCAGCTCGCCCGAGGCGATCAACGCCTTGACCGTCGTTTGTCCGAGCCCGAGCACCCCAGCGGCCTCTGGCACCCGGTACAGCAGCCGCTCCGATGTCGTCGTGTCGCTCATGTCCTCACCGTCCCTTCGTGGTCGTTGCCGAATTGCCGAACGGGTGAGCCGGGTGGTCCGGCTCGGGCTTTGGCCTGCTGGTATTCGTCTCGCCAGCGGCGGCGGGTGTCGATTTGGATGGCGATGGCGGCCATGTAGATGCGTTCGTCGACCTGGCTGCGGCCGAGCAGTTCCCAGGACCATCCGTCCTCTTCTCCGGTGGCGGACAGGTCGTGATGGTCGTCGGGGTCGATGCCGGCCTCTTCGAGCGCGGCCCTCACGACGGCGGCGCGGTCGGCGCGGTGGTCGGTGAGGGTCTTGCCGGTCCAGTGCCGGGAGACGAGCACGCGGCGGCCGCCGAGTCCGAGGTGATCGCGATCGTGGGCCTTGTGCTTGCAGTGCCCGGCGACCATGCCCGGTGCCGCGTGGTCGGGTTGGATGCCGTAGCGCAGCCAGTTGGCGCAGCGCTCCGAGCAGGGCAGCCAGCGGACCTCGTTCGCGAGGCGGTCGATGTGTCTCACCCGGGCCGGAGCGATGTCGTCGCCGTCGTAGGTCGCGGCGATGCTCTTGGTGAGGTACTTGCAGAGGTAGCCGACGCTGCGGTCAGCGTCGGGGCTGCCGGCCAGTAGGCCCTGGTAGTCGTCCTGGGTGCCGAAGCGCAGCACGTGCGCGGGTCGGGCGTCCGGGTCCGCGTCGAGCGCGCCCATCGCTTCGTCCCAGGTCGGGAGCGGCTGCCGGGTGTCGGGGTCGACGTAGCCGGTTGCCTCGGTCCAGACCGGTGGCCGGTCGACGTAGACGGGCGTGTCGTGGGCGGGCCACCAGAGCTGGTGGTAGGTGGCGGCCCTGGCCTCGTGGAACACCCGCCGGGGTACGACACCGCGGGCGGCGGCGTGCAGGTGGGGTGCTAGTCGGCGCTGGGCTTCGATCGCGGCGAAGTACTGGACGCGGTAGCCGGCGCAGCGTCGGAGGTTCTGCCAGAAGCGGTCTACGAGCTTCGGGAAGTGCAGCGCGTCGAGGGCGGCGCGGCGGTAGTCGTAGGTCCCGGGGTTCACGGGGACGCCGTCGGTGGTGACCCTGCCGTAGCTCGGCAGGGTCAGGGTCAGGAACATCGAGGGCCGGTAGGTCCGGCCGTCCGGGGCCTCGAACGCCGCCGCGACGGTCCGATCGGTCATGGGGACCCGAGGGAGCTCGGGCGCGTCCTGACGCCGCCGCGTCGAACGGACCCGCCGTTCCCCGGGATCCTCGCCCTCGCGCTCGGCAGGGCCGCCGACATCGGGTGTGGTGTCGGCCGCTGGTGGGCGGTCGGGTTCGGTGTCGAGGTGCCAGCCCTCGCGGCATTGGTGCATCCTCAGTCGCCGGGCGCGGTCGGCGCACGGTGGGCAGCGGTCCTCGCGTGTCGACCCGCAGGAGATGGGCACGAGGCGGGTCTCGCCGGTGGCGGTGTCGGTGACTCGGGAGATGACGGGGCGGATGCAGACGCCGTTGACGAGCGCGGCGGTCTGGACGAGTTCGGGGCTCGGTATGGGTGTCATGCCGCGGCCGCCTGGGTGGGGTGGGCGGCTTCACGCCGGCCGGTGAGTGTGACGGGTTCCGGCGCTGCGTCAAGGGCACGGCCAACAACTCCCGTCGCCACCAGAGGGCTGTATCCGGCGGGACCCTGCACCCACCGGCGGGAGTTCTTGACCTCTTCGGCCCTTGACCCAACGCCTCCACCCGTCCAGGGAGTAGCGGCCAGTTCATGAAGGCGCCCGAGTGCGCACCGCAGGGAACCCCGGAGGGCCAGGCCATGCAGCGGATCACGGTGGCAGGACGGGTGCTCAACGACAAACAGGTCGCAGGGGTGGCGTGCGTCTACTGCCGGACCACGTTCGGGGCGATGGAACCCATTGACGTGGGTGCGCAGGTCCCGGGGCTCCTGTTCCTGTTCGCGCACCCGGAGTGCTGTGGCCGGTAGGTGGCGGGGGGTCATCGGGCCGCCTCTTCGAGAGCGCGGGCGACTCGGCCTGTGAGCCAGGTCATGACGGGTGGGGTGACGGCGTTGCCGGCCAGGCGCACCCGGGCCTTCTTGGTGAGCCCGGCAGGGATGTAGCCGGCGGGGAAAGCCATCGCGGCGGCGAGCTCGTGGGGTTGGAGCATCCGGAACCCGCAGTCATCCACCACGGTGTCGGGGTCGACGAGAGCGAAGCGGTCACGGGTCGGGACCGTGGCCAGGGGTTGGTCGTCGGGTGCGGCGTGGCCGTGGCCGTAGTACGGGACTAGGAGCGATTGGTGGCCGGTCGTCGTGATGGTGCGGACCGGCTCCGAGGTCGGGGTGACCATCTGGGCGGGGTTGCCTCGTGCGGTGTTGTTGCGCATCACCAGGGCCAAATGGGTGCCAGCGGCGGCGACGGTCGGCGTCGGTGCGGCCTGGGGGCGGGCGTGACCGTTGTTGCGCAACGGCACCACGAGCGACAGCCGGTCATCGGATGCGCACACCGGGTGCGGATCGTTCAGGCCGTGCAGCCGTGCGCCGTGCGCCGTCTGGACCAGGAACCCGGGCGGGGTCGCCAGGGCGTGGGTCGCGGTGCAGGTCTGGGTGGGCAGCGGGTCGGCCAGAGAGCGGGCGCGGTTGCCCGGGATGCGTTCGTAGCCGTTGCCCGCGCCGGCGGTGACGATCGGGACCCAGCCGTAGCGCACGAGGCCGGCCAGGATGCGGTCGCGGGTTGCGGCTGCGAGCGGGCGGGCACGGTCACCTATGCGGGGACAGGGCAGAGACCGGTCGATGATGTCGGCGGCCGGTCGTGTCGTCGGCTCGCAGGTGGTCCCGCAGGTGGTGCAGTGCCAGAGCCACTGTTGGCGGTAGCGGCCGACTGTGCGGCCGTTCTTCCAACCCTGACGCACCGGGCGGGCGGCATCGCAGCGCCCGCAGTAGGCCGACAGCTCTAGCTCGAGGTCGGGTCGCAGGCCTTTGCGCCAGAACACCACGTAGAGCCGGTCCCTCGACTGCGGGACGTCGTGGTGCATCGAGTTGTGCGACAGGACCTGGTGCTCGTAGCCGAGGTCTTCCATCGCGACGTGCCAGGCCCGCCAACCAACCCACTTCGCGGCGTCCACGACGTTCTCGACGACCACGGCGTCGTAACGCATCTGCTCCGTGAAGCGCACGACGTCCGACATCGTGGCCCGGGACCGCTCCGCTCCGGGGTCGGGGTCCTCCCACAGCGAGGGTTGCTGGCGGCGGCGGGAGATACCCCGAGCGGCCGAGTGGTTGGTGCACTCCGGGGATGCGATCAGGACGTCGGTGCGGGGGTAGCGGCGGGGGTCGACCTGGGTAACGTCCGCGCAGTCGTGGGCAGCGCCTGGGAAATGCGCCTGGTGGACGTCGATCGCGGTCGACCAGTGGTTGGCCGCCATCACCAACCGCATGCCCGCCGCTTCCGCTCCGAGGCTCGAACCACCGGCACCGCAGAACAGGTCAGTCACGGTGACCGTCATGACGCTGCCTCCACAACCTCAGGGACCTCGGTGACGTCGGTCGACGGCAGCTCGATGACCTCCGCGGCCTCGGTGTCGGCCTGGTCGTCAGATACGTCGTCAGCACCGGGGTGGCAGTGGTCGGCCAGCTGCGCGATGTCGACGTCTGTGGGGTAGGCGAAGCGGACGCGGGTGGGCTCGGGTTCGCCGTCGGACCAGACCCAGGCGACACCGGGCAAGCTCGGGTTGATCAGGGAGCAGTCGGCGCCGAGGTCACGGGCGTTGGGGCCGAGGACCATGTTGGTGGCCTCGGCCTCCACGAGACGCAGGGCGACGCGGGTGGGGAACAGGTCCCGGGCCGGCAGCACTTCCTTGCGGGGGTCCTGTAGCGCAGCGATGACGATGACGCCGACGGCGCGGCCCTGGGACAGCAGCAGGTTGATGGCCTGGTCGATGCGGGCGTAGAGCTCGCGGCCCTCCCTGGTCTTGGGGCGGTAGGCGGTGAGGGCGGCCAGCTCGTCAATCACCAACACGATCAGCGGCTCGTCCACGGTCGGGGTGTGGAGGCGGGTGACGCCGGCCAGACGCCGGGCACGCTCGCGCATGACGACCACGAGTCGTTCGAGCAGGTCGGCCTGCTGGTCGGGGTCGTCGCGGACCAGCTCCGTGTACAGGCGCTCGGCGCCGGCCGCGGCGAGTTCCATGCCGCCTTTGGGGTCGATGCCGCGCAGGTCGACCAGCCGGGAGCGGATCACCGGGCCGAGGGCACGGATCACGGACTGCAACACCGAGCCCTTCCCGGCGCCGGTGACGCCCGCGATCAGGACGTGGCGGCCGAGGATGCACAGCAGCCAGTCCAGGCCGTTCTCCTGACGGGCCACCGGCAACGCGGTCAGGTCGGTGGTCTCGGGGATGGCGAACGCGGGGACCGTGGTGGCCAGCAGGTCGGTGCGGGTGAAGTCGAGGTGCACCCGGCCCGGGCCAGCGATGCGGACCCGGCAAGCACGCTGGCCGAAGGTGTGCGCCAGGGTGTCGGCCCGCTTCGAGTAGTCGGCGGGGTGCTGGCCCGGCAACAGACCAACGGTCAGGCGATCCAAGTACCTGTTCGAGCGGACCCGGCGCAGCTTCGGCACCCGGGGCTCCCGGTCGTAGATGTCCGCCAGGTCAGCCATCGTGAGCGCCGGGCGCCACCGGCGGCCGTAGACCCACCAGCCCCGCAGGGAACCCCGGGCACGCCACGACACGGAACGGTCGAAGCTCCCGGCACCGACCAGGCGCCACGCGATCAACCCGACCACGCCGGTGACCCACAGAGCGATGACCCCCGGGGTGGACCACAGGACGAAGACCGCCGTGGAAACGGCAAGTACAAGAGCGGTGACGGGGTGGCGCCAGGTCCAGCGCACCAGCGCCCACGTGACGATGCCGGCCAGGACCACTAGGGCGACGATGACGGTGCCCCAACCACCGGAGTGGTCGGTGCGGGTCGTAGTGTTGTTCATCTCCGATACCTCTTCCGAAGGGGTTGGAGGCACCGGGGCGGACGGTTTTTGCAGGCCAGGACGCCCCGGTGCACACACGATGGGTGGACGGATTAGGCAGCGCCTCCGAAGTCGAGGGCGCTTTGAGCGAGACGACGGACAGCCAGCTCGCAGAAGCGTTCGCTGCGCTCCACACCGATGGCACGGCGGCCCAGGTCCCGGGCGGCCAGGAGAGTGGTGCCCTCACCTGCGAAGGGATCGAGCACGGTCTCCCCAGGCCAGGTGGACAGGCGGATGCAGCGGGCGGCCAGCTCCTGGGGGAACGGGGCGGGGTGCCCGTTGCGGGGCGCCGGGTTGACGGCCCACACCGTGGTGCACAGCTCCGGCCAGCCACCGAGCTGGTCGCGCCATCCCTCGTAGCCCGGGGGCGGCCGGCGTTCCCAGGTGTCCTTGCAGGCCACCGTGATGGCCTCGTAATCGCCACGCAGGTTGGGAGCAGCGGGCGACTGCCAGGAGCCCCACGCGGTGCCGGCGCCACGGACGGAGCACCAGGCGACCTGATCCACCAAGTGCAGACCCCCGCCAAGTTCGATGGCATCGGCCCAGCCACGGCCGAGCAGCACACGGCGCTTGGCCGTACCACCGACGTGGCGGCCGCCAACGGGCTGGCGCTCGGGGACCGACACCGCGGTGTTGACCCAGACCCGGCCACCGGGCACGAGGGCTCGGGCGATCAACCGAGCGGTGGTGTCGGCCAGGTCCCAGTACTCCGGCCACGGCAGAGCGTCGGAGTGACCGTCGTAGTCAAGCCCGACGTTGTAGGGCGGGGACGTGACCACACACGCGGCGGTGCCGGCCAGCTCGGAGAACAGGGCGTCATCGCGGACATCCGCGCAGTAGATCGTGGTCTGGCCGTCGTCGTAGAACGGGTTCACGCCGCCGCCTCCGTGTCGTCAGCCGGAGCGGCCTCGAACCAGGCGTAGCCCCAGACCAGGGCGGGATGGAGACCGACAGCGGTGGCCCAGTGGTCGGCCTGGCGGTCGTTGAGTCCCACCCGAGCGGCGTGGCAGACGCTCCCCCGACGTAGGTCGTAGCGGCGAGCGAAACCCGTGGGGCTCAGGTGCGTGTAGCGGAGCAGGGGTGCCAGCGGCCAGCGCACACCATCCAACGCACCCAGGTACGGGCGGCCGTTCACGACGCCTCCCCCAGGCCGGGGAACAGCGCGGACTGGTTGAACAGCTCGGCCGGTCCCTCCGGCGGGTCCCACGCCGGCCGCTCCGACATCGACGGCGGCGCGGTCTCGGGATGGGGTTCGATCCACTCCCAGCGCTTGCCGCCTCGGGGTCCCCGGGCCTCACGCTGCACGCCCGACGCCGGCAGGGACCGGGCACCGCCGGTGTAGTTGTCCCACACCCGCAGCGACCCGTCCGTCTCCGGGGCGTCGCCGTTGATGAAGCCGTAGCGCCAAGCGCCACGGTGGCCTTGCTGCCAGCGCACCTGGGTGCCATGAGGCTCGGGGAGACGAGGGTGACGGACGTGCTTCACCGGTCGTCCTCCAGCAGCGAGAAGTAGTAGCGCTCGGCCGCGTCGAAGGCGTCCAGCGGGTCACGGAGGTGGAACGGTCCGAAGTCCTCGCCACGTTCCTCCGGTGGCACGATTGGTGGCGACGACAGTCCTGGGTCCGGCGCGGCGAAGGCTTCGAGCCGGACCCGGGTGCCGAACATGGTCGATGTCGTCACGACGTGGCCGGTGGCCGCTACCGGGGTGCCGGTGAGCGCGGCGACCTGATGGACCTGGTCGGCCGAGCTGCATGTGACGATCAGGGTGACCACGTGGGGGCCGGCTTCGCCGTGCTGGCGCGGCGACAGCGACGGCGCCGGGAGCTCCGCTGTCCAGTGGTCGGCCAGCCAGATCACGGCTTCGGCCAGGTCGTCCTGGATGTCGAGCAGCTCGGTGATCAGCACGTCCAGCGCGTCGGGTGGTCCGAGGACGACCTCGTGGTGGTCGTAGCACTGGTCCTCGGCGTCGGCCTGGTCCTCGAACCACTCCGACGTCCAGCCGCAGGAGCACTCGGCGCGGTAGTACCCGGGCTCGGTCAGGTGACCGGTGGTCCAGGTGGTGTGGTAGTCAGGGACGGTTGGGGTCGTCATCTCCGATACCTCTTCCGAAGGGGTTGGAGGCACCGGGGCGGACGGTTTGCAGGCCAGGGCCGCCCGGGGCCTTGATTTGCTGCATGAGCAGCTCGTACGAGAGCAGAAGGCCGATCGGCGGCCAGGCGGCCACGAGTCGACCTGCGAGGGTGGGTTCGGCGGCTGCGACGTTGGCGGCCAGCGAGGCCCCGAGGCCCAGGAGCAAGGCGCACCAGGCCAGGGCACCGGCCGGGAGTCCGGCGCGGCGTCGCACCAACATGGTCATCGAGGCCGCCACCGCGAGCCCGTCGACGGAGAAGGGCAGCAGCCAGGCGCGCCAGCCCTCGCCCACCGATTCGGCCAGCGAGCGCATGTGCTCGTAGGAGCCGACCCCGGCGACCAGGGCGACCAGCACGACCGCCATGGTGGTGGTGTGGCGCACCCAACGGGGCACGTCCACGACCGGGGACACCGGCGACACCGGGGACGCCGATGCCGTGGGCTCGGGAGTGGGGGTTGCCGGTGCTGCCGTCGCGGGCGCGCCACCGTTGGCCCGTTCCGCGATCGGCAGCACCATCTGGCTTGCCATCAGCCGGCCTTACGCTCGGCCGGGACGGCGCCCGACTTCGGGGCGGCCATGGCGGTGGACTTGAACGACCACGCCAACCGCGAGCGGCCCTGCGCTGTGGTCGCCACGTAGGGGGTCGCGGTCAGGTTCTCGAACTCCACCGGCCGGAACGGCACACCCGGGGCCGCGGCGGGCGGGACCGGCTGCACCGGGGCGAGGATCTTCACCCGCACCGACTTGTCCCGGGCCGAGGGGTCCGCGTCGAACACGTCCACCTGCCACACCGGCAGACCCGTGTCCCGGTCCACCGACTGCACCGCGGTCTCCTTGGTCGACCGGTCGAAATCCCGCACCGGCTCCACCTCACCCACCACGTAGCAGCCATGCGGGAACACCCCGCCATGACCGATCGGGATCGCACCTTGAATCGCCATCTCGTTCCTCCTGGTCAGGTTCACAACTTAGATACTCCTGTATAGGAGTCTCTTCATTATGAACTCCTGTACAGGAGTCTGCAAGCGCTACCGGCGGATAATCCCGGTTATCTTCAGGCCGCGGTCAATCCGCTGGCAGGCGGTAGGACAGCACGAACTCGTCCGACGACATCACCGTGTCGCACACCTCGACTGCCCGGTCTTCCGTGTCGTAGGCGACTCGCACCAGGCCGAACACGGGCGTACCTGCGGAGAGCCGGAGCGCCCTCGCCTCGTCAGGGGTGGGCATCCTGGACGTCACTTCCTCCGTGAAGTGATCGAGCCGATGACCTGACTCTTCGAGACGAGCGTAGATGCCGCCCGGGCCAGGGTTCACCTGAACCATGGCTGTGCCTTCGGCGAACTCCCACGGGATGAAGGAGTCGGCCACCTCGGTTGGCCGACCGTTGCTCAGGTAGCGCCGCTTCCGGGCCAGGACCTTCGAGCCCGGGTCGATACCTAGACGCTGGGCGACGGCGGCCGTCGCTTGCTCCGGGCCGACGTAGTAGACCTCCACACTTGGGGTCACCTGCTCGGCTTCCGACTCGGCGATGTACGCGGCCTTGCCGGCATCCCGATGTGACCGAGAGAAGCGGTCGTATGCGAGACGCCGCACCTTCGGTCGCTGCCGGACGAACACGCCCCGGCCGTGCTCCGCGACTGTCAGGCCCTCGCCTCGCAGCAACCCGAGCGACTTCCGCGCGGTGCCGTTCGACACGCCGAAGCGCTCCATCAGGTCGGCCTCGCTGGGGAGCTGGTCGCCCGGCGCCAGGTCACCAGAGACGACGGCATCCCGCAGGATGTCGGCGATCTGCTTATAGACCGGCCGGTCACTCGTCGGGTCGACGCTCCGAAGCTCCTTCATCTATGCACAGCTCCTGCACTCCTTTACAGTGGTACAGAACCTATCCGATGGAGCTGGAGCTTTGAACCCCCAACCTCATTACTCGGTCAGCGTCGCCGCCGCAGTCGTCCGGACAGATGGACGATTGCTCGCCGTACGCCGCCGAGACAACGGGCATTGGGAGCCGCCAGGCGGCATCCTCGAACCTGGCGAGACGATCCACGAAGGGCTCGTTCGAGAGGTACGGGAAGAGACCGGCCTCACTGTCGAGGCAGACGCGCTGACCGGCGTCTACCAGAACATGACCCGAGGCGTGGTCGCCCTTGTGTTCCGCTGCCACCTCGTCGCCGGCAACCCTCAGCCGACAGACGAGAGCAGCGCTGTCGCCTGGCTGTCACCCGACGAGCTGGCCGAGCGCATGGACGAGGCCTACGCGGTTCGACTCCTAGATGCCATCGAGCCGACGGACGCACCAGCCATCAGGTCCCACGACGGCACCCGGCTACTGCCAGCTTCGACGTAACTGCCGAATCTGCCTGTACAGGATCAAGAGCGCCGGCGCAGAGCGCCGGCGCCGGGCGGCAACCCGTCCTCTGGTTGAGCCGCCGGGCGGGCCGCCGCCCCGCCCGGGCGGCTCAACCGAGCCCTTGTCCATCCGCACCTCCGACAATGCTCAGTTGCTCAGTGTTTCGGTGGTCGTCGCACGCTGCCGGGATGTGGCGCCGCGATCGGAGCGTTCGGGATACGCCGACGTCGGCGCTTGGCCGTCGACCGCTGCGGCGGGTCCCACGAGCTCATCACCTCGACTGCCATCTTCGCCTTGATGGGCGAGTCGAGTTCCTCGGTCCGATAGCCGTGGGTAGTCGAGCCCACCCAACGCTTCGTCCCGCCCCGGTGCACGACCTCCTTGACCTGGCCCAGCAGCTGGCCGGCATCGTCGTAGCAAATCCAGTCGCCTCGGGTGCGAGCTATCTGCCACCGGATGTACACGCCGGTGAAGGGTACCGGCGAACCGGAACATGTGTTCGTGGCGATGCACGACGGCCGCGTAAGGGACCAGGGGGGTGGCGGTGGGGACGGTCTCTGATAGCTCGAAGTGCATGCCACCTCCACTCGCAACGGATCGCTATAGTCGATCCGAGCTGATACGAGGGCGCAGGCCAGCCCGCCATCAGCTGTCCGACTGGTACTAGACGGGAGCAAGTGCTCCGAGCAACGGGCAGGGTCGGCAGCTACGGAAGGACCCCGGAGGTCCATCGGTGGCTGCCCACGACCTACCCTCCCCCGAGGACGAGCCAAGTCGCTGGGTTCGTCGGATTGCTCGTGACCTGGTGTGGCTCGGGTGGGGTTGGCGTTCCGCTCCGAGGCCGGTACGTGTCATCGTTTGGAGCGTGACGGCCCTGGTCGTCGGTGCGCTTGCAGCGATCGGGCACACGTTGGGACTCCCTACCCCGGCGGTCGATGAGCTCATTCGAACCACCACCGAGCGGGCGCCAGCTCCGTGAGGGAGCCAGTAGGGGAGCCATACTGCCGGCCTCGACTCCACACAGCTCCGGACCCGCATGGCCCTTCAACCCCTTCTGACCAGCCCATTGTGGACTGCTACGGACGGCCTCTGACGTTTCGGAGTGCATAACGCGCAAGGAGTCAAGAGGCGCTTCGATCGGAGCATTCGGCGTCATGGCTCATCGTCCGGTGGCAGTTCTGAGGCCGGCGACGGAAGTAGTCCGGGCTCGATCATCTTGCCGACCTCAAGGGCGCCTTTCACCGAGCTAATAACTGCCAGGACGGCACCCGCGATCAGTGCAACACGCTGTACCAGCGACCTCTCCTCAGGCGTTCGAGCTGACCCGCCGACATCGGCATGCCGAACCACCATGTCACCGATCGTCGCCTCTGCCGCCTGCCTAATTGCTTCGGGGCCAGTCACCCGGTAACGCTTTGATAGCTGATCCCATCGACCGAATATGGTCCCGAAGAAACCACCGGAGATCACTACCTACTTCTGTAGCTTCAGAGATATCAGAATCTAACCGGTCTAGATCCTCTTTCCATTTCAGCAGTAGGTCCTCTTCGAGTAGTGGTTCAGTCTTAGCCTGATCTAAGAGGTGAGAGACGAACTCAAGACTGAGCATCGGCTCGCCTTGAATGTGGTCCACTAGCTGCTTCCAGGGGTTGTTCATCGGAAACAAAAGCGCTTCTTCGAATCTATAGAGGTGGCGTGTGGCTAGGTCCAAGCTTTCCTTCGGAAGTGAACCAAGTTGACGCCAAATATCCCACGGCAGGCGACATGCATCCGCGTACTCTCGTAGTAACTCTGTATCCTTATCAGTCTCGAATACTATTGACCACGCCTCCTTCGTAGATGACCTGTCGCTACCCACCCCCAGCACCGCTGCAAATAGATTGTGAAGTCGACCCGCCGGGTTACGAAAGCTCGCCATGTTCGCCAACAATAGGCCTGGTCAGACCGACCGGGGGACGCCTGACCCTTGTGACCGTGGTTCGACCGAGCCGGGCTCGGACGGGGGGCGGACGCCCGGCGGCACCTGGCGGGTCAGGGGGGGTCAATTCAGCAGGCATCGCGCGTCTATCGCGCGGTCGACCATCGTCGGGGCTGGTCATCGCTGATCGCTGTTGCCGACGACCAGCCGCTTCCGGTCGTGATCGGTCGTCAACGGGTGGCCGGGCAGTCCTTACAAGGCAGGTGTCGGGGGTTCGAGTCCCTCTGCGCCCACCACCTGAATCCCGTACCTCGGTACGGGATCACGTACCTCCTGGTAGCGGTGTTCCCTGCGG
>Ga0193742_1001654_pt1 | contig 13242 bp, 26 predicted proteins | sample L2c1metaG_FD_165511 | JGI IMG/M metagenome (GOLD analysis project Ga0193742, IMG submission 165511) | Soil microbial communities from a riparian zone of the East river system, Colorado, United States - L2c1 | ecosystem: Environmental > Terrestrial > Soil > Riparian zone | place: USA: East River... | reverse complement strand
CGTCGCCAATGTCGATCGCGCTCAGAAGCGGCTCGGCTGACACCCCATGCCACGCGGCCGGCGTCCGCGCCAGCTTGGGATAATCCCGGTCCCACACCTCCTGGTTTTCCAGCGTGGACATAAGACCGGCGTTCGGGAACGGCCAATCCGACGGCAGCATTTTCGCCGCGTTGCCGATCCGCTTGGTGAGCAATATCCAGCGCAGGTTCGGTGTCTCCCGGAGAAGCTGCCAGAGGTCGTCCCGCCACTCCTGCGGGGCCTCGTTGTCGAACACGTCAGCAAGGCTGGCGCAGAACACGCGCGGCCGATAACCCGTCAGGGCGGCCTTCCTGTTCCACTTAAGCGGGTCTCCCCACGTCTTGGTGCGCTTGCGCGGCGTGGCCGGTTTTCCGACCTCGCCCCATGCCGGAACCCACTTGCGCAGATTGTTGTCCCGCGCCGCGTAGCAGTGGTCACAGGCGGGTGAAATCTTGGTGCAGCCGATCCATGGGTTGAACGTCGCGTCGGTCCAAGAGATTGCGGAAACTTCAGCCATCGTCATCCTCCATATGCCGCCCTAGGCGGCCTTTAGGTTGGGAATGACTGACGCGCCTTTTGAAATCTTTAGTCCTGCCAGATACTTAGTATATTCAGTGCTATAAATAGCAGACACTGAACTTTGGCAAATACCTTAGATTTTTCAATGCGCGTCAGTCATCCGTCAGTCATTGATCGGTCAGTGTTCGTTCACGGTCACTCGGTTTTTGGTTTGTTCCTGCTTTCCATCCGCAGCTTCATCACCTTGGCCGTGGCCTCGGCCTGGCCGCGGTCGTAGTCCATGGTCTGAGAAATATCGCTGTGGGTCGCCGCGTGGCGGACAAATTCTGCCGGTGCGCCAGCCGCGATCGCCTCAGAGATGGCCCCGGAGCGGCTGTCCATGTTCCACACGTTATCGGCTATCCCGCAATGCCGCGCGACCTTGCGCCATTTGCGCCTGTATTCGTTGCCCGTCCACGGCAGGCCGTTGATGTCGCAAAGCAGAACCGGCCCCGAGGTTGGCAGCAGGTGACGGTTGACGGTCACTTTCTTGGTGACCTCGTCCACCACGATCAGCGCCTCGCCGCCGGCCATCTCGGTCAACTCCTCCATGACCATCGGCGCCAGCTTAAGATCGGCCTCCATCATCTTCTGCTTTTTGCTGGTGACGTGCCGCAGGATCAGGTTCGCGTCGATCTCCTGCCAGACGATGCCGCGGAGCCACTTTTCGCCGTTCCGGATTACGGCCGACATGCCCGGCTCCTCCACGGGCACCCATTCGCCTATCACATCTTTTTGGCGCAGCGTGCACTCGAACTGGAAGGCTTGCCCAAGCGCAATAGAGTCCCAGCCGAAGTGGTCGCGAGCCGCATTCCTGACGGCCGTCGCCTGATCGGCTGTCACGCTGACGCCGCGGGCCTTAGCTCCCTGGAAGCGCATCTTGTGCATCACGCCGCAGAGCCTTTCGCAGTTGGGGTCTTCAAGCAGGGCGCCGAAACTGAACAGGGCACGGAGCTGGCCGATGAAAGCTGATCCAGTGGACAGCCGCTCTCCGCCCATGCTCCAGTCCTTGTGCCACCCCAGCAGGGTACGCCACTTGATGTCTGATAACCGTTCGTGGCCGTGGCGAGCGTCGATCCGCTTGAGCATGCTGTCGCGGCTCTGGCGGACGTGGTAGCGGTTCTTTTGGTAGGGCGAATCTTTGTCGGTGCGGTAGCAATGGATCAGCGATTTCAGGCTGCCATCAAAACTGGTGGGCTGCTCGGCGGGCGGCTCGATCCCGCGGCTCCATGCCAGCATTTCGAATTGGAGGTGTCGGCACATCCTGGCTATATGTACCGCGTCAGTCGCGGTGGGCGTTGAGCCAGTCCAAATCTTCACGGTCTTTTTCGTGTAGCCGCGTTCAACGATGTCGGTACGCGCCTGCCATGTTGCTGCCCATCCGTTTGCCCTTGTCTTCCAGACGAGTCCGGGCGCTTCCTCAGCCAGTTTCGGTGGCTGTTTTTCATCGGTCATTGCGTGATCCCCTTCGGGTTGGAGTTGAGGGGTCCACTGTAAGCCCGTTATGCTTGTCCAGCCATGTTCTGACGGCTGGCCAGTAGCGTCTTCCCCCGAATAAAGCTGATTTTGGGGGGAATCCGTAGTCTTCCTCAAGGCCGGGCAACATTGGACGCATCACCTTCTCCGGTACGCCTATGCGCCGGATCAGTTCTGCATCCGTAAGGTACAGCTTGTCCTTCTCGCGCTCTAGCGTTTCGGCGGCCGGTGCGGGCATTTTACTCAGTCCCTCGGTGTACGGTTGGCGGTCTCTTGCGGGCTTCCCACAGATGCTTGAGACTGCGGCACGTCCCGTGCGGTAATCGTCGTCTTGCCGTATTGCGTACTGGCAAACCAACTGGCGCCGCATGTCGTACACTTCAGCCCATTTGAATGGATGTTCGGATCGCCCCGGTCGGTTCGGTTGCCGTGCTTGTCGTAAGTCGGCGTCCACCCCATGCAAGTTGATGCGCCGCCCAAATCTATGATGGCGCAATCTTCCCTGGGACAGTCCTTCGTGCATCGGGCGATTGTCTGAAAATTCATGACGGCTCCCTCGGTGAGGACACATCACCAGCCGGCGCGTAATTGAGTTCGGTGGGGTGGCACGGGAGGGTGTGCTTCTGCCCGTCAAAGCGCACCTTGACGTAGTGGCTCTGGCTCTTGTCCTCGCGCGCAATGATCCCGCTCTTGTGGGTCACGGTATGCGTGACGCGCTGTCCGATGACGGGATCAACGCTGTAAGTCCTGCGAACATAATCGTAGGCCATCACTCGGCCTCCTGTGGAGACCGCTTGGGCGGCGGATCATGCGGGCAAATTTCATCGCGCGGCGGACGATGCCTGCCATAACAATGCATGCACAGAGTTGCGAAAGGATTCCCGCGACCAAATTGAAGCGCGTTCTCCCAATCGATGTTCTGCTGTTTCAAAATGAATTCGGTCTGAGCAGGACTTCTCATTTTGCCTCACCTCCCAACATTGGGCGCGAAACAGCCGCAGCGCGACAATCTGTCAGCGCGTATTTGTGAGGGCATGGAACGGGCGGATTGTCGTCGGGATGACATGTGCATGAGCGCTTACCCATCGGATCACCGTCCGGGTAATAGGTCCATGAGGCGTTGGCCCAACTGAAATTGGTTCGGCGACCGCGGATGATTGACCAAAGCTGTTTGAGGTTCATTGTCGATCCAGCCATTCTTCGAACACGTCAACGAGCGATAGCCAGTCGCTATCGTCATCGGGACTGCAATCGGTCGGGTCTTTCCATTGGTCGTAGGTCATGGGCGCTCCTGCGAAGAAAGCGCGGAGGTTTCCCGGCCGGCCAAAACTTGCCGGCCTTCTTCAGAAAGATACCAGAATCCCTTACGGGCGCTGCGCTTCCTATAAATCACGAGGCCCATTGCTTTACAGCGACCCCTAGCTTTAACGCTCGGATATGATCCCTGCGGAAGATTTTCCGAACGGGCGAACGGGCCACGAGAAGCGATTTCGCGAAGGAAGGCGACATCCTGGTCGTCAATCTTCCTCATGCCTCAGTCCCCCGGTCCGCCGGAGACACCAGCGATACGGATATCTGCCGGCACTCGGCGTAATTTCCGTAGTGCTTCCAATAGGCTTCAACGTCAGCGTCCGTATGATAGGCAAAAATCGGGATTTGCTTTTCCGTGACGAGCCAATTGATGATGGCCGCTCGGCGTGTGTCGCTGACGGTTTTGATGTAGATCAGGCCGTTCGACTTCACGACGGCCCAGCCGGGAGCGGTGCTCATTTCGCCGCACTCCCGCCGTTGGTGGATGGGACCACCCCATCCCCCACCACAGACGCAGATGGACTTGCGGGGAGGGCGAGGGTGCGAATTGCCTTGGCGATGTTTTCTCCGACCACCTTATCGTTAGCCCTGAGCATTTCCTTTGCAGCTTCGTTGGTTTCAAAGTAATGCTCTGCGACCTTCGCGCACGCCTCCCGCACCATTTCCCCGGAGGGCGCTGGGGAGCGGGCGAGCGCGTCACGTTGCTTTAATGCGATGTCTCCAATCCGGTGCAGTTCGCCAAACGCGCGCTTCACCATGTCCCGTGCTTGGCCCACGGGAAGCCGGTTCTCATCGTTAAAATCGAACTGCCACTTTGCTCGATGGCATTCGGCTGCAATTTCAGTGAGCGCCCGCCGGGCTTCCGTCATGGCCTACGCTCCGCTCGTTCAACGGCACAATCTGCAACTTCGCGGTGACTAATCGGAGGGCCGCCGCCACGGACGGAACAGCCCTCCATGTCAGCCTCGGTTGGCCCGCTGTCGCAGCCGGTCAGCAGCAGGAGCATCAGGCAAGCAACTCGCCGCCGCCATCGCGAAGGCTTTGGCCTGGATTGACCAACCCGGAGGCCCATGGTGCAGGAGGTGGTGATCATGATGCTGGTACCGCCCTGACCACATCGCGGACCCTTACCGCCAGCCCGAGCTCGATCAGCCCGTTCACCGTGCGATGGCTGAAGAACCGCCGTTCGAAGCGCCACATCCGCCCCTCAAGGATTAGCGGCCCGATCGACAGCGCGGTCAGGCAGATGATTTCCGCCTTGGTGGGTGCGTAGGTTTTCACCATTTTCTCTCCGCGCTGGAGCAGCGAACTTCCTTGCGGTAGACAAGGCGCTTGCAGGTGCTGCATGTGATATCGACGTTGGCGTAAGCGCCGACGATGTACGTCTCGTCGTAATATCCCGTCTCCGTCTCGACCTGAGCAGAGATTTGCATCATGTCGTCGGTCCACGGCGCATTGCAGAAGACGCAGAGCGGTGGCCGAAACACAAAACCATCCACCTCAGGCGGTATCAATTCAGTCTTCGCTTTCTCCGTCATCATTCCATCCCCCGATGCGAACGGATGATTTGCTCGGCGCGCTCTTCGTCCGAAGTCGCATCGAACAGCGCCAGCGAAAGACACAAGGGGTCCATATTGAGCGCCATCCAGAAATCAGCCTCGTTCATCGAGTGCTGTTCGGTATGGTGCTTGGCGCAAAGCGGGACCGAGAATTTATCGTCCGGCTTCTCAGCCATCCCCGACTGGCGCTTGCCGTACAGCGGATCGCCCATCCGGACGTGTGCGGCTTCCACGTTCCGTCGTGTCCCGCAACAAACGCAGGGCAGCATCCGGATGAAGGCGAGATGGTTCTTGTTCTCGATCCGGGGCCGCTTGCGGCCGGAGCCGCCGAGCGAGAAGGCCGAGGAGGGACGGACGATGCGCTGGGAGATGCTCATCGACTTGCCGCGCCACTCTGTGAGGCGAACGCCGAAAGCGAAATTTGGTAACCGGCCGCATTGCGATGTCCGCCGCCACCGAACTGCTTGGCGATTTCGGAGACGTCGGCGCGCTTATCCTCGGAGCGCAGCGAATATTGGATCATGCCGTCGGCGCGTCGGAACCAGCACGCGGTAAACGGCGCGCCGGGAAATTTCTGCAGCAACGCGTGCGCCGTATCGCTGGCGTAGTGGTAGGGAACATTGACCACAGGCACGCGATGGCCGGCGATCTCGTCCTCGTAGGCGTCGGCCATGAACTTAGCGATGTTGGCATTATGCGCACGCAGGATGCTGGCACCATCGCGGTAAAGCTTCTGGACGTCCTCAGAGATGCCATCCCAAGTAAAGAAATCCATCGGATAGGTGCGCAGCGCCGCCGAGAACTGCTTGGTACGCTCCCCAAATTCGAACCGCCAAAGATCGCGGTCCTGGATCAGCATCAACATGTTCGGAACGGTCTTCACTCCGTGAGCGAATTGCCATGCCATCACGGCGCCGGATTGGCTCATGTCGAACCACGCGATCACGGGAGGGCGCGCGAGTTCGGCCATGTCGGAAAAAACACCCTCAAGATCATCCGGCGCAAATCGGGCGCTACCGCACAATGTCACCCTGAATGGTTCAAGGTCGGCCTCTGCCGTCTTGTGGTGATCGATGATGACGATCGACTTGGCCACTTGGGCCATTGCGTCGATCTCGGGACGCTTGGCCGAGAAGTCGACAAACAACACGTTCTTGCCGGTGACATCCGGAAGCGGCTTGCCGTAGGTGCCGGGCTGGTAATCAACATCAGGCCAGCGCTTCGAGATCGCCCAGGCAGCTCCGAAACCATCGTCGCAATTGCCGTGGTAGATGCAAATGTCAGGCTTCCACATAGAAATATTCTCCGATGGTGTTAGGATCGCCTCATCACGTCTGCAATCCGTTCCAGGTCCCGTCCGAACGCCTGCGATCGTTCCCATGCGGTCAGGCAATCGACGTGAATCCGCCGTTCGGCGCTGTAGTAATTCCAGATCGCCTTCTCTCTTAGTTCAGGCGTGGTCAGGCCCGGCATGGTGCGGCCGGAGCATTGGGTGGAAACCGGGAAGGGGAGGATGTCCGCCATCAGCCCTGCACCTTCTCAGGCGCGGCCTTGGCCCGGGCGACCTGGGTATCGTAAGCCTTGATGAAATCCACCGCCGCCTGGAACAGCGGCACCATCAATGCGGAGACGGCCTTGCGTTCCGGATCCCGGTAGAGCGTGGGATCGACGATGGCGCCGAAGGATTCCATGTCGCGGGATTCGGCGAGGAACTTATCGAGGGTTTTCCGTTCCACCTTCAGGAGATTGACGGCGACCGAAACTGTCTGCGCTGCGCTCTGCAGTCGTTCGCGGGCGTCTGACATCAGCCACCCACCTTGACGCAGTCGCCGTCGTCGGTGACTTCGTAAGCGCCACAATCTTCCCACGACGCGCCCTTGACGGCGTTGCCCCGGTCGTCGTGCCAGGTCTCATAGACCTGATGGTCAATGATCGCGCAGCCGTAGAACGATGCTCCCGTCGCGAGCCACGCTCGCGCCGCGGCAACCGCTTCATCAAGCGTGGCGTGTTCGGTATAGAGTGCGGCCTCATCTGGCTCGCAGAACTCCCGCAGGCCGTCGCTGCCATCCCAGCCGGCCTTGCGCGCCATCGCCTCGACGCGCACGGTCTCGATCATCTCGACGAGAAAGCGCTCGTCGCCGACCTCTGGTTTTGATTTTGACTTTGTTCGCAGGGCACTCATGCAAACGCATTCCTTCCCGGAAACGGCAATGGGTCGCGGTAATTGCGGAGCTGGTTTCGCTTACGGGCGGCGAGGGATTCCGCCTCGGCGAGCTGCTCGACCTGTTCCGGGGTGAAGCCCAGCTTCTCGGCATCGATGAAGCGCGGGTGCAGGTTGTTCTTTTGCGCCACCAGTTTAGGAAGCGTCGCGACCAAAAAGATTCCACGCTCGACCGGGTCCAGTATCAGCATCGAGCGCGCGCACCACACCGCTTTTGATTGATCGCCGTTGTCGGACACCTTGACGGCCTTTTCGGTCGCCATGTGTTTGATCAGGACCAGACAGGTGAGGTTGCCCGGGATCGGGGCGAGCAGGCGGCGCGGGAAGGAGGCGGGGCGGGTCGGTTGGTCGGAAACGCTGGAGGATTCCGAGGGGTTACGCATAACTGGAGACTCCCTTTGAGGTTGAGGACTTGCTAGGCTTGGTAAACTCAGGGGGTGGCGATGCAGGCCGATACTATTGGGGCGACTGTTCTGCTCGGCGGCGCGGCCTTGGTTGCGAGCGCATTCTGGTTGCTCAAATTCGCCCGCGACCGCGCCGCGAGCAAAATGCCCCTGCCAGCGCGCGAAGAAATGGCCGTTATCGAGGAAGAAATCTCCCTCACCAGTTGGGGGAAAGTCAGCCGGCTGTGTTTGGTGCTGTCGGTACTGTGGACGTTCTACGTTTTTGCGGCCGCCAAATCCCTGGTTGAGCAGGTCGGGGCAAGCTCGATCTTGTATGTTGGACTGTTGGTGTTTGGTGCGGGTATGGCACTCGGGCGGCGGCGCACATACCGCGTCTATCGGACGGACCCTGAAACCAAATCTGCACTTTTGGAATGACGCGCTCGCCATCACGCGACTTCCCGCGTCTGCGCTACCACCTTCACGCGAACGATGCGCCAGCCCTGGCTTTGCAGTGCACGCCAGCCGCGACCGTTGCCGGATACAGCCTTGAGAAAATCAGCCCGCGCGTTTTGCCGGGCGTGGCGAATGAACGAAATAGCGAACCACGGCCTGCCCTTTAAGGGCGTGCAAATGGGCGCGAATGCATTTTCGGAGTGAGATTGCTGCACGGCGTCCTCCTGTCAATGGAGAGACACCCTACCTAAATTTGGGTCAAAGTCAACCTAAAAATGGTTAATCAGCGAATTTTTCGCTTTTGTTTAGTTGCTTCAACATACTTGATCGCGGCTTGAGAGAGGGCTGCGCGAGCCTCTATCGACAACAAATTGTAGGTTGCCGCGAATTCCTCAGCGGACAAGATAGGAGGCCCGGAATCCTTCGGTCCCTTTTCCCATAGCAACCAGTCCGAGGTTGTCCACAATGCCTCTGCAAGGGCTTGGGCTTGGATGTGGGGCCGCTTTGCCTGGCCCTTCTCTACCCAGCCGATGTTGGACTGGCTGTAGCCAGAGCGGTCGGCTAGGGCGTCCTGACTTAGCCCAAGCTCGTTGCGGCGTTCGCGCACGCGGTTCCCAAAAGCTATCGGATTTGCCTCTTTCATAGGCTCAAAACTACCAAAATTTAAATTGGTAGTCCTACACAGATTTTTAGGTTGACTTTCACCTAAAAATGGGTAACTACTCTGGGCTATGTCCACAGAAGCACTCAAGCGAGCTTGTGATTTGGCCGGGGGGCAAAAGCCCTTAGCGGACCGCATTGGAACCACGCAATCGCAGGTCTGGTATTGGCTTATGCGCTCCAAAAAGGGTGTGCCCGCCGAATTCGTGCTGCCGATTGAGAAAGAGACCGGCGTCTCGCGGAGTGAGTTGCGTCCTGATTTGTGGCCGGTCGAAATCGAAGAGGCGCGAACATGATCGCGCCAGCGGATCACAATTCCCATTTTTTTCTTGCTCCCTCGCCTTCACTGGCGTCGGGAAGCCATCAAACCACTGTCGACCACTGTACACAACAAGATTCAACCTTAAATCGATTCCGCGCCGCGCCATGTTCCAAATTGGGAATGGCCCAGCATCGTGCCTGCGAATTATTGTCTCACGATTCCAAAAGCCAATTGCTTTTTGATTTGCCCGTGAATGCGAGGCAAGTCGCAGCTCAAAGTGGTGGCGCATGAATCGCCAGCCACACGATCAGAGCGGCCAGCGCCAAGCCAATTCCGCGCAAGGCGAAGATCATCTGAGATTCCGTCATGACGTTTTCCTTTCAGTTTCGGATGGCGCGGGCACACACGCCTCTACCCTCGGGAGAGATGGAGCCTTCAGTGATGCTGGCTTGCGCGCGCCATCCGGATCCAATCCGGCACCCGTCTTGCCCTGCCGCCAGGGTCCTGCGTTCGCCGGTACTGCGGCGGGCGCCGCCAATGGGCCCGCCGTTTTTTCTTTTGTCTCGGCTTCCGCCGAATCCGGACCGGCGGTCGCCGCAACTTCGGCGGGCACTGTGCCCCCCATGGCGCCCGCCGCTCTTTCAAGCGTCGATCCCGGGCCGTGCGGATTTGATTTTCCGGATGATGATCTTGAGTTCGATTTCTCGCGGCTGCGCAAACCTGCGCTGCGCCTGGTCGTCGACAACGTCGCCCGCATTCCAAATTCCAGTTCAGTAAAGGCGTAAAGCAAATGTGGCTCTCACATGCACGGTTATCGTTGGGACGTGTTCCCCAATCGGATTGGGAGGCACAACGACCGCGCTCCCAATTTTGGCTGACCCTCCCATTTGTTGTGGGAGGCCGCGATGCCTAACGTCGCGGAAGCCACCACGATGCTGCACGAGCTCGCCAAGCCCTTGAGTTACGGCGAGCCGGTCAAGCTGGTGATCGAGCGAACCTCCAACATCGTTCGCATCTCCTATTGGCGCACGTTCGACCTCTGGTACGGCAAAGCCCGCCGCATCGAGGAATACGAGTACGAGAAAATCAAAACCGCGTTGCGTATCAAACGGGAAAGCGCAGCGCGCAATGAACTGCACGACATCAAGCTCCGGATCGCCCGGCTCGAAAGCCTACTTCGCGCGGGGGACGCGGACTTTCATCGCCACGATATTGACTTCGCTCGCGAGGCTCTGCGCGACGGCGGCGGAAAAGACGGCCCCGTGGCTGGAAAAGGAAGCAAGCGATGACCCGCGATAAAGCCATCGAGCTTCGCGGCCAGATGTACGGCGGCAGCGAGGAGGCCAGGAACCGGTTAGCCGCCCGCGACGTCGACAACTTCGTCGCGCTCGGGATCCTCAGGCTCGAACCGCCTGCTGGCCCGGAGGCGCAATTTCTCGACGTACTCAAAAGCGCCGGCATCGAAGGCATCCAGCGCCGTGCCGTGATCGACGGAATCTATTCCGCCGGGCTCGTGATCGACTGGAAGTAACAACAGGAGGGAAACCACGATGCGTAACCCGACCGAGTTTCGTTTTGCAGCTCGCGCCATTCGCGTTCAGCGGTTGCGCAAGCTTTTCCAGCAGCGCCTGCCGCGCGTTGACCGGGAGCCGCCCGCCGATATCGCTTCGCCGCCGTTGGCAGACGTCCTGCAGCTGCTATTGGCGCAGCCGGAATTGGCGATCTGACCGATGGCCGAAACAAGAACCAAGGCCGACGAAGTCGATTCACCGCTCGCCGTGATCGGGATTCTCGCAATGATTCCCATCGTCATGGTGTGGATGGGTTACGTCGCTTCGCATCTCTGGCTCTGGTTCGTCGTTCCCGTCTTCGGACTTCCTCCGCTTAGCATCGCTACCGCTGCGGGCCTCGGGCTGGTCGTTCAAGTCTTGCGGCCTTCGCACGGGCCGAAAGACGACGGCAGAACCTGGGGCGAACGGATCACGCTCGCCGCCACATGGCCGGGCATGATGCTGCTCAGCGGCTGGTTTCTCAAAACTTATTTCATGTGAATTTTCGGGGGCAGGGGACAATGAAACCAACCAGCAAATCAAATTCCTCTCCATCGGCGCCTCCCGGTCCGATGGGTTCCGGGCCGGGCGGGGCGCTAGACCCCTGCCATGGCGTCCTCGGCGTCTCGCCTGGTCCGGAACGTCAATCGCGCGATGACGAAAACTTCCTCCGGCTGGCGAGGGCGCAGTGATGCTGGATGCCCTGGTCGACCTCTCCGAATCCGATCCGCTGGTGTTTCTGATGGTCGGCATCGTCGCGCTGGCGCTTCTCCTCGCGGTTCTCATCCTGGTGGTGCTGTGGCCGTTCGGCGATGACATCTACATCGACGACCCGATGCAGCACCCGTTCGGCGACATGCCGCATCTCGATCGGAGATCACGGTGACCGATTCCGTCCTCGACATCGCCGTGACCTGCGCGCTGACCTATCTCGCGATCGGCGCCGTATTTTGGATGCTGCTTGTGACATCCGGCCGTGTCGGGCGGACATATGAAAAGTGGGCCGCGCGAGGCGAAGCGCCTTCGGCTGTCGTGACGGTGCTCGCGATTGTGCTCGTGGTGCTGGCATGGCCGGTTCCGTTTTATCATTTCGTGTGTGGGCTCGCCGCTGGCGCTCGTTCTCAATATCGAGGCGAGCAATGAGCGAAGTCGAGAGCATCGTTTCACGTGAAATCCTCTTGGGCTCGGAGGACATCCCGTTCTTCACCGCCGTCAAGGGCGTGTTCTCCTATGACAATGAACTGGTGCGAGTCCGAATCTATTCGCCCGACGGCAAGAAGCTGCTCTCAGACATCGGGGTGTCCCCCGCCCGGGCCCGGGTGATCGGGGCACGACTGATCGCCGGGGCCAACAAGATTGATCCGCAGGGCGTTGTCGCGGCGGTGCCGCGATGATGGCAGTCCGGCCAATCGAGATCACGGATTACGCCGCGTTCGTCACGCCGACGACGTTTGGCCATCCGCCGAAACTCGACTGGCTGTCGATCAGCGACCTCGTAATCGACCCGGAATACCAGCGTGAGATCACACCCCGGGGGCGACGAAATGTTCGTGTGATCGCTGCCGAGTTTGATTGGGCGATGTTCTCCCCTGTCGTCGTCGCCCCCGCAGGCTCTAGCAAGTTCGCCATTGTCGATGGCCAGCACCGGACCACCGCAGCAAAGCTCTGCGGCATCGAGCGCGTGCCCTGCTACATCATCGATGTCGGGCGAGCGATCCAGGCGCGGGCTTTCAGGGCGATCAACGGCAACATCACCCGGATGCATACACTGCATCTGCATCACGCCATGGTGGCCGCTGGCGACGATCAGGCGCTGCGCATTGCAGACGTTTGCCGGAAGGCCGGCGTTACGATCGTCCGCAACCCGACCCAATCGACAAAACTAAAGCCCGGCGAAACCTGCACGGTCGGCGAGATTCGCAAGGCGCTGGCGCGGTTCGGCGAAGCCTCCACCATCCTCGGGCTTAGAACCATCGTCTCGACCGGCGACGGAAACGCCGGGCTTCTGTTCAAGACAGTGATCTGGGGCACGATCGAGGTCCTGCACGATCATCCCGAATGGCACAAGAACGAAACCAAATTGCGCGATGCCTTCGACGACATCGACCTTGAAGAGATGTGGCGCAAGGCAACAGCTGCGGCGGCGCGCACCAGGGGAACGTCCTCGGTCGACCAGTTTGAAGGTCTGTTGATCGAGCATCTCACCCGTACCCTTACCCCGAAAAAGGTACTGGCATGAGCGGCAACGACCCAACCGAACTGCTGGTGGCGCTGCATTTCAACAGGCCGGAGAAGGGTGCTGTCCTGGTCTCGATCGATGGGGAGAATTCCAGAGCGAAGTGGATTCCAAAACAGTGGATCGGGTCCATCCACGAAACCGGAAAAACAACCCAGGCCACCGACCGCAATGGGCAAAAGGTCATCCTGCCTCTGGCGAACCTCGTGATCCCGGAATGGCTGGCGCTGCGGGAGGGGCTGATCTGAATGACGCTCCCGGTTCACCCGCTCGCCGAACTGTTTCCGCTGCTGGAAGGCGAGGAGTTTCTCGCGTTCGCCGAAGACATCCGCGACAACGGCGTGCGCGACCGCATCGAGCTATTGGACGGCTCGATCCTCGACGGCCGCAACCGCTACAACGCGCTGGTGCACCTGACTGAAACCGGCGAAGTGCTCGGCTCGGGCTGGGGCCATCGCGCCGGCGAGCCGCTGGAGCCGGAGCACATCGAGCCGGACAATGCATGGTTCCACAAGTTCAACCGGCATGTCGATGGTGACCCGCTGCCCTGGG